>Ga0209199_1005939_pt1 | contig 10473 bp, 8 predicted proteins | sample COGITO_mtgs_1105_7_FD_184805 | JGI IMG/M metagenome (GOLD analysis project Ga0209199, IMG submission 184805) | Pelagic marine microbial communities from North Sea - COGITO_mtgs_110523 (SPAdes) (version 2) | ecosystem: Environmental > Aquatic > Marine > Epipelagic ...
CCGGTGAATTTCATCTTCACCTTACCGATGGGTCCATTACGCTGCTTGCCAATAATGATCTCTGCTAAACCAATATCTTCGCTGTTCTCGTTATACACCTCATCTCTGTAGATGAAGAGAATTACGTCGGCATCTTGCTCAATAGCGCCTGATTCGCGTAGGTCCGAGTTCATTGGGCGCTTGTCTGGCCGCGATTCTAACTGACGGTTGAGCTGAGAGAGTGCAATCACGGGGCAACTCATTTCTTTGGCCAAAGCTTTCAACGAGCGGGAAATTTCGGAAATTTCTGTAGCACGGTTTTCACTGGCTTTCGCCGTACGCATTAATTGCAGGTAATCGATTACGATCATGTCCAGACCACCGGCCTCTCGAGACACGCGTCGTGCTCGTGAGCGCACTTCGCCTGGGGTCAGCGCCGGGGTGTCGTCAATGTAAAGGCGCTTATCTTTCAACTGGCTCACCGCACCCGTGAAGCGGGTCCAATCTTCGTCTTTCAACTCACCGTTACGCAATCTCGTTTGGTCAATACGGCCTAGACTTGAAATCATACGCATGACAATTTGTTCGGCGGGCATTTCCATACTGAATACCAGCACAGCGCCACCAGACATCGCCGCGTGTTCAACCATGTTTACCGCGAAAGCTGTTTTACCCATGGAAGGTCGTGCGGCTAAAATGACGAGATCCGAGGGTTGCCAGCCTGAAGTCTTTTTATCTAGGTCTTTAAACCCAGAGGAAACGCCGGTAATGGCGCCTTTAGAGGCAAAAAGAAATTCTACTTTCTCAACCGCTTTGGCCAACAACGGCGCAATTTTTTCTGGGCCATTTTCTTTAACACGGTTTTCTGCAATTTGAAAAACCGACTGCTCGGCGAGTTCAAGTAGGGTATCGGTATCGCGTCCATCTGGCGTGAACGCCGAATCTACGATCTGATTAGCCGCGCCAATTAGCTGACGCAAAACAGAACGCTCGCGGACAATTTTGCCGTAGGCCAAGATGTTACTGGTGCCCGGTGTAGATTCTGTCAGTTCTGCTAGATAGGCAATGCCGCCAGCTTTTTCTAGCAGGCCTCGTGATTGCAGACGCTCTGATACGGTCACCGCATCGAGGGGCGCATCATCAGTGGCTAACTCATTCATGGCAGCAAAAATAATTTGGTGCTGGGTGCGATAAAAATCAGTGTCTGCCACCACCTCTATGAGATCAAACCAGGACTGGTCGTCTAGCATTAAGCCGCCAAGTACCGACTGCTCTGCCTCATTAGAATGGGGCGGCACTTTCAGCGCGCTTACGGCGTTATTTTCTGGGTCGTACTCAGACATGGGCGATTCAGTTCTTTAATTGCTACTTTTCTGGCGTCGAATATTCGAACGGGGCTTGGCGCTTATTTTGCGACTAGAACGGCGAAAAAGTCAGCAGGTCACTCTTTAATATGGGATAGGGAGATTGAGCAGTAAACGCTGGGATTGCAACCCATTGAGTTGATGGCTTAGCGTTACCTGCATCGGAATTCTACAAATTGGCGTTCGCGCTTTGCTAAATAAGCATTTAGTTAAACGCTTTTTTGCTGAAGATGGCCCCAATGCATGCAAGCACCGGGGCACCTTCACAATAGATCTATTTAATCTATCGGCTACTCTTCAACAACAGCGACTTTAATGCCTGCTGTTACGTCAGAGTGAAGTTGTACGGCGATTTCGTACTCACCAAGGGCGCGGATAGCACCGTCTGGTAGGCGAACTTCGCTACGCTCTACTTCATGGCCATCGGCTACTAGGGCATCTGCGATGTCCTGAGTACCAACGGAGCCGTATAAACGACCTTCTTCGCCAGATTTAACCATGATGGTCAAGATGTGGCCTTCGATCTTCTCTGCGCGAGCCTTAGCTTCGCCCAATATGCCTTGCGCTTTCGCTTCTAGCTCAGAGCGACGTTGCTCAAAAACTTCACGATTAGCGTTATTCGCTTGAACAGCTTTGGCATTTGGAATTAGGTAGTTACGTGCAAAGCCCGGCTTTACAGAAACTTCATCACCCAAATCACCAAGATTGTTTACGCGTTCTAATAATATAACGTTCATTGACTTTCCTTATGCCCGCTTATTTATGCTGGTCGGTATAAGGCAACAATGCCAAATATCTAGCGCGCTTAACTTCTTTTGCAAGATTACGCTGGAATCGGGCTGTTGCGCCGGTGATACGACTAGGAACGATTTTTCCGGTTTCACCAATAAACTGCTTCAGTGAATCCAAATCTTTGTAATCCACTTCAATTTCTTTGAACTGGACTTGTACTCTTCTGCCACCGCCTCTCATCATGATGCTTCTCCTTCAACTGCGGGTGCTTCTGCTGCGGCTTCGGGCGCCACTTCAGCTTCTTCTGCAGCAGGTGCTTCTTCAGCAGCTGGCTCTGCGGCTCTGCTAGCAGACTCTTCTTCGCGACGACGGTCGCGTTCACGATCTTTCTCTTTGTCGCGCAACTCTTCTTCGTAAATCTTAGAGTTACCCGTTACAGGGCCTTTACGTCTGATCACCATGCTGCGGATCACTGCATCGTTAAAGCGGAATGCGCTTTCTAGCTCATCAAGAATTTCTTGACCCACTTCAATGTTGAGCATGATGTAGTGTGCTTTGTGCACTTTGTTAATTGGGAAAGCCAGTTGGCGACGGCCCCAGTCTTCGGTTCTATGAACCGTGCCGTTACCGCGTTCTATCATCCCGTGATAGCGTTCGATCATACTTGGTACTTGATCGCTCTGATCAGGGTGTACCATAAAAACAATTTCATAATGTCGCATTGCGCTTCCTTATGGTTGACGTCAGTCAAGCTGACGAGTTGCCTCCAAGGATTTAAGCTTTCGCTACCATTGTGAAGCAAGGATGAGTCCCGCCAAGCCTAAAACTTTGCGGGCGCGCATTGTAGGCGGCCCTGCACTGGCGCGCAAGGCCTTTGATTCGGTTTAAAGCCACGGTTTAGCGAGGCTTTTGCGTAAGTTTGCTTGGTATCAACCCTGCTTTTGGGGTTTCACTTATTGGGGTAATAGACCTGCAACCAACAATGCAGACTAGGGAGCGACGGTTTTTGCTGCAACTGTCCGTTGACGGACCATTTCATACAAAAGTACGCCGGTGGCTACCGATACGTTTAGGCTCTCAACGCTGCCAAACATTGGGATACTGACCAAGTGATCGCACAGACTTCGAGTTAACCGGCGTAAGCCTTTACCTTCGCTGCCCATGACCAGAGCGGTGGGGCCTTTTGAGTCCATGGTATCCCAGACAGTACCGCCCTCTCCATCGGCGCCAAGTACCCAGACACCTTGGCCTTGCAACCAGGCAATGGTTCGAGCCAGATTGGTCACTTGGACTAAAAACAAATCTTCCGCGCCGCCTTGAGCGGTTTTTAACACCACCGGGCTTAAGGGCGCGCTGTTACGCTTGGGCATGATCACCGCATCAACGCCGGCGGCATTGGCTGTGCGCAGGCAAGCGCCCAAATTACGCGGGTCTGTTATCTCATCTAAAATCAAAATCAGCGGCTCACTACCAAATTCCGGCCACTTATCTTTCAGATCTTTTTCGTCGGCCAAAGTACGCGAATGACACTCAAGTAATACGCCTTGGTGCGACACGTCGGGGACGCGGCGTCGAAACCAAACCTCTTCCATGGTCTGAAAACGCACGCTGGCTTCGCGCGCCAGACTAATGAGTTCGTTGTAGCGGGCATCACGACGGCCTTTCATTAAATAGAGACAACGCGCCAATGCTGGTGCTTCCCGTAGCGCAGCTCTCACCGCCTGAATTCCTACCACTTCATCCATCTAAATAAACTCGCTCTCTACTTTTATAACTTTTATAACTTTTAGGTCTTTGATCGTTGGGCTAAAACTGACCAAGCGCGTGCTGGCAGATTATCCAACGGTTGGTCGGTATTACTCGCTAACCAAACAGGCTTTAACTTTTATCTGCAAACTTGCTGCGGGGCTTTGCCCTGACCTTTTTCTTTACTTTTTTCTTGCCCACATCGGCGTTGCTTTTGCCCTTCTTCTTTTTCTTTGGCTTCTTAGTGGGGCTAGATTCCACAGCAGGGTTTTCTGTTTCTAGGGTGGCCGCTTCAACCCTACGCCTGCGCCGGCTTTCCCTGCTACCTGAAGTGCTGTCTTCTGGGCCAGTCTCAGTAGGCGCTGCTTCGGCTTTCGCTTTGATCTTGCGCTTGCTGGCTGCCCACGGGTCGTTGGCATCTAAGACTGCCTCTTCTGGGCTTTTTTGCTCAGGGCTGTTTTTACTCTCAGAACGCTCAAGGCTGTTTTTCCTTCGGCTCTTAACTTTACGTCGATCATTGCCGCTCCCTGCATTGGGTGGAAGGCGCAGCTCAATTTTCCCTTGGGGCGGCTCTACATTAACCACCACTACTTCTATTTCATCACCTAGGGTGAAGCGCTTGCCGTTACGCTCTCCGTACAGACATTGGTTGCGTCGGTCGTAACGGAAGTAGTCGGATCCTAGATCTGAAATATGCAAAAGACCTTGCACATAATAGTCTTCCATCTCAATAAACAGGCCAAACTCGGTGACTGTGGCAATGGTGCCGCTCACTGTCTCACCCACGTGCTGACGCAACAGCTCGCACTTGAGCCAGGCTTCAACGGTCCAGCCTGCAGATTCTGCGCGGCGCTCGTTGTTGGAACAGACCTCACCAAGGGCCGCCAACTTCTCGTCGTCTGGCACCCACTTACTGCGGTTTTTATCCACTTGTAAAATGGCCTTAATCGCTCGGTGCACCAACAAATCTGGATAGCGCCGGATTGGGCTTGTGAAGTGCATGTAGCGCTCTAAACCCAGACCAAAGTGGCCTTTATTTTCTGGCGTATAAACAGCTTGCTTCATGCTGCGCAGGACCAATTGCTGGTAAAGCCAGCCATTGGGCTTTTCTGCCATTTCGCCGAGCAGCGTTTTGTAAATCAGTGAACTAGGCACGCCTTGCGGAATGCTCAGTCCAATAGACATTAGGTCTTGGCGAAGCTCCTCCAATTTTAGGGAGTCTGGTCTATCGTGAACCCGGTACAACGATCTGCTTTCGTTTTCCTCAATAAATGCTGCGGCACATACATTGGCATTAATCATGGCCTCTTCAATAATCTGATGAGCCATGAGCCGAGGCACGCTGGCAACACCGGTTACATGACCGTGCTCAATTTCAATCACGCCCTCACGGCTATTAAAGTCTAGTCCGCCGCGATCATCCTTGGCCTGACTAAAGGCCAAAAATACCTGCTTGAGCGCGGCAACGGATGTCAGCACACCCGGCATATCTTCTTTATTACAAGGCAGGGCTTCATCGTTATCTAAGTGCGCCTGCACTTGTTCATAGGTGAGTCGGCCATGAGAACGAATGACCGCTTCATAAAACTTGTGCTCGCGAACCACACCTTTGACCGACACTTGCATTTCGCACACCAACGCCAAACGGTAAACATCTGGCTTTAGCGAGCACAATTCGTTGGATAAGCCTTCTGGCAACATAGGCACCACAAAGCTGGGCAAGTAAACCGAGGTGGTTCTATTTTGCGCCTCAGTGTCTAAGGCAGAATTTGGTTTTACGTAATTCGCCACATCGGCAATGGCCACAATAACCTGCCAGCCTTTGCGCCCACCGAGCGCCTTGGCATAAACCGCGTCGTCAAAATCTTTTGCTGTTTCGCCATCAATGGTCACCAAGGGTGTTTGGGTTAAATCAACACGATCGGGATGCTGTCCCAACTGCACAGACTTAGGCAGGCGAGCGACTGCACGCCCAACGGCGTCAGGCCACTCGGTAGGAATATCCAAACTTTCTATAGTGGAGCTAATGGCCTGCTCAATAACGGAGTCGGACTTTAAAACATCGACCAATGCACCGAACAGACCGTTACGATCTTGATCAAGAAATTGCACGCGAACCGTGTCGCCGTGACCGGCAGTGTCTGGCTTGGCATCCAACCTAACGCGGCCGCTAAAGCCGCGGCCCAGCGGATCTACCTGAGGGAACTTACCCTTGAGGTTAAGTACGCCCACCACCGGACGGGGGCTGTATTTCAATATGCGGGTGACCACTGCTTGTTCATCAACCACTTTATATTCGATCTCATCGCTGGGTCGTCCAGAAAGCGCACCGCGCTCTGGCTTAGCAAGGGCGAAGCCATCAACAAATAAGCGCGGCCCAAGGCCCGTTACCAGCCCGGTGAATGCGCCCGCAGTTGGCGCAGACACAACGGTGGCTGGTTGGTCTGGTGCTGTACTTTCTAAGGTTTCACTCACTGCCGAGTCTGCGTCTTGAGCAGGTGTTTTATTTCTTTTCCGAGCTTTTGCCGGCGAGAGTAGGTATTCGCGATTCTCGTTGGCAACAATTTCGCCAAGCCGAACCAAACCACGCAGTATTTGCCGCACGCGCTTTACGCCGTGGGGTTTTGGCACATCAAGTATCTCGACCATTTGCTGCCAAGTAATGGGCACCGGGTGCTCAACTAAAAGGTCGATTACTCGCCGGGCATTCAAGACGCGTTGCTGAGAACTTCCAGCCGAAGTATTCGTATCATTAGACTTCGACAAGTTTGACACCTTCTATTAGTTTTAAGTAAAGTCCGCGGCCTTATCAGACCGCACATGCCCAGGTGGTGAAATTGGTAGACACGCTAGCTTCAGGTGCTAGTGGCCGTAAGGCCGTGGAGGTTCAAGTCCTCTTCTGGGCACCACGAATAACGACTAAAGCCCTACCAAACATAGGCTTTCTAGCAAGATCCCAGCAGGTCTTGTCAACATATCGTCTTTCTAGCAATCCAGAAACAGTGTGGTTGGCCACAAGTGCGATTCCTTAACCAGAGAACTAATGGCACCTATCGCTACCTCAGCCGCTACCCTACCGGCTTTGCAGCCACTTATCCTTACTTGCCAACGCAATACAGCAGCGAATTCCCAGAGATCAACGATGCTTGCTCAGACGAGCAGAAGCATACAGCATTAGCTAAAGCTGCCAAGTGGTATGGCCTTCACATTACGACCTTAAAAACTAGCGACCCTAACGCCTATAGCGAAACTGAGCGCGCCATAGCTGTAGAGAAAGCCCTAAGACAAGGGCCGGCGTGCAAAGGATCGTTACATACTGCTGCGGAGCCTGGTGGATTGGTAAAATGTCGCTAAGCTAAGGGGGATGCCTTCAGATGCTGAAAGAACTAAGCAACCCTATGTGGTAGTCAAAAGACCCTGCGAAATGTGGCTACGGATCAGAGGTACTACAGAGCTAATGGAAGAAGCTGAGCTAGCTAAGATAAATAACTTTCTGAAGGGTCATGACTGGGGAGCTAAAGCGCCAGTTAGATTGATTTACAGCACAGATTCCTTCCATGGTGGACGTTTGTATACGCCATATCAAAACTTACCTAGCAGGAAAATAGACATCAGGAAGCACTCCTTAATTGATGGTGAGCCGTTGAGCGAAGTAGATTTCAGCGCCAATCAACTGCGACTTCAATTAGCTGTTTTACATGGCGAGGATGCAGGTGATGACCCATATGAAAACATAGCAATGCGTAGCAGGATCTTTGATAGAGAGAAGATCAAGGCCTTCATTGTCAGAGCCATAGGCTCCGACTCACGACACAAAGCTGAGGGTTCGTGCAGAAAGCTAGGCATTAGTGTTAATGAGTTCAATACACTTGAAGCTGCTACATGGGCACTTTATCCAATACTCAATTTGTTTACAGACTGGACTCACCAAGGTCAGAGTTTAGAAGACAAGATCTTGAAGAAAGTAATGCTTAAGGGCATAGATGACGGAATTGTATGTTTACCCGTGGATGATGCTGTAGCTGTACAGCAAAAACATCAATTCTGGGCTATAAAGACCATGATGCGTTTGTGGACTGAAGCAGTTGGCTGCAACGTTAAGCCAGGACTAAAAGTTGACAAACCATGAAAAACTAGCCTTTTGCGCCTCAGAGCAAATCTATGGCGTTGATTAGCTCCCCGCCGCAGGCAGCAAGTACAAAAAAGCCCACCGAGGTGGGCTAGAGTTACTGATATGCGAGATTAATCTGAGTTTCTCCAACCACCAGAAGTCCCACCGCCACAGGTCCGGTAGCAACCGCCGCTATAAGTTTCAACATAATGTCTGCCAATGTTAATGCTAGTCGCGAAATCTCTATTTCTAAGTCGTCGTCCATCAAACCTACTAGGGGGCTTCCAACCTATACTTGCAAGGTGCGCGGCGGCTCTGGCCCGTTGCGCATTTGCTATAGCATCAATGGAGGAAGAACCATCAGATGCATGGATAACGTAATCCGTTCCTGGCATATAAACCACCCGCACCGTTTTGACCTGATTATCAGGGAGAACAAGTGTTAGGCTGTCTATCGTACCGCTGCCAAAATAAAGAGCCTTTTGCACAATTCTACTAAGGCTCGGCCTACATCGTACAGTTACAGTATGAACTTGGGGGTTGGTGATTCTAACATCGAAAGCACCAACATTTTCGGTTCTAGGAGCGGTAGCGTCTAAACCTACTGGATTTCTACCCCAAGCTAAGTTGTGAGCATAGTTAGCATACGTCTGCCTACCAGCATCTGAATAAGGGTTTCCGCAGCCTGAGCAATAAAACGGCTGAGTCGCAAAGGCTTGAGCAGAAGCTAGGGCTAGAAGCAAAACTGATAAAAGCTTAAACATCAAATCGCTCCTTCAGGCTTGAACTACCCGTCACAGCTATTTGCGTTTGAGCAATTGAGGCTTTCAATTCCGCAACAAGTTTCTGAACACGAGCCTTGTCTGGCACGAATCCATCAGGCACTTTCAGTGCTGAAACTGTATTTGGATCAGCGCCCATTGCGAGAGCGACATCAATAAGAGCAATGTGCATCGCAACATCCTCTTGATTAATTTCTCGTATGGGATCGTACAAACGGAAAGTACGGTGAGCAGCAAAAGTAAGGGGGCCATACTTTTCAGAGGTGGCGGCCGCGTGCAAAAGTAGCTTTAAAGCAGCCTCTGGCTCCGCTGCACTTATTCGTTCCGCTAAAATCTGCGCTGCTAACGGCTCGCCGTAGGAAAGAGTATCTAACGCTTCATTATCTAATGCGTAATAAGGGTGACGTGGAAGCTTGTACTCATCCCTGCAAACTTCTTTAGCTATCAGCTCTCCTTCCTCGGTAACAACATCCGTCGTTTCACATACAGTGGTTGAGGGGTTGTAGAACGTTACATTCACGGCCTCGTAACTTCGTATATCGTCTTGTCCTAACGCTAGAGATTCCTCTGCAAGCGCTGCGCTATATTCAGCAATCCATCGTCGCTTCGCTTTTTGCGCTTGAGCAGCACTTGTTGGCAGCGATCCTAAAACAGTTTTGTCGCTCGTGATTTCAGGTACCTGACTGGGTGCCTGCTGTGCCAGTCCTACTTGCTCTGGCTTTCCTTCGTATTGATACGCCACCATTGCAGCCGCAGCAACAACTACAGTTAAGGCGTACTTTAAGCACTGATTCATCTGTATTTCCCTCCGTGGAATGAGTGTGCAGTCAGTCAGGTGGCTACAGGTGTGCAACGCCCTAACCAACGTCATAAGTTATAGGAAGCAGATTGCAGGGAGGGAAACCACTGTCAGACAAGCGGAAGGGTGGCGAGGACAAACGGTGTTTTTTTGTGAAAACTAGGCAATCTTTGTGATCACTGTTGCGCTTTTGGAAAAACAATTGCTGTTTTACCCGTTCGTTAGTGTTCTATTCTTTGTGGCCTGTTGTAATTGCCAATAAGCCTAGACACGTTGCTTTTGGATTCTTCCTCGTCACAGAAAAAATAATGCAGGGCGGCGGACAAATTAGGGGGTAAAAGAGGCGGGCAGAAAAGGAAGGCAAAAAAAACCCAGATGCTTACTACTCCATCTGGGCGTCAGTGGCTGAAATCTCAGCCTATTTATTCACTTACCGCTCTTGTGGCGACAATGATTTGGCACTCGGTACTGCTGAGTGCACGACTTAGTAATGCAATAATTAGGCCGCTCAAAATGGCTCAAAATCGCCTGTTTTGGCACTTTTGCGCACTAAAATTGCGCTTTAGGCAATTTGCCCGCACCGTTTTAATGCGTTGGAGCAATTAACTTCGAGGGAAACACTTTGGCGGGCATTGAGTATTTCTTATTTTTTTGCCACATTGACCAACAACATTAAGCACACCAATAAGAATAAAAATACGAGCGGAATATGTGGAAATGGACCTTACTCATAGCGGGATTACTTTCTATAACTGGCGTTCAAGCGGACGACAAAACTGGCAACTGGGATTTCTATTCCGGCGCCACTACCTCTGAGCGCTACGCATCCCTTGATGCAAACAGTTCAGAGCAATTTTACTTCGGCGCCCCTAGGTTGGTGCTCTACTGTTTACAAGGCCAAGGCAATTTTGGTGCCTTCGTCCGCTGGAACAAGTTCATTGGTAACACCATTCACCCCAT
>Ga0209199_1005948_pt1 | contig 10461 bp, 10 predicted proteins | sample COGITO_mtgs_1105_7_FD_184805 | JGI IMG/M metagenome (GOLD analysis project Ga0209199, IMG submission 184805) | Pelagic marine microbial communities from North Sea - COGITO_mtgs_110523 (SPAdes) (version 2) | ecosystem: Environmental > Aquatic > Marine > Epipelagic ...
CGCAAGCCCACTGAACCAGCCGAGCATCATGCCCGCCGTGGTGCGCCAGAACTCACGCTCGACTTCCCGTGGGGTGGTCTGCTGCACCGCAACCGCCACGTTGGGATCGAACGCGTTGATCGACGCGGCGGCGCGACGCCAGAAGCCTTGAGGTAGCCGGCTGCTCAGGCTGACGGCCAGAATCCCGAACCGAGTAGCGACGACCCACCCGGCAGCGATAGCTGCCCAGTCGCCTCCTCCTCCGTCGCGCACTGCGAGATAGGCGAACTGTGATGTCGCCGAGAAGATCACGACCGATGCAACCAGCGCCCGGGTGCTAGAGGTGCCGTTGTCTATGAGTAGCACTTGCAGCGTGACACCCAGCGAGAAGAACGTGATCGCCATGGTTGCAAAGTCGACCCGACTCAGTCGCGTCGGCGCCGCAGCCTGGCTAGACGAACTCGACACGCCCCGACGCTACTTTGCTTCCCAGTTTGCGACCGCATAACTGTCGCGACGAAAAGTTACCTCCCCCTGGGGAGGTAACTTTTCGGACAGGTTCCTAACTCAAGTTCCCGTGTCGTTGAGACTCTCAAGTCCCCTTGTAATGAAGGATGGTCTTGAGACGATGCTCGACCTTCACCAGATCGCTCTGGTTATCCATGACCTCGCCAATGTCCTTGTATGCCCTGGGGTGTTCATCGAGCAGCGCCTCTGCGTCGTTGTTCCAGGTACCGATGCGCCCTTTGAGTTTCGTTGTATTGGCTGGCGTTGTGCAATCCCGCCGATCGTGGAATCATCTTCGAGACATTTCGCAAATCGAACCTGCCAGCGACGGCTATCTCACGTACGCATTCACGCCCTGACCTGCCGATCCATCACTACCACCTAAAGAATTCCCCTGACGAGGAGTCAACCGGTCGTTGAGACCGGGTTAGCTGACAGCAGGTGCGACCCACCGACTCCATTCGGAGCTGCGGGCTGGCGTGAGCACGATGGCCCCAACTGGAGTCTTTGGACTTCGCTTGAGCTTCCAGCCCAACTCGTGAAGGAGCTTGTCTCCCTTTCGCGAATTGTGCGCAGGACACATCAGCACGCAGTTTTCCCACGACGTGTCACCGCCACGCGAGCGGGGCACAAGGTGGTCGACGGTGGAGCCACGTTCGTCGCACGTGATGACCTGGCAGCGACGATCATCACGCGCACTCAACGCCGCCTTGGAAAAGCGGGGTGAGCGGTGCGCCCGCATACCGGCGAAGGTAACCATCGTCATAAGCCGGACCACGTGTGGAAGCGGGAACTCTGCGCCACCTGCCGATCGAATAATCCGGTCACCGGCCTGTTCAACCATCTCGGCCCGACCACTGATAACCAGCGTCATGGCACGCTTCCACGAGACCACAGTCAACGGTTCATAGGAGGCGTTCAACAACAATACAGACATGACCGTCCTCCTTTGTGTGTGATCTTGGTCCGTGCGTGCAGCCACCATTGTGTCGCAAATGACACGGCCGCGCCATGCAATAAGGCCAAGTTGCACGGTCAGTCGACCGGGAACTTCTCACTCGGCTCTCCGTCGACAGGCGCTCCACGAGTGTCGACAACGAGGTCTACGGCGCCCCTGGCCCCGCTGCTCGTGCCCACACAGCTCCTTGTGGCTGCCCAGGTAGTGCAGAACGGCCGGTGTCACGCCCACAAGATGTGCGCTCGCCCAGTTGGGAATCAGGTGTCGTGGCCGACTGCCAGCTTGCACTTTCAAAAGTGCAAAGCCAAACCAGATGAACGAACCGGGCGCTCTAACTGTGAGTGCGCCCGTCGACGATTGCCTTAATACGGGCTGCGAGAACCGGGTGTTCAGTGAGTAGTTCGTCGAAGTCCCACATCATGATCTTTGCGAGGTCACATGTCTCAAGCGCTGTGACCGTGGCATTTCGTTTCTCGCCGGTCACCAGCGAAACCTCGCCAAAACAGTCACCCGCTCCGACCTCTGCGATCACGCCATCGCCGGCGTCGACGCTCAGACGACCTGAGATCACAAGGAAGAGCGAATAACCGAAGTCATCTTTCTGTGTGACCCGTTCGCCAGCCATACGCCGAATCGGTTCGAACAGTTCGAGCTTACGGGTGAGCTCTTCGTCGCTCATTCCCTCGAAGAGGTCAAAGGTGCGGAGTGTCTCGATGTCCATGTGTTTGTCCCGCGCGTAGGTCGCCAGAAACATAGCCTGGAAACACGAAAGAGCGCATCGAACCAGCCTGGAATAGCGGTAACCGACCACGTCGGCCTCGCCGGCACCAGCGGCCTGACCTTGCAATGGATGAGCTGGAAGCCTCAATACTCAGGATCTACTCGACTGCGACCGGGTCCTCACTGACTACCTCGACATCTACTTCGGTTGATTCGATAATCGGAGTAGCACTCGCCCCGAACTGATGCAACCATCCGGCGAATGCCGGAAGCGAGGCGGCGATAACGTCGCAACATGCGCCTCGACCCGTGCCCCTCGTCCCCCAACTGTGTGTGTTCGCAGGACGATCCGTCGGATTCTCAGCATTACATCGAACCACTTGAGTACGACGGGCCAGCCGAGACCGCCGTCAACGCCATCGCTTCAGTGATTGAGTCATCGACCGGCGCAGTGATTAGCAGCCGCACGGTAGACCGTGTCGATGCTGTCTTCACAACTCGTTTCTTTCGGTTTAAGGACGACGTGTCGTTCCTAGTCGACACCGAGACGAAGAAAATCCACTTCCGCAGCGCATCTCGAGTTGGCAAGAGCGACCTGGGTACTAACCGCAAGCGACTCAGTGCGTTACTGCCAAAGATCAAGGCCAAGCTCTAGCGGCAAGTCTCCGGATGCCTCTTGGAACTAGACGCTGCGTGACTGATCTCTTCGTCGGACCTTCGCGAGGTCTGTTGCGCAACCAACATGCACCAAGCAGCCAAGTTCGGTGATGTTCCCCGACCTGATCGCTTCGCGCAGATACCCAGTGTTGCGCCGCCTGTTCGTCATCGTTCTGGCATCACTTCTCTTTTTGACCGCATGCAAAAGCACGGCCTCAATCGACATGACGGACACCGAGTCGACCATGTCCGCAGCCGCTTCGGCTGCTCTTTCTGACGACGCGACGCCCTCAGATGCCGGCGCAAGATTCGTTGTGCAAGGCGAACTTCCTCTGTCTACCGACGACGTCAACCAGCTGATTGCGTTTGTTGAAGAAGACACTGGCCGCGCATTCGTGCGTCCTCCTGTGATCGTCGCCCAGTCACCCGACGACTTCTTCGCTGGGCTTGAAGACGACCTTGGTGACTTCAATGCCGACGCAGAGGTCAGCGTTCGAGGGCTCCAGGCATTAGGACTAACAACCCGGGGAGTCGGCGATGTGACCCGGTCGTTCGAAGCCATGCTGCTCTCGCCCGAGGGCATTCTTGGTTACTACGACCCGATTCCCGACGAGTTGTACGTGCCGGTCGGCGCACCAGGCGACGATGACTTTCGCAGCCTTTTGGTGCATGAGTTAACCCACGCACTCGACGGCCAACACGCGGATCTCAGCGTGTTGGATGACCTCGTAGCCCAGGGTGATGAGTCCGGCAACTATGAGCCGTTGTTGGCCCTGCAGGCCGTAGCCGAGGGCCGGGCCAGCTCGGTACAAAACCAGTGGATGGCCGAAAACGGCGTGGTGCAAGAGCTCCCCGACGATCTAGGTGTAATCGAGGATGTGCCTGCAGCCCTAGTGCTCGCTCTTAGCGTTCCGTATGCATTTGGCGAGCAGTACATCGAGGCAAATGGTGGCGCCGCCGAGACCTGGGACCTGTTGGAAAACCCTCCTGCATCCAGCGAAGTCTTCATGGTTGCATTCGGCAACACGGGTGACGAAGCAATCATCGACGTAGCGACACCAGCGGCTGACGGACCGGTGCTCGACGATGTCGTGTTCGGAGCCAGCGACATCTTCGTGTGGCTTCTCGGTGAGTCGCTCGATCCAGACCCAGCACTGATCTTCCCTACGTTGGCCGCAATCGATGGTTGGGCGGGCGGCCGCGCGGTGTTGTGGGGCAACAACAGCCAGTCATGCATGCGTATCGCCGTTGCTGCAGACAGCACAAACGACCTCGCCGAAATCGAAGAAGTAACCAGACTGTGGGCTGGCAACAACCCAGACCGTTCGGTCAGACTCGAAGCCGACCTCGTCATCGTCACCGGATGTGCGCCGTATGTCCCGTAGTGGAGCAACCCGGATTCCGTCGGGAAGAAAGCCAGGCAGTGTTCGCCAGTCTCCGCGCTCCGCTACGTCATGTCGACGAGCGTAATCAGCACGAGGCTGGCGGCGGAAGCGTTCTCTTCGTGCTGTTACCGCCCTCCGGCTCGGCATCGGTACCGATCTGGGCGCTAGAGCCTTGTAGCTCGAACATGGTCTCGGTGAAGAACGAGTCGGCCAAGACCAGCGGCGGAGGTACTACTGGGGTGAGGTTCAGGCTGCGACGAACTCGGGGATCGAGGCTTTCTGAGCGTCGATAGGAGCGATTGCCATTTCGAACTGCTCCCACTCGATTTCTTCGACGCCGGTGTCGATGACATCGACATCGACAGGGCCCAGTGGCGTGAACATTGAGGTCAGGGTGCCACATGCTTCAACACTGAGCATCGCGATCCGGCTGCGGAAACCGTCGAAAGCTGCTTCGAGCTCTTCAATAATTTCGCGGTCCATCGAGTGGTTGATGAAGTTAGTGGCCGTTTCGACAGTCATGACTACTCCCTGTTTCATTGGTTGAACAACTTCAGTGTGAGTGAAATCTCCCCCGTGGGACAATGGTCAACTTCGATCATGTGACCGTGGATAGACCAATCAGCCCATGCCAGCGGACGCAGTCGAGCAGGTAGAACCACCCAGGCCAGGGCAGCGAACTACGGTTTCGCTCGTGACTTCTACACCAATCAGGGCAGCGGTATGTCGAACATTTGGCGAACCGCTGTCACTAGAGAATCTCCACCTCGCCGCCCCCAAATCAGGACAGGTGCAGGTCAAGGTGCTGGCATCTGCCATCTGCCATAGCGACATACATTTCTTCGATGGCGCATGGGGCGGACGCCTGCCGGCGGTGTGGGGACACGAGGCCGCCGGTGTCGTCGAGGTCGTAGGCGACGACGTTTTCGAGATCAGTGTTGGCGACCACGTCGTCGTCACGCTTATCAAGTCATGCGGACAATGCCGCAACTGTCGAAAGGGTGTTTCCGTCGCTTGCACAGGCGAACTGACCGTCCATCCCACTCCCCTTTCCGATGCTGAAGGCAATCCGGTCGCCCATGGTCTGGGCACGGCTGCGTTCGCGGATCGGGCGGTTGTCGATCAGTCCCAAATTGTCGTGATTCATCCCGAAATGGCGATGGGACCGGCGTCTTTACTGGCCTGTGGCGTGATTACCGGCGTCGGCGCCGCCACGAACACCGCCAGGATCGAGGCTAGATCGAGTGTTGTTGTGATCGGTACTGGTGGCGTCGGTCTCAATGCAGTGCAAGGCGCTCGGCTTGCCGAAGCGACCACGATCATCGCCGTAGATCTATCCGACGAGAAACTGGAAACAGCACGCACCTTCGGCGCTACCCATGTCGTGAACAGCGCCAACGTTGACCTGATCGAGGCCACCAGAGAAGCGACTGATGGGGCGATGGCCGACTATGTCCTGGTCACCGTGGGCGCTCAGCAACCAATCGAACAGGCCCCGCTGTTGCTGGCGCCCAACGGCACTGTCGTGATCGTTGGCATGCCAGCGACTGGAGTCACGGCAACCATCGACCCAGTCACCATGGCGGCGCTAAACCAGTCGATTCTGGGATCAAAGATGGGCACGTCAACAATCGGCATCGACATCCCCGAGCTCATCTCCAAGTACCAAAACGGCGCATTGTTGCTCGATGAGTTGATCACTCGCACGTACCCCATCGACGACATCAATGAAGCCATTGACTCAGTCAAGGCCGGTCATGCCGTTCGCAATGTGATCCTGTTCGACCATCCAACCCCGGCGGAGACAGGCTGATGCATGTCGCAGAATTAGAGACGTTCGTTGTAGGTAACCGGCCTGGCGAGTTCGGTGGCGAGTACTTCATCTTCGTGAAACTCACCACGAACACAGGCATCGTTGGTTACGGCGAACACTACGGAGCCACCTTTGGGCCCGACGTGGTTCCAGCCATGATCAGCGACATCGCCGAACGTCATCTGATTGGCAACGATCCGTTCGAGATCGAGCGTTTCTGGCACCGCTGCCTAGGGTCCGGATTCTCGCACCGGCCTGACATATCACTCATGGGATGTGTGAGTGCGCTCGAGATGGCGTGCTGGGACATCATCGGCAAGGAAGTCGGCAAACCCGCGTACCAACTGCTTGGTGGCCGGGTGCACGATGCGCTTCGTTCGTATACCTATTTGTACCCCGAACCGGGAGACGCCGCCGACGTCTATAGCGACCCGACGACGGCAGCAGAACGAGCAGCCTTCGAAGTCAGCCGTGGGTTCACCGCAGTGAAGTTCGACCCCGCAGGGCCATATTCCGTGTTCGACGGTCATCAGCCCTCGCTCGAACGACTCGATCTTTCGGAGCGCATGGTTGCCGCTGTCCGTGAAGCCGTCGGCACCAAGGCCGATATCTTGTTCGGCACCCATGGCCAATTCACCGCATCCGGTGCGCTGCGCCTGGCTCGACGACTGGAGAAGTATGACCCGTTGTGGTTTGAAGAGCCGGTGCCGCCAGACAACCCCGCCGAGATGGCGAAGGTCGCAGCGCAGACAACCATTCCGATCGCAACCGGTGAACGGCTCACGACCAAGGCCGAGTTTGCTCGCCTGCTCGATGTGAAGGCTGCGTCGATCCTGCAGATGAATCTCGGGCGAGTCGGTGGCCTACTCGAGGCAAAGAAGATCGGTGCGCTTGCCGAGGCCAACGGCGCTCAGCTCGCACCCCACTTGTACTGCGGGCCGATCGTTGGCGCCGCCAACGTGCAGTTGGCCACCTGCTCTCCAAACTTCTTGATCCTGGAAAGCATCAGAGACTGGTCAGGCATCCATGCTGACCTGCTGGTGACCCCGATGCAGTTTGAAGACGGACATGTCATTCCTCCGACCGCGCCGGGACTAGGGGTTGAGCTCAACGAAGAGTTCGCCCGCGCCAACCCGTACATGGGCGACGGTCTACATCTCACGATGGACCCAAACCCAGTCACGCCCCGCAGCGATCAGTTCTAAGGACATATTTCTGACGAACGCTGTTCGCCAATATCGTGGTTGAAAACATCATTGGCGGTGCTTCGCACCATCACTTACGAGGACCGCGGCCTGTCACAGCGGGTGAAGAATTCTTTTGAGTGAGTTCACATAACCTGGCGCTGGTACGAGTGTTTGTTGTGAGGACGGTGGCGGTGAAGAACCCAGACATGGAGAACACGGTCGCCGTCTCCACCCAGGCCGCGTTCGAAATCTTCTATCGCCGTGAATTCTCGTCACTTGCTGTGATTGCGGGCACGGTCGCTGCAAGCCGGACAGTCGGCGAAGATAGTGCTCAGAAAGCCCTGGCCAAGGCGAACCAGCAGTGGAGCACGGTTGCGGTGCTCGACAAACCGGGTGCCTGGGTCCGACGTGTTGCCATCAATCTGGCCATCGGCAGGAAGCAGCGCACCGTCACCGAAGCGAAAACCTTGCTGAAGATCGGCCCTACTGCGACGACTGCAGCCGAGACACGTCGGGGTGACCCGGCAGTGTGGGCAGCTGTGGACCAGCTCGCTCCCAAACAACGGGCTGTCGTCGCGCTGCACTATCTCGAGGATCGACCCGTGGCCGAGATCGCAGAGATCCTGGACATCTCGGTCAGCGCCGCCACATCAATCCTGCACAAGGCCCGCGCCAACCTCGCGACCGGGCTCGGAGAATCACATGGATGATCAGACGCCATCCAACGATCCACTCGACGATCGGCTGCGAGCCACCTTCACCGCCGAACGAGACGACCTGGACCGTCGCCATCTGGCAAATGGCGGAGCAGCATTTGGGCGCGGACGTTCGCTCAAATGGATCCCGTTCGCGATAGCTACTGCAGTACTCGCCATCGCCGGCTTCGTCTTTATCGGCAACCGCAGCAATGACCAAGCCGTCGAAGTCGACGTCGCCACCCAAACCGTCGACGGATCAGCGCAACCGGTCTTGTACGTAACGGGCCAGAACATGTGCGGCACAAGTTACAACAGCGGCTCCCGAGCCGTCGTGGGCGATGGACGCGACAGTGCGTCTGCCCTCGCCGAACCGGAGATTTCGGACCAGGTAGGCATCACCCGCATGCTCGAGGCAGGCACGCTCGTTGAACTCGCCGGCGGGTGTACTCGCACGCAAATCGTTCCCGGGCAGACTCAAACCTGGTACGAGATCAAGGGTGCACCGGGAACGCCGAACGAGTGGGTGCTCAACGAGGACCTGGTGTGGCAGGCACAGCCAGAACCGCTTCACGAACCAACTGTCAATGCATGCGACACCGACGTGCCCGACGTGCCTCATTTCGTGTGGGACGTCTTGGTCAGCGATCTCGACGGAGGGCTTGTCGCCCATACCGCAGCCGGCGTCGACGAACCGATCACCCGAATCATCGGGTTCGACGAGGTCGTCTCCCCAACAGGCGGCTGCGATATCGCCGCCAATGGCGCGGTCTGGTACCAACTCAGTGGCCCTGAACGCTCCGCCGATTGGGTGAATGCCCGATACTTACGAGCACCTGAACCCGCATGCCGGCAGGCGGAGCAGTCCGGCACCAGAGCGCGCAACGGCCAGCACATTCATGAGATTGACATCGGCGGTCGCCTGAGCTCATTGGCTGCCCAGTACGGCATCGACGTAAGGGAACTTCTCAGCGCCAATCCACACATTGATCCGAACGTGATCGTTGCCGGCGACCTCATCTGGATCCCAGGGCTTCTGGAACAGCGCAAACCGGCCAACGGATCGTTCGACGGTTGGGGCGTCGTAGACGGCGACCTCGTTGCCTTTAGCTTCGACAACACCACCTATCGTTGGTATCCAACAGAGGGAGTCAATGTCGGGACGCAGTGTTCTCCGTTGCCTGGAAACGGCGACACACTCGACGCCCGGCCTTGCTTGCGGGTCGCAGCGCCAGTGACCAGTTCCAGCAGCGATCCGCTCGAATACATTCGATGGCCTGCGGGGGCAGTCAGTTCAACCACCGACCACATCCACGACATCCGCACCGAGTCGAATGAGACATGCACCCGGGTGGTTGTGACGTTTGGCGACAATGCAAACGAAGAAGGCCTCGACGCTACATCGACCACTCTTCCCCCAATCGTCGTGAACCAAGGGCTCGATTTCGTCCGCATCTCGCCGAACGGCTGGTCGCTGGAATCTGCGTTCATGGACGCCGACCGCGTCGATTACCCGGAAGGTATTGCACTACTTGCTCTCTATCCGGGTTACGAGTTCGCAGTAGAACTCATGCACCGCGAGATGGAGCCAAACGTCCACTTCTTCGACAACCCGGCACGCGTCCTCATCGACCTGTTTCCTCTCAAGTCTTCAAACCCCAACACGATCGGCCCGTTCGGTAACACGTTCGTATTGCGGCGGCCAATCCAGCTAGACCTGAACGGTCCGGGCATTCCTGTGGACGACGAGATCGAGATCAGTGGCTTCGGGCGCCCGTTCGAGGCGGCTGGGCTTTACCGCATCTGGGCAGTAGCCGACGACGTCGACGCACATGCCATCCTCGCCGATCCGCCTGCCCCGCTCATCGAAGAGTTCTTCCCAACCGCAGGCTGGGCCGAAGGCTGGGGTTCCTTTGTGATCGCCCTGCCAGATCTCGAACCTGGCACCTATATCGCCGTCTTCGGCGAGTTGCCTCCGACCGACGAGGTTGGTTTCTACGGCACCGGTCAACTCTTTCGAGTGACCGACTCGCCAGCCGAAGAATCCGACACCTGGCCCGAAGCCGTCCTGCTGCCCAACGTCCAACTCCCACCCGAATAGCAGGGGCGAAGTCAACCTGGGCCTGTCAGATGTTTGTTGGTAGCGGCAGCAGGCCGGTCATGACGTTGTCCCAGTCATCGATGCCACAGCCGTTTGTGCGGTCGAAGGTTGTTGCTACTCGCTCGCCGTCGAGTTCACCGGTGACGTCGGCAACGTCTGCGCTGCCGTAGATCTCGGTGCACATCTGGTCGGCCGGAACGCCATCGATGAGACGGCTCTGCACGGCAGGCTCGGCAAGCTGGCGACACATACTGTCGGCGGCGGTACCGAGACCACCGTCGTCATCGGCAGGAGACCAGTCACCGGTCAACGTAGCGGTATCGCCGAGACAGCTCAGCGAGTACGACGCTGTTTGCTCGCCGGTCTGGGTGTTTGTGACCACGAAGTCAATCGCTCCGATCGGATACGGACCACCGCCTAGCGGCAGCTCTGCGTCCGAAGACGGTGTGGATTCAACCG
>Ga0209199_1005957_pt1 | contig 10447 bp, 9 predicted proteins | sample COGITO_mtgs_1105_7_FD_184805 | JGI IMG/M metagenome (GOLD analysis project Ga0209199, IMG submission 184805) | Pelagic marine microbial communities from North Sea - COGITO_mtgs_110523 (SPAdes) (version 2) | ecosystem: Environmental > Aquatic > Marine > Epipelagic ...
AAAAAGAGAGTAGTAAAAGCAACAACGAAGAAGAAGTAGATTTAGGTTCTTTATTTGTAATTATTGGAAAAGGATTTTCTAACTTTTTTAATTTTATAGGAAATATTTTTAAAGGTATTTTTCATTTTTTAATCACTATTTTGATTTTCCTTAGAGAAAATATTCTTAAAATCGGAATTGCCGGTTTTATAGGGTTAATCGCAGGGTTTTTTCTGGAAGTAAAAACACCTAAGAAATTCGAATCTGAAATGTTATTAAAACCTAATTTTGAAAGTACAAGACAATTGTATAATAATGTAAATTATTACAATGATTTGGTGAAACAAAAAGATACTGTTTCACTTCAAAAAATATTTAATTTAGACAAAAAGACAGCTGCATCTCTAGAAGAGTTTGAAATAGAACCGATAATCACTAATAGAGACATTATCAATGCTTATGATAATTTAATTGAATCTGTAGATACTTTGACTATAAAAAGTTATGTATACGAAGCTTTTGAAAATTCATTTACGATTTACGATTATGAGGTTCATAAATTGAATGTTACAGCTAAGGAGAACGATGTTTTTAATAAGTTAGGGGATGTTATTATTTCTTCAGTAGTAAATAATAATTATTTTAAAAGGTTAAAGAAATTAACCAATGAAAACTTAAACAGAACCGATTCTTTGTATCGTCAAAATTTAACTCAGATAGATTCTTTAAGAAAAGTGTACATGGAGGTCATGATTGAGGAGGCAAAGAAGACCACAGCTGGAACAAATATCGATTTAGGAGGAAAGAATAAAACTACGAAAGAACTAGAATTATTTACTACCAATAAAGTAATAAATCAGGATTTAAAAAATATAGCATCCCAAAAGGCTACGGAGTATGAAGTTATCAATGTTCTTTCAAGTTTTCAACCAATAGGTACTGAAATAAAAGGAGTAACAAAAAATTATGCTTTCTTATTAGCTATATTAGGAGTAGGGTTTATGATTTTGGTTTTACTTTTAAGACAATTAAATGCCTATTTAGAAAACTATAATAAGTAAGAATGCAAGCAATTCTTATCAAAGGAGGAGTAGGTTTTATAGAGTCTAATTTTATTCCATATTTTTTAAAAGAAAAGATAGAATACAATGCTGTAAACTCAGATTTATTGAAGTTTGTAGGGGATTTATAGAATATAGTAGCACCTTTATTAAAGAGTGGCTTCGGAAAAAATTTAATGAATATTTAATGAAAATTACAGAAACATATTTAAAAGGTTGTTTTGTCATAGAACCAAAAATATTTGATGATAATAAAGTAAGCTTATTTGAAAGTTTTAATAAAAAAGTATTTGAAAAGTCAATAGGTTCTAAAATTGATTTTGTACAAGACAATCAATCTATTTCTCAAAGAGGAATTTTAAAAGGGTTGCATTTACAAAGAGGTGCCTTTGCTCAAACAAAGCTAGTTAGAGTTATTCAAGGAAAAGTATTAGATGTAGTTGTGGATGTAAGGAGAAATTCAAAAACATTTGGGCAATATTTTAGCTGTATTATATCAGGGGAAAATAACAAGCAATTATTTATTCCAAAAGGATTTTTACATGGTTTTTCTGTTCTTGATAATAATACCATATTCGTCTATAAATGTGATAATTATTATAGCAAAGAATCAGAAGATGGCGTTTTATTTAATGATCCAGAACTGAATATTGATTGGGTGTTGAAAGAAGAAGATATTGTTTTATCAGAGAAAGATAAGCAGTTAAAAACTTTTAATGAGTTTTCAAAGAATGTTGAAAACGATAATAAAACTGTTTTAACTTATGGTACTTTCGATTTACTTCACTACGGACATATAGAAATTCTTAAAAGCGCCAGTAAATTTGGTAAAAGATTAATTGTTGGGTTATCTACAGATGAATTTAATTTAATAAAAGGTAAAGAATGTAAAATTCCATACAAAAAGAGAAAAGAGTTACTTGAATCTATAGAATTTGTAGATGAAGTTATTCCAGAATCTAATTGGGATCAAAAAACGCTAGATGTTAAAAACTACAATGCAGATATTTTTGTAATGGGAGATGATTGGGAAGGAAAATTTGATTTTTTAAAAGAGTACTGTGAGGTTATATATTTACCAAGAACTGTCGGAATATCTACAACGAAACTTAAATCAATTATTAATTCATAAATTTCAAACTAAAATTGATTTCAATAATTTTAAGGTTTATTAAGTTTTTTATAAAAGCAAATGATACAACGATTGTGTATCATAGTTTTTTGGATGTATCCGATAATAGTTTTGCTCTTTTTGTTTATGTTATTAACAATCAATACGGTTATAGAAATATTTGGTTGGTTGATGATATTAATAAAGAAAAACAGTATCATAAAATTATAAAAAATTACACACAATCAGATAACTTTCGAATAGTAAGAAAGAATTCAATTAAAGGACTATGGTTTTTTTTAAAGTCAAAATATATATTCCATACCCATGGAATATATAATAAACTTCCACTTTTAGATGATCAAATAAATTTTAATTTATGGCACGGGATGCCTCTTAAAAATATAGGATATTTAGATAATAACAAATTAGTACCTAAGTCCAATTACCTTTTAGCGACATCACTAGTTTTTCAAAAAATAATGTCGAAGTCTTTTAATATCGTTCAAGAAAACGTCTTGATTACTGGGCAACCAAGAAATGATTTTATTTTAGATAATAAATTTAATCTTTTAGAGTTGTTTAATTTAAAAGTAGATCAATTTCAAAAATCCATTTTATGGATGCCTACCTATAGAAAATCTATAATAGGAGATATAAGAAATGATGGAAATACGGAAAGAGTTAGTGATTTTTTTAGTAATGAAAGCTTAATAACATTAAACGAAAGTCTTAAAGATTACGAATCAATATGTTTTATTAAGCTGCACCCCATGGATTACATGCATGCTAATGATTTTATTATATTATCTAATATTAAATTTTTAGATAATTCTTTTTTTGAGAAAAGCGGTGTTGCTCTTTATTCTGTATTTAGTTCTATAGATCTTCTCTTAACAGATTTTTCTTCTGTTTACATTGATTTTTTATTAGTAGAAAAACCTATTGCTTTTGTTTTTTCAGACTTTAATGAATATTTAAATTCTAGAGGATTTGTTTTTGATAATGCAAAAGAATTTATGCCTGGTGAAATAATAACAAATATGAATGAATTGGTTCTTTATTTAGAGAACTTGATTGTCTCAAAGAATGATGATTTTATTTTGCAAAGAAATAAAATTAAGAATATATTTCATGAAGTCAATTCAAATTTTTCGCAAAATTTATTTAATAAGTTAGTCTATAAAAATGCTCAGTAAAATTAACCAAGATTATAAAATAATATTAAAAAACTTCTCTTATTTAAGTTTGATGAAAGTTTTTAATATTGGATTCAAGCTTTTCCTTGTTGCCTATTTAGTTCGAGTTTTAGGTCAAAAAAATTATGGTTTAGTTACCTGGTTAGATTCCGTTATTCAGTACTTTTTAATGATAATAAACTTTGGTTTTAATATCTACGCCGCTAAGTATATTGTTGATAATAAAGGTGATAATGACAAAATTAATGAAATAGTTTCTTCTATTTATATAATTAAAATAATATTATTCCTTTTTTCTTTAATAACAATTATCGGTATTAGTTTTTTTAACGATTTTTATGCCTACAAAGAAGCGCTAATTTTATTAGCTTTTTGTGGTATAGGTGAAGTCTTATTTCCTATTTGGTATTTTCAAGGAAAAGAAAACTTAAAGCCTGCAACATTTATTGTATTTTTATCAAGGTTACTCCTTATTTTAGGTGTCTTACTTTTTGTGAAAGTAAATGATAATATTATAGAATATATTGTGATACTTGTATTTTCATCTCTAGTTATGGGATTTGCTGGTGTTGGATACATACATAAATACTATGATCTTAAATTCATTTTTGTTCCATTTAGGAGGTTAAAAAGATACATAAAGGAAGCATTTCCATTTTTTTTAGGTAGGTTTTTATCTTTAATTTTTAATTTTGGTACTATTTTTTTAATCGGAAAATATTGTGATTACGAGGATGTATCAGGATTTGATGTGTGTTTAAAAATAATTATGGTGAGTGTAATACCGTTTGAAGTGTTGCAACAAGCAGTATTTCCCTCTCTTTCTAGAACAAGAGATAAGAACTTATTAAAAAAATTAGTGATAGGATCTTTTGTTTTAGGACTTATTGCGGGCTTTGTGATATTTTTATTATCTGATGTATTTTTATTGTTATTTGGTGGTGAAACGATGTTAGAGTATATTGAAACCTTAAATGCATTGACAATTTTAGCTCCTTTTGTGGCACTTACTTTTATTTTAGGAACATGCTCATTAGTCGCTTTTGGATTTTATAAAGAGTATAATATTTCCTTAATTGCTACTTCTGTCATCTACATAATAATTTTAATAGTATTATATTATTTTGATTTGATTAATTTTTGGAATTTAATATATCTTAGAATTTTTGGTGATATTTTAATGGCTTTAGTTAGATTATACTATTCAATAAAACGAAAAATATTAGTTTAAAAGAATATGAAACTTAAAACAATTTTAACCTTTATTTACTTATGCACAAGTGTTCCGCTATTTCTATTTTTTAAAGCAGAATTATTAGTTTGGGTTTCGTTTTTTATCAACTTTCTCCTTATTACGGGTATTACATATTTTCATCTTAATTTAGAAAAGACATATTCTCCTTTCTTAACCTCCTTTATAGTATTCTTTTATTTATTTGGTATTGTGGCTCCTATAATTCAAATTTCTTCTTTTGATGGAGTAAATTCTCCCTTTCCAACTAATTTTCCATACAATTCAGGGGCCATTATTCATGCAAATTTTTTAATATTTATATTTTGCAGTGTCTTTTTCTTAGTATATGTTTTTCTAAAAAAAACATATAAAATAAATTCTAGAATAGCAGTGATTGAAACACAAACCAAATATTCTACACCTCTTGTTATTTTGGTTTTATTTCTATTGTGTGTTATTATAGTAGCTACAAATTTTAATTATCTTCTTGAAGATATAATAAAATCTATTTATGATAATAAAATTGAGTCAGTATTTTCTCTATTATTAAAGAAAAAGGTACTCTTTTATATCCCTTTAGGAGCTATTGGATATACGCTTGCTTACTTAAAAAGAAAGAATAAAATAAATACAAATACTCTGGTTGCTGCTATAATATTATTGTCATTGGTATTTATTTTATTCTTCTTTAAAAATCCATTGACAGAAAAAAGAAATGCTTTGGGACCAATATATATTACTCTAATTTACATTTTCAAACCTAAACTTATCAATACTAATTCTAAGTTTTTCTTATTTTTGTTCCTGTCATTAGTGATTTTATTCCCCTTAATGTCAACTTTTACACATATGGATGGAACTATTTTTGAATTGTTAAATAACCCGTATCTGATCGTTAAGTCTTTTATAAGGTTTGGAGCTATTTCAACTGCTTATAGTTCCCTGAATTACGATGCTTTTGCCAATATTATGGCAAGTGTAGATTACGTTAATCTGAATGGTTTGTCTTTCGGTTACCAACTTTTAGGGACTATATTTTTTTTTATTCCTAGAGGTATTTGGACTTTAAAACCTATGTCTACAGGAGAGCTTGTAGGTAATCATTTAATTGAAAATCATGGATATTCGTTTAGTAATTTATCAAACTCAATAGTATCAGAAGGATATATTAATTTTGGATTTTTGGGAGTTGTTCTGTTTGCGATAGTATTATCCTATTTTGTTATATTTTTTATGAGGTGGATGAAATCTGGAGATTTTTTAAAAGAGATAATGGCGTTTTATTTTGCAGTCCATTTAATTTTCCTTTTAAGAGGTGATCTTGCCAATGGTTTAACATATTATGTAGGCCCTTTGATTGCATCCTATTTCATTCCAAAGATTATTGAGTCACTTTTAACAAAAAGGAAATGATGAGAGCTTTTATAAATAAAATTAACCCCGTAAATATTTTAGTATTTTTTTTTCTTAATACTTTTTTATTTCCTATTTATCCTTTTAACCTGAGACCAACTCTTGTTGTATTGTTGTTATTGTCAAGTATAGCTTATGCCATTAAAACTAAAATCAGATTTAATTTTAAGTTAAATAAAGAAAATAAATCATTTTATATAAATACCAGTTTGTTTTTCATTCTTGGAATAGGATTAACTTATACTAAAAATTTCAGCTCAGGTGCTTCTGCTCTTTTTAGAATGTTGCCATTATTAATTTTTCCTCTTATATTTAAATTTATTAATAATAAGAAAGATATTTCAGACCAATTAATTCTTAAAGCCTACAGTTTTTTCTATTTAGCTGTAGTAGTGCTGTTTTTTTGTTTCTTTATATATTTTTTTTTCAATGGAGATATTACTGAAAATTATTTAATAAATTATAATGAAAGAATAAATAGCTTATTGGGTAGTTATAGTTTGCACCCATTATATGCTTCGATTTATATTTCTATTGCATTAATATTATCTATAAATTTATATAACGAGCAGGTCTTGAATAGAGGTGTTCTTTTTTTTTTAAATATTTTGCTTGCACTAAATTTAATATTGTTAGCAAGAAAGAGCGCTATTATAATTATGCTTATTTTCTTCGTTATGTACCAATTAAAGTTTAAAAAAAATAAAAAAGTACAGAAAATATTTTCTGTTTTCATGGTGATTTCTCTAGCAATACTTATTTTCATTTTTGTCCCAGATATTTCATATCGATTTGAAGACTTTGCAACTATTTTTAGTAACTCTAATTTTAATGGTTCAATAGGTTTAAGAATAAATATTTTTAAATGTAGCTATAGCTCAATATTACAAAACCCAATTTTTGGCTATGGTATTGGAAGTGTTGAGAACATTCTTTATGACTGTTACCATTCGTTTCCAGAAGTTTTTAATAATAAGTATTATAACACGCACAATCAATATATAGGTGTTTGGCTATACTCAGGTGTTTTAGGCTTTATTAGTTTAATTACAATGTTAGGATATGGTTTAATAAAATCGATTCAAACAAGAGATTTAATTTCATTTGCTATATTAATTTTGTTTTCTAGTATGATGCTTATAGAGAGTATCTTTGAGCGACAGGATGGTGTATTCGTTTTTACCTTATTTATAAATTTAATTGCTTTTAAAAATCAAGGCAAAAATAATAATAAAGATGTATGAGGAAAGTACTAATTATTGGACCTTTTCCAAACCCTATGTCTGGAGTTTCTTTAGCTAATAAAGTTGTTAAAAAAGTTTTAGATCATTCAAGTGAGTTTCGAACCGATTTCATTAATACCTCGTACCCTATATTTGAAGATGCCATTGGTAGTTTTTCATTTAAAAAACTATTATTTTTTCTTAATATTAATATCAATATAGTTAAGATCTTTAAAAATGATATAGTTTATATAACACCAGGTCAAACCTTCTTTGGTATTGCTAAATATGGCCTATTTATTTTATTGGCTGCAGTTTTGAGAAAAGAGTTAATTATACATGTGCATGGTAATTTTTTAAATAAACAATACCAAAATTTAAAAGGGTTTAAAAAGAAGTTATTTTATCTTTTGTTATCAAAATTCACAAAAGGTATTGTTTTGTCCCCATCTTTAAAAGCAAACTTAGTACCTTTTCTGAAAGAAAGTAAAATTTTTGTGCTTTATAATTTTGCCGAAGATTACCTGTTCACAGAAACTTATAGTGTTGAAAAACCTATTAAGCTTCGAATTACATATTTAAGTAATTTAATGGAAGAAAAAGGCATTTTATATTTGTTAGATGCTTTGAAAGAGTTAGAAAACAAGAATATAGCATACAGCGCAAAAATTGCAGGAAATATTGATGAAGCATTAAAACATATAATCAAAGAAAAACTAAATAATTTAAAAAGTACAGAGTATCTAGGGGTTGTTTATGACAAAGAAAAAAAAGAATTATTAGATTGGAGTAATATTTTTATTTTGCCAACGTTCTACAAGATGGAAGGTCAGCCTATTTCTATATTGGAAGCTTTAGCAACAGGAAATGTAATTATAGCTACTAACCATGCTGGAATACCTGACATTATTAAAAATAAAGTTCATGGTTATATTGTAAAATCTAAGGATTCTCAGAGCATCTTAGATAGTTTTTTATATTTAGATAAGAATAAAAAGAAAATAGAATTAATTAGTAAAAACAATAAGATATATTTTAGAGAAAATTTTACACTTAAAAAATTTAGTAAAGAAATTATAACAATTTTAAATATTGATACAAAACTTAAAAATATTTAAACTTCCAGGAAATTTCAGAGGTAGAAATGCTTTTGTTGTCCAGTTATGGTGGCTTACACAGGCGATCTTTTTCAGAAACTCACCTCAGTTCTTATATGGATTTAGGCGTTTTTTGTTAAGATTGTTTGGTGCAAATATTGGTGAAAAAGTAGTTATTAGACCAACGGTAAAAATAACATACCCATGGAAAGTTTCTATTGGAGATTATTCTTGGATTGGAGATGATGTAGTTTTATATTCTTTAGGAAATATTGAAATAGGTAAAAACGTAGTTATTTCACAAAAATCTTATTTATGTGCCGCTTCTCATGATTATTTACAACCAGATTTCCCTATTTTTGCAAGCGTTGTAAGAATACAGGATGAATGTTGGTTAGCAACGGATGTTTTTGTTGCTCCAGGGGTTACAATCCACAAAGGAACTGTTATTGGAGCTAGAAGCAGTGTTTATAAAGATTTACCATCAAATAAAGTATGCATAGGTAACCCGGTAAAAATAGTTAGAAATAGAGTCCCTACTGCACAACTCTAATCTGTTGATTGATAAAAATTATCTTAGAAAAAAAGATTGAAGAAAAAAATTACTATTATAGGAATTAATTATTATCCAGAAGATACTGCAATAGGCTTATATACCTCACAATTGGCTAGTCATTTTAATGATAATGATTTTGATGTGACCGTAATTACTGGTTTTCCTTATTACCCTAATTGGAAAATTAGTTCTGAATACGAATCAAAAAAAACATTTTATAAAGAAACTATTGATGGTATAACTGTGCATAGATACAAGCAATATGTTCCTAAGAACCCTTCTTTTTTGAATAGAATGCTACACCTTTTAGATTTTTCTTTTGGTACTTTTATAAATTTATTTAAAATTAAAGAAGTTGATGTAGTTCTATGTATTGTGCCTTTCATTGGATCTGTGTTTTTAGCTAAAATTTTAACTAAAATTAAGAATGCAAAACTTTGGGTGCATGTTCAGGATTTTGAGTTTGATGCAGTTTTAGATTCAAATATCATCAATAATAAAACAAACAAATCTTGGTTTTTTAATATTTTATTCTGGGTAGAGTCTAAAATATTAAACTCAGCTAATATCGTAAGTACTATAAGTAGTTCTATGTTATTAAAATTAGATAAAAAAGTAACAAAAGCCACTCCTACTAGATTATTACCAAATTGGGTTGATTTAAACTTTATAAACCCTAAGAATTATAAAACGCATAGTTACTTAGAATCTTCAAAATTCAAAATTTTATATGCTGGAAATATAGGGGAAAAGCAAGATTGGAATCTGTTTTTAGAATTTGCAAAGACCTTGGAAATAGAAGATGATGTAGAGATTATTGTAGTCGGTAATGGTAGTAAAAGAGAATGGTTGGCAAAGCAATTGTCTAAAACAAAAAACATTTCACTATATAACCCTGTACCTTATTCAGATTTGTCTAATTTGATGTGCAGTGCAGATTTACATGTGCTTTTTCAGAAAAATGACGTTATAGATACTGTAATGCCATCTAAAATATTAGCAATGATGGCAAGTGAAAAGCCTTCTTTGATTATGGGTAATCTTAAGTCTGAAGTTGCAGTAATAGTAAATAAATCAAAAGCAGGTATATATTTAGATTCAAATAAATTATCTGATGCTGTGAAATTTGTTTCTTTACTTAAATCTAATAAAGCCCTTTGTAAGAATTTTGGAGAAGACGCAAGAATTTTTGCTTCTATAAATTACTCTAAAAATGAAATTTTAAATCAATTTATAACAACTCTAAGAAACGTAATAAAATAAGTGGTACAAAAAATTAAAAAATATTCACAATTCATTATTCCTTTAATAATTTTATTGGATGTTGTGCTTATCAATCTAATTATCTATTATTTTTTAGATAAGGAATATTTAAATATTCAATTTGTTATTTATATTACTTGCTTTTGGTTATTAATAGCTTGGTATACAGAATTTTATAATACCTACAGATATACACATGTTATAAAGCTTCTAACACGTTTAATCTCTCATTTTTTTGTTTTTTCTTTAGCTTTTTTCACCTATTTTACTATTTTTAATGAGGGAAATATTATAAGCAAGCAATCAAATAT
>Ga0209199_1005958_pt1 | contig 10442 bp, 10 predicted proteins | sample COGITO_mtgs_1105_7_FD_184805 | JGI IMG/M metagenome (GOLD analysis project Ga0209199, IMG submission 184805) | Pelagic marine microbial communities from North Sea - COGITO_mtgs_110523 (SPAdes) (version 2) | ecosystem: Environmental > Aquatic > Marine > Epipelagic ...
AGGCGTTGTTATCGATGACTTGTTTGTGTATGGCACTACATTGGATGCTGATAATTTTCAAATCGACCAAATTTCAGTATATCCAAATCCATCCAAAGATGTGTTTTATGTTAAATTAAATAACAGCACTCCTTTTGATCTTCGTGTCACGGACATCACTGGAAAAGTCGTGTACACTAAAAAACAAATTAATTCTGGAGCGCCATTTCCATTGCAAATGGAAGCCTACTCCAGTGGGATCTATTTTTTACAAATTGAAGCAAACAACCAACAAACCACTCGAAAGCTCATCTTAAATTAGTCCTAAAAAATATACTATACAGCATTTTGTAAAATTAAACTTATGTTAATTGTTTTGTTTAACTGTAACATTTTTAGTTATTTGGGAGACTACTATGTATAACGATCACTTAAAAAGTAAACACATGAACTTAAAACACCTAACCGTACTCTGTGCATTTGGCCTCTTGAGCTTCCATGCCTGCAAGAACGAACCGAAAAATCAGTTCTCAGAAGCTGAAAAAATTCCTGGAATCATCTTGGAAAACATGGATACCTCTGTGAATCCAAAAGACAACTTTTATGACTATGTCAATGGAAATTGGATGAAAACCAATACCATTCCGGATGACGAATCGCGATGGGGTGGTTTTGGAGTGCTTCGGAAATCAACACGTAAAGATGTGCTTGATATTATAAAAACCTCTAAAGAACTCGGTACTTATGAAGAAGGCTCCGATCAGAAGAAAGCCTTGTTAATGTTTGAATCAGAACTGGATTCTGTCGCCAGAACAACAACGGGCATCACTCCTATTGTTCCCCTTTTAGAGGCGATTAACAGCATTCAAAACATCGCAGACATGCAAACCGTCTATGCAAAAACAATCGGGGTTTCAGCCCCTTTTGCAGGCATTGGTGCTGAAGCAGACCTGAACGATAGCAGTATGAATACCGCTTGGGTATTTCCTGGAGGCTTAGGACTGCAACGTGATTACTACCTCGATCAAGATGCAAAGACCAAAGAAATCAGAGGACAATATGTCGATCACGTCGCACGTATGTTTCAATTTATAAATTACGATGAAGCCACTGCGAAAGCAGCCGCAGAACGCGTACTTGCTTTAGAAACACAACTGGCAGAACCTCGTTTGGACAAAGTACAAAGGCGTGACATTCGTAACTTTAACAATCCACGCTCTATTGAAGAGTTGAGTGCGATCACTCCAGAAATCGATTGGAACAAGTTCATTAAGGACATGGGAGTTACGCAAGCTTTAGACACTGTTTTAGTGATGCAACCAACCTATATGAAAGCTTTAAACACCTTCCTTAGCACCACGCCTATTGAAGACGTTAAAACCTTAATGATTTGGAGCACTCTAGACAATGCAGCGGGCTATTTAAGTCCAGAGATTGAAACTGCCAATTGGGAATTTTACAGCAAAACATTGAGTGGATCCAAAGCACAACGCGCCGCAGAAGAACGTGCCCTCGGAACCGTTAACGGATCTGTAGGAGAAGCCATTGGAAAACTGTATGTGGAAGCTAAATTCCCACCAGAAGCCAAAGCAAAAGCTGAAAAAATGATTGCGAATGTCATCAAGGCATTTCAAAATAGAATACAAGTATTGGATTGGATGAGTGATGAAACCAAAGCCAAAGCCGTTGAAAAACTCGATAAATTCACCGTTAAAATCGCCTACCCAGACGAGTGGGAAGATTATTCTGAATTGCAAATCAAAGAAGGCAATAGCTACGCCGAAAATATGATGGCTGTTTCTCAATGGAGTGTGAATAAAAATATTTCTGAAATTGGGCAGCCCGTTGACAAATCGGAATGGGGCATGCCTCCACAAACAGTGAATGCCTATTTCAATCCTTTAAACAATGAAATTGTATTTCCAGCAGCTATTTTACAGCCTCCATTCTATAATTATACCGCTGATGAAGCCGTTAATTATGGTGGTATTGGAGCCGTAATTGGACATGAAATTTCACATGCGTTTGATGATTCTGGTGCGCGATTTGATGGCGATGGAAACGTGAACAACTGGTGGACAGACAAAGATTTAACCGAATTTGAAAAACGTGGCAATGCCTTGGCAGAACAGTACAGTGCCATTCAAGTAATGGACAGTGTGTATATCAATGGGAAATTTACTTTGGGTGAAAACATTGGAGATTTAGGAGGCGTACTTGGTGCCTATGACGGACTTCAACTCTTTTTTGATGCCAATGGACGACCAGAAGACATTGATGGATTTACAGCAGAACAACGCTTCTTTATGTCTTGGGCAACCGTTTGGAGAACCTTGACGCGTGAAGATGCTTTAAGACGACAAATAAAAACCGATCCCCATTCGCCAGGGATTCAGCGCGCAACGCAGCCGCTAAAAAATATTGATGCTTTTTATGAGGCTTTCGATATCAAAGAAGGTGATAAAATGTACCTACCCGAAGAACAACGCGTTCGGATTTGGTAATTTTTAATACCACAAAAAAAACAGGCTGTCTGAAAAGACTTTGTTTTGTCAATCTGAACTTGTTTCAGATTGACAAAACAAATTGATTTCCAATACTCTGAGATTCTGAAATAAATTCAGAATGACAGGTTTATTTACTTTTCAGACAGCCTCTTTTTTTATGCTTATTTTTTAAAAAAACTTACTCTGTTTTTGGAGCTTCTTTTTGTGCGCGTATCGCATCAATAGCTAAGTTTGCCATATTAAAATTAGGCGCTAATTGTAAGGCTTCATTTAAGATTAAAATAGAAGCATCGTGATTTGTTTCTGGATTCTCTCTAAATTTAGCGATCGCTTTTAAATACATAAACCCTGCCAAAACTGGTACTTGATACGGCGTTTGTGTTTCATAGTAAGGCTTCATCATATCGGTTGTAGCATTGGCTATTCCGTAGGTTATGTTTAAAGATGCCCCTGTAAGATCATCCGTTTGGATTTTCAAATCCGCTAATTCATAAGCAAGAGAAACAGTTCGTTTTTGCTTGTAAAGAACTTCATAGTGTTCAATGGCACGTTTGGGCTCGTTGAGAGATTTCAAACTAACGGCTTTCACTTCAGTTGCTAAATTGGTGTCTGATTCTAACAGTTCAACTCCAATTAGATTTAAAGCTTGTACATACTTCCCTTCGTTCATATAAAGCGCTGCTAACGTATCTTTACGTTTTACGTTGGGTTCTAATAAAACGAGGTGAGTCATCGCATTAATCACACCTTGGATATCGCCTTGTTGTTGCATCTGAGCATAAAAGGCCTTGTAATGAGCTACTAAGGTCGTCTGGTTTTGTGCCTGAATTTGCATTGAAAAACAAAGGGCTAGTAAGATTGTGTATTTTAATTGTTTCATTTTTATAAAATTTTGATTCAAAAGTAATCGATTTTTTGAAAGTAAGTTGATTTTTCATTCGCTTTTAAGCAAAAAAAAACACCACGAGGGTGGTGTTTTTCCAAAATTAACCAATTTAACTTTTTAGTAATAAGTAGATATTACGTTCACCAAATATATATAACCTTTACAGTTCTTACAACCGTCATGTACCGAACGGACGTTTAACGTAATAAACGGGCGTATTTAATGTATAAACGGAATGCGTGTTCGCTTTTAAGAAAAAAAAAACACCACGAATGTGGTGTTTTTCAAAATTAACCAATTTAACTTTTAATAATATAAAGATATTATACACTTCAAATATACATACCCTTTACAGTTCTTACAATCACTATGTAACGAACGGACAATTCATGTAATAAACGGACGTATTTAATATTTAAACGGAACGTGTGTTCGTTTTAAAACAAAAAAAACATCACGAATGTGATGTTTTTTCAAAATTAACCAATTTAACTTTTAAGTAAGATATTAAATTACATACGTCAAATATATACAGCCTTTAAACTCCTCGCAACGCTCATGTAACCAACGGTCAAATGACGTAACAAACGGGGGTTTTGGGGGGGTAAACGGAATAATGAATCGTTTTGAACTACACTATTCTCGTTTCACCAACGCATAATAATGGTTTTCTAAGGGCAAATAACCTTGGTCGTACACAAAATAGTAAACCGTCCCTGACTTTGTTGTATAAATACTGGTGAAATAATTAAAGTCAAACCCTGCTGAAATAAGTTTATCCCGTGTCGATTTTGTTTTTTGATGCGGATTCAGAGCTTCCAGAATACGCCAATTTTTTCGCAATCGGTTGTTGATATTTCGGATCAGGTTTTTCTGGTCTTTATTCACACGGTTGTTATAGCTATTGCGACAGCCATCACTACAAAATTTCTTGTCCGTTCGTCCAATAATTGGATCGTTACACTCTGGGCATTGCTTTTTCATGTATATCTATTTATTGTTTTTTAAAGGTCACATGGTGCATCCATTTTAAGCATTTTTATTGAGTATCAAATTTTAGTAATGGATGGTTCATGTATATCTATTTATTGTTTTTCAAAGGTCACATGGTGCATCCATTTTAAGCATTTTTATTGAGTATCAAGTTTTAGTGATGGATGGTTCATGTCAATTGATTTCTGGTTACAGACCCGAAATATACTAAAAATTTATTCAATTACAAACGACTACAAGTAATTACAAACGAAATTAAATAGGTAATTACCGACTAACATTTGGATAGCATCACATCTTTGCAGTGTCGAATCGTTCGATAGTAAAACTGTTATAACCTTAAAATTATTTTATCATGAACACACTCAGAAACAAAGTACAGTTAATTGGAAACTTGGGAAATGACCCAGAAATTATCACTTTAGACAGTGGAAAAAAATTAGCAAAATTTTCATTAGCAACAAACGAGTATTACAAAGATGCCGATGGACAAAAACAAACCAAAACAGATTGGCATAATCTCGTTGCATGGAACAAAACTGCTGAAATCATTGAAAACTACGTCACCAAAGGCAAAGAAATTGCGGTTGAAGGCAAATTAACTTCCAGAAGCTATGAAACCAAAGAAGGCGAAAAACGTTACATCACAGAAGTGGTGGTGAATGAAGTTCTAATGTTGGGAAACAAACAGTAAGAAAGTTTACTTCTGATAAGAAAAAGAGAGTTCCACTGGGGCTCTCTTTTTAATTTTATAACACATGAGAACACAATCAGAGTAACAAAACAACATATCATGACAATTAAAAAAGAATTATCTGATTTAGAGGCTAAAGTTACTATAGGGTGAAAATATTTAGTATTCTCTTTAAAGCACTTCATTAAACGATCCTTATACAAAAGAAAGTTTATTTTTTCTTTAACTGTTTTGTTGTAGCATCTATTTGTTTGATAAAATGTTCCTCTACCTTACTTAAAGCTTCTTTAGCCTTTTGTTTAAATTTTTCATACTCGCCATGTGCTTTATCAATGGCTTTTTTATGACTAACACTCCCTGCATTATCAAGCACCTTATTTCCTGTCATTTTTAAAAAATCATCAAGACGTACAATCCAATCGTGCATATACATAGGCTTGCGATTCAAAGCTTGTAACTCTGCGATTTCAAGATATGCAGTAACAATTCGATTTAAGACATCGAGTTCTTCATTATTAAGATAATTTTTTGCAATTTCCGTTTCCTTTTTAGTTGGTTTTTCTCCTTTGTAATTGGTTAATCCTAGTTGCTTGGCATTGGCATTTACTCGTTTATAAATAATTTCGGATGCAGTATTGCCATGGACTGCCCAGTGCATTTTATTTTGAATGGTCTTAAAAAAAGTTTTTGACTCTTCTACTTGTGAATCGTAGTCAATACTGGTTGCATAGATATCTAATACCTTACGCCAAAATACTTTTTCAGATGAGCGAATATCTCTGATTCGTTCTAGCAACTCATCAAAATAATTACCTCCTCCTGCTTCTTTTAATAGGTCATCATTCATTGTAAAACCTTTGATGATATATTCTTTAAGTCGTGCGGTTGCCCATTTACGAAACTGTACTCCCCTGTGAGATTTTACACGATAGCCTACTGAAATAATCACATCAAGGTTGTATATATTGGTTGGTTTGGTAGAAAAATCGGAAATTCCGATTTTTCTCATTGAAGCTTCTTTTTCAAGTTCTCCTTCCTTAAAAATGTTTAAAATATGTTCATTAATGGTAGAACGTGATTTTTGAAATAATTCACTCAATTGTTCTATGGTGAGCCATACCGTTTCATTATCTAAACGTGTTTGTATTTTAGTTTGCCCATCTTCAGTTTGATAAATGATAATTTCTGATTGCATAAGTTTATTATTCTTAAGTTATTATCTTTCCATAAGATAAAGATAGTCTATGTTTTATTGTATCAAATATAGGATTTTGTGAGAAGTAAAGCCCTCGTATAAATAACAATTTTTGTAATCATAGAATACTCGAAAACAAAAAGTTTTTTTAGAATGAATTTATCAATTTCTACTTCGTCTCTAAAGTGCATTTGCTAACGAAATATAGATTTTTTATATTTACAACAACTAAGAACACAATCAGAGTAACAAAACAACATATTATGACAATTAAAAAAGAATTATCTGATTTAGAGGCTAAAGTTACTAAAGGGTTGAAGATTGCGCATACAAAAATGATTGAATTTAAGAAGTTTAAAAAAACGCCCATAGTAATTTCCCAGAATGGAAAAGTAATTGAAGTTACTCCCGAAGAAATGGCATTAGAAACTGAAAAATGAAATATCCTGTTTTTTAAGACGAATCGCGTACCGACAAAGTAGAACTGATCACCACTTGCTGAATCTCCTTAGATTTGGTTCTGATGGACTCCACAATCATGCGTGCTGCTGCATTCCCAATCGTATAACTGTGTTGATTGATCGTCGTTAATTCTGGCGTAAGGTTGTGTGCCATACGCTCGCTAACATAACCAATCACCGCCACATCCTTTGGAATTTGCTTTCCAGAAATTTTCACCGCTTTTAAGGCCGCCAAAGACGCATCGGTGTCCAATGCAATAATGGCATCAACAGGGTGGGCATTTAAATACTCCACCATCACGGCACCTGCCTGCTGTTCGTCCGACTCCAAAACAGTAGGCGTAAAACCAGCCGCTTTCATCGCTTTCAAATAGCCTTGTGTCCGTTGTTTTCCAACGTTCAACTTATGAATTGTAGAGAGTAACACAATGTTTTTTCGATCCGAACTAATCAGTTTTTGAGTGGCTTCGGACAAAGCTGTAAAATCATTGGTGGTCACTTTTCCGCAGTTTACAGAATCAATCACGCGGTCAAACATCACAACCGATTTGCCATTTTCCATCACATTCGTAAAATGATCGTAATTTTGTAAACTCTGTGTTTCTTCACAAACCGCCACTATAAAACCATCCACAACACCATTGGACAACATATTAAATGTTTCCACTTCCTTGGCATGGGATTCTTTGGTGAGACACACAATAATATTAAAATTAGTTTCCGAAATCAGACTTTCAATGCCATACAAAGCCCGTGCAAAAAAACTATTTTGAACACTCGGAATCACCACCGCAATGGTATTGGTTTTTCCAGATTTAAGACCCACTGCAATTTTATTTGGCTGATAGTTGTGCAACTTTGCCATCTCCACAATGCGTTTTTTGGTCACATCACTGATCTCATGGCTGTCATTCAACGCTTTGGAAATGGTTGAAATAGACACCCCTAAGATAGATGACAATTGTTTTAAGGTAATGTTTGATCCCGCCATAAAAGCATTTTAAATAATGAAGGCTAAGGTAGTATAACCAAAAGTAGCAACAAAATTTAAAACTATAGAAAAAAACTGATAAGTGGAAAGCGGAAAGTGAAAAATCTTGAACCCTGGTTCATTACTTTATTATTATTTAAAAGGTCAGACATGTAAGCCTTAATACGCATTCATCTTACGTCCTACGTCCCTTTTCGTCTTAAGTCATATTCCACTTTTAACTTTCCACTTACTACTTCCCATTTTTCACTTTTAACTTTTAACTTTGTGCTTACTACTTCCCATTTTTCACTTTTATCTTCATCACTTCCCATTATTAACTTTTCACTTTCCATTTTCCATTTACTAATTCCCATTTTTCACTTCTCCATTTACCACGCTTTAGCGTGGCGTTCACTTTTTTCAAAAGCAGGCAGTGCCGATTCTCCATTATAATCAAATATTTTGAATCGGCTTTCGAAACAGGGTCTAGTCAGTCTATTCCCGCTCCCGCGGTACAGAGGACTTGCCCCATAGTTCCTGCTTCATTATTTTTATCATTCATAAATTCATCTATTTGTGTAAATCCCGTAACAGCGCGTTTTAGAGTTGGTTGGGTTAAATGTTCCATCTGAAAATTCAGAGTGTCACCATACATGGAAGGAATTTTAACAAACACCTCAAATGCATGGCTTTCTCCGTCTCTAAACATCAAAACTTAATACTGTTTAAAATTTAACTATTATACTACATCAAAATAATTTCTAATTCTAGCACTCTTTTGGTCTATTTCTTAATATAACTTTTCTATAACCATGGAGTTAAAAGAAATAATTTATTTATATTTTGTTAATTTTTATGTTAATTTTCTTAAACAAAGAAAGCTATAAAACCAGACCCCTAAAAGCGTCATGTAACAAACGGCACATTGACGTAACCTAGGTACTGTTTCGTGTAAGGAACGGGAATTTGAGATAAAACCAAGACGAAGTAACACACTGCCGTCATTACGAGGACGAAGGACGAAGTAACACACTGCCGTCATTACGAGGACGAAGGACGAAGTAATCTGTTGAACACATACAACTCCTAATAAACAGATTGCCGCACTTCGTCTACCTTCGGTAGACAAGTTCGCAATGACGTTAGCCAGGCAGGCTCGCAATGACAGGTTCTATTTTCTATTTCTCTTAATACTTAATACTCTCTACTTTGTACTTTTTCGTCCTGGTTCTTGGTTCTTGATTCTTTTTTCTATTCTCTATATTCTTTTTTCTTAATACTTAATACTCTCTACTTTGTACTTTTTCGTCCTGGTTCTTGGTTCTTGATTCTTTTTTCTATTCTCTTGTTTCTTTTTTCTTAATACTTAATACTCTCTACTTAATACTTTGTACTTTTCACTTTTCACTTTTCACTTTTCACTTTTCACTTTTCACTTTTCACTTCTTCATCACTTTTTTCATCGCTATCCTCCCATTTTTCAAAGTCATTTTCACTACATACACCCCATTTTCAAAAGACCGCATATCAATTCGTGGCGTGGTTCCTTTGTAGAGTTGACGTGCATTCAAATCATATAATTCTATAAGTGCGATCACTTCACTTTTGAGATATAAAAAAGAATCCACCGGATTCGGATATGCAAAACTCGCTTCGGTAGGAACCCTTTCAGCAGACAGGGTATCGGAAGTAGAAAATGAAATTAACTTCGCATTCACAGAAATAGGCCCAAAACTAAACGATTCTGAGGTCATAAAATAACGGTTCACATCCACAAAAGCAATCGCTTCAATTTGTTCTACTGCAAAAGAAGACACCACGGTTTTGGTATTGGTACCATCAAAGACATCTGTTGTTCCACTAAAATTCTCACTCACCCAAACAAAGGGTTGTAGCGTACTCGAATACCCCACTAAATACAGTTTATGACTGAAGGTATTGTAAGTCCCTCCCGAAATCAATCCTCCAGAATTCAGCGTGGTGGCCAATGGCGACAGACTGTAAGTCCCCGCTGTTTTTGGAACCAGATACGCCTTGGTCACTCCATCCACCCAATTTTTACTAAACACCATTAAATTTGTAGCATCAAAAGACACTAGGGCTTCCGCATCCCATTCGCTCGCATTTGGAGTGGCTGTAAAATCTGTTTGCCCTGAATAACTAAACGCAATCGTTTCTGCGGTTACAGTGGTTGAACTTGTATAATCAGATTTACGGATTTTATAAATTTTCAAATCGGTACGGCTTCCGCTATTATTTCCAAAATCTCCTATATAAATATGACTGGCATCTTGGGTCATGTCTTCCCAGTCAACATTGGTGGCGTTGGAGATGGTCACCGTTCTGGTTACCAACCCCGAAATCGTATCCAATTCATACAGTTTGGCTTCGCCTCCGGAGTCGTTATGGGTAATTAATTTAGTATTAAAAAGAATAGCTCCCGAAGATTCTGTAAGTGGGGAAGGCAATTCAAATACTTCTGTGGCACTGCTTATTTGAGCATTCACAGAAAAAACTCCAAGGGCAATAAGAAAAAGGGAGGTTACAATTTTCATAGGCATTTAAGTGGTTTGCATCGTTTGAAAAACAACAGTATGCTGTTTTGTAAATAACGTCCTTCCGTTTGTTATCCAACACCCTCATGTAACAAACGGCACATTGACGTAATAAAGCAAGACAATGGTGTAAGGAACGGGAATTTGAGATAGAACCAAGACGAAGTAACACACTCCCGTCATTACGAGGACGAAGGAC
>Ga0209199_1005960_pt1 | contig 10441 bp, 5 predicted proteins | sample COGITO_mtgs_1105_7_FD_184805 | JGI IMG/M metagenome (GOLD analysis project Ga0209199, IMG submission 184805) | Pelagic marine microbial communities from North Sea - COGITO_mtgs_110523 (SPAdes) (version 2) | ecosystem: Environmental > Aquatic > Marine > Epipelagic ...
CGATGTCGAAACGCCCAAGAAGTTGGACATTGTAGCCGCCAAGATCACCTGTATGTAAAGCCATTTGCCCTGTGCAAAGGCAGAATAAAACCATCGCTTGCTAGACTTAGCTTCAGCGTTACTATCTCTACGAGCCAAAATGAGGTGACCGGAAAACTTGGCCGCAAATTGATCTTTCGACATTTTCTTAATTTTAAGTTTGTTTTCGGTGCTTGCGTATTTTATGGTCCCGTCTGGCTTAATCTCAGTCAGAATGAAAGAGCTGCCGTCCTCCCAAAAACCTATCATCGGGCAGTGGCTCTGTGACAGGTCGTTGGCTGAGATATTACCAAAGCTGGCGACATAGCCAATCTCGCGTAGGACGCTCACCATTTCTGCCGGTGAGAACGTCGCGCTCGGAGTGGCTGGAAGGTCTCGTATAGCTGCTTCGCTATACGCTTCGCCTTGATCCCTAAGGAATCTTTGGAGCGTGAGCACCAGGTCACTTTCATTAGAATTTGTCGCGTTTGCTACGGCATGTTCTTCTTCGGTTGTGCTTTGCACTTCAGCGCTATCTGTAACAGCGTCGAGTTCCATAGGTTTTGATGCGGTCAAATCCGTCATTTTGTTGCCTTAGTTTTGGTCTTGTTGGTGTTAATTCCCAGCCGCTTTGACAAAAGGCCCGAGGTTGCGAGCATTTCGAAGTCAACTTTAAGGAGCTCTGAGGCGACTGATATTCTTTGGTCAGAGGTGCGGTAGGCTTTTTCTTCGGCCTGAATGAGTTGGCGAACCGTCGTTTGCCCCGTCGCAAGTTGCGACCAATTGATCTCAAGCTCATTTTGAGACGCAGCCTCTTGGGCGGCAAGTGTTTTCAGTGAGGCGGTGAGCGCGGTGCGTCTGCTCAACGCCGTATCCAATTCTCTTTTTCCGAGCAGCTTTGCTCCTTTGAGCTTTTGTTCCGCCGCCTTCAAATTGGCAGCCTGTGCTGCGATATTGGCTTCGCGTCGTCCACCGTCGCCAATAATCCACGACACTTCTAAACCGATTGCATAGGTTGTGCGCTCGTCCTTTTCCATTGGCGATGCCATACCGGCCTTGAACCCGACGGTTGGTTTTTCACGACCTTGTGCCACGAGTAAACTTTGTTTGGCGGATAAAACTTGAGCGGCTGTCTGCGCCATTATTGGGGCACGGTTCCAGTTGCGTTGGATATGGGTCAGATCTGCGGCTGTGAGAAGCGATGGCGGTGTGGTTAGATTTTTCGGGACAGCTCCAAAGAATTTCATATAGCTGGCTTCTGCTGCTGCAATTTGCGCATCAAGGCTTGCTTTTTCCAAAGAGAGTGCGCGAGCGGCAATTTCTGCGGAGGCGCTGGCACTTTTGTCGACCATGCCACTCGCAACGAGTGTTGCCATCTGCGTCAGCATTTTTTCTGTTTTGGCCATGAGCGCCTTAAAGCGTGTATCGCGCTTGAGCAGCGTGTCGAGGTCAATCCATGAGACTGCAGCATCTCTTGCAATGCCATTCGCTGCTAACTCCACATCCATTTCTGCGATGAAGGCATTGGCCCTTGCCTGGTCTATTCTGGCAACGCTGGAGCCGCCATCAAAGATGAGTTGGCTGACCGAGAGGTTCGCGCTGGCGCCGCGTGCCGTAGTCGAGGCCAAACCGGCACCATCTTTAATTGTTTGTCCGGCATTAGCGCTTGCTGAAATTTGAAGTTCTCTATCTGCATCTACAACCAAAATTTGGCTAAAGGCACTGTTATAATTATTCACAGCTACGATATATTCGGATGAGTTAGTTACGATTTTTGAAAGATCACCATTAAAATCTCCGGAAAGAGATTTTGCAAGTTTTGGTTGAGACAATATATCAGAAGATACCTTTGATAGTGCATTTACTTCAGAATTAAGCTTAGCGGTGGAATACTGCGGGGCGCCACATGCAGATAGCGCAAACATCGCTGATATTAAGGCCAATTTTTGATGCTTCATGCCATATTTCCTTTTTTACGGACCTGCGCTTCGAATCGTAGATGCAATTACTGCGTACAGTAGCAATTTAGTTAATGAAAGACCCAATATTCGATAATAATCTCATTAAAACCGAGGCTTCAAAGCATCTCATTGCATGGAATATTGGCATTAGTCATTCATATTATTATACATTTTATTAAATTATATTGTGATAAAATGAGCATTTATATAAATTTTTTTATACATAATTTAATGTATTGAATAGATTCCGAGTGCGTGGTTAATAAGGTCAGTGAACATTAACGTCTGGAGAAAGAACCTATGACCATCCAACAACACGCGTCATTCGATTCAAGCGCTGCTGAGTTGAACGCATCCAGCAAGCTCGTAAAAGCTTGGGAATCAAAGAACGGCAAAAACGCAGCCAAAGCCGGTGGGATTTCCCTGATGGCTCTGTCGCTCGCAGCTTGCGGCGGCTCAAGCACAACAACGACAACGACACCTGTAGTGGATACACCCGTAGTTGATGACACTCCGGTAGTAGTAGCGCCAACCACAGTGGCAATGACCACTGCCGGCGACGAAGTGGTAGCGTTGACTAGTGCTCAGAACATTACGGCGGTGTTGTCTGACGATACTGCAAAGACCACTTTAAATGCTGGCGACGAAGTGACTGGTATTGACGGTTCAGGCTCGACCTTGACTATAACAGACACGTCAGGCGCAGACGTTACCGCTGCATTGACACCCGCTGTTCGTGGAGTTGACAACGTAGTGCACAATATCGATGCGCTGGCTGTTAACGGCTCCGCCCAAGTGGAGATTGCAGTATCTGATTTTGCAAAAGCCAACAGCTACACATTTGATGTCACAAACGCATCTTCAGTCGTAAACGATCTGGTTTTGACGGGCACTTTAGATGGTGCGTCGGTGACAACTAGCGACGATTTCTCAGCGGTTTCGATTACGCCAGGAGCGACTGGTGATGATGTGGTGGCAGTTGTTAACAGTGCTTCCGCTGCGCTCACCGTAGTAAACGTAGCTGGTAACGTCACAGCAACTGGGGTTGGCGCTTTGTCTCTGACTTCAACGACAACCACTGGATTGGTTAACGCAACTTCGGCCGGCAACTTGACAGTTGTTAACTCAGCCGCCGCGTTGAGTGTGGATGCAACGTCAACTGGCGGTAACGTTACCCTCACTGACACAAGTGCCGCTTTGTTGATCAATGCAACAGCTACAGGGAATGTAACGCTTTCTGACTCGGACGCTGCAACAGACATCAACGTAGTTGCGGGTGGGAACGTAAGTATCACAGACAGTGGTGCTGGCGACATTAATGTAAAAGCAGGCGGAACAATCACAATCGCAGAATCTGCAAGCGTTGCTGCAACATCAGCTACTCTTTCTGGTGTTGGTGCCTCGACTGTAACAGCGAACGCGCTGGCAACAATGGGAATATCCGGTAACGGTGCTGCTGCTACCTACACAATGGCTGCTGGTGACCACGCCGCTTTGGCAACCGTAAATGTTACTGGCGATCAAGACGTTACTCTTGTAACAGTAGCTTCTGAAATTGCAGGTGCTCTCAAAGTCAACGATACTGGTTCAGGAACTTTCACTCTAGACGTCGGCACAACTGCTGGTGCGGTCAACACAAGCGGTGGTAGCATCATCGATCAACTCAACATCAACGTTGACATGGCCGCCAATGATCTCACCGTGGCTACCGGCCAGAACGTTACTTACACCGCTGACCAAGCAACAGCAAGTGACCTCGTGGTGGGATCGGCTGCAGCTGCGGCCACCAACGCTGTGACAGTTACGCTGAACGACGAAGTCAGAAACGGTGCCGCTGTTGATGTTGCTGCATTAACCATCACTCAGGCTAAGACTGTGACTGTGGATGCTAGTGTAGACACGTCCACGGACGGAACAAAATCCAACCTGACTTCACTATCTGCATCCGCTAGTGGCGCTGACCTAACAATTGCTGGCGGAGCTAATGGTGTCACCTTGACGACTGCTATCACAGCTGGTGCCGCCGGCGCGTATGGCGATGTAACCTTCACAGGATCCGGCGCTCTAACGCACGCCGCTCTCACTGCTAATGTTGTAACATATGATGCTTCAGCCATGACCGGTGCTGTTACGATGTCGGATGTAATTAGCGGCAACGTGACGACTATTAAGACTGGTTCCGCAAACGATACCGTGTTGGCAGGTGCTGTTACAGCCACTGCGATCAATACTGGAGCTGGTAATGACACTGTGCAATTGTTCAACGACTACGGCACAAAAACTGTAACCCTAGATGGTGGTGCAGGTACGGATACACTATCGTTCGTCACTGGTACTAAACTTAGCGATTTGACAGCCTCTTCGACTGTAACTGGTTTTGAAAACCTTAAGCTTTTTGCAACTGGTACAGCCCAAGAAATCGATGCTGATCTCCTAAATGATGCAACATACAACGTTTCTGCAAGTGCTAGCGGCGCCAACGCAACCGTAACTGTGGTCATTGGAACGGCAGACACAGACATCAGCTTGGCTGCTTTGGTCGAGTCGACTAACGTCGCTAACACTGTTGCTGGTATGACATTTGTTGCTGACGCTTCGGCGAACAGTGCTGCTATCGCATATACTGGTGCTGACGCTGCTATTAATACCATAACCGGGTCTGCATCTGCTGGCGATACGCTCACCGGTGGTGCATATGCCGATAACTTTGTGGTCACGTCTGATGGTCTACTGTTTAACGCTAACAACGTGATGTTGGACACAATAGCAGGTGGAGCGTCTGCTGCTAACACTTACGACGTGCTAACAGTGGGAACAACTGGTACTGCATTTACCGTAGTAGCAGCCGATGATTTCTCAAAATTGTCCGGTGTGGAGCAGATTACTGCGGTAGCGAACACGGCTGCAACCTCCCTGACACTGGGCGCGAGTGCCGAAACTGCTGGGATTACAAGGGTTGACATCAGCAGCGCGGGAGCGAGCCCAGCAAATACTGTAAGTGTTGCCGCTTACACAACATCTGGTGTTACAATATCGGGCTCAGCTGCAGCTGATACACTTACCGGTGGCGCAGGCGCGGATACCATAACAGGTGGTGCGGGTGTCGACACTATTAGTGGCGGAGCTGGAGCAGATGCTATCACAGGTGGTGATGGCGCCGACGTAATTACTGGTGGTGCTGGTAACGACACATTCAACTATTTGTTGACAGCTGACCTGTTTTCAACCAATGCGGTTGTGGACTCAATTAGTGGTGGTGATGGAACAGATGTTATTACGGGTGGTACAACCGGTACTGCGTTTGGGATAGCTGCAACTGATGTTTGGACGCGTGCTACAAGCGTTGAAACTTTTACAGCCAACGCAAATACTGCTGCAGTGACTGTTGATCTGCATAATTCTGCTTACACCGCTGGTATTCGGACAATCGATATCTCAGCAGGTACTGCAGCCACAGGTAACACTATCCTGACGGACAACTACACTGGCCTATTCAGCGCTGATACGGTAATGATCGGTAGTGCTACGGGAGTTACAACGTTCACAGGCGGTGCTGGAGCTGACACGATTACTGGCGGTACAGCCGGTGACTCTATCACTGGTGGCGCTGGCGCAGACGTAATAAACGTTGGAACAGGCATTGGCACAGATACGGTTATTATCAGTGCTGCTGGCCAAACGGCCGAGTGGACTGATCAGACTGCGTCAACCACAGTAGCAACGACTGGCATGGATATTATTACCGGTTTGAATGCTGGTGACGACATTGCTTTGTCTGCCTATACGGGTACAGCCGCAGCCACTGCAGCTAACCAAGTATTTGATAGTGACTCTATCACTTACGCAGCAGATCTGTCTGTAGCGGTTGCGAATAACTCTGCTAAATTTGTACGCGGTGACTACGCTACGAATGTGTTCACCGAAAGTGCAACAGGCGCTGACGTACTGATGGCGTTTGATGCTGACTCCGATACCGCTACTCAGGACTACGAGGCATTAATCCTAATCGGATTGGGAGCTAACACCTTCTCACTCGATGCCGGCACTGGCGGAGTTATCTCAATCGCTTAATAAGTGTTGACTATGGGCCCCGCTTGGAAATTTGGGGGGCCCATGCCAGACAGTCGCTGTGGGTTTAACCTAAGATCTCCAGTCGTACACTTGCTCACGGCAATGGAAAGCCTTCTAACTAGAGATAGTTGGGAGGCTTTTTCCGTGATAAACCGGTAAAACACTCGTACACCCAAAGGAGAACCTACAATGAACAACTCGCACTCGGTGCTGTCTTGGTTGGCATAGGCAGTGTCATCGGCGCACTATCCTCAAACTTTACTAACGGCACAGCTAACGCGCAGTTTGCCCCAAGCGCTAACTCAGGCGATGCAATGTGGCACCTACCCAAGTTCGGCGAACAAGGATGGTTTCTACACGCCAACAACGGTCGTGTGCGTGCTTGTAACATGGACAAGATGGGTGTGGTGGGCGAACGTGCTGCGCCACGGTGTTCAAAGTGGACGGAGTATTGAGCGTCATACCGCGCCGAACCCGATCCTCGCTAATGGTATCAGTCTGTGAGTGTATTCGGCAGCGTGTGAACGCTGTTTGACTGTGGTTTGACGCATCTGTGTGTTCATCAGCGTGCTATCAAAATCATTTGGTTATCCATAAACATTTGCACAAAAACACAAAATCAATGACTTGAGTTTAACGTTGCTGAGTTCACTGATGAACATCGCACAACAAGATTGACCTTAGCCTTGTGCAAAGGCCTATTGAGCTTGTTCATCGATGAACAAACTGATTTGAATATTTGCGCTATGCCTGTCTGCTGCTCAGTAAATGGAATTCTGCAGCACTAATGAACCCCAAAACCTCACACAAACAGTATAAAAACTCGCAGTGTTGAACGATAATGTGCGGGCATCAACTCTTAGGTGCTTGGAACTCAGCAGGAAGCTGTTTGATTGCAAAAGACAGCATTGCTTATGATCCGAAGTATCTCCATTCCAAGAAAGGCTATTAATGTCGATCATGCACCATTGGCGAGGTGTTGCCGTCAAGGTTTCCTTGTTGGGAGGCACTGGGTTGTTTTGGCCGTCAGTCAGTGACCCTCTGATAACCGGAAGTGTGGCATCATCCTCAAGTCTGTGAAGCAATGTAGACAGGCTTTTAAGATCTGATACCGACTCTTCAGATACGTTGAACAATTTGCCTGTGGAAAAGGGCTGTTGGATTACATTTGAGCCACTGAAGCTTTTAACGAGGGCATGATCACAGACAGAAGTCAGGAGTGTCATTATTTCGCCCATTTGCACCCCTTTCCAAACTTGTTTGGAGAATCTAAACATGGAAACGAGGGAGTACCAACACGTAATGATCTCAAAATAAGATTGACAAGAGGCTGGAATAGCAGTGGCAGAACTTACGATTGATCAAGCTCTACAACAGGCCATCGAGGCTCATAAAGCTGGACAGGTACAGGGAGCTGACCGACTGTATACCGCTATTGTGAAAGCACAGCCTAAGCATCCTGATGCGAACCATAATATGGGTGTGCTGGCTGTTGGTGTTGGTAAGGTTCAGGAAGCTCTGCCGTTCTTCAAGACTGCACTGGAGGCTAATCCCGCCAAGGCCCAGTTCTGGCTCAGCTACATTGATGCCTTGATCAAGTTGGAGCAATTGGCTGATGCTAAGGCGGTGTTGGATCAAGCCAAGAGCAAGGGTGCTAAGGGCGATGGTTTTGATAAATTGGAGCAAAGGCTAAAGAACTCTGACCAAGAACCTCTGGCAGCCAGCAAGACACCCGGAGAAGCTCCGCCTCAACAGCTGAACATCCTAGACAGTCTAAAACTGGATCAAGCGATCAAGCTGGCAAAGAAGAAGGCCAAAGAGGGCTCTCCAGAGGAAGCCAAGCGTATCTATCAGGATATACTGACAAATTTCCCCAAGAACAAGAGAGCCGGAGATGGGCTAAAAGTGCTAGCGGGTAGACCCGTTAGTAAAGCATCCAAAGCCAAAGAGCCGCCACAAGATCGACTGCAGTCCGTGATTAATCTTTATACCGGAGGTGAATTAGAAAAAGCACTTGATGGAGTTGATCAACTACTGCAACAATTTCCCAACTCAATCACATTGTTCAACATCAAAGGGACTGTACTGAAAGGCTTGGGGCGATTTGATCAATCTTTAGAGGCTTACAACAAGGCCCTAGCGATCAAGCCTGATTACGCTGAGGCCTACTATAACATGGCTATTGCTCTCCAAGAGCGAGGTATGCTGGAAGAGGCAATAGAGGCTTACAACAAAGCTTTAGCCATCAAGCCTGATTACGCCAAGGCCTACTACAATATGGGCGTTGCTCTCAAAGAGCAAGGTAAGCTGAAAGAGGCTATAGAGGCTTGCAACAAAGCCCTAGCCATCAAACCTGATCAAGCTGACGCTTACAACAACATAGGAAACGTCCTCAAAGAACAAGGTAAGCTGGAAAAGGCCATAGAGGCTTACAACAAAACTCTATCCATCAAGCCTGATTATGCCGAAGCCTACAATAACATGGGCAATGCTCTCGAAGCGCAAGGTAAGCTAGAAGAGGCAATAGAGGCTTACAACAAAGCTCTAACCATCAAACCTGATTACGCTGAGGCTTACAACAACATGGGCAATGTTCTCAAAGAGCAAGGCAAGCTGGAAGAGGCTATTGAGGCTTACAGCACAGCACTAACAATCAAGCCTGATTATGCTAATGCCATAGAAAATTCATTGAGCCTTGCCGTCCAATTGTTGCCGATTATTGCCAATTACGAATACGACTTTAATAACAGTGAAACGCACGTGAACTCTGAAATCGTGCCTCGTCCTGTGCACCAAATCCTAAATGCAATTAAAGCATATCTTGAGGGTGACTTCAGCCTCGCCAATTCGCACAAAGATAATTTCGAGGCTTGCGACCAAAACCTCCTGGGTCGGCTGAAGCCCAAAGACAAAGTCTTTTGCAATGCTTACAGCAACTTTATTGGGAAACTGTTAGACGCCAATTGGGATGAGGAGCCTGCCACTGAAAATAAAGTTTACCACTTGGGCGAAAGCCATTGTTTAAGCTATGCCCATAGAAATATCACAATGGGTAGTTCAAACTTTAGAATAACACCCAGAATAACTTTTGGGGCAAAAGCGTTCCATTTTTCTCGTGCAAAGCACGAAAAATTCAAGGCAATTACGAAGGCTCATTTCGTATCACTCCCAAAGAATTCTAAGGTTTTTCTATCTTATGGTGAAATTGACTGCCGTCCAAATGAAGGTTTTATATCCGCAGCTAGAAAACGTGATAAACCATTGGAAGAGCTTATTGATCAGACGACAGAGGGCTATGTTCAATGGTTTTTGGAGCAGAACGCAGGTCGCAGACACCACCTCTACTTTATAAATGTACCCGCACCAGTTTATGATGAAAAGCTCACTACTGATTTAAACTCAGAAGTGGCAAGCACTGTGGCACTGTTTAACGCCGCACTTAAGAAATATTCCCTGCAGCATGGTTTTGATACTGTCGATGTATTCAAATTTACAGCTGGAAAGGAAGGGTTTTCAAATGGCCTTTTCCACATAGACAACCACCATCTTGGAGCAAAAGCTCTCCCTGAAATAGAGCAACAGCTTTCTTAAACCCTCACCGCCACCTATTCTTCCCAAAGGATTACTCAGGCAGTCCCACCACCAGCATCTACACCCCTTGGACTGAAGCTGAAGTACTAACCCATCTGGCAACAGGCTGGCGTGAAGGTGCTATTTCCTTTGTTGATGCTATAATCTTTTGCTGACTTTTCGACGCTATTTTTCTTATGTGATGTTAATTTGTGGTTAAAAGGCTGCCGTTGATGCTTGTATTTATTATCGATTTAAACGATTTTAGCATCACATAAGAAATTACCCGAAGGAATACCCATGACTGACGCAAAAACCATCACGATAGACGACAAAGAATACTTTCTTGAGGACCTTTCTGACGCCGCGCGAGCGCAGTTGGTTAGCCTGCAGATCACTGATCAGGAAATTAGCCGTCTGCAGCGACAAGAGAAAATTGCGCAGACCGCTCGCAATGCATATGCACAAGCGCTAAGTGCGGAGCTACCCAAAGACACATGAGAAATATGGCGGCGAACTTGCAGCACCGCGCTAGAGCAATTGGATTGTGGATTAAGCAGTATACACTGGGTCTAGCTTCATAATCCCTTGTTGCGTCAGTTAATAAACACGGCAAAGAATCTAAATATGTGAGCAGAAAAGTACCGACACGTAATGATCTCAGAACGAGGTTTTAAAGAGGCTGAAATATTTGTGACTGAATTTACTGTTGATCAAGCTCTACAGCAGGGCATTGAGGCGCATAAAACTGGTAAGGTGCAGGAGGCGGATCGCCTTTATACTGCTATTCTTAAAGCCCAGCCTAGGCATCCTGATGCCAA
>Ga0209199_1005962_pt1 | contig 10439 bp, 11 predicted proteins | sample COGITO_mtgs_1105_7_FD_184805 | JGI IMG/M metagenome (GOLD analysis project Ga0209199, IMG submission 184805) | Pelagic marine microbial communities from North Sea - COGITO_mtgs_110523 (SPAdes) (version 2) | ecosystem: Environmental > Aquatic > Marine > Epipelagic ...
AGGGTTAAGTCCATTTAGGGGGGTGCTTAGGGGGTGGAAACAGCTCTCTAATCCTGGGTAAGCTGTGAGGACAAATTTAAGGGTTAAAGGTAATTGCTCAACATAAAATGACCTCAGGCCTGCAGGTGATTATTACTGAGGTATGGTTGCTGGTTTAAAAATATCTAGGCAATCTAATAAGATCAGTACATAACTCCTGAGTTGCTCAGGAATACATATATTTTCAAAATATAAAGAAAATTAACATTGAGTTTACGCTTTCAATTTGTCTTGCTAGGCTAGTATTGCTCTTAGGCTTTAATTATAAAAACGATGGAACATCACAAGAGTTATTAAACAATTTTCTGATGTGATTTTCGAAAATAATGAAGGCAAACATGGTTAATGAAGAAGCGAAGTTGTGTATCGAGGTCGGATACCCTGGAACTATCAACGGTGATAACGTTCCTAAGCGATTATCTGCTAAAGCGATCGCACTATGTGAAGCTGAATGGAGTTGGTCGCCTGCACATTCCCGAAACGATGAATATGCGCTACATTCAGGGCGCAAAGATTGGTTCCTTTGGGTTTCGTTCTACGACGACTTCCACGGCAAAATTGATCGTAACATTATAGGGCGCATGCCAAAAAAAGGGCTAGATTCAGAAAACGCTGCGACGTCGCTTCTAAAAGCCTTTTGGTACTTTGATAAAAATGAGTGTGACACTGATCGTCCACATCGTTGCAATGCGGCCGCTCTTTCGGATGAAGCTCTCGAAGGGATCATGGGCGCTGTTTGGGAAGGGGAATAACATCATACCATCAGAGTTGGTTCTCGCTTATAAACGAACGGATTTTAAGGTTTTAGAGCCACGTCCATTCACGCTTCAGGTTGGAAGTTACTCGCCTGAGTTGGCATCTTTATATAGCCAAATGAAAACTTCATCAGCAGGCTACCTGACCGCCTGGAATCCATACAGCGTTGGTAGCTCCCACGAGGACAACCAAAGGTCTCAAGAGGCACTCTTAAGGAAGCTTTCACTCGAGGGTTTCACAACCCTCTCGGCGTTTGGTGTTGACCCATCGGGTGATTGGCCCGGAGAAGCTAGTGTTTTGGTTCCTGGGCTTGATCTGGAGCGTACAAAATCACTTGGTAACGAGTTCGCACAAAATGCAGTCTTGTGGATTGGAGATGACGCCGTTCCGCAACTTATCTTACTAAGGTAAAGCACGATGGAAGCTGAGACAAAAAATCGTCATTTTGAGGATGGCTTAGCAGCTTTTGAGTCAGAAGCTTATGAAGAAGCATTGCACTTATTCACCGCCGCAACTGAGGACGGGTGTGCTATCGCATTCACCTATCTCTCGTCAATGTTCGAAGACGGCATCGGCGTTGATGTAGATACGGCAAAAGCAGTCGCTCTACTTTACCAAGCAGCGGACCTGAATGACGCTGCTGCATTTAATCGGTTGGGATATTTGCATGCAGTTGGTCAGCATGTTGAGAAAAATCTGGGTGCTGCTGTTGAATTTCATAAACTTGCGGCTCAGCAAGGTTTCGCTAATTCACAATGCGACTTAGGCCGCCATTATGCGCATGCGATCGGCGTGCAACAAAATCTTGCAGAGGCGCAAAAATGGTACAGGTTAGCGGCACAAGCTGGGCAAACGTTGGCGCAGCACAACCTCGCAGGTTTATTGCTAAATAATCATAACCCAGATCGAGACACGGCAGAGGGCATGCAATGGTTGGAGGCGGCAGCCGAAGCTGGTATCTTAGAGGCGCAATACGAGGCAGGTAGTCTAAAGTTGGGGAGTACATTTCCCGAACTAGAAGATTTACCGGGTGCCGAGTTTTGGCTGACACATGCGGCAAAAAATGGGTCTGTTGACGCACTATACCAAATAGCTAATTGCTTCGAGCATGGCATTGGGGTCGAACAAAACTATGAAGCCGCAGTTCAAAATTACTTCGAGGCTTTAAAAAGAGACAGTATTCCAGCGGCTTTTGCACTCGGAACGCTATACGAAAATGGTCTTGGCGTGGAGCAAAACTACGAAACTGCCATAAAATGCTATAATATTGCTGCCAATAAATTTCATATTTCTGCATTATTCAATAGAGGACGGTTCTATCAGTTTGGTTGGGCCGTTGCTGCCGATTACAAAATTGCACACCAAAACTATTTAATGGCAGCAGAGCGCGGTCATAGAGTATGTCAATTTTTAGTTGGCCAGGCGCTTGTAGAAGGTACTGAGGGAACACCTATCAATCTTGAAGAGGGTGCATCATGGCTGCTACGGGCTGCTGAAGCTGGGTTTGTTGAGGCACAAGCAAAAATTGGACTCTGTTACATGGCAGGGATAGGCGTCCGCGAAGATTCTCTAGAAGCCCTTAGCTGGAGCAGGAAGGCTGCTCAAGGTGGTCACGACTGGGCGCAATATCGGACTGCCAATCTCCTAATTAGGCATGGAAATCGAGGAGAGGCAGAGTTCGTAGAGGCTATTAAATGGCTCGTCTTGTCATATAATCAGCCAGAAGAAGATGAGCGCAGACACGAATTCATAAAAAGTGATTTCGAATTTTTGCGGTCTGCGTTGCCAGAGACCATTTTTGAGGCTGCCTGCAAGGCCGCAGAAATTGATACGCATGCCAAATAGGGAGTATCCGAAACTCTGTGCATGAAGGTTGGCCCATGCGGTTTCAACGGGTCATTTATTGAACCGTTCTGGGTATAGGATAGCGAACTGGTTTCGTGCCGCAACCCATTCTTTGACACAGCGGCCTGCTTTCTCGAAGTTGCGTATTGCCAGGTAGATAAGCTTTGTCGCGGCCTCGTCAGTTGGGAAGCTGCCGCGCGTTTTGGTGGTTTTTCAAATAACATGAGTCAAACTTTCCATCGCGTTCGTTGTGTAGATTATTTTGCGTACGGCTGGTGGGAAGGCAAAAAATGGAATGACCTCCTGCCATGCGCGCCGCCATGCCATAGAATTTTATTAAGTTTTTGGATATATTAGCAATTTGCGCCTTTGAATAAAATTTTTGGCAAGCAAAATGCACCCCTCCTTCACCAACCCTAAAGCCTAAACCCCCAAGGTCCGAACCGCCGCGATGGTAGTTCCACTGCGCGTACCAAAATTAGGCACTTCCTTTGGGTTGAACAGCCCAACTGTTTACCTAGCAACTATTTGCTTGTCCCCAGAGTTTAATATTTTCACTTTGGCGAAGAATATTCTTTGTCCAACAAAATTTGGTTGATAACCTTTTCAAATCGTGAGGGGTATGAGGATAATAACGGAAGTTAAAAAAATGGATTTACCTAAATATAACAAAAAAAAAATCGAAGAGTATCAAGAAGTGTGTCCGATCTGTGATTGTATCTGCGAACCAGGGGCAATGCTATTTTGTGATCATTATATTGGGGTTTTTGAAAGTGGGGAATTAATATGGATTCCTACTGAAAAAATAGAACTATTTGAAATAGTCAGAAACTTTTGCGCTGAATTGGATGACCTCTTTGTGTTTCATCGAGAAAGATACACAACCGTTCTAAACTTGATGTTTGACCAAGACTTAACAATCCCTGAGATCAATAAGTTTAAGAGCTTTATTTCAACTCTTGAAGCCTGTGAGTTTAGTTTAGAGAGTTACATCAGTGATAATGATATTTTTAACTTCTCAAAAGTTCGCCATACCTCAAACCTATTTCACGGTGTGTACACGAATTACCCTCATGAGGTAAATGAGTTAGCTCAGACGATCCCTAAAAAGAGTGCCTTGTTTAACTCTTTACTCACAATCTTAAAAGCTGGCTATCAAGTTACTGCTACCTATGACCTTAACCGGGAAGAAACAGAAGAAGATGGTTTAAGAGCAGGGGCCTTGCGAATATTAAAAGTACAAAGAATGTTTCAAAATGCCAAGAAAAAGACGAAATGAATGAGGAATTGACCTTACTCAACCATCTGTTCGCAATGACTATTTTAGGTCAAGATTATTGTATCTAAGGAGCTGAAATGCCGATAGGTTCTATCAAAATAAATCAAACAACCATCACGTGTGAATACATTGGTGTTGAGGACGATCCAAATTTAAATAATATAGGGAACTTTTACAGGCGTAAAAGCATGCATAACGACATCTTAAAGAAATTGGAAAGCTGCTCCGACAAAGATAGCAAAATTGGCGATCGATTTATTTCAGATTGCTTCAGTACAGAATTAACAATTATAAAAATTGAGAAGTCCAGCTGATCAGGAATAACCAGACACGTGATACCTACGGAGGTCAAATGACACCCATAAAAGAATACGCACCATTACTGACAAAGGTTTTTAAAGACGACATTCCCGAAGACTTAAATATCTACTCCTCGAATAACCATTGGGAACTTGAGGAACTCAACCCGCCAGATGCCATTGAAGTCGCAGTTTTTTCTGCTGAGGTTGAAAATTGGACAACATGGACACAAAAGTCCTTCTTTTATGTTTGCAAAGTACCTCAAAAAGAATCCACTTATTTACTATTTTCCATTGCTTGGGATGACAATTGGGGACGATGGGAAAGAGAAGCTTGTGGTGCTGTCCATGGCGCGGGTTCTCATGAAAATGTATCGATATTTTTGCTGAGACAATTTGGTGAGGAAAATTCAGAAAATGCCGGTAGTGGGGAGTGGAGAGAGTTCTTGGAAAGTTTAAAATAAAATGTTCAATCAGTCATCCTGTGATGAATGGCTTTCTTCGAGATAATATTTCAATGTATCTAAAATTTTCTCCGACATTTAGTGATAGATCGGAAGTCATACTGAATTTTTTAAAGTCCCGTCTGATAATTCTTTTGCAAAAAGCATATCAACCATACGCTGAGTTCATTTTGAGAACTCTAATGCACAAGGATGGCAGCACCGTTCTTAACTGATGAACAAAAAGCTTCTAACTGTTTTATTTAATGACAAGGAAGAGAATGGTCGTGCAGAAGTACGGCTCCAATGGTGGAACGACTCTGCCAGCACGTGGAAGGACATAGCAATCGCGGTTCCCAACCCAGATCAGTTCCCAGACGGCAATCTGTCAGTATCAGTAAAACAGAGTGTATATCTTAAAAAATCCAAACCAGTGTTCTTTGGGCATTATTGGTTTTCTGGACAACCTCTGGTTTCATGTCAGCTTGATCTAACATCTACCCTATTGAGTCTAAAAAATTTAACGGTGCATTCCTAATCTCTATAAATGTAGAAATACTTATCAGCCTGTTGGCATGAGTAACCTTTAACTGATCTAGTATATCGTTTGTAAATATCAGCACGTTTTTGGTCAGTTACATTAAACATGAACCAATCACTGTTTGCTTTGACTTTGATGTCTTCTGCGTACAAGGGACAATAATTAATAAGCAGTTTCACATAAAATTTCCAAGAAACCACCTTCCAGGAGTTCTTTTTTTGCATTCAGTAATTCTGATTGAATTGTTGCAAGGTCTTTATGTTGGTTTGGATTTAAACTGTGCGAGTTTCTATTGCGAGATTCAAGAATATTGTAGGACATATTCATAAATTTCTGATAGTCTTTTGACTGTATAATTGTCGTAATTAGTGGAATTTTATTTTGGATATGTTGGGGAAGATCACGCGCTTTACGGATTATTTTCAATAAACTGCCAAGTGGAAGATCATATGTATCTTTTCCTCTAAATAGATTTACACCTTTGTCCGCTAGATGTTTTATGTCTGTTTCACCCAGTGACTTTAGCCGATATTTAAGCTCTGCCTCTAAACCTTTCGCAATATCTGTAAATGCATGATTAGAGAAACCTGCCTCAAAGAGATGTTTACTTTCTATCAATTGCAATGCTTGTTCAAAGTGAGATGCCGCTTGGTTGTTTAGCGGGCTAAAGTCAAAATCGATTGGAAAAAAAGTCGCCTGACTCCACTTTTTGTTAAACGAAACCACTTTTAAGTTGTCTATTTTTGGTCCGCTTCTCTCTACAAAAGCGGCAATGCATCCAACTATATCATCAGCTTGATCACTTTCGTTCAGATAATGCTCAATACTTTCCTGAACAAGTTTGAACGACGGAAACGTGAGGAGTCTCGTTAGAATTTTATTTAAAAAAACTAAATCAATTTTTTCAATCTGCTCAGCTTCAAAAATGTCGAGTCTGAGACGGCATTCGAAAAATAAAGTGATCACTGTTGAAGCGTAATATGCATTACCAAAATTCAGAAATGCCTCTGCTAGTTTTAACCACCTGTTTGGGTTAATTACGTGGGCATCAGCGCAGAAAGGTAAAATATGAAGTGCAGGATGTGATCTTGCATCGTACTGTGCCTGACACATCGGACGCGAGAAATTGTAATCATCAATCCACTCAAGTGGCATTTGATGCCCAATTCGTGAATTTTTTTTGTCAGATCGCTGGAGAGCGCTGGACAAAGCTCTTTCAAAATTTGGATAATCGTCAAAATTAAATAGTTGAAAATGCGCACAAGCATCCACGTCATGCATAAGTTCCATATCAAAATGCCAAGTACGTGTGTTTTTGTAGGCAAATTCTACAAAACAATACTCAAAAAAATCAGTATTCTCTGTGTCTACACGAAACAAATCTTCGATACTAATTTGAAGAGACGGGCCATCAAAATAGCCTTTTTCAGAAATTGAAATTTGTGAAAGAAAGTTTGAAGACAAACCATAAGAACCATGACCCCACAACATTATGATTAAATTAGCAGCGGATTGCGGTAAAAGTGTAAATATCCTTTCAATAGTGTCATGTATTCTTGAGGAATGCGCCCAGAGATCGTTGATGGTTCCCTGGCCAGAAAATAGCCCAAATTTCGCTCCATCAACTTCGAATAGTTGGCTTGCCATGATCAAGTTAATTGAAATTATGGTTAATTCTGCTCCCTGTTTACCTTGTTTAGTTACTTCGCTCATTGAGGAACTAGCGATACGTAATTTCAGGAATTCCTCCACACTTTTGGCGTCTGAGCTTACAGAGTATTTATTCGCATGCCGTGAGCAAAGTATTGCTGCGAAAATTTTTAAGATTTCTTTCAGATTTTGTGAAGACACTTTGGTCGAATTATAAAAGGCAACGTTAAAAGCATCATTTTTTTGATAGTACCCTTTAGGAGAAAAATATTTTTCGAAATAACGCGATAATTCTGCTGCCTTTTCAAGGTGGCTTGATACCTCCTTTTCAGCTTCAGCGCCCATTAAAAAGTAAGGCTGTGGGAAAAATCGACAGTTATTTTGTGTAGAAACCTTAATCAAAGATGAGTAGCCGTCATTTAACTTTAAGCTTGCTTGAGTATAATCTGCTAATGCTTGCGCTATTTCTGTATTCTGTAACGGCGGAAAGTCTGGACCATGAAGCGCTTCACCAATGTTTTGTTGTTCTTTTTCCAAGTCCGTATCAGGATGGGTTCGCAGAGATGAAACCTCTGCGTTCTCATCTCGTTTTTCTTTTGGTGGTGAAGTAAATTGTTTTTCTAAGTTTATAATAAATTCGTCGTCGACGTCTCTTAGTATCTCTATATCAACAAATATATCCCAAAATCCTTGGCTGATTTCCATCAACCAATTATCTTTAGCTGCTTTAGTCGACCAAAAGGTAGGTTCATCGCAATTTAAAATCTTATCAATTCTTGCCGTAATTTGCCGTAAGTCTGAACCACTTTTGATACCTGAGCGAATTAGACTTTTAAGGGTATCGAAATTTTGCTCATTTTCAAATGTGACTAAACGTTGTTGAAAAATTTCAACTTCTTCGTTTATTGGCACAACTACCATTTTTTAACTCCAGTTTTACTAGCCTTTTTCACCAGGACGATAACCTATTTTAAATGCTAAATTAGAATTTTATGAAATAATCTCACATTGGGGTGGAAATACTAGAATAAAATATACCTTTTGCGGCATCGTCGGACAAACTTCACGTCCCATTGGGTGCTAACTAATTAAATTAGTGAAACGTCCCCTGATCTAGGCAGTATGATTTTTATAAAGGTAGAAATACGTAGCTGTCGAACCAGTAAGAACTCGCATCCAATTGCTGGCACACCTAAATCTATGCGCTCAATAATTGACGCCACTCGGCGAGATCGGTGGCGCGGTTCAGCTTGATATTGGTACGTGAGTGCAGATGGCGTTCCTGCAACACCCCACTCACAGCCAACACAGCCCCACACCCAGCCTCTGTTGCGCCTTTAGCGGACCAGAATGGTAGAACATCTAATCGTTCGCCCAACACTCTATGTAGGTGAATCCTGTAGTGCTATCCTATATTGGGGGGTACCCATGGGGTGGGGTGTAAGGCGAACTCTGTTTACAATTGCCCTGCCCCTATTGGGCAAGGGCTGTAGGGTGAGCGGTTGCGTATTTATACTGCTATGTATGTTATAGTAAGGGTGTATTCATTTCTGTGACGCCTTATGCCTTCTGATCGCCTCATCCACATTGGCGTCGAGACGCAAAGTCTTGAATACTACCTCAAGTACGTGATGAAATGGTAGGTTTCCGTCGGCATCCCATTCCCGCCTAAAACCCTTATCGCTAGCAGATACGTAAGCGGCGGCTATGAATGAAACTAATACATCTATTCGAGCTTTCTTTGGACGGCCTATGATGGATGGGCCAATTAAATGATTTTGTACCCTATCTGATAGTTTGTGACCACTTATGACGATGCGCTCCCTTATTTCCTTGGCATATATTGAAATCCCATTGGCATCACTCGCGCTTGGCATTGGGGGAAGTGGCTTCAAGTCTTCGATCAGAGCGATTGTCCCACGGCTAGCATTCCCAATTACGTTCAAAAGTGTGTAGTCTGGCTTTCTAGCTATTTGATTAATTTCTCTAAGCTCTTTTGCAATTAATTTTGGTTCATCTATCTCTAAAAATATCTGGGCAGACGAATAGACGCGGTTACAGAACTGATTAAATGCATCCTGTGGTATCTTATGTTCACATTGCTCGAGGGCATGCCGCAGCTCTTCAACTGTCACAGTTGTTCGAGGTTTAAGTTTTTTAGCCATCTGCGACTAACCCCTCAATGAAATCACCCCACTCCTGCAAAGCTACACGGCGTTCTTTGAGATACTCTCCGTGCTGGTATATGGCAGCCACACCACGAACCTGCCCAGTCGCATGGTTCAAAATCTTGTCTGCTATAACGGGGCTAATGCCTAGCCTTTCAGTGCTGTGAGTAGCAAAGCTGCGGCGGAGGTCGTGGTAACGCCAATCGGCAACACCACTTATAATATCAAGCCGTTTTTTAACCTTACTAAAGCCAGATACCGCGGTCACTCCATTCGTGGTGAAAAGCAGTTTTTGTCCCTCAACTTTTGGGATGGCTTGAATAATACTCATGGCTTGATCTGATAATTGAATTTGATGGGATCGGCTATTTTTTGTCCTTTGCGATGGCAAATCTAGCGTTCGATCTTCTATGGAAACTTCGTGCCAGTTTGCCTGCGATATTTCCCTTAGGCGTGCGCCGGTTAATAGAAGTAACTGAAATATAGGCCCCCAAGGATAACTTATTTGGTCGCATGCTGCCCAAAAGCCTTTTATCTCCTCCATTGTCAAAACGCGGTCACGAATTTTTTCTTTAGACGGTGGTCTGATGGCTTCCGCTGGTGATAGTTCGAGAATGTCTCGCTCCTTGCACCAAGAGAAGAAACGCTTTGTAAAAGCGAGAACTCGATTGGCCGCCACTGGGCTGCCAGCATCCACGATTTTATCGATTAACCTGATTACATCGCGCTTTGTTATGGATGCGACGGCTATAGAACCGAAAGCGGGCAGGGCGTGCTTGTACATAGCTACTCTTACTTGCTGGAAGCTTTTATTTTGAGCTTGATCCTTTTTTAGCCATTCATCGAGAACGACACTGAACAGGTCTGTTCTTCTCTGCCCTGCTGTTTGCCCATCTGCCATGACCGCGAGGACGTCGGGCGCTTTCAGACGTGCAAGGGCCAGCGGTACTTCTGGATACCTGCCAAAAGTAGTTCGTAGCATACGCCCATTGAAGCGCCGCATCATAAACCAGCTTTTTGTACCTGACGTCGCGACCCGCAAGCCTAGACCCCGCACGCTTGCGTCGAAGAGGTCGTAACGCTTGTCCGCAGGCTTTGCCTTTTTAATTGTGAGTTCGGTCAGAGGTTGTTGCGCGAGTTTGGGCATGGAGAGCCTTGGGTTACATATGGGTTACAAAAAGCATACGCTTTGGTGCAAGGCCATGCAATGGTATAGTAGGTTAAATAACCTTTACATCATATAAATATGAACTTTATGAAACCTCATGAAATCCTATAAAAACAAAGAACATATGATTGTGGATCAGGAGGTCCCTGGTTCGAGACCAGGAGGTGGTACCATTCCCATCCCTCATTTCGCAGCGTCCTCACGGGGTCTTTGATCCGCAACTTCGCGCTGAAAACGGAAAAATCCGCTTA
>Ga0209199_1005965_pt1 | contig 10428 bp, 10 predicted proteins | sample COGITO_mtgs_1105_7_FD_184805 | JGI IMG/M metagenome (GOLD analysis project Ga0209199, IMG submission 184805) | Pelagic marine microbial communities from North Sea - COGITO_mtgs_110523 (SPAdes) (version 2) | ecosystem: Environmental > Aquatic > Marine > Epipelagic ...
AACAACCTTTGGCTTGCTAAGATTCACAGATACCAATGGCAAACTGAGCACAGATGAAGTGATTCCTTTAAACCAAAGTACTGTGCATCCAGAACGAGGCTATAAATTCATCAATGAATTTCAGACCAGTAAAAATGGAAATAGCCATAATCTAACAGTATATTCACATTATATAGAAAATTATGTTTTTGATAGACCTATTGGAGTTTTCGGAACAATACGGGGCCCAATGCCTGCATTTATTTTCGATCAAGTAGATGCACTTTTCTTTGGAGTAGATTACAGTTGGAAAAAAAAATGGACCGATAAAATTTCGAGTGTTTTTGACGCAAGCTATTTATGGTCTAGAAATGTAGGTGATAACGCGCCCTTAATTAACCAACCACCTATTTCTATGAATGTTAAACTGAAATGGAACCAAGGTAAGATAAGGGTATTTGATGCCTCTAGATGGGCTATTCGTCCTAGTTATACATTTTTACAATTTCAAGCACCACGAACAATTACACCCGAAAGTTTGGTAGATAAATCTGTGGAACTTACAACGGACTCTGAAATATTTGACTTTGCAGCCGCAACTGATGGCTACTTTCTATTGGACTTATCATGGACCTTTAAAAGGAAAAACCTTAGTGGAGGTATTACCGTTCAAAACCTATTGAATACCGGGTATCGAGACTACCTCAACCAAATGCGCTATTTCGCCGATGAATCTGGTAGAAATTTACTTTTTACACTGAAATATACACTTAAAACAAATGCTAAAAATGAATAAAAAAAACTTACCCAGGTATAAGTCTATGCCTAGCAGAGGGCCTTAAATTTTAAAGATTTATCTAGATAGTACCATTCAATAAAAATAAAACAATTAAAAAAAAAAGATGAAAACAATAAATCCATTTAAAAATTTACAATTATTAGCAATTTTATTTTCAGTTATTATAATTATTGGTTGTAGTAAGGATGATGATGTTGCACCGGAAGAAGAAAACGAAGTAGAAGTATTTACAGATGTTACCCTTGTTTTTACGAATACAGCTGATGTAAATGATGTGGTAACTGCTTCCGCTCAAGACCCGGACGGAACAGGTATACAAGAATTACAGATCTTAGATGCTATTACACTTGCTGCCGATACCGAATATACATTAACCTATGAAATTCTAAATGCCCTAGATCCAGCAGATATTGAAGATATTGGTAGCGAAATTCTTGAGGAAGACAATGAGCACCAGTTCTTCTTTAGTTTCACAGAAAATGTCTTTGCCAATCCTACCGGAAACGGGAATATAGATGCAGCTGCAGATCCAATAAATTACAACGATGCGGATGAAAATGGGAACCCTGTTGGTTTGTCTAGCACTTGGACAACTTCTAGTACAGCATCTTCTGGTGCATCATTTACCGTTAGGCTACAGCACCAGCCAGATGTAAAAACAGCTACGTCTGGTTCTAATGATGGTGATACTGATTTTGCGTTGACCTTTGCCTTGAATATTAAATAATAAATTTTTATATGTAATCTCCCAGCATGTTCCTTATGAATAAGTTGGGAGATTTTTTATGTCATAGCTGCACAGCATGGCTTGTTCTGGCAAATAGTGCCCAAATGAAATATTCCATTAATTGTTATAAAATGTACTATAATTTAGAGTATTGCAAAGTAAAAATTTAATGTTTTTAGGGCTTTAGAAGAATAAAGTAAAAGCTAAAAAAGGGCTTGTTACATTTGAAAATTGTTTAAGAATCACTTAAATAATTTTCTTTTATGTAATTTTTAGTCATTTATTTACTAAGAATCCAACTATTTTACTTATATTTTTAATGTTTGAAATACTATTTTTTAATTTAAGTACTTTAATTTTTTGTGAAGACTACATTGAAACTAACAAAGTCTGTTCCTAAGAACAAATTACGGAAGTCTTGATTAAAATTAGAGGACAATACAAGAGAAATATCTAGTTAATAATTAAATTTATTATTATTTTAGTTCAAAACACATTATAATTATGAAAAAATATATAATAACAATAATAGGAGTATTATTTTTTAATATGAACTCTCAAGGACAAAAAATCCTAATTGAAGTTAAAGATGTTAGCAGAAAACCAGTTGCTGGTGCCATAATTCTTTTTGATGATGTAAAGCAAAAAAGATGGACAAATGATAAAGGGATTTTTAAAACGAAGTTAAAAACAATACCAAAAAAAATTAGTGCTTTTCATCCTAATATAGGAATATCTGCAATAAAATATAATGGACAAAGTAATATATCGATCATAATAAAAAAAGGAAATGATACCCATTTATTTAGCAATGCTTCAAATAAAATAATATCTAGTCAATTTAATAATATTTATGACTATATAAGGGGTAAAGTTTCTGGAATAAATATATCTTCAGATAATATTATTAGAATAAGAGGTTACAATTCAATTAATGGCAACATGACTCCTCTTTTTATATTAAATGGAACAGAAGTCCCAAAAGATATATTTAGTCAAATCATGCCTGATGAAATTGAAGCGGTTACTGTTTTAAAAGGACCAGATTCAGCAATTTATGGAATAAGAGGCGCTAATGGTGTTATTATTGTTAAAACCAATCGATACTAACGGTGTCTTGAAAATTTCAAATTACAGTTTAAGGAATAGATTTGGCACATAAAAACTAGATAATAAGACCACGAGTATTTTTGTAAGTAGGGGAGTACTGGTACTTAATCATATATGGTGTTGGTATTTCGTTTTTATTATTGACTTATTAATAATTTAACTTGTAAAACAGGTTTTACTTGTGTTATGTCAATAAATCTTATTACTCCTTGATCCCAAATACTTTCAATTATATACTTTTTATCTGTCGTTAATACCCAGTTTTCTGGACTAGATAAGAATATAGATGGTTTAGAGAGAAAAGTGTTTTTTGAAATTTCAAATTCTGGATTGCCAGTTAGGGAGCATACAATAAGCATTTTATCATCTGAAATTTTATTAAAGAATTCTGTTATGGATTTTATCGCTAAAAAATCATCTTCTTTTCCTTTTTCTGTAGAAATAGCATCTAAATCATTTACATCAATTTGAAAATCACCGTGACCTCCGTGATAACCATCTTTGTTTCGAACTTTTATGTTTTCATTTATCCAATTGACATACTCAAAATCATAAAATACATTGAAGTGAAAATTATGTTCTTGAAGATAATTCAGTTCAGAGTTGATTCTATGGCGTATCTTTTTTAAACGGATTTCTTTCTGAAGTAAAATACGCTTTTGCTTTAAGTACCCCACTTTATTACTATCCATATTAAATGTTAATTGTTAGATTTTTCTTTAATAGCAACATACAGTAAAAATTGACGTTTTGAAAGTAACTTATTAAAATTTTTGAACAATAATTCATTTGATTTTGCCATTGTATTATATTTTTTAACTGTAAGTTTTCTAGGCTTATCAATCACAAAATTACAAGTTTCTATTAGGTATTTTGCCGTGTAACTTATAGAATTTAATTTTCCTCTTAAGTATTCTATTTTTTGTTTTTGTTCTGAATTGATTTTTACATAATTTATAATTTTCTCAATATATTTTTTTGCCATTGAACAATTACGTAATAAAAGTTCAGCGTTTTTTTTAATAGCTATTGAATGCTTCATTTTCCTACTTCTCTTATTATTATTGACAACTATCCACCTTAAAGATTTAGTTGAATTATTTATATTATTTACATTCTCTTTAGACTTGATTATATATTTGGCTAAACTAGCAGTATTTGGAGAAGATTGATAACTATTTTCTATAGTTTCAAGAAATGACTCTTTTGAGTTTTGTCCTTGGAGATTAAAAGCGTACAAAGAAAGTAAAGCTGCAAATAAAAGTTTTTTCATTTTTTTCATTTTGTAAATTTTTTTGTTAGTATTAAGATTTCGTTTTTACTTACTGCCAACGGTTAGTATATGGCAAGTAGGGCAGTAGAAAGCGATAAACTTTCGGATTTGCTCAGAGCCAAATTTTTATATTTTGTTTTTAACTTATTCATCTTAAAAGCCAAATTAAAAATTTGGCGGTGTTGGTAAATAGCACTGAACTTTCGTAAACCACTAAACGCCCTATTTGCTATATACAGTGTTAGGTGCTTTTTTTTATTTTAATACGTGCAATAAATGGTCTTTAATATCGTAAAGATTTATCCCGAAATTTTCAGCATCTTCAGGTCGGATTGTAATAATTAATCTATCGGAAAATTTATTTTTAACTGATGCTTTTGCAAACGACTCTGCAATTAAGGCTATCATTTTTTTTCTTGACATTTTAATACGCCCTCTTCCTGTTCCAATAACAGGAACGGCAATTTCTTGAAGTTCTCCATTTTCTCTTACATAGTCCCATAAACCATTTAATGAGTTTTCTATATCAGTAATTGTTGATGAGGCATTTCCACCTTCCCCAAGTTCTGCCATTGCAGTAAAATAAAATGTTTTCCCATGAGTGTGTATCGGAACCGTTGTTCCCATTGGGTAGGGTGGTTTTGTACCTGTAGATTTTAGTTCAGTACTAATCTTATTAATTAATTCAATTTGATTACCTGTGAAGTATTTTGCTGTGAATTGCCCTTGTAAACTATCAACTGCGATTTTTCCTCCTGCAACATCTGACTCAAACAAAGTATTCGTACTAATCATAGATGCACCGCTCATCTCAAATAAGTCAGCAATACGAACATCAACTCCAAAATCATGTTCAGGAAAAGAGATTGATATAGATTTTATTGGTCTTTTTAGAAGAATAGAAATAAGAATAGAAATTACTATGAAAATGAAAAAGGCGTAAGAACCATATTGGTCTCTAGTGTAAACATTAAAGAAATCTAAGGTTTCAATAATTAGCCAAATCATTCCAAAAGCTGAAAGTATTGATTTAAAGCCGTTTAATGAGAATATGTATCGCCAATATGCTTTACTGGTTATTGAATTAATGAAGTACTTCATAGTTTAATGTTTAGCAGGGAAAGAAATAATCGTTAGGTTTTGTTTTTGTTGAATATCTAAAGTCAGGATTATTTAATGCTTGTCTGATTAATTCTTTCTTATAAGGTATGTGCAAGACTGGGACTTTAGCTTTAGAGTTTTTAAAAAGAGGAACTTGTCCCCACATGTCCGTTATTTTCTTCTTAATTGTTTTTGAGGTGCAATTTATGATGTCACTTTTCTCTTTGTAGTCTACATAAACAACTATTACAGGTATCTCATTCACATTAATTGCATGGTTAATTTCTTCTCGTACGGCTCTTGAATTTTTAGTGTTTTTGCTCAGAAAGAAAATCATATTTTTCGATTTATTAATTCTGTCTCTTAACCTTGGCTTTAGGGTGGTTTCCCAATCACTCGAGTCTCTTACATTGTAGTTTTTGTTATGAGAATCTACAAAAGGAAAAGATGAATCCTTTCCTTTCCAAGCTCTTAACATATTGTAATAAACAAAGTCTTTTACTGCGTGTGCACCTAAGCCTGAATCTGAACCTACATCTGTAACGTAAAAGGCACAGTAATTTCCTGTTTTATTAGCCATATTTTATTCTTTTTTAATTGCACCTAACGTTGTTGTATATGGTTTGTTGCGTGTTTTAAGCAATTAATTTAGTAAATAATTACCGACCAAGAAAGTCCGCGAGGGCTTTCGTAAGAAGGCTATAAGCTAGCAATAAATTATATACGGTGTTAGCCACAGTTATTTTAATTTTTCTATAATCTCAATTATTTCACTTCCTTCTCCCATTTTTAATTCCTCTCCTTCCATACGTACATAAGGAATTCCATTTTTTATATATTTTAGAATTCCATTTTTATCTAAAAATAAGTTCATTGGATATGCTTTAATTCCTAATTGGTCAGTAAAATCTTCTGCATCGACTAAATGTTCAAAGTCAAAAGGATGTTTCTCTAGAAATTTTTCTACATCTTCTTTTTTCTCATATGTAATTGCAATAAAATTAAGGTCATTCTTATATTTTTCTTTAATTTTATTCAAAACTGGCATTTCGTCAATACAAGGCGCACATTTAGTAAACCAAAAGTTTATTAAAGTCGGTTTGCCTTTTAATTTCTCTGAATCAAATTTTCCATTAGTCAATGTATTCAAGTCAAATTTTGGAAATTCCTTGTCTTTGTATTTAGCAAAAGGGCCATATGAGATTAATTCGTCTTGCTTTTTATCACTAATGTTAAACGTAACTTTAGAAATAATTGAATCTTTTTTTGTTTCTGTTTCTTGTATTGTTAAACTAGCATAAACCTTTTTCCCAAGAGCCTTTTTCAATTTGCTTTCCATCTTAGAAAGTTTTTCCTTTATTTCGGTTTCTGTCATTCTGTTTTTTCCGTTTGTTGTATAGTATTTTGTTTGTGAATAAGAAACTATAGAAGTAAAAAGCAAGAAGATGATAATTAATTTTTTCATATTTTTTGTTTTAATTGTGGCTAACTGGTTATATGGAGCACAAAGTTCTCGTTTACGGGTATTATTTTCCGGATAAGAGGAACTTTTATTCTCGATTAGCATTTTGTCTAAATATAGACTTACGCGCGAGAATTTTATATTGAATTTCGTTCAAAAAGAATTGCTAAAAGGTCAATTTTAGAACACTATTTGGAGCGTCTTTTAAGACTTAATTTAAAAATTTGAATAAAAGATGGAGGTTTGCAAAGTAGAATTGCAGTTTGTAGTTTAATGAAGATGGTTTCAAGAAATTTTACAACTACTTATAGCTATGGGAGCAAAGCTACAGCTGGCTGTACAAGTTTTCAAATGAATAAAGTTTCTAGAAGTTTTTATTGTAGAGATAAAATGGAAAAACTTTGTTTTTTTAAAAGTAGGGGAGTATTGGTAATTAATTATGCACATTACCCTCTCAAATTCCTAGTATTTCTGTTGGTCTTGTAGTTTTGATATAAATTTATAGTACTAATTAAGTTACCTACTTTAATAGTAGAATCTATTTCACTAAGTTGATTTGTAAGTTGTCTATTTGATTCTTCAGTTACATAAGTAAGTTCATTAATTGAATTAGATATTTTATCACACATTCTACTTACTTCATACATCAGATCTTTTAACCCATCTCCGATATTTGTAAGTTTTTGAGAAATATCTTTTTCATGTTTTGAATCAAACATATTTAGAGTATCAAACATCTCATATATTTGGTAAAAAGCAATCTGATTGTTATCTATTAGGGACACAATTAAATTTAATGAATTGAAAAGAATTAAGTTATATGAATGATTAACCTAATTAACGATAACTTCAGTACATAACTGTAGTAGGTTAAATGTCTGTAAAATGAAGACATAGATTAAAATTCGTGTATTTGAAAAATATAAAGGGTATTTTCATTCAGCAGTTTTAGTAACTGCTTTTTTAACAAACAAATATGTATTATAATTTATATTATGTTAAATAGGTTTTTTCATAATGTCTAAGACTAAATAACTTTATCTACTCGCAGGTTTACTTAATTGCTTCTATTCCCCTTGTTTTGGTTCTAATTCTAATTGCATCTTCCACGGCATATATAAATAACTTACCGTCGCCTACTAAATTTTCTGAGGCATTTTCTAAAATAACATCAATAGCAGTTTCAAGATTATCATCACTAACGACACAAATAATCATAATTCTAGTTTGCAGAATCATAGATTGTTCTGTGCCACGATAACGCTCTGTATATGTTTTCTGTAATCCGCTTCCTTTTACGGGAATTATTGTATTACATGGAATGCCAGCTGATTTTAAACCTGCTTGTACATCCTTTAGTTTTGATGGCCTTATAATTGCTTCTATTTTTTTCATGTTTTTAAATTTAGTTAATTCTAATTATTCAAAAGTAGAATATGCTTCTACTCCAAAAGAAACAGCATCTATACCTGCAGACTCTTCTACCTTAGAAATTCGAATACCCACCGTTTTTTGCATGATTTTCATCAATATAAAAGTGAATATAAAACCAAAAGCACCAATTACAAGAACCCCTAATGCTTGTGTGGCTAACATTGCTGTACCTCCACCAAAAAATAAACCACCATCTGTAGCAAATAACCCCACAGCTATAGCACCAAAGAAACCATTAACGCCATGCACCGCAATTGCACCAACAGGATCATCAATTTTTAATTTATCAATATACAACACCGCAATATCTACCAAAACACCCGCAATTAAACCAATAATTATAGCAGCATTTGGCCCCACTACATTGCACCCTGCAGTAATGGCAACTAAACCAGCTAAAACTCCATTAATTGTCATGGTAATATCTATTTGACCGTATCTAAAATAGGTATAAAACATGGTCGAAATTCCTCCTGCTGCAGAGGCTAAAAATGTATTTGTAGCCACAGTACCTATTAATTCCCAATTACCAACTGCACCCAAAGTAGAACCAGGATTAAAACCAAACCAACCAAACCATAAAATAAAAGCACCAATTGCTGCTAATGGTAAATTATGACCGGGAATTGCATTTACTTCTCCATTTTTTCGATATTTTCCTATTCTTGGCCCTAAAACAATGGCTGCTGCGAGCGCAGAAAAACCACCCATGGCATGCACTGCTGCAGAACCAGCAAAATCGTTAAAACCTCTTAAAGCTAACCATCCATTCGGATTCCATACCCAATTTGCAACTAATGGATACATTACTGCACAGAAAATAAAAACATAAATTGCATAACTCCAAATTTTCATTCGCTCTGCTACTGCTCCAGATACAATAGAAATGGCTGCAATTGCAAAACCTAATTGTATGAACCAGAATAGTTTATTAGAGACCGTTAAGCCTAAACCTAAATCTTTAGTGGTTATTCCTGTATCAAATGCAAACCAACCGTTAGAATTTCCATAAGCAATTCCAAAACCTATTATATAAAAAGCAATTCCTCCAAAAGTAACATCTATAATAACCTTTGCAATAATACTCATGGCATTTTTAGATCTTACAAAACCAGCCTCTAATAATGCAAATCCACCTTCCATAAAAAAGATAATTGCACCGCAAATAGCTACCCAAATAGTGTCTATTGCGTTTATTAATTGGGGTTGTTCTACTGTAATTGTTGATAGTGCACTCATAAAATTATTCTCTATAATTATTAAAAGAAAAAAGATACAACCATTTTCCTCTTAAAATATTAGAGATAAAATAAAAATAAGGCTTATAAAATATGATACTTATAAAAATTTAAGACAATTAAACAATATTAAGTAATATATAGATTTTAACGATTATGAATTGCAAAAAATTATTACAAATAACATTTTTATAAAGAATGTATAATACCAATAGATATTATACCTAAATAACTACTTTTGTCCGATGAAAATTAGGCAAAAATCTGAGTTTGAATTTATTGTTATTATGGCGGCTTTAATGTCTCTCGTGTCTTTAGCAATAGATGCCTTGCTCCCAGCCATGACAAATATTGGCGATACTATAGGTATTATCAATGCTACAAATAATCAGCTATTAATTACGATGATTTTTCTAGGATTAGGATTTGGGCAATTAATTTCTGGACCATTATCTGATAGTTATGGAAGAAAACCAATTATTTACATAGGTTTTATTGTTTTTGGTTTTGCTAGTTTAATATGTGTTTTTTCTACAAGTTTAGAAATGATGATTGTTGGAAGAATTATACAGGGAATTGGTCTTTCTGCACCAAGAACTATTAGTATTGCAATGATTAGAGATCGTTTTAGTGGCAATTACATGGCAAAAGTAATGTCTTTTGTTGTTGCTATTTTTATATTAGTGCCGGTTGTAGCTCCCGCATTAGGTAAGATAATGTTAGATCTATATGGATGGCAATCTATATTTTACAGTCAGTTATTATTTGGTTTAGCCGTAATGCTTTGGCTCTGGAAAAGACAACCAGAAACATTAAAAAGAGAAAATAAAAGAGATTTTAAATTAGCGTTACTAATTGCAGGGTTAAAGGAATTTATAAAACATAAAAATGCAGTAATTTTTACATTTTTTTCTGGATGTATTACCGGTTCTTTTATGGTGTATTTAAGTGTAAGTCAATTAATATTCGAGCAGCAATACAATTTAAAAGATGAGTTTCCTTTCATTTTTGCAGGTATCGCTTTTTTTATTGGTATTGCTACTTTCTTAAACGGAACCTTTGTAGTACGATTAGGTATGTTTAAATTAGTAAGTATTTTTACCATCATTTTTACATTAATTCCTTTTGTTTATATAGTTCTTTATTCGGGTGAAACCAACCCAAGTATTTATGTTTTAGTCACATTTTTTGGGTTACAATTTTTTGCAGTTGCCTTTTTATTTGGAAATACTAGAGCTTTAGCGATGGAACCAATAGGACATATTGCTGGAATTGGTGCAGCAATTAATGGGTTTGTATCTACGA
>Ga0209199_1005975_pt1 | contig 10423 bp, 9 predicted proteins | sample COGITO_mtgs_1105_7_FD_184805 | JGI IMG/M metagenome (GOLD analysis project Ga0209199, IMG submission 184805) | Pelagic marine microbial communities from North Sea - COGITO_mtgs_110523 (SPAdes) (version 2) | ecosystem: Environmental > Aquatic > Marine > Epipelagic ...
GGGCTTGCCGCGACCGCGGGCGATGCCGCCTTAGACCCCGGCGCGGACCAATCGCGCGCCCTGCGGGTTTGGGAGCGCATGGATACGTGGGAAGAGGAAGCCGCCCAAGGCCGTCCGGGAACCGACCCCGTGACCGAAGCAGAAGCCCGAAAGCAGCTCTCCACGCTGCTGGGCTTAGGCCGGGGTGACGTTGAAGAGCGGCCCTCGCAATCCGATTACGCTTCCGCCGTCAGCCAAGCCTTCCACCCCCGCGAAGAACGCGCCTCCCCCCACATGGTCCTCGCCGAAGCGGGAACCGGCGTCGGCAAGACGCTTGGCTATCTGGCACCTGCGACCGTTTGGGCGGGCAAGAACAAGGGCTCCGTCTGGGTCTCAACCTACACCCGCGCCCTGCAGCGCCAGATCGATCAGGAAATGGACCGCCTGTTCGAAGAGCCCGGCACCAAGAATCGCTCCGTGGTGGTGCGCAAAGGGCGAGAAAACTACCTTTGCCTGCTTAATCTGCAAGAAGCAGGTCAAGCCGGGGGGCTGTCGGATCGGGAACGCATCGGGCTTGTCATCACAGCGCGCTGGGCGGAACGCAGCCGCAGCGGCGACATGGTCGGGGGGGATTTTCCGGCCTGGCTGATCGACTTGTTTGGAACCAAGGTCACGACAGACCTGACCGACCAGCGCGGCGAATGCCTCTATTCTGGCTGCCCACACTACGGCAAATGCGGGATTGAAAAGAACATCCGCAACGCGCGCAACGCCCGCTTGGTTATCGCCAACCATGCTTTGGTGCTCAACCAAGCCGGCCAAGGCCCGGAAAGCGATCTGTCTGAGCACGTCGTATTCGACGAAGGGCACCACCTGTTTGACGCCTCCGATTCTTTCTTCAGCGCTTCGCTCTCTGGCATGGAAACCGCCGAACTGCGGCGCTGGCTGCTGGGACCGGAAAACGACCGGCGGGGGCGGGGTCGCGGCTTGCGCGTGCGGATGGAAGAGGTCGTCACGCTGGATTCTCGCTTGCCCGACTTGCTCAAAGAAGTCGAACAGGGGGCCTACACCCTGCCCGGCCCAGGCTGGTACCAACGCCTGCGCGACGGCACACCGGACGGGGCCGGGGAATACTTCCTCAGCTTTGTGGGCGAGCAGGTCTACGCCCGCGCCGACAAGCCCGGTGACCCCTTTTCCATCGAATGCACCCCGCGCCCACCGATCACCGGCTTGCTTGCCGCCGCGCGCGAGTTTCAGGATGCTTTGGGCCGATTGCTCAAGCCGGTTCAGGACTTGCGTGCCTGCTTGATCGACGTCCTCGAACAACCAACGGGCCATGAAAACGACGCCGATAAAGACGATGAAGAGGCGGCTGACGACGCACCGGTCAAGTGGAAATCCCAAGCCGATGCCCGCCGACGGGCCGAAGCCATGGTGCGCTCGCTTGAGCGCCGTGCCATCGACCCCCTGACCGCATGGTCATCCATGCTCCGCGATCTTGAAACCGATGCACCAGCGGATTTTGTGGACTGGTTCAGTGTCGAGCGCGTGGACGGTCGCGATCGCGACCTTGGCTATTACCGCCACTTTATCGACCCCACCAAGCCGTTCAGCCAAGTCATGGCCAGCCAAGTGCAAGGCTTTGTGGTCACCTCAGCAACCCTCACCGATCCCGTTGCCGATACCGAGAACGCGTGGCGCGTGGCCGAGGAACGGACCGGGGCGCAGCACCTGAAAAACGGTGCCTTTCGCGCGCGGGTCGAAAGCCCGTACAACTACGCCAGCCAAGCTGAAGTCCTGATCGTTGGCGACGTGCCAAAGAACCAACCCGGCGCACTGGCGGCGGCGTTTGAAAGCCTGTTTATGGCCTCGGGCGGGGGCGGCATTGGTCTGTTCACGGCCATCCGACGCCTGCGTGCTGTCTATGACCGGATCCGGACCCCGCTGGAAGAAAACGGCCTGCCCCTGTTTGCCCAGCACGTCGATGCGATGGATACCGGCACGCTGGTCGATATTTTCCGCGATGACATCAATGCCTGCTTGCTGGGAACCGATGCGGTCCGTGACGGTGTGGATGTGCCGGGGAACAGCCTGCGCTTGCTGGCGTTTGAGCGCGTGCCGTGGCCGCGTCCTGACATCCTGCACCGGGCGCGGCGCGATGCCTTTGGGGGCCGGGGGCTGGACGATATGCTGGCTCGGGCCAAGCTGCGCCAGGCCTTTGGCCGTCTGATTCGGCGACAAACCGACAAGGGCGTCTTTGTCCTGCTCGATCCCATGATGCCCAGCCGCTTGGAAAGTGCCTTTCCCACCGGGGTTCCGATACACCGGGTCGGGTTGGAAGAGGCCTGTCAGCGAATTCGGGACTTTTTGGACTAAACAACGGCTTTGAACCCCCCTGCGCGGTTGACCCAACCCAAACGGTCGCCATGTATCAGAGTGAAGCGAAAGTTTACTCGCACTCTCAAAATCAAGGGAAACACCTATGGCGACGCACCACGACTCACTCATTGCCATCATGGTTCTGGTCTCCGCAGCCGACAACGATATCGCGGATCAAGAGCTCAAGAAAATGGCGGACGTCGTGCGCAGTTGGCCGGTGTTCAATACCTTTGAGATCGAAACCCTGCCCGAAACCGCGCGGCGCATTGCAACAGCGCTGGAGGCTGAAGACGGTCTCGAGCTGCTGTTTGGCGACATGCAAAGCGCGCTGTCTTCACAGCTTTGCGAAACCGGCTACGCGCTGGCTTGCGAAATGGCCGCTGCGGATGGGGTTCTGACAGACGAAGAAATGCAGGTGCTGGAACTGGTTCGCCATCGGCTCGACATCGACCGCCTGATTGCCGCTGGCATCGAACGGGGCGCCCGCGCACGGTACGCGGTGGCTTAAGTCTGCCGAACATGTTTCCTCGTTCATTGGGTAGTATTGATATAGAATGACTCTCGATCCTTTGCTTGAATCGGGCTGGCTGATCACTCTTCACGCCAGCACCGCGCTGCTTTCTCTTGTTATGGGTGTGTTCATCTTTGTGCGCCCCAAAGGCACCCTCATTCACCGCGCATTGGGCTATACTTGGATTGCCGCCATGTCGGTCGTTGTGCTGTCCTCGTTCTTCATAAATGTGATCCGCCTGTGGGGGCCGTTTAGCCCGATCCACCTGCTAAGCGTGGTGGTCACCATCAGCTTGGTTGTTGGCTGGCGTGCCGCGCGGAGGCATGACATCAAAAGTCACCGCCTAACGATGATATTTCTGTGGTTTGGAGCGTTGGGCCTCAACATTTGGTTCACGCTTTTGCCCGGGCGGGTTATGCACGACGTTGTCTTCGGACTTTCCTAGCGGACCATCACCTGTTGCGGTTAACTGATGAAATCTCCAGTCACGGGCGCTCACGCTGCGGCGCGAGCCAATAACGCCCCACACGTCTCCACCTCTAAACGTCCCTCCCGCCCAAAACCAACGGGGCCGAGCACCCGCCTGACCCGCTTGGTCGAGGCCGGTTGGTTCCGGGGCTTGGTCATTGGCGTGATTATCGCCAATGCTGTCATTCTGGGCCTGCTGACCAGCAAAAATGTGCGCGAGGCCGGTAACGGGTCCGTGGGGCAGATTCTGCTGTTTCTTGACATGATCGCCTTGGGCTTTTTCGTCGTTGAAATCGCGCTCAAGGCAGCCGCCTATCGCCTGCGCTTCTTCCGCGACCCGTGGAACTGGTTTGATTTGGCGGTGGTGGCGGTGGCGTTTGTGCCGGCCACCGACTCGCTCAAAGTGCTGCGCGCCTTGCGGGTGTTGCGCGTTCTGCGGCTTGTCGCTGCAATCCCCGCGATGCGGTTGGTGGTGTCCGGCCTGTTCCGCGCCTTGCCGGGCATGGGGTCCGCCGCGCTGCTGCTTATGCTCATTCACTACGTGTTTGCCGTGATCGGTGTGCAGCTGTACAGCGGCACGCTCTATGGCGGCTATGGTGAAGGCTACGACTATTTCGGCGACTTGGGCCGCGCGTTCTATACGCTGTTCCAGATCATGACGCTGGAAAGCTGGTCACACGGCATCGTCCGACCGATCATGGAAGTTCACCCCAGCTCTTGGATCTACTTTACCCTCTTTGTCGTCATATCCGCCTTTGCTGCGCTGAACCTGTTCATCGGTATTCTCGTCAACGCGATGGACTCGGCCAAGGACGAAGAGGAAAGCCAGATGACAGCCGAAGAAATGGCGGATCCGGCGCAGTTGGCGATCCTCGAAGAGTTGCACGCCATTCGCGCCGAGCTCGCCTCCCTGCGGGCTGAGAAAGAACAGCCCTAAGCGGGTTTTTTGCGGTCGCCGGCCTGCCTCCGCAGGCCAAAGGCGGCCAGCCCGGCGCCGCCAACAATCAACACCGTCGCCGCAGCCAACGCCCACGACGGCGCAGCGCGTCCGGTGAGCACCAGAAGTATGGTCGACAGCAGCGGCGCGAAGTAGCTCAGCGCGCCCAACAGCGTGACGTTGCCGTGCTTGGTCCCAAAATCCCAGACGAAGAACGCCAGCCCCATCGGCCCCAGCGCCAATCCAACCAATCCAGCCCACTCCAGCGCGGTGGGTGTCACCCACTGTTCGAACAGCAGCGACAGGCCCGCGCCGCCCAGCGCTGCAATGGCGCAATAGACCACCACCGCCACGGTTGGAACCGCGCTGTACCGGCGGTTGAGGACCGAGTAGCTGGACCACATAAGCGCGCAGGCGAGCGCGAAGCCGTAGCCCAAAGCATAGTCTTGAACGAACCCGCCTTCGCTCGGGTCGGCAACGAGCAATCCAGCGCCGATCAACCCCAGCACCCCGCCGGCGATGGGCAGAACCCAGCGCCGCCACGCCTGTCCCACCATGGAAAACAGCACAATCAGCAAAGGCCACAAATAAGCAATCAGCCCCGCTTGCGCCGTCGGCGCGTTTTTGAGCGCGAGCATATAGAGCGCGTGATAGCCAAACAGACCGATAATCCCCAGCGCCCAAGCCCCCATCGGCACCGCCCGCAGCGAAGCCAAGGCCCCGGCCCGCAGCAGCATGGGCAGACTCAGCAGTGTTGCCAGACCAAAGGTCAGCGCCAACCACTCAAACAAGGGAATGCGTGTCGTCAGTGAGGTCAGCAGCGCCAAAGCCGCCCACAGCACAATGGCGGCAAAACCGAGCAAGGTTGGCATGGATCGGGAATCCTTCGGCGCTTAGGCCGGGGTTTAGAACCCGGCGAGTTGGAACACAGACCAGCCGATCAGCACGATTCCAAAGACCGACGCAAACCAACTCGCTGTGCGCAAGTAGGGCACAGAAAGCGTAAAACAGACGAAGTGCGCAACCCGGAAAATGAGATAAATCCAGCCGCCCAAAATGGCCTGCCGCATGACATCATCCACCCCGACCCGGTCGCCGAGATACACGGCCAACACCGCCAGCCCCATGAAGGTGACGTAGGTCTCCAAATGATTCTCAAACCCCCGCTGCGCAAACTTCCCCCAGCCCTTTAACTCCTGCAGGTTCGCGTCGGTCTTGAGCTTCTCATCCAGGCCAGAGGTGAACAGCTTGTACGCCCCGGGAACGATGCTCATGACCAGCGTCATGAGCGTGGCGAGGAAAATGATGGTGATCATCGAAAGCATGGGTTCGAGCCTTTTGTGGTGACGAAACGTCTTGGCCTTAAAGTCTTTGGCACAGCCGAGGTTTCAAGGCCTAAGCAACAATTCTTTATCGCTCTGGCCATTCTGAGGGTTCATTAAGCATCCTGAATCAGCCGTAGGCGTCGTTGTGACGTCACGGCTCAGAAACCGACATAAAAAAAGGTGGTTCAGCCCTTGGCCAAACCACCCTCAAGAACCGCCAGCAAAGGAAGCTCGGTCTTAAGCCGCCGCATCAACCATGGCGTAAGCCACGGCATATTTGCGTTCAGCGATGTTCTTCTCACCGTCCGAGGTTGCCGTGTCCAAAGCAGCTTTCGCTTCGGTCAGGGCTGCTTGTGCCGCCTCGGTGGTCAGGTCGCTCAGGCGCGTTGCGCTTTCCGCGAGGATGATGCACCGCTCGGCGGTGATCTCAGCGAAGCCACCAGCGACGAAAAAGCCGGTGTTGCCGTCGCTGCCCGTGACCGAGACAACGCCGGGGCGCAGGCTGGTTACGGTTGGGGCTGCGCCCGGAACAACAACCATGGTTGCTTCGATCTGCGCTTCGGATGCTTCTGGAGTTACCAGTTCAAACTGCATCGTCATGGGTCTTAGGTCCAATCCGCGTGATGCGAAAAACCGGGACCGGTCGAAGGCGCTAAGCCCTCAACCGCTCCCGCGTCTTGCGCGTTAGGCCGCTTCCGCAGCCATCTTTTCAGCCTTGGCAATGGCTTCGTCCATGGTGCCGACCATGTAGAAAGCAGCCTCTGGCAGGTGATCGTACTCACCGTCGAGAATGCCTTTGAAGCCCTTGATCGTGTCGTCCAGTGGAACAAACACACCCGGGGAGCCGGTGAAGACTTCAGCCACGTGGAATGGCTGAGACAGGAAGCGCTCGAGCTTACGCGCGCGGGCTACTGTCATTTTGTCTTCTTCAGACAATTCATCCATACCCAGAATGGCGATGATGTCCTGCAGGTTCTTGTAGCCCTGCAGCGTCTGCTGAACGCCACGCGCTACGGCGTAGTGCTCATCACCGATGATGCGCGGGTCAAGAATACGGGACGTGGAATCCAATGGATCCACCGCTGGGTAAATGCCCTTCTCCGCAATCGAACGGTTCAATACCGTGGTTGCATCGAGGTGAGCAAAGGTCGTCGCAGGTGCCGGGTCGGTCAAGTCATCGGCTGGCACGTACACGGCCTGTACAGAGGTAATGGAACCTTTGTTGGTGGTCGTAATACGCTCCTGCATCGCGCCCATGTCGGTGGACAGCGTTGGCTGGTAACCCACAGCAGACGGGATACGGCCCAGAAGTGCGGACACCTCAGCGCCGGCCTGTGTAAAGCGGAAGATGTTGTCCACGAAGAACAGAACGTCCTGGCCTTCTTCGTCACGGAAGTATTCCGCCTGAGTCAGACCGGTCAGGGCAACACGCGCACGCGCACCTGGAGGCTCGTTCATCTGGCCGTACACCAGACCCACTTTGGAATTGTCGCCTTCGAGGTCGATAACGCCGGATTCGATCATCTCGTGGTAGAGGTCGTTACCTTCACGGGTCCGCTCACCAACACCAGCGAACACGGAGTAACCACCGTGGCCCTTAGCGATGTTGTTGATCAATTCCATGATCAGTACGGTCTTGCCCACGCCAGCGCCGCCAAACAGACCAATCTTACCACCCTTGGAGTAGGGTTCGAGCAGGTCGATGACCTTGATGCCCGTTACCAGAACTTCGGTTTCGGTAGACTGTTCGGTGAACGAAGGTGCCGCGCGGTGGATCGGCCATGAAGCCGAAGCCTCAACCGGACCACGTTCGTCGATTGGGCGACCGATCACGTCCATAATCCGGCCCAGCGTCTTCTTGCCCACAGGCACGGAGATCGCGTCACCGGTATCTGCAACCTCCTGACCACGGGTCAAACCGTCGGTCGTGTCCATTGCGATACAGCGTACGGTGTTCTCACCCAAGTGCTGTGCCACTTCCAAAACCAGTTCCTGGCCATTGAAGGTCGCGGTCAGCGCGTTCAAAATCGACGGCAATTCACCGTCGAAGCTTACGTCTACGACGGCACCCAGTACCTGCGAGACGCGGCCTACACTATTGTCAGCCATTTTTCTTATCCTATCTCAAAAACCACCCAGCCGAAGCCAAGCGTGAGGTTGCAAGGTTTACAGCGCTTCTGCGCCGGATACGATTTCGATCAACTCTTTGGTGATCGAGGCCTGACGCGAGCGGTTGTACAACAGCGTGAGCTTGTCGATCATTTCGCCTGCGTTACGGGTTGCGTTGTCCATAGCGGTCATCCGGGCACCTTGCTCAGAGGCTGCGTTTTCCAGCAGCGCCTTGAACACCTGCACACCCACGTTACGGGGCAGCAGTTCGGCCAAAATGGCTTCTTCAGACGGTTCAAACTCGTAAGCGCTGTCATCGGCATCCGCTGCATCCTGGTCACCCGCTGCACCATCAAGGGCAAAGGGAACAAGCTGCTGACGGCTCACAATCTGCGCGATGGCAGACTGGAACTTTGCGTAGATGAGCGTCGCCGTGTCGAATTGACCGTCGTCGAACATTGCCAGGATGTCTTCCGCGATCGCACCGGCTTTGCTGTAAGACAAAGCTGGCTTGTCGAGGTCTTCAACCCGCTTAACAATCAGATCGCCATATTCGCGGTTCAGGGCTTGCGCCCCTTTCTTGCCAATACAGTAAATCTTCACCTGCTTCCCGGCACTTTGCAGTTCCGAGACCATGCGACGGGCTTCTTTCACCAAGTTGGCGTTGAAACCACCGCACAGACCCCGGTCTGCTGTACCAAGAATGATCATGTGCGTGTCGGACTTACCCGTTCCCGCCATCAATGGCAGGTCAGAGGAAGAACGAGAGGCCAGATCGCCCAGCATCCGTTCCATACGCTCAGCGTAAGGACGGGATGCCTGTGCCTGATCCTGCGCACGCCGGAGCTTCGCCGCTGCCACCATTTTCATGGCGGACGTAATCTTCCGCGTGTTTTTCACGCTTCCAATGCGGTCCCGCAGATCCTTAAGGCTCGCCATGCTTTTCTAATCCTTCTCTTATCGGGGAGCCGAAGCTCCCCCGATGGATTGGTGGGCTTAAGCGAAGGACTTCGTGAAGTCTTCGATGAAGGACTTCAGGTCAGCTTCGTTGTCGAGCTTTCCGGAAGAGGCGATGGCTTCGAGGATGCTGGCACCCTTGTCGTTCAGCGCGCTGAGAAGACCGGTCTCGTAACGGCGCACGTCGCTGACCTTGAGGCCATCGAGGTAACCGTTCACACCCGCGTAAAGAACAGCAACTTGCTCTTCCATACGAAGCGGTGAGTACTGGTCCTGCTTGAGCAGCTCTGTCAGACGCTCGCCACGGGACAGAAGCGCCTGTGTCGATGCATCCAAGTCAGAAGCGAACTGAGCAAAGGCTTCCATCTCACGGTACTGGGCCAGATCGAGCTTAATCGAACCGGATACCTTCTTCATCGCTTTGGTCTGCGCCGCAGAGCCAACACGCGATACGGAAATACCCACGTTCAGAGCCGGGCGAATACCGCGGTAGAACAAGGATGTTTCCAAGAAGATCTGACCGTCGGTGATGGAAATCACGTTCGTCGGAATAAACGCCGAAACGTCGTTCGCCTGAGTCTCAACAACCGGCAGAGCCGTCATGGAACCCGAGCCCGCATCATCAGACATCTTACACGCACGCTCAAGCAAGCGTGAATGCAGGTAGAATACGTCACCTGGGTACGCTTCACGGCCCGGAGGACGACGCAGCAGCAGGGACATCTGACGGTAAGCAACCGCTTGCTTGGAGAGATCATCGTATACGATCAGGGAGTGCATGCCGTTGTCACGGAAGTACTCGCCCATCGCAGCGCCGGTGTAAGGCGCGAGGAACTGCAGCGGAGCCGGGTCGGACGCGGTCGCAGCGACAACGATGGAGTATTCCATTGCGCCGTATTCTTCGAGCGTCTTCACGATCTGAGCCACGGTCGAACGCTTCTGACCTACCGCGACATACACGCAGTAGAGCTTCTTGCCTTCGTCTGTGGATTCGTTCACCGACTTCTGGTTCAGGATGGTGTCGATCGCCACAGCCGTCTTACCGGTCTGGCGGTCACCAATGATCAACTCACGCTGGCCACGGCCAACGGGGATCAGGGAGTCGACAGCCTTAATACCGGTCTGCATGGGCTCATGCACCGACTTACGCGGGATAATGCCCGGGGCTTTAACTTCCACACGACCCATGGTCACGTCGGTCAAAGGGCCCTTGCCATCGATTGGGTTGCCCAGGCCGTCAACAACACGACCCAGCATGCCACGACCAGAAGGAACCTCAACGATCGCGCCTGTCCGCTTTACCGTGTCGCCTTCTTTAATGCCGCGGTCATCGCCGAAGATAACCACACCGACGTTGTCGATTTCCAGGTTCAGGGCCATGCCCTTTACACCGTTTGCGAACTCGACCATTTCGCCCGCTTGGACGTTATCGAGACCGTAGATGCGCGCCACGCCGTCCGATACGGACAGAACCTGACCAACCTCTGCAACATCAGCTTCAGCGCCGAAGTTTGCGATCTGATCTTTCAGGATCGCAGAGATTTCAGAAGCACGAATATCCATCATTCTTCCTTTGGGTTAAGCCATCACCCCAACACGGGGTGAAGGGTGATGTTAAGCAGCCGCGCCCGTAACGCCGGATTTCAGCGCCAGGGACAGCTTGTTCAGTTTGGTCGCGAGCGAGCTGTCGATTTGGACAGAACCCACGCGGATGGTCATGCCGCCAATGATCGAACCGTCGATCTGCACGTCTAGGCG
>Ga0209199_1005978_pt1 | contig 10420 bp, 7 predicted proteins | sample COGITO_mtgs_1105_7_FD_184805 | JGI IMG/M metagenome (GOLD analysis project Ga0209199, IMG submission 184805) | Pelagic marine microbial communities from North Sea - COGITO_mtgs_110523 (SPAdes) (version 2) | ecosystem: Environmental > Aquatic > Marine > Epipelagic ...
GAGATCGCGACTGGCCCCGTTTATATCGAAATCAAAAAAACCTGCACCAATATACTGCTGCAAAATGCCTGTTACGTCGCTTTCGCTCACGCGCTGCCATTGGTTTTCTATCCTCACCTTGGAGATTCGCTTACTAAAAAAACCGGCCAGTTCAGCGCGATGAACGGCGAATGTATCGAGGGCAACGAAGGCTAGTGTCGCAATGAGAACGCTCAGGGTTACTATGTAGCGAAGTGGAGCACTCGATCTAGCTGGCGCCGAGTCGACAACCTGCGGTTTACGGACTGCATGCGCACCAGCACGCACAGCGCCAACGGCTACTCCAGCTTTGCGCTCAGCTCTCATCACTTCTAGCCCCCCTTCCTTCTGTCATAATCCGAAGCACGAGCTCGTCGAAATCTATACCTAACTCGGCAGCAGCCCGCGGGATTAAACTATGCTCTGTCATGCCGGGAAGTGTATTGATTTCAAGCAGATGAAAGCAGCCGTCTGAATTACGCATGACATCGACTCTTGCTGTTCCGCTACACCCTAAGGCCTCATAGGCAGCAATCGCGAGGGCGTTCAATTCTTGGGCACCCTGCACATCGAGGTTTGCTGGGCAAGTCATTTGCGTAGTCTCGGAGAGGTACTTCGCCTCAAAGTCGAACAGCTCGCCACGGGCTACTAACTCAATACTCGGAAGGAGTTCACCGTCGAGTACCCCAATGGTGTATTCGGGTCCGTCGATACAGCTCTCCGCCATGACCCTAGCGCCAACTCGAAGGGCGCCCTCATAGGCCGACTGCAACTCATTAGCATCACTCGCCTTTGCGATACCTAAACTAGAACCCCCGCTGACAGGCTTAACCACGCAAAGACCTAGTCGATGCGCCACTGCTTGCCAATCGGTTTGAGCTGAGAGTAGCTCATAGTCTGGTGTTGCGAGGTTCATCTGAAGCCAAATTTGCTTCGCGCGAATCTTGTCCATAGCAAGTGCCGAGGCAAGAACACCTGAACCGCTATAGAGAATATTAACGGTTTCCAAAAAACCTTGAATTACTCCGTCCTCACCGCCCTCACCATGCAGCATATTAAGGGCGAAATCAGGCGCTAGAGCGGACAGTTTTTTTATTATGTTCTGATCAACATCCAGTTTACTCGCTCTGACGCCGGAACGAATTAGACTTTGCAGCACAGCCTCACCACTCAGCAGAGATATTTCGCGCTCGGCTGAGTGGCCGCCCATAAGAACGACAACATGACCCGCACTGGTCACTGCTTGCTGCCTATCGAACGCTTTCACCATGTTTTTCAATCTCTTTGATTTTGGCCCTGGTCGTGACATTTTTTGACCGGCGCGCCTCTCTCCGAGGCGCGCGTTACGTAGCGTCAGTTGCTCGTGCTGAAAGCGCTGCTGCAAGCTGTTTTGCTAACGCGCCGACGCTTCCCGCGCCTTGCGTAACAACGATGTCACCATCGGCTACTACACCGTCTAAAATCTCTAACACATCGGCTTCGTCTTGCACGAATATTGGATCTACTTTCCCGCGTAGCCGAATACTGCGGCTCAAGCTCCGCGAGTCTGCTCCAGCGATCTTCTTTTCACCTGCAGCATAAACTTCGAGCAGAAGAAGTACGTCGACTTCGCAAAGCACGTCGACAAAATCATCATAAAGGTCGCTCGTTCTGCTATACCGATGCGGCTGGAAAAGCATGACCAACCGCTTGTCCGGCCAGCCCTCTCGCAATGCTAGGATCGTTGCCGCGACTTCCGTCGGATGGTGACCGTAATCATCGACCAACATGATTTCGCCATCGCCTAACGGGAATGTCCCCTGCACATCGAAACGCCTGCCGACACCCGCGAAATTCTCGAGCCCTTGCTTTATCGCGTCTAACTTGACGCCTTCGTCAACCGCAACAGCAAGCGCCGCGGTAGCGTTAAGCGCATTATGACGACCGGGCATGTTCAATGTTATCGGCAGCCTACTGCCAGTTTCGCGATGGTAAACTTCGAATCGCGTCTCGCTCCCACGCTGGGTGAGATTTTCGATCCGGAAATCGGCGTCCTCCGAAAAGCCATACGTCAACTTAGGGCGAGAGACGAGTGGCATAATCTCCCGCACAGAAGGATCGTCAATACAAAGCACTGCTAGTCCATAGAACGGCAGATTGTGCAGAAAGTTAATGAACGTCTCTTTTACGCGCTCAAAATCGCCGCCATAGGTACCCATATGATCGGCTTCGATATTAGTGACTACAGCGACCATCGGCTGAAGATGCATAAAAGAGGCATCGCTTTCATCTGCCTCGGCGACTAAATAGCGACTCTCACCGAGTCGCGCATTAGTCCCTGCGCTATTTAGCAGCCCGCCAATAATAAATGTTGGGTCGGCGCCGCTTGCCGCCAATACCGACGCCAGAAGGCTCGTTGTCGTCGTCTTCCCGTGGGTACCCGCGATCGCGATTGAATGACGATAGCGCATCAGCTCAGCGAGCATCTCGGCGCGCGCTAGAAGGGGCAAGCTTGCCGCCGCTGCCGCACGCATCTCTGGGTTCTTCATTGTGACGGCGCTCGAATACACAACCACGTCAGCAGACTTGATATTACTTTCTGCGTGGCCGATAAAAATCGTAACACCCAAATCCCTAAGTCGCCGTGTGTTCGCGGACTCGGCTATATCAGATCCGGTAATGGCATAACCTTGGTTCTGCAACACCTCTGCAATGCCGCACATGCCCGCCCCACCAATGCCAATAAAGTGGAGCATCTTGATGCGACGCATCTCGGGAATACTATGCTGCAGCCGCTTAGCGGGCATCTGCTACCTCCGTCATTATTTCAGCAATACGCGTGTCGACACGTCGCGGTGCGAGTGCATGCGCAGCGGTCGCCATAGCGAGAAGCGAGTGTCGATCTGCATTCAGAGCCGCTATTTCAGACGCTAGTCGATCGCCTGAAAGCGCCGGTTGCTCGATTATAGTCGCCGCGCTCGCTGCGCTGAGCCAGCGCGCATTATGCAGCTGTTGCTGATCTTTATGGTGTGGGTACGGCACGAGAATAGATGCGCGACCAACAACAGCAATTTCGGCTACAGTGCTCGCACCCGAACGCCCTATTACGAGGTCTGCCCAGGCGTATGCCGCCGCCATGTCGTCGATGAATGGCGTAACCGTTAATCCATTAGCGAGTGAAAATCCCGCGTCTGTATAGGCTGCCTGAGTAGCCTCCAGTTGCGATGCACCTGTTTGATGCCTGACCTCGGGAACCGCATGAGGATCAGTCTCCCTTAGCCGCGCAAGGGCTTGCGGCAGGGTTTCGTTAATCGCCTTCGCTCCTTGGCTGCCGCCCAGAATTAAAAGCCGCAGAGGCCGCGTTGTAGACGCAAGCTCCGGCAGTGTTTGCCCAACCTGCGCGATGTCTTCGCGCACAGGATTGCCAACGAAAACAACCTTATCGCTCTCTGCGAAGGCGCCAGGGAATGCTTCGAAAACACGGGTAGCAATGCGCGCAAGTAGGCGATTGGTAAAACCAACCACTGCGTTCTGTTCGTGTAGATACAGTTTCTTTCGCAACACTCGTGCAGCAACGCCGCCTGGGCCCGAAACATAGCCGCCCATGCCAAGCACACAGTCAGGATCGATTTCGCGCATAATGACCAGGCTCTGCCACAACGAGTGGGTTAGCATCCAAGGTGCGCCGATCAAGCGCGCGATGCCTTTGCCTTTTAGTCCTTTCGCTGCGATCCGATGAAACTCGTATCCGGTTCCCTCGAGAAGTTTCTCCTCCATGCCGCCCGGCGTTCCGAGCCAATCGACTTTAACGCCGCGCGCCTCAAGCTGACGCGCGATGGCTAATGCAGGGAACACGTGTCCACCGGTTCCTGCTGCCATAATTAGCACCCGAGAGATAGCCATCATCTCTCCCAAACAGAAGTGGTTTTTGTGGCGGCCGCGAGGCGGTCGGTTTCATATTCGATTCGAATTAGCAGCGCAGCCATCACACAGCTCATGATTAAACTTGCGCCGCCATAGCTTAGAAATGGAAGCGTCAATCCTTTCGTGGGGAGCAGGCCGATGTTGACCCCTGTATTGATGAGCGCCTGCCCGGCGAATAGCAATCCTAATCCGTAGGCAAAAAAAGCCGCAAAGTAGCTTTCCTGAGATTCGGCGCGCCGACCAATGACGAAAGCTCGGTAGACCAAGATACAAAACAGTGACACCACCACAGCGACGCCAACCATCCCGAATTCTTCACCAATAATTGCCAATACAAAGTCAGTATGTGCCTCGGGCAAAAAATAGAGTTTTTGAATACTATTGCCCAAGCCCGTGCCGAACCACTCGCCACGCCCGAATGCGATCAAGGCTTGTGCTAATTGGTAGCCGTCTCCATAAACATTCTCGATCGCCCAAGGGTCTTGGAAGGAGGTGAAACGTGCGAGTACATGTGGTTTCGTTATTGCAATCGCGGTAAAGCCAATAACTGCAATTAAAACAATGAGGAGAATTCTCCACAGCTTCGCACCCGCCAAAAACAATAGACAAAAAGTCGTCGCCATCAAAATAACCAACGCGCCATGATCTGGTTCTCGTTGAAGCAGCCACGCAGCCACGCCCGATACACCAAGCGGAATCAAGAAATGCTTCCAGTTGTCCCTCACAGCCTGATAATTTTTTTGTAGGTAATCGGCTGTGAAGATGACTAAAAACAGCTTAGCGAGTTCCGACGGCTGCAGGTCAAAGAAGCCTAGATCTATCCAACGCGCACTCCCATTGACGCTTTTGCCGATGCCGGGAATGAGCACTGCGATCAAGAGAATGTACGAAAGCAGGACAAGCAAAAAAGAGAACCGGCGCCAGAGCGATAGAGGGATCGCGAGTGTGATCGCTGAGGCGGCCAGACCAACTAAAGCAAAGACTGATTGCCGCTTTAAATAATAGAAAGGATCGCCGCTGCTCGAATTAGCAATTTCAACAGAGGCTGAGGTCATCATAAGAAGGCCAATGCTGAGCAAAGCGAACGCAACTAGCAACACTGTGTTGAGCGAGCGCGCCGGAGCAGCGGCAAAATCATTAGCCAGAGACAATTGGTTCGTTCGCCCTAAAATTGCCATTTAGCCTTCATCCTTACGCGCATTTTCGCGCACTCTTGCGGCGAAAGAGTCACCGCGATGTTGAAAATTATCGAACATATCGAAGCTTGCACACGCCGGAGACAAAAGCACCGCGTCACCGGCTTTCGCCGCATTCGAGGCAAGCTCGATCGCCTCATCCATGCTTTGCGCTAACGCAATATCGTGTGCCTTCGCATCTAGCTCTAGGCAGTGCGCTATTAAATTGGCGTCGCGCCCAATCAGAATCACTTTGCGCACAAAAGCGCCTACAGCGGGCACTAACGGCGCAAAATTTGCTCCCTTGCCTTCCCCACCCGCAATCAGCACAAGCCTACCGCCTGTTGTGGTGGCAAAGTGTTCTCCCAAACCGACAACCGAGGCGAGTGTGGAGCCGACATTTGTGCCTTTCGAGTCGTTGAAATAATCTACGCCGCGAACAGCCGCGACCCACTGACATCGATGCGGCAGCCCTTGAAAACTTTCAATGCCCGAGGCTATCGACTCAAGTGAGACTCCGACAGCATGTGCCAGTGCGCTGGCCGCAAGCGCGTTAGCGAAATTATGTTCGCCCGCCACTTTGATTCGCTCAACGGCAAGAAAGGCGCAGCCGTTAAAACTGAGCGAGCGAACACCAGCCACTTCAGCTATACCGAAACCGTCTTCCAACGCACCCCGTGTCTTATAACGTACTGTGCGAACCGCTGAATCCAGCGGCAGCGTTAATGGGTCGCTAAGATTGATACACACCGTTTTCGCGCCGTTGAAAATATTTTGCTTCGCGCTTAAATATTCCGTGGCATCGGCATACCTGTCCATATGGTCTTGGCTCAGATTCAGCAGTCCCACCGCCTGCGCATTCAATTCAGGGGTTGTCTCTAATTGAAAACTCGATAACTCCAAAACGTAAATGTCTTTTTTTTCTTCCTTTAGTAGATCTAACGCCGGCTTGAAATTCTCGCCATCGAGATTACCCCCAACGCCAAAAGATCTGCCGTCAGCACGAAGAATCGAGGCAAGCAAAGCGACTACTGTGCTTTTGCCGTTCGAGCCCGTTACTGCAACGATGGGCTTATTTACAACGCTTGAAAACAGTGCTATGTCGCCAATCACTTCAACGCCTGCTTGCCTCAACTTCGCTATAGCCTCGGTCTTTACACTTACCCCTGGGCTCACAATCAAGCGCGTCGCAGAATTTAAAAAAGCCTCACGAAGCTCACCGAACTCGGTCACTATTTCTGGGAACTCAGCTCTGAAAACAGGCAGCATAGCAGGCGCTGCGCGGGTATCAGCCACCGCAAAATCGGCGCCTATCGAACGAAGGAATCGAGCACAGGACAACCCCGTTGCACCCATACCGACGATCAGTGACAACCCTTCTAACCCTTTGCTTGATAATTCCTCTGCTTGCGTCACGCCTACCTCGTTACCCTTTAGCGCAGCTTTAGCGTTGCCAGGCCGAACAGCACTAACATGACCGTAATAATCCAAAATCTCACTATTACCCGTGGCTCAGGCCAGCCCATTAGCTCAAAATGATGATGTATCGGTGCCATCTTGAAAATTCGTTTGCCGGTTAACTTAAACGAGCCGACCTGCAAGATTACGGAGAGCGTTTCCATGACAAACACACCGCCCATAATAACGAGGACCAATTCGTGGCGAGCGATTATCGCCATCGTGCCAAGCGCAGCGCCGAGCGCGAGCGCACCAACGTCGCCCATGAATATTTGTGCAGGGTAAGTATTAAACCAAAGGAACCCCAGACCGGCACCAAGAAGACCACCCGCAAAGATAACCACCTCTCCTGAGCCCGCAACATAAGGAATCTGCAAGTAGCTCGCAAATTCGACATGTCCCGCTAGATAAGCGATGGCGCCGAGTGCTCCACCAACCAATACTGAGGGCAGGATCGCTAGCCCATCGAGACCGTCCGTTAGGTTCACTGCATTACTAAACCCAACGATAAAAAAGTAGCTTATGACGATATAAAAGAAGCCCAGGTCGAGCGCAACACTCTTGAAAAACGGCAAAATATACTGCGTTTCGGCAGGACCCAAAGCCGACTTGTAAAGAACTACGGCAGCAGCAATGCCGATAAGCGATTGCCAAAAATATTTCCAGCGTGCAGGGAGACCTACTGCATTTTTGCGAAAGACTTTACGATAGTCATCGACCCATCCCACCGCGCCGAATGAGAGTGTGACAAGGAGTAGAACCCAAACGTAGTGATTGGTCAGATCTGACCACAGCAGTGTGCTCACCGTGATGCCCACTAGAATGAGAGCGCCACCCATAGTTGGCGTACCCGCCTTGCTCAGATGCGACTGAGGGCCATCGTCGCGTATCACTTGCCCGATCTGATTCGCATTGAGCGCTCGAATCAGAATCGGGCCAACGAGCAGAGAAACGCCCAAAGCTGTCAGCACGCTGAAGATGCCGCGAACGGTAATGTATTGCAGCACAGCGAACGCGCTGTTGAACTGCATCAGATAATCCGACAGCCATACTAGCATTGAGATAGTTCCCTATTTTTACTTCTTGTTATGAGCAGCCCTCGCTGGAGCCGATAATTTTCGTGCTAGCCTTTGGTGCTTAATGCTGCGACAACGGTCTCCATCCTCGCCCCTCGAGAGCCTTTTACGAGGAAAACCGTTTCACTGTTAGCCAGATCGACACAGTCTTTTTCTAAAGCCTCGCGATCGCTGTAATGCTTAGCCCTCAAACCACCGGCCTCAAGATAGGCTGCCACCATCGTAGTGCAGCGGCTACCCAAAGCGAGAAGCAATGGCACCCCATGCCTGGCCGCATACTCACCGACCCCTCGATGCGAGGATTCAGTTTCATCACCGAGCTCCCGCATTTCACCTGCGACCATGACTTTTTCGCCTTCGGCAGCCATCAGCACGTCGATCGCCGCATGGAAGGAATCAGGGTTTGCATTATAAGTATCATCAAGTAATCGGCATCCTTCTCGACCTATTGAGGGAAATAGTCTGCCTGGCACAGGTGTGGCCTGTTTAAGCCCAATCCGAACGTCATCTAGGCTCGCGCCAGCTTCCAGCGCACAGGCCGCTGCCGAAAGGGCATTCTCGGCGTTATGGCTCCCTAAGAGCTGAATTTCAGCGTCGATTTCGCCCAGCGGCGTATACAGTGTGAATGCCACGCTTCCCCCTGCGAGCAGACGCGTAACCGAACATCGATAGTCGGCCTCGGGGACTTTATTGCCGTAACTGAAAAGCCTCACCTGACGCTGATCGGCGCGCTTAACCCATTGATGGCAATTGGGGTCGTTGGCATTAAGCACCGCGACGCCTTTGTCAGAAAGCCCGTCGATAATCTCGCCCTTCGCCAGAACGATGCCTTGGAGAGAGCCGAAGCCTTCGATATGCGCAGCGCTCGCCTTGGTAATTAGCGCAATGTCTGGCTTCGTAGCCGCGACACTCACGGCTATTTCGCCGGCGCCATTCGCGCCCATTTCGATAACGGCGAATTCATGCCGCGCCTCGAGCCGAAGCAGCGTAAGCGGCACCCCAATGGTGTTATTTAGATTCTCGGCGGTTATGAGAGTTGGGGCTTTTGCTTTGAGAATACTGCCGATCATCTCCTTGACCGACGTCTTGCCCTGACTGCCAGTGAGCGCAATTACTTTAGCCGAACTTCTGTCCCTGTTGAGCCTCGCTAGCGTGGCCAGCGCACTCAGCGTGTCATCGACGACCAGGCGCTGCGCATCGGCTTGCGCATCGGACTGGTGTGTCACAGCAGCCACAGCGCCTTTGGTGAGCGCCTCTTCGACGAATTCATCGCCGTTAAACCGCTCGCCTTTCAACGCAACGTAAAGGTCGCCTGCGCTCATGTTTCGAGAGTCGGTGGTGACAGTGGAAAATGTCGCGTCTTTTTTGAGCGCTGACAAGGTCATAGATAGCCCAAGCTCACTGGCCAGTTCGCTTAGCGTGAATTCGCCAATCATGTTGCACCTCTCGTCAGGCTGCGCTTTAGGATTGCCGCGCGCGCGTGTTCAACATCACTAAATGTCTGACGTTCGCCATTAATCTCTTGATAATTCTCATGCCCTTTACCTGCAATAAGGATTACCGCGCCGGGTTTGGCCGCAGCAATGACCGTGGCGATAGCCTCTGCGCGATCCCTCATTCTGACCACTGCATCTGGACCGGCGAACCCGGAGAGGATTTGATCGATTATGGCGCCGCCGTCTTCAGCTCGAGGGTTATCGTCGGTAAGAATCACGCGGTCGGCATGGTGTTCGGCGACCTCACCCATCAGAGGCCTCTTGCCTGCATCACGGTTACCGCCAGCACCGAAAACACACGTTAGCTCTCCATCGAAGTGCTCGCGTAATCCGAGCAGCGCACTGCGCAGCCCATCTGGCGTGTGCGCATAGTCGACGACGACGCTTACATCACTTGTATCACTTGCAGCTGCAACAATTTGCATGCGCCCTGGCACTGGCTTGAGGCGGGTTAATGCTGCGGCGAGCTGAGAAAAAATAAGTTTGCCCTGAAATGCACTAGCATCCTGAGAGTGCGCCTCGGTAGAGCAATAGCTAACAACGGTGGCAACCACTGCGAGCAGATTGCTTAGATTAAAACCACCTAACAGGCCAACCCTTACGTCGCCACTGCCGATGGGCGTAACAAGGTGCATTGCTATGCCCTGAGAATCCATCGCAACGCGCTCGGCTCGCACAGAAGCCGCGGCACGGGACTGACTGTAGGTAACTATTTCTACCCGTGATGCAACGTCGTTGATGAGCGAAATACCATAGGCATCGTCGAGGTTTATCACTGCGCGTTTAAGTCGGGGCATAGTGAAGAGTTTTTTCTTACTCGAGCCGTATGCCTCCATAGTGCCATGGTAGTCGAGATGATCGCGGGTTAGATTGGTGAATACTGCTGTGTCGAATTGCACACCACTTACGCGGCGTTGATCCAATCCGACAGAGGAGACTTCCATAATGACAGGGTCGACACCGGTCGAGACCAATTCGAACAGTGCGCGCTGAGTGAACACCGCGTCGGGGGTTGTTAACGCGGTGGCAGACAGCGCATCGGGGCGACCATAGCCCAGCGTACCGATGGTTGCCGAGTCGAGACCTAGATCACGAAATACCTGAGCCATGAAAGCGGCACAGCTAGTTTTACCATTGGTGCCGGTTATCCCAATAACGCCAGCTTGGGTGCTCGGCTCAGCGTAGAACCTTCCGGCAATCGCGCTAATCTTTGATTGCAGCGAGTCAACGGCGATAACAGGAACGCCCCCAACGTCTCTGACGCCAACCCATTCGCCACCAGACTCTGCGAGCA
>Ga0209199_1005982_pt1 | contig 10418 bp, 7 predicted proteins | sample COGITO_mtgs_1105_7_FD_184805 | JGI IMG/M metagenome (GOLD analysis project Ga0209199, IMG submission 184805) | Pelagic marine microbial communities from North Sea - COGITO_mtgs_110523 (SPAdes) (version 2) | ecosystem: Environmental > Aquatic > Marine > Epipelagic ...
TGGCATGGGCAAATTGAATATCTTGCTTCAGCTTTTCTGGCACCAAATCACAGGCCATTTGAATTTCGTCATTTGTAAGAATTAAATTGCCACTGTACCCATCAAACTTAGAGGCATATTTAAGCGCCGCCGTATCTCCACCCAACTCAATTTCGTTTAAAATATCCAAAACCGTCTTTCTAACATCATCACTACCTGTCGACGCGGTTTTAGTTGATTTTTTTAAATAAACACGGGCCATTTGATAAATCCTGTGTGACATTAAGTAACTTCGACTCAATCTTTATGCGCTTGCATTCCCGCATGCAAGCGCTTACATATTTTATAATATATTTTGAGCTGGAAAACAAAATGCGGGATACAAACCGCCCTAACCTTGAAGATGTTGCAGTACTAGCAGGTGTCTCAACAGCATCAATTTCACGCTGTATAAACAACCCAAAAAAAGTTGCTGAACCCACGCGATTGCGGATACAGAAAGCTATCGATTCCTTGGGATACATGCCTCATTTTGGAGGACGAGCACTTGCCATCAATCGCACCAACACTGTTGGAGCAATTATTCCTTCAATGGAGAACGCTGTTTTTGCAAGTGGGCTACAAGCATTTCAAGAAACTCTAAATGATTCAAAAGTCACGTTGCTTGTTGGCAGCTCCAATTATAACGCCTCACAAGAATATGATCAAATTCGCTCACTTTTATCACAGGGTGCGGATGGCTTACTGTTAATTGGAAAAGATCGCCCAAAAAAAACCCTGGATTTTTTGGAAAAACATTCTGTCCCTCATGTTTTAGCATGGTGTTTTGGAAAAAACATATCTTCACCAGTAGTTGGATTTGATAATCAAAAGGCAGCACAAAAAATTGCTGATCATGTGATTGCATTGGGACATCGCAAACTGGCCATTATCGCAGGATTGAGGGAAGGTAATGATAGGGCTAACGAACGCATTATTGGAATTGAAGATGCTCAAAAGACAAATCCAAATGTTGAGTTGGTTGCCATTGAAGAATGCAAGTATAGCTTTGAAGAGGCAAGTGCAGCGTTAGACCGGATCTTGGCCCTTAACAAAAACCCAACCGCCATAATTTGCAGCAGCGATGTTTTAGCTGTTGGCGCCATGCTTCGCGCTAAAGAATTGGGGCTTAGCGTTCCAAATGATATTTCAATTACTGGCTTTGATGATATCAACCTTGCCCGAGTTGTTACACCTAGTCTCACTACTGTGCGCGTGCCTCAGCAAGAAATGGGACGTAAAGCAGCAGAAGTCTTATTAGATTTAATTAATCCAAATTTGGGAAAAACTGCTGCACAGTCTGTTGAATTGACGACCACGATTATTAATCGAGGCACTCTGGCAAGCCGTTAACAAAAAAGAACATCTTTCATGGTTTGGGCCCCTTTAAATAATACATCTTTCTGCGAAATAACCTTTTCAACGGTTAATCTTTGGGACGGCCCATGGAAAGCTAGAGATGCCACATAGCGACCTTGGTCATCTGTAATTGGAACTGCAATTGCAACCATTCCAGAAATAAACTCCTCATTATCAATTGCATAGCCCCGTTTTGCTACTAATTTTAATTCAGACACGAGTGTCTCGGCATCAATAAAAGTGTTATCAGTCAACTTTTGCAAGCGTAGACTACGAACCAAGGCATGGCGGGCCTTTGGCAGAAGGCTAGCCATAAATGTTTTTCCACTTGCGGTACAATGAAAGGGAACATGCGTTCCCACGGGCAACTGCACACGGAATGGCCAATCAGTCTCGATACGCTCAAGGTAAGTCATACCATCACTAGTAGGAACCGCAAAGTTCACCGTTTCGCCGACATCTTCAGCAATTCTCTGCATCACTTGGTGACGGGCAATATGATCACTAGAGGAATGCAGAATTCCACTAGCCATTAGTCGGGCGCGTCTCGTCGGTCTGAGCTTCTTTCCATTGCCAACTCGCAAAAGAAAACCCTCTTGTTCTAACTTAGCACATAAACGATGAATAGTTTGTTTTGGAAGTTCTATCTTTTCATTGATTTCAGTAGCCGACATTGGTCGATCCGATTTTCCCAACACCTCTAGAATTAATAGAGTGCGAAAGCTTGTTGGAACTCTTTGTTCTGGGGACATTAAAGCTAATCCTTTTTATTCAGCAGATAAATCTGATTTTCATACCTGACTTGCCGAATCTTAACCTTCCTGCCTACATAGCAGATAAGACAATAAACGGGAATAAAAGTCTCATTTTTTAATATTTAGGGATGAAAATTGGAATTTGACTTTGTAATAATTGGCGCAGGCTCAGCTGGATGTGCCTTAGCAAACCGACTTTCAGCAGATCCAAGAAATTCGGTGGCTTTAATTGAGGCTGGTGGCAAAGATCACAGCCCATGGATCCATATACCAGTTGGGTACTTCAAAACCATGGGTAATCCAAAAATGGATTGGTGTTACCGTACACAAGGAGATCCAGGTTTAAATGGGCGAGCAATACCATGGCCACGAGGACGGGTTTTGGGTGGTTCTAGTTCAATAAATGGACTGTTGTATGTCCGTGGCCAAGCAGAAGACTTTAATCACTGGCGCCAACTTGGAAATACAGGTTGGGCTTGGGACGATGTATTGCCTTACTTTAAACGTGCCGAGACTTGGAAGGGAAACGGAGATATAGACCCAGCTCGTGGTACTGATGGCCCACTTTCCGTATCCCCAACTCGCCTCAAACGCTCCATCACAGAAAAATGGCTAGATGCAGCTGAAAACGCAGGCTATAAGCGCAATCCAGATTATAACGGCATAGATCAAGAAGGTGTTGGATATTTTCAATTAACGCTCGACAAAGGTCGGCGTTGCTCAAGTGCAGTTGCTTACCTCAACCCTGCAAAAAAACGCAAAAACTTGACAGTAATAACTCACGCTCAAGCCGAAAAAGTATTAATTAAAAAATCCCGCGCTTTTGGAGTTACGATCAATCAAAAAGGCCAGAGCCATGACATTCTAGCCCGCCGTGAAGTTATTTTAAGTGCTGGCACTATTGGTTCACCGCAAATTTTAATGCTTTCGGGGATTGGCGCCGCTACTGAGCTAAAAAAACACGGCATAAATATGATAAAAGATTTACCCGGTGTAGGTAAAAACCTTCAGGATCATTTACAAGCCCGACCAGTATTCAAAACGAACCTTTCAACTATTAACACTGAAATTAATAATGTATTCAAGCAAGGTCTCATAGCTTTGCAGTACGCCTTAACTCAAACTGGCCCGATGACTATGGCCGCAAGCCTTGGAACGGCCTTTTTGAAAACAGACCCAATTCTGGAAAGTCCTGATATACAGTTTCACATCCAACCTTGGAGCGCTTCAAAGCCAGCAGACGGGCCACATAAGTTCTCCGCATTTACGGCGTCAGTTCTTCAACTGCGGCCAGAAAGCACCGGTCATTTGAAACTAAAATCTTCTGACTGGCGAGAGCACCCAGAAATTCATCCCAATTACCTGGCAACCAATTTAGACCAAAATACTATAGTTAAAGGCATTAACATTGCGCGTAAAATAGCACAGTTTGAGCCTTTAAAGTCTCATATTACAGAGCAGTTCAGTCCCAGTTCAGATGTTAAAATCGACGACTATGAAGCCACATTACAATGGGCGCGCGACACAAGTGTCACCATCTATCATCCTACGGGCACCTGTAAAATGGGTCAGGACAAAATGGCAGTGGTAGACGAACGTTTGCGCGTACGAGGCATAGATGGTTTGCGGGTTGCAGATTGTTCGATAATGCCAGTAATTACATCAGGCAATACAAATGCTCCAGCGATTATGATTGGTGAGAAACTGTCTGACATGATCCTGGAAGACGCTGCATGAAACAAAAAATTAAACAATACTTGGAATTTATATAATGCTTGAAACGGTTATGGCGTACGGACAAATTATTATTGCAGATTTGATCCTATCGGGTGACAACGCATTAATTATTGGGATGGCTGCGGCTGGACTTGCGCCCGAATTGCGTAAGCGCGCCATTTTTTACGGAATGGTAATTGCAGCGGTCCTGCGCATTATATTTGCCGTAATTGCCACCACCTTGCTCGGGATACCCGGCATTCTATTCATTGGGTCCCTGCTGCTATTCTGGGTATGCTGGCGCTTATTTCAAGAAATTCGGTTGGCTAATAATAATCAACCTCATTCTGATACTAGCGCCATGTCCAACACCGACGCTGCAGCCCCAGAAAAAACCATGGCCGCGGCTCTCATATCAATTACAATCGCAGACGTCTCGATGTCTCTGGATAATGTGCTGGCAGTTGCTGCGATCGCCGATGGCGATCGTCAAATGCTAATCTTTGGGCTTGGACTAGCTATAATTCTTATGGCCTTCGCAGCGACTATAATAATGAAATTACTTACAAAATTCCCGTGGATTTCTTGGTTGGGACTTATCGTACTTCTCTACGTTGCAGGCGAAATGCTGTACCGTGGCTTCTTTGATATCCACAGTGGTGTTGGCCCATTACTCGGCCTTGTTGAAGGGTGGGAGATGAGTAAGGGGCATTAAAATTAAGTTTTTGGCTTTAAGAAATTAATGCCAATAACCCAAGACCCACCGGTACGCCTTCGGCCCGGGTCTAAAAAAAGACATCGAAGGCACAACTCTTGGGAGGAAAACAGAAATGTTTAATCTAAAATCAATAGTCAAGTCAGCGGTAGTAACTGCAGTTGCCTTGTCATTTGGCACAACGGCATTTGCCGGAGGCCACTCGAAAGTACTACGCATTCAATCAGTTTTGTCAGACAACTCAGACGAATTAAAAATGTTGAAAAATTTTGGAGAAGACGTCGCAGCCTTAACAGGTGGATCTTTGGTCCTCGAAGTTCTACCCGCTGGTGCCATTGTCGGATCACGAGACGTGATGGACGCTGTTGACGCAGGTCTCGTGGAAGGTGGATTTGCATGGACGCATTATTGGGGTGGTAAGCACCCTGCTGCAAACCTTTTTGGCGCACCTGTTGCCGGCGCTGGTGTTGGCTTAGACAATCTCGCGTTTCTGTCATGGTTCGAAGCCGGTGGCGGAAAGGAACTATATGAGCGTCTTTGGGATGAAATGGGCGTCAACGTAAAAGGCTTCATGCTTCAGCCAGTTGGTCCAGAAGCGTTAGGTTGGTTCAAAGAACCTATTACTTCAATGGATGACTTCCGTAAGTACCGTTTCCGGGCACCTCCAGGTATGGTTGGCCAAGCCTACAAAGATATCGGAGTTGCTTCTGTGGCGATGGGTGGCGGGGACATACTCCCAGCATTGGAAAAGGGTACAATCGACGCTGCTGAGTGGTGCTGTCCAGTTGCCGACATGGCATTTGGCTTTCAAAAGGTCCTAAAGCATTACTACTTGCAAGGCCTGCACCAAGTTGTTGTGAACGCTGACATGTATGTCAACGGTGACTTCTATGACGCATTGTCAGATACTGAGAAAAAAGCCTTGGAAGTTGCAGCTAACGCTTCCTTGTCCAAATCTATGTCCTACCGGATCTATAATAACGGCAAGGCATTAAAGACATTAGTCGATGATCATGGCGTAACATTGCATGATACCCCGGCTGATTATTTCCCAGCTTATATGGCAGCTGCAAAAAATCTTCTCGAGCAAGGCGCAGCTGACAATGCTTTCTTCGCAGAAGTATGGCAGTCCCAAAAAGACTTCGCCGACATTGCAGTTCCTTTCTGGGCAGGCGCTCAGGCAACGAACGCAGCGTTAGGCAAAGCACACGCTGACTCTTTGAAATAAGCGTTTAGCAATTAGTACGGGGTTTTTAAAATCCCGTACTTTCTTTTTTTAATAAGCGCGCAAAAAGACGTTTTTTTAAAAAAGAAATATCCCAAATATTTTGGGGGGTAAAAAAAGGGAGACAGGGATGGCTGCAGATGAAGTTGACCCGACAAAGCTCGAAATTACTGACGAACTAATCGCGGAACGCAATAATTTTATCCCCGGTGAAACACCAGAAGGTATGACTGCGTGGCAACGCCCAATAACCGCAGTAATCGATGTTACAAACAATTGGGTTGGACGTTTAATCTGCCTATTGATGATCCCTTTAATCACAGTTGTCGTCATTGAAGTTTTTTCACGGAACACATTTTCTATTATGGTCAACAACGGATGGGGCGATTTGGCCCGCTCCTTAGGCCTTGGCCCTACAGTTTTTGCCTACGACATTAGCCGAATGATAGCCGGTGTATTGTTTATGGCCGCTGCTGGATATGGCTTGATGCGAGGGGTTCATATACGCGCAGATTTCTTATATCGAAACTGGTCAGATAAAACTCAAGCAGTTGTTGATGCTTCACTCTATTTGGCGTTCTTTTTGCCATCAATGCTTTTATTTACATGGATTTCAACAGAGTTTTTTATGGTAGCATATCTGACTGGAGAGACCGCCTTTGATAGCACATGGTCGCCAGTTTTATGGCCTGCGCGTATCGCCATGCCAATTGGTGGTGCCTTGTTGTTCTTACAAGGTTTTGCAGAGTTATTTCGAGCCTTTCACAAAATGGGCAAGAAAAACGAACATATTTGCCTTTGGGTTACTGCAGCCGTTCTTGCAGTAATTGCTTTAGAAATGTGGATCCCAAATATTTTGCCTATTTTTGAAGTTGTTACGGGTTTATTCGAAAGGGGAGGTATATTGGATATACCAAAACCTATTATTGGTTTAATTATGCTAGGCGCCATGATTTTTGTAATTTTTATTGGCTTTCCAATATCATTCACATTAATTTTTCTGGCCTTTGGCTTTGGAATTTGGGGCCTTAACTTCAAACTCACTGGCCTTCTCATGACTTTGAATACCAATTCTACCATGTTGAACGACCAACTTATGGCTGTGCCTTTGTTCATTTTGATGGGTATTGTGATGGAAGCGGCAGGCCTTATGGAGCGTCTGTTTTCTTCAATTCAAATGATCATGGCGCGTGTTCGGGGCTCCCTTTATATCGCTGTTTTGATTGTTTCAACAATCTTTGCTGCAGCAACGGGTATAGTCGGTGCATCAGTTACCCTTCTAGGAATTATGGCTGGCGCTACCATGAGTCGTTCGGGCTATAATGTCAGGCTGTCAGCTGGAGCGATTACCGCTGGGGGGACGCTCGGCATCCTTATCCCACCCTCCATAATGCTGATTGTGATGGGCCCTGTGTTAGACGTTTCGACACTAGACCTTTTTCGTGGCGCATTCATACCGGGCGCGCTGCTCGCTTCTTTGTATTTAATTTACACATTGGGACGCTGTTGGTTAAATCCAGAACTGGGCCCAATACTTGCGGAAGAAGATCAACCAGAAACTTCAAAAAACTACCGGTTGGAAGTTATTTTAATCTGTATTGGCATTCTGGCAATTTGTAGACTCTTTGGTCTAGCTCTTGACGGAGCATTTGGGTTTATTCCTTTAGGGGGTCTAATCATCATGATTGCGGCTCTTATTGTGAGTTACCGCGCTTACAAAAGCTTAACAGTACTACGCATCGTTACTCCGTTGGTTATTGGTTTACAAATCTTATATGCAGTATCGAAAATTTTAGAATTAGATGGCGTAGAGTTTGGCCTTTTCTACCAAACCGCATGGTTGATTTTCTTAGGCTTTGGCGCCTATAAAGCCGCTGGCTTGTATTCGACCACCACAGCAGAAAACTTTCATTTCTCAGACTTATGGGATGAATTTTTTGCTGGCTTGATGCCACCAACCATCCTAATCTCTTTTGCACTAGGTTCTATACTTATGGGATTTGCCACCCCAGCAGAAGCAGCAGCTATGGGCGCATTTGGATCAATTTTGCTTTCCTTAGCTTATGGAAAGTTCAGAATTTCTGGTTTCTTTGACAGTATGATCAAAGCGTTGGAGATCACAGTTTTGATCATGTTTTTAGTCGCCGCTTCTAACTTCTTTGGGGCAGAGTTCTCAATGCTCGGCACGCCAAAGATGATGACCGAAGTTCTGCTCAGCTTGGACATGTCGCCTTATATGATTTTGATCTTAATAATGGCGCTGATCTTCATACTTGGATGGCCACTTGAATGGGTGCCAATTGTGTTAATTGTTATTCCAGTTTTACTGCCAACTGTGATGGCGCTGGATCTTCCCGGTTTTGAGAGCAATTACGACAAAATGGTTTGGTTTGGAATCCTAGTTGCAGTTAATTTGCAGACTGCCTGGCTTAGCCCACCTGTGGCATTGTCTGCCTACTTCTTAAAAGGTGTAGTCCCAAATTGGGACCTCAAAGACATTTATCTCGGCATGATGCAATTCATGGTTATACAATTAATTGGGCTCATTCTATTGTTCTCTTTCCCGCAGTTAGTGTTGTGGTTACCTCGGATAATGGGGGGTTAAGTAAACTAGACGGGCGGCCATATTAGCCGCCCTTCTGGGTTAACCTATTTAACACTTAAACATGAAAACATGCAATTAGGTTAGCATCAGAAGTCGGTGGGAGCACCACCCTCGGAAACGCGTCTATCTACAAAATCACGTAATTCCTCATGAACTGCCTCATCCATTCCAGGTTTTTTATAATCATCTAAAATTTCTTTGTATTTTTTATGCGCCCGATCGGCAGTCCAGATACCGCCCGCAAGTTCCCATCCTTCATAATTACGCCAATCACTAATAAACGGTTGATGAAAGGCATGTTCATAGCGATCCTGTGTGTGCTGTACTCCAAAGAAATGTCCAGAAGATCCAACTTCACGAATTGCATCAACCCCGATATCATCGACACCAGTCTGGGTAATAATCGGTTCAAAATATCGTTGGATAAGCTGTAGCACTTCACAGTCCATGATAAATTTTTCAGGTGAAGCAATTAAGCCACCCTCTAACCAACCAGCGGCATGGTAAACCATATTAGTCCCAGACTGAACTGCAGCCCACAGTGAATTTGACGTTTCCCACATGGCCTGTCCATCTGGGACATTCGCAGCACATACTCCGGAAGAACGAATTGGCAATTTATAAAACCGGCCCATTTGACCCGTCATTTGAGTAGCACGCATATATTCTGCAGTACCGAAAGCGGGCGCACCTGTTTTCATATCTACATTAGACGTAAAAGTTCCAATCACACATGGGATCCCTGGCCGTACATATTGAAATAGAGCTATTGCACATAGCGCTTCAGCAATAGATTGTGCCACAGCGCCCGCCATTGTTACTGGAGCCATGGCACCCGCCAAAGTGAACGGTGTAACAAGAATAGCCTGCCCACGACGCGCGAGGCGTAGGCATCCATCAATCATTGGCCAATCGTGCTTGAGAGGACTCGTCGAATTAATATTTGTATACATATGGGGCTTAGATTCAAATTCTTCATGCGTGAGGCCACCCGCAATCCGTACCATTTCCATGGTATCTTCCACGCGCTCCGATCCCAAGCAGTAGGTATGGGCAGCTTTATCTGTTAGAGTTAGTTTATCATAGGTAGCTTCTAAATGGCGGATGGAGGCATGCAGGTCCACCGGCTCAACCGGATAGCCACCCACAAAATGGATACAATTAAAATATTGACTAAGTTTAAACAAATTTTGGCAATACTCTCTGGTACCAGTAACCTTTCGTCCCAGTTCCATATCCCAATAGTTGGGCGGCGAGGACACATTCCCAAAAAGCATCTTATTGCCACCAACATGTAACGTATGCGCCGGATTACGTGGTGTGATAGTGAATTCTGTAGGTGCTTTTGCCACCATCTCCAAAACCCAGTTCCTATCTAAATAAACTTTTTCATCAATGACCTTACAGCCAGCATCCTTAAAAATTGCTAAGGCTTCTTCATTCAGAAACTCAATTCCAATATCTTCCAAGATTTCCATTGCACCCTCGTGAATGGCTAGAATTCCTTCCTCGGTCAAAGGTTCAGTAGGGTGATCTGTATTTTCAATGATACGCCAAGGCATTTGCTCGATAGCACCCCGGTTCCCGCGGGTGTTACCTGCACGGCCACCGCTGCGGCGTCTTGGTTCATCGTTCATTTTAATCTCCACCGGCTTATTGGCTTCTAGAATGGTTCAGTTAAACAAAGTTTGCATTCCAATTACGACATTTATCGTCGTGCCTATAACTTAGCTATTTTGAGATGAAATCCAAGCCGCAAGATACGATATATCAGGCAGCACCGTATCTGCTAAATTGGTGAGATCTTTAAGCTCAGCCAATCCAGTTAATACTCCAACAGTATACATGCCTGCAGAGCGTCCAGCAATTAAATCATAAGTGCTATCACCCACCATCACGCAATTACTGGCGGATACATCCATCTTGGTGGCCAAGGCTAAAAGAGGTTCTGGGTCTGGCTTAGCGCCAAACCCGCTGTCACTACCAATGACATGATCAAAAAGATCTAACGCTCCTTCAACTTGC
>Ga0209199_1005983_pt1 | contig 10418 bp, 10 predicted proteins | sample COGITO_mtgs_1105_7_FD_184805 | JGI IMG/M metagenome (GOLD analysis project Ga0209199, IMG submission 184805) | Pelagic marine microbial communities from North Sea - COGITO_mtgs_110523 (SPAdes) (version 2) | ecosystem: Environmental > Aquatic > Marine > Epipelagic ...
CCAAGAGATAATTATACTGCTTCTGGTCGTATTGACAAAAGATTTAAAAACTTTAAAGCTGGATTTAATATGAATTTTAATTACAGTAATTTTAATAATATAATAAACGAAAGACTTACTGAACAAGTTAATTTTACACAAAGCTATAAAGCGAGTCTAGCTACTAATTTTAGAGATAAACCAAATGTTGAAATTGGTTATAGTTATAATAAGCGTTTATATGATACTGGTGATTTTAAGAGTTATTTTTATACAGACTCTCCATTTGTAAAAGTTGATGCATATTTTGGAAAGGGATTTGTGTTTACTGCTGATTATTCATACAATTATTACAGAGACGAAAACGTTACTTTAAATGAGTATAGATTTTTAGAAGCAGATTTATCTTACAATAAAGACGGTTCCAAATGGGAGTTTGGAATTGGTGTAACTAATTTATTTAATGACACTTCAATAAATAGAGATAGTTTTAATCAATTATACAGTCAAACAAGATCTTATGTTATACAGCCCAGATATACTGTATTTAGATTAAAATATGATTTGACTTCATTTGCTGGAGGATCTGGAAATAAAAAGGGAAATAATAAAAAGAAATAAAATAATTTAGAGCGTATATTTGTCTTAAAATTATACACTTGAATTTTAAATTTATCCTTTTAATCTTATTATTTTCTCCATTATTTGTATTATCTCAATCTTCTGGCCTTGAATCCATATTATTCTCTGTAGAAAGTGATTCAAAAAAAATATTTGAAAGGTATTTAAATCCTCTTATGAAAGGTGCGATTTATAGCACTAACAGCGGTTGGTATAACACAGCTAAAGTGCATAAGAAATTAGGTGTTGATTTGTCTTTAAGAATAAATACTGCTTTTGTTCCTTCTTCTGACAGAAGTTTTTCAATTACTGATCTTGATTATATTACAACAGATGCTAATAATTTACCAACAATAGCTGGAGACAATAGGCAAGAAAATTTATTTATTACTATTCCAAAGGATGGTTTATATCCTGAAATTTCAACAACTGTAAAAGCTCCAAGAGGAATTAAAAGTAAACTTCCACTTGGCTCAATACCAGCACCAGTTTTACAATTAGGAGTTGGTATACCATTTGATACTGAAATTATATTACGATATAGTCCTGAATATCACAGAAATGGAGTAGATATGTCTTTAAAGGGTTTAGGATTTAAACATAATTTATTACAATATTTTGGTCCAATAGATAAATTTCCATTAAACGTATCTGCTTTTGCTTCTTACTCCAATATGGATATAGATTATGATATTCAATCCTTTAGCTCTATTGATGGAAAAGGACAGGTTGCACAGTTTAGTTTGAATAACTATAATCTTTTATTGTTAGCCTCAGTAGATTTATTAATCTTTAATGTGTACAGTTCATTTGGATATTCAGGAGGGAACTCATCATTTAGATTACTTGGTGAATACAACTTAGAGTATGATTCAGACTCTGGTTTACCAATTTCTAAATCTCTTATGGACCCTATTGATATGAGTTTCAATGCATCTGGATATAAAACTACAATAGGCGCTAAATTTAAATTTTTAGTTTTTAGTGCGTTTGCAGATTTTACTTTTCAAGATTACAATACCTTATCTGCAGGAATTTCAGTAAATTTTAGATAATTTTATTTTTTTTATTAAAAAAAATATATAGTTTAGTAATCTAATTTATTGTTAGAGGAACGATTTGACTGATTGCAACCTCTTTAAAAAAGTGCTAAAGCAGATGCTTCACACCCTTTTAATTGTCAAATCACATCTAATTATAAATTTAATTTATTAATAATTAAATATATAAAAATGAGTGAACAAAAATTATCAACAAAAGCTTTACATGCAGGTCATGATACAAGCTTAAGCCAAGGAACAAGAGCTGTTCCTATTTACCAATCTACATCTTATGTGTTCAATGATTCTGATCATGCAGCAAATTTATTTGCATTAGCAGAACCGGGATATATTTACACAAGATTAAATAATCCAACAAATGATGTGTTAGAACAAAGATTAGCAGCCCTTGAAGGAGGAATTGCATCTGTTGTTACAGCATCTGGAACTGCAGCGATTTCTACAGCTTTATTAGTTTTATTAAGAGCAGGAGATCATATAGTAGCATCAAGCAGTTTATATGGTGGTACATTTAATTTATTAAATGTTACACTTCCAAGACTCGGTATAACAACTACGTTTGTTGATCCATCTGATCCTCAAAATTTTGCTGATGCAGTCCAAGAAAATACTAGAGTTTTCTTTGCAGAATCTCTTGGAAATCCCAAATTGGATGTTTTAGATTTAAAAGAAATATCAAATCATGCAAAAGCATCAAAAGTTCCATTTATTGTTGACAATACAGTAGCATCGCCAGCTTTATTGAACCCTATTGAACATGGTGCTAATATTGTTATCCATTCTTTAACAAAATATATTAATGGTAATGGAACTGCACTTGGTGGTGCAATAATTGACGCAGGAACTTTTGACTGGTCAAGCGGCAAATTTCCCGAATTTACCGAACCTTCACCTGGATACCACGGTTTAATATATCACGATGCAATTGGTGCAGCTGCTTTCATAGCAAAGGTTAGAATTGAGGGATTGAGAGATTTAGGTGGTGCATTAAGTCCATTTAATGCTTTTCAAATTATACAAGGACTAGAGACTTTAGATATTCGAATAAAAAAACACAGTAGTAATGCTCTTGAACTCGCTAAATGGCTTGAGAAAAGAAGTGAAGTAGAGTGGGTTAATTATCCAGGTTTAGAATCAAGTAATTATAATTCATTAGCAAAAAAATATCTTCCCAAAGGACAAAGTGGAATAGTTACCTTTGGAGTGAAAGGCGGATATGAATCTGCAAAAATAGTTGCGGATAAAACATCTATTTTTTCATTACTTGCTAATATTGGAGATACTAAATCTTTAATTATTCATCCAGCAAGTACAACGCATCAGCAATTAGGTCCAAATGAGCAAGCTTCAACAGGAGTTACTAGTGATCTAATTAGATTATCTGTTGGTCTAGAAGATATTGAAGATTTAAAGCAAGATTTAGAATTAGCTTTTTCAAAAATTGATTCAAAAGTATTAGCCTAATTAATATGTCTAAATTAAAAAAGCTCAATATCAAAAATTATATTTCTGAAAATGAAACTACTTTTAATATTGAGCTTACTTATGAAAATTTTGGAAAGCCGTTAGGACAATCTCCGATTGTTTTAGTTAATCATGCGTTGACAGGTAATTCTAGCGTAGCCGGAGATAGTGGATGGTGGAACTCAATTATTGGTAAGGATAAGCTGATTGATACTAATGATTTTACAGTCATTGCATTTAATTTTCCTGGAAATGGTTACGATGGATTTCTTATTAAAAATTATGAGGATTTAATATTAAGAGATATTGCTAGGATTTTCATTGAAGGTCTTAATAAATTAAATATTAAAAAATTGTTTGCTGTTATTGGAGGTTCAATTGGAGGAGGTTTAGTTTGGGAAATGGCTGCTGTTTGTCCCGATTTAGCAGAAAATTATATCCCAATCGCATCGGATTGGAAATCAAGCGACTGGTTACTTGCTAATACAAGACTTCAAAAACAAATTTTATATAATTCTTCTCAACCAGTTCATGATGCAAGGATGCACGCTATGTTATGCTACAGATCCCCTTTATCTTTTCAAAAAAAGTTTGGAAGATCAAAAGATTCAGATGTTTTTAATGTCGAAAGCTGGTTGCTTCATCATGGTGAAAAACTTCAAGATAGATTTCAGCTTCAAGCATATAAATTAATGAATCATCTTTTATCTACAATTGATATCACAAATAATGGGAAACTTAGATTTCAAGACATCATTTCTAAAATAAATGGAAATATCTATATAGTTTCTGTTGATTCTGATCTTTTCTTTACAGATTATCAAAATCGAGAAACATTTTATAAAGCTTGTAGGGTTAAAGAAAATATTTTTTTTAAAACAATTAAATCTGTTCACGGTCATGATGCTTTTTTAATTGAATTTGATCAATTGAATTTATTGTTATCTCAAATATTTAATAAAAAATCTATATCCTTGTTAAGGAATCAATACTAAAGTTTATTAGTTTTTTAAATTGATTTTTGTTTTTTCAATAACTAATATTACATTTACTTCTTATTAAATTATGAAACGCAATTATTTTTATCAAAAATTTTATTTTTTCTTCTATAATGAAGCAAGAATAGGACCTTTGTATATTTAATAATTTTAAAAATATATTTTATAGAGTCCTGATTTAATCGGGACTTTTTTTTTAAATAATAATGAAAAAAATTGGAATACAAGGAATAAAGGGATCTTATCACGATCAAGTAGCTAAAGAATATTTTGGTGATTCTGTAGAGATAAATGAATTTCTTTCTTTTGATGACTTAGCTGATTCAGTTGTTATCGGCGGTTCAGATTTTGGTATTATGGCCATTGAAAATTCTATTGCTGGTTCAATAATTCCAAACTATGCACTGATTGATAATTTAAATTTACATATTGTAGGAGAATGTTTTGTTAATATTAATCACCAGTTAATGGCTTTACCTGGAGTTGACTTTAATGATTTAGAAATTGTTTCTTCTCATCCGATGGCACTTCTTCAATGTAAAAAGTTTTTTAAAGATTTTCCCAAAATTACTTTAGTTGAGGCTAAAGATACTGCTGAAGAAGCAAAACGTATATCAAAGAATAAAATTAAAAATTTTGGAGCTATAGCCAGTGTTGAAGCTTCGAAACTTTATCAACTTAATATAATTCATAAGAATATTCAAACCATTGAAAAAAATGAGACAAGATTTGTTGTTATTTGTAAAGAAAAAATATCAAAAAATGAAAATTTCGATAAAGCGTCTCTAAAGTTTTCATTGAGTCATAAAACAGGAAGTTTAGCTTCTGTTTTAACTATTCTAAAAGATTATAATCTTAATTTAACAAAGATTCAATCTTTACCAATAATAGAATTCCCATGGAAATATTCTTTTTTTATTGATACTACTTTTAGTAGTATACATGATTTTAATAAAGCAGTAGACTTAATAAGTCACAAAGCTGAATCTTTAAAACTATTAGGAATCTATAAAAATCAGATGAAATGATTAAACATGCAAAAAGATTAGATAGTGTTGAAGAATATTATTTTTCTAAGAAACTTAGAGAAGTTTCAAAAATGATTGCACTAGGTGAACCGGTTATAAATATGGGAGTAGGAAGCCCAGATCTTTATCCATCAAAAAATGTTATTGACGAAATTAGCTCTAGTTTATCTGATCAAGTTGCTCATAAATATCAAAATTATCAAGGTATTTATGAATTAAGAAAATCAATATCAAATTTTTATAAAAAATATTTTAATGTTGAGGTTAACCCTGATAATGAAGTATTGCCATTAATGGGTTCTAAAGAGGGTATAATGCATGTTTCTTTAGCTTTCTTAAACCCTGGTGATGAAGTTTTAATTCCTAATCCAGGATATCCGACATACTTAGCTGTAACAAAATTAGTTGAAGCTAAACCTAGATTCTATAATTTATCGCAAGAAAATAACTGGTTTCCTGATATTGAAGAGTTAGAAAAATCAGATCTTTCTAAGGTCAGAATAATGTGGATTAATTATCCTCACATGCCTACAGGGGCCTCTGCAAGTATTAAACAGTTTGAACAATTAATAAATTTTGCTAAAAAAAATAATATTTTAATAATTAACGATAATCCGTACAGTTTTATCCTAAATAATAATCATACTAGTTTGCTTTTGGTTGATAATTCAAAAGAAGTTGCTATGGAATTAAACTCTCTTAGTAAGTCTTTTAATATGTCAGGTTGGAGAGTTGGAATGTTATTAGGCTCCTCTGAAAACATCTCAAGAGTTTTAAAAGTAAAAAGCAATATGGATTCTGGCATGTTTTACGGAGTGCAGAAAGGAGCTATAGCTGCTTTAAATTTAGATAAAAGCTGGTTTGATAAGTTAAATATTATATACACTAAAAGAAGGGAATTGATATGGAAAATAGCTGATGTTTTGAATTGTACATATGACAAAAACTCTAAAGGTTTATTTATTTGGGCTAAACTTCCAGATGAAATAAAAGACTCTGAAAAATTTATCGATTATTTATTAAATGAAAAGAAAATATTTGTAGCTCCAGGAACAATTTTTGGCTCTGAAGGACAAGGATATGTACGATTTTCTCTTTGTATTGACGAGTCTAAAATTACTGAAGCACTAAAAAGGTTAGCAGAATGAAAATAGGAATTATTGGTCTTGGTTTAATGGGTGGGTCTTTTGCGTTAGACATAAAAACACCTTTCCCTAGCTCTATTATACATGGAATTGATAATTCTGCTGAAAATTTAAATAAAGCAAAAGAAATTGGTTTAATTGATTTAATTATTTCTTATAAGGATTTACGTAAAATGGATTTAATTTTAGTGGCTGTCCCTGTTAGTCATTCATTAAATCTAATTCCAAAAGTTTTAGATTTAATTAGTTCAAATACTTTAGTTTTTGATGTTGGATCTACTAAACAAGCAATATGTGAGCTATTAAACGATCATCCTAAAAGAGGAAATTATTTGGCCGCTCACCCAATGGCAGGAACCGAATTTTCTGGACCCGAAGCTGCCCAAAAAGGTCTTTATGTTGGAAAAACAAATATTATATGCGAGTTTGAAAAAACAGATATAAAATTACGTAAACTGGCTTTAAAAATTTTTAATAATCTTGAAATGAAGACAATTTATATGGATCCAAAATCACACGACATTCATGTAGCGTATGTTTCACATTTGTCTCATATAAGTTCATTTATGCTAGGTAAGACAGTTATTGAAAAAGAAGAAAATGAAAATAATATATTTGACTTAGCGGGTAGTGGTTTTGAATCAACAGTAAGACTAGCAAAAAGTCTTCCTGAAACATGGACTCCAATTTTTTTACAAAATAAGGGTAATTTAGTTTTAGCAATTGAAGAATATGTTTCAAATTTAAACTTAATTAAAGAACTGATATTGAATGAAAATGAATCTGACTTGTCAGAAATTTTAAATAATACTAATAGAATAAAAGAAATTTTAAATAATAAATTAGACAATGAAAAATAAAAAAGAAATGAGAAGCTGGCTCGATGATTTTAAATTAGATCATCCATTAGTTATTGCTGGTCCATGTAGTGCTGAAACTGAAGACCAAGTTTTGAAAATAGCTCATGATTTAAAAAACACAGATGTGTCAATTTATAGAGCAGGAATCTGGAAACCTAGGACTAGACCAGGAATGTTTGAGGGTGTTGGTGCAATTGGACTGAAATGGCTTGATAAAGTTAAAAAAGAAACAGGATTATTGACAGCTACCGAAGTTGCAAATGCTAGTCATGTTAAATTGGCTTTAGAATATGATATTGATGTTTTATGGATTGGAGCTAGATCTACCGTTAGTCCATTTATTGTTCAAGAAATTGCAGATGCTCTTAAGGATACAGACAAAATAGTATTAGTTAAAAATCCAGTAAATCCTGATTTGTCTTTATGGCTTGGAGGTCTTGAAAGGCTTTATACAGCAAATATTAAAAAACTTGGAGTTATACATAGAGGGTTTTCTACTTATGAAAAGACAAAGTATCGTAATAATCCAGAATGGCAATTACCTATAGAACTTCAAAACAGATTTCCTGATATACCATTAATTTGTGATCCTTCACACATAGCCGGTAGAAGAGATATTCTTCAAGATATTTCTCAAACTGCCTTAGATTTAAATTTTGATGGTTTAATGATTGAAACACATATCGATCCAGATAATGCATGGAGTGATGCAGCTCAACAAATTACTCCTAAAGTTTTAGTTAAAATGATGGAAGATCTAAAAATCAGAACCCTCACTAGTGACGAGGCTGATTATCAAAATCAATTAAATACACTAAGAACACAAATAGATGTAATTGATCATGGTATTTTAGAGACGTTAGGCAAAAGAATGAAAGTTGCTGTTTCAATTGGTGAATTAAAAAAACAAAAAAATGTTGCAGTTCTTCAAACTAAGCGATGGAATGAAATTCTTGGAAATATGATTTTGGAAGGGGAGAAAAAGGGATTAAGTGAAGAGTTTGTCTTAAAAATGTTTAAGGCAATTCACCAAGAATCAATTAATAATCAAGAAAAAGTTATAAATAGTTAAATAATGAAAGGGTTAGTTTATAAATCTACTGGAAATTGGTACGATGTACATACTGATTCCAAAGTAGTTTATAAATGTAATATTAAAGGAAAATTTAGATCACTTGGAATAAAAAGTACCAATCCAGTAGCTGTTGGAGATAGAGTTGTATTTGAAGTTACAGATGAACTTGATTTAAAAGGTCTAATCGTTAAAATTGAGAATAGAGATAATTATATAATTAGAAAATCAGTAAACCTTTCTAAGCAAACACACATCATAGCATCAAATATAGATTGTTGTTTTTTATTTGTCACCCCTTCTAATCCGCAGACTTCAAGTCTATTTATAGATAGAATTTTAGTATCAACTAAATCATATGGAATTGAAACTGTAATTTTATTTAATAAAACAGATATTTACAGTGAGAAGGATGATGAATTAATAAATAATTTAAATAATATTTACAAAACTGCAGGTTATAAAACTCTAAGAATATCTGTAAAAAAAGGAACTAACATTGATTTGGTTAAGAGTTTGATGAAAAATAAAGTTTCTGTTTTTACCGGGCACAGTGGTGTAGGTAAGTCTAGCCTTATAAACAATTTAGATCCTAGTTTGAATTTAAGAACATCTATTATATCTGAACAAAATGAACAGGGACAGCATACAACAACATTTGCTGAAATGTTTGATTTAGCTGATGGAGCAAAAATTATTGATAGTCCAGGTATCAAAGGATTTGGATTAATTGATATTGATAAAAACGAAATTGGAGGGTACTTTAATGAAATAGCAAAACTAAGTCAAAATTGTAAATTTAATAATTGCCTTCATAATAATGAGCCAAGTTGTGCTGTTAAAAAAGCAGTTGATAAAAATGAAATTTCTATGTCTAGATATAATAACTATTTGAGTTTGTTAAATAGTGATGACAGTAACTTTAGAATAGATAATTACCAATAATGAGAGTCATAATTCAACGAGTTAAAAAAGGAAGTGTTGACGTTAATGGTTCAACAATTTCAGCAATTGAAAAGGGTTTAGTATTGTTTTTAGGTATTGAAAACTCTGATACTAGTATTGATGTTGATTGGATATGTAATAAAGTTTCTCAGTTAAGAATTTTTGATGATGAAAATAAGACTATGAATAAATCTTTAATTGATGTAGGTGGTGATATACTTATAATTAGTCAATTCACTCTACATGCATCTACAAAAAAAGGAAATAGACCGTCTTACATAAAAGCTGCAAATAGTGAATATGCCTTAAGAATATATCAAGAATTTTTAGAGTTAATGAAATATAAAATTAATAAGGATCCTTTTTCTGGTGTTTTTGGAGCAGATATGCTTGTTAAAATTGAAAATGATGGTCCTGTTACTATATTTATAGATTCTAAAAATAAAGAGTAAACTATGGAACTTAAAATATTACAAAAAAAAGTAGATAATTGGATAAATAAACATGGGGTTCGATATTTTGATCCTTTAACAAACATGGCTCAATTGACAGAAGAGGTTGGTGAAGTTGCTAGAGTTATATCAAGAAGATTTGGTGAGCAATCTGAAAAAAATTCTGATAAAAAAATTGATTTAGGAGAGGAGCTTTCAGATGTTCTTTTTGTTGTTTTTTGTTTAGCTAATCAAACTGGAATTGATTTGGACAGTTCGTTTAACAAAAAAATAGAATTAAAATCTAAAAGAGATCATTTGAGACATAAAAATAATCCAAAGCTCAAATAATTGATGAGTTATCTAATTAATCATAATAATAGTTGGTTTTCAAATTCATTTGAAATTTCGGGATCTAAAAGTGAATCTAACAGGTTGTTGATTTTACAATCAATTTATAAAAATTTAAAAATCGATAACTTATCTAATTCTGATGATACAGTTGTACTAAATAAATATGTAAACAATTTAGAAGAATATATCGACATTCATCATGCTGGAACAGCAATGCGGTTTTTAACAGCTTTATTGTCAATTAAAAAAAATAATGAGTTTATTATCACAGGTTCAGAAAGAATGAAAAATAGACCAATTAAAATATTAGTTGAAGCTCTGAATGATTTAGGTGCTAATATTTCATATAAAGATAAAGAAGGATTCCCTCCGTTGTTGATTAAAGGAAAAGAGATACTTGGTGGAGAAATAAGTTTAAGTTCACAAATTAGCAGTCAATATATCTCTGCTTTAATGTTAA
>Ga0209199_1005988_pt1 | contig 10412 bp, 9 predicted proteins | sample COGITO_mtgs_1105_7_FD_184805 | JGI IMG/M metagenome (GOLD analysis project Ga0209199, IMG submission 184805) | Pelagic marine microbial communities from North Sea - COGITO_mtgs_110523 (SPAdes) (version 2) | ecosystem: Environmental > Aquatic > Marine > Epipelagic ...
TCTGATAACGTATTGTACTTCTTTGCATCAGTTTCACGCCCGAGAACTCCAGCCATTTTAGCCATAAGCTCTGTGCTTCGCTTGAAATAAGCGGTTGAAATAACTTCAGTAGGCGTTTCACTATTTACGTTTTGCCAATCACCAAAAGTGATTACTGAGCTAAGATTATTCTCACTGTTATCCTCTAAAAACTGCAACCATCTTGACATACCATGATAATATTTCGACATGGCATTGGTATCGTTATAAATATCATGAAAAAGCCAAGGGCAAATCACACCAGCGTCTCCCCAGGCAGTGCCATAACGAACACCCATATTTGGTGCAACGCTCGTAAAGCGTCCGTCATCTTTCTGTGCATCTGAAACGTCAACGAGCCACTTCTTATAAAAAGAGGCTACGTCCATGTTGTAGCTGGCCGTTCGCATAAAGACTTGGGCATCTCCCATCCAACCTGCACGCTCATCCCGTTGAGGACAATCCGTTGGCACATCAAAATAATTGGATCGTTGACTCCAAAAGATGTTTTTATAAATCTCATTGATTAGCTCACTTGAACTAGAGAAACTTCCGGTTCGTTCAAGGTTTGAATGCACCACAATGCCGGTAATATCCTCTTCACTTAGAGGCTTTGAAAAGCCGCTGATTTCAACGTATTGAAAACCGTGGTAGGTAAACCTTGGCTCCCATACTTCCACTCCATCGCCCTTTGAAACGTATGTGTCCGAAGCTCTCGCCCCACGCAGGTTTCGCGTATATAAACTACTATCAGCTTCCAGCTTTTCAGCAAAGCGTAAAGTGATTGTGTCACCTCTTTTTTCATTGATGCTAATATTCGCCCAGCCTGCAAAATTCTGCCCCATATCTGCCACATAAACTCCAGGACGCGTTTCATAAACGGCAATGGGTTTGATCTCCTCAATCTTCTGGACTGTTTTGCTAGGATAAGCTTCTAGCGGAGCCGTGATGGAATCACTCTCTACCACATCAGACCACTGACTGTCGTCAAATCCAATGTTTCTCCAGCCTATGGGTTCTAATCGAGCATCGTAGGTTTCTCCAGCTTGCATATCTGCTTCTCTAAGCGCTCCAAAAGCCGCTTTCCAGCTTCCATCAGTGATCAAGACGATTGGTTCATTGCCTTCCCTCTGTATTTCCAGTTGTGCCTTCAATCGGAGGTGCTTTCCATAATAATGCTGACCTCGATCAGCAATATTTCCTGCGTACCATCCATCTGCAAGAATAACAGCAATGGTGTTTTCACCTTGTCTCAGTAGACTACTAATGTCATATGCATTATAGTATATGCGCTTATTATAATCTGTCCATCCGGGTGTGAAATAGTCTTTACCTACACGCTCTCCATTGATATGTAACTCATAAATACCCAAAGCAGTGATATAGACTTTGGCACTTTCTATGTTTTCATTAAGCTTAAACTCCTTTCTCAAATATGGACATGGCAATGGGCGGTATTCTGTTTTTCGCGTTATGCCGTTTCCCCATGGCTGTGGTCCGAATGCAATGGTGTCATACAATGCGGCATCGTAACCAATCCATAGAATCCAGCAATCCCATAGACCATTGTGCAACAGAGCTCCAATCGGAAGATACATTGTTTTGATCCCAGACTCTCACCTTCCAGAAGCAAGATACGCGCGAAGTAAGTTCACCTCCACGGTAAGAAAGGTTTACGGTTTCATCACTGGTCACCTTACCAGAATTCCAAAGGTCACCAAGGTCTTTTGCAAGAAGCTCGGCCGTGCTTGCTACCAAAACTTGATAGGCGGTTTGCGCTCTATTCCTCCCACTCGCCTCCAACTCCCAACCTAGGCGAGGAGCTGCTTCATTAATTGCAATTGGATCTTCGAGGTATTCGCATCTTAGGTTTGTTGGATGAAGGTCTGAAACGGGCGATTCGCATCTAGAAAACACCACGGCTATGAAGATCAATAGCGCTAAAACTGGAAATCTAAATCTCATCCTTTAGCCGATTTAAATTCACCATTTAATAGCAAGTGATATGTTTTACCAGTTATCAGGCCAATAGATACTGTATCAATCTCAATCATCCAATTTCCCGATTTCATCTTCTTTCCGTGAATCACTCCAGAATGAATGGGTTGAATTCTGCGGTCTTGGCATCGGCAACGCTGAGCATACAAACCTTGATGACTGAATATTTCTTCATCTTTCAGTTCGAATTCCTCCACTCCATTCTCTACCTGAAATGCCATGACCGATTCTGCTACAGAGTAGTTTCCAGGCTCGCCACCATTATCTGTAAGCCATTGAAAAACAATAAACTCACCTGCTTTCACTGCATAAGATTGATACCGAAGCGAATCATGCTGAATTTGGCTGTTCTCAAAAAAAACGAAAGACTTTTCCTCTGCATGATCTTGTCCAACAACTTGCATTATTGCACCGATACCCATCATCATCAACAGTATTTTTTTTGAGGTCAGCACTCACCGAATCAATTGAATGGATTGTTTTTCAATAACCTCTGAATTTACGCTCAACCGCTTTTGATCATTACGCAGCTGTTGGATATTAATTAAGGTAATATCCTTGCTTTCTGGTCCATTAACTGCTACCACTGTTTTTGTAAACGGATCAGATACAAAGTTTTCAATGCTGACGTTGCTGGTGTTTGAAAGGATTATAGCAGGTATGTCAGAATCAATAAGTCCTTGACGGCCAAGGAAATTCTCTACTACCACTTCTGAGCAGCGGGAAATGTAGAGTGCACTTCCCCACTTCTCCTCTGTATTTTCTTCATCCCAAGTCACTTTGCAATTCTTGAGTATTAAGCCATTCACACTTGAGGCATAAATCGCATGATCGGCCCGCTTATCAGGATAATCTTCCTGGTACATTTCTATGTTGACGTTGATTAATTGAATATTCTCAATCCGCATACCTTCCGTGCTTTCGATTCTACTTGTCCCCATTCCATTAGCAGAAATGTTTTCAAATACAATGTCTTTGATGTATCCTGCTTTTGACTTTTCAGGATACTTTTTAGTCAAATAAATCCAAATCGGATCGCCATTGCCCCACCAGTTAAAATGCCTGCGTTTACATTCGATACTAATGTTCGAAAACGTTACATTCTCTACTGTTCCGCCATCGCGTACCACAATGCTGAGGCCACGGTTAGAGTTTAGCACCTTGCAGTTTTCGAAGCGGATGTTTCTAAAGTCTCCAAAAGATTCCGTTCCTAGTTTTAAGGCAGTGGATGAAGAAGACAGCACACAATTTGAAACGCGGATGTTCTCGCAAGGTTCGTCATAGCGCGTTTTTAGCACGATAGCATCATCTCCGGTAGTGATCTTACAGTTTTTGATGGTCACATCACGGCAGGAGTTCATGTCAATCCCATCTGCATTCACCCCTTTTTCGAGGCTCGAATAAATGGACATGTTCTGAATTAAAATCCGTTGACAGCGAATCATGTGCAGTGTCCAGAAGGAGGATTCTACAAGAGAAACGCCTTCCATGGTGATGTCTTGGCAGTTGTAGAAAATAAACATGGCTACATCAGGTGGAACCACATAATACTGTTTCATCTCCACTCCTGCGTTACGGGCATTTTCTGTTATGTCTTCAATGAAATAATCCACCTTTCGCAAGTCTTCATAAACTCTTCGTGCATTTCCATTTATTTCACCCAGACCTTTTACTCCGATGTTTTTAGCACCATTAGCATAGATGAAGACCGGCCGAGTAGCATCTTGAAGTGGGGCGCGATAATCATCAATATTTCTGCTTGCATAGAGTGTAGCTTCAGCCTCGAGATCAAGCACAACGTTGTCCTTAAGAATAATGGTTCCGCTTATATAATTTCCAGCTGGAAAGTATACCGTTCCGCCTCCTTGGCGATAACAGCTATCTATGGCTGCTTGAATGGGTTTTGTGGATACAATACTCGTATCATGTGTGGCTCCAAAGCTGAGTACGTTGTACGTATTATCGTTTGTTTGAGACCAAGCTGTGATTGCAAACAAGCAACTGAAAATCAACAATCTAAAACGAGGATTTATTATCTTCTGAAATGCAATCATTTAACCTTTATTGATTCAACCAATTGCACCTCTCCCCAAGTAGAGTCATCATCTCCTTTGCCATAAATTAAAAGATGACCTCCATATTCACCTCCATCGGGATCGCAATGAACAATCATCATGCTGTAAATGTCTCCGACCTTCGGAGTTGTCATAGAAGCATCGTCCTTCATGAACGTAGCCTGCATGGCTACCCTGGCTTCCAAAATATAGTCTGCCTCACTCCTGTTCCATGGATTCATTTGAATCGAATACTCTACCGCATCCGAAGGCAAAGGCTGCTCCAAGTATGACTGCTGGGCATTACCGTGACGCCACCAAGCGCCATAGTCAGGTTTCAATGCATCTATCACAAAACAAAAGGCATGATCTCCTGACTCAAACTTCTCGGCTATCGTATCTCTTGGAGCTTCAAAAAAGAATGCAATGGCGTCTTTGTAATACCATCGCTTTGACTCATGATTTGATTCTGAAACGTCATGCACATTATCCTGAACTTCTGCCCCAAAATAGAGGTAACTCTGATCCCAGGCAATGAAGTAACTGGCGCTTAAGTCTATAGTAGTAGTGTCTTCAAGCGAGTCAATTTTCAGTCGGTTTCGTTTTAGTTCATACCAGGCACTTTCCTTCACTCGATTTAAATCCCAAATTCCATCATGAAAAGCCAAGTCCTTCCATTCAGAGAGGTCGCCATCCAATTGCGGTGCTTTTTCCAGAAACGGAATAGACCGCATAACTTGCTTCTGTGCGGCAATCTTGCATGTGCTTCCTAAGAAGCAAAAGAGCAGTAATATGGAACAGAGAGGATGAAAACGAAGCAAAGTCAAGGACATTTGGTTTCTTTGATGATCGAAGTTAAACAATGAGATTGATCGAATAATGCAAAGCTGGCACATCCAGACATCTTTCCACTCTATTTCCGCTCTATTCGAGACAGTGAAACGACTGCTAATCGTTCTTACTGTGACTTCAATGGCGAGCTGCACATGTTCTTCCAATAATTGCCAAACAGATGATGGTCATTGGCGAATGGCCTCAAATAAAGCACAAGATCACGCACAAGGTCCGCTTCATTATACGCACATAAAAGGTGCTTTGCTAGTAAGCTCTTTCAAATCCTTCGAAGAATTAAAGTCAGTCGTTCAAATCGAATACAATGATGCTATCCCCATCGTTCGAGTGAGCCATCAAAACGATAACATGAAAGTTTGTAGCAAACTAAAACCAGGGGTTAATGAAGGTGATTTCCGAAAAGCACGAGATGGAGACCTTTTTGACAAGCTTTCTTTAGCGATACGCTCGCCTTTTGCAGCATTCAATCAAGATGATTTGGTTCGAGTATTTATCCTAGCGAGAAGGAAACCGAATATTTTCGGAGACAGCGATGTCGCTTTCTTCAACATAGCTGAAGCAACCGTTTGCAACATGGATGCCAACAATTATGGCGCGGCTACCAACCGTGATCTTTCAGAAAAAGGATACATCAACACCATCAACCATATAACAGCCCAAGCCATTATCACCACATGCTTTTCAGAGGAAATGGCCGATTACATTGCTGATGTACATGAGCGCTTTTACCATCCTGAATTGATCAGAGGCGACTTCACACCGGATCAAGTCAATGATCTAGACGAAGGGCCATTAGACAACTACATCGACATGATTAATAATGAATGGGGCCAAGAGCTCGGGAAGTCATTGAAAGTTAAACACAACATCAACTCAAGCACTGTTTGGACACCAAGTCTTCTTGCTGCATATCTTAATAGCACACAAGATTACTACAGCTATGCGTTTAACATTAACTTTGAACCCTTCAGCGAAAAAGACTCAATCGTGGTCAATTATGCTCGTAAAATGGCGCGCGTTATGGATGATGTTTCGGATTTGAAAGGGCAGATTGGATCTGTAAAGAAGTAGGTTTTGCACTAATTTACACACGTTAAATCTTGGTTGACGGCCCTCACTCTACTTTTAAGGAAACAAGTAAAAAACAGACATTATGAAAAACAATAGCATTCAAATCCTGGCCTTATTCCTAGTATCCTCTTTCATTTCATGTTCACAGAACAGCGCAACTACAGAAATCCAAGAAGAAGCATTAAAAGTGGAAAAAACAGAAGTAAAAAAGAGTCAACCGCACCAATATGGAGGTTGGTTTTGTCCAGATAATTTGAATGGCTTTCCGGCAGTAGATATAAGCAACTGGAAATCTGTTCCAGTGGTGAATGGAAGATTAGCTACCCAAGAAGAAACTCAAAATGGCACATCTCTCATATTCGTTGATCTTGAACAATATCCAGAGGCAAAACCAATGGACATTGAAATGCCCAAATTGGCTCGCTTTTATAATGCGCATTCCAAAAAAGAAGAACTGGTTATTGTAATACAGGCGATTAATGTATCCACTGATTCTATTGTGGGATTCAGATACTTGAACGGAGGCAATGGCAGTGCATACTATGATGATGTAAAGATTTTATCCGATGAAGAGATCGAATCGATTTCATCTTCACGCTTTGTCTCCTTTAATCTCGATATTAACGCGACACAAACTGAGATTTGGAAAGTACTTACTCAGCCAGAATACGCCTTCATTCTTCAGCCCATTTTTGATAAAGGAAATGCACTTGGAGCCAAATGGGTAGCATCTACCAAAGTGAATTACAAGTACGTTAATGGCGGGACAGTCACTTCGGAGTTCGCAGAAAGTCTATTCGGCAATCAATACATTCAGATTGATTATAAATCAGAAGACAACAATTACGTGGAGAAATTTTTGCTCTTAGAAGATGAAGAAACGAATATCACCGAACTGAAAATAGCTTGCGGGCCATACAAGGATGATTTTAACCAGCAAAAAGAAATCCTCGAAAAGTGGGCTCAAAAAGTAAAAGAGCTGAGTGAAGCCAATTAAAACTACAGCTATGGATTAACAGCAGTGATTGATTCGTCCGTTGAGTCTTATTTCTATACTGAATGAAAAAATCATTCGCCATTTTCGCTTGAACATTTATATTTAATCCTTTGGTTGAGAGAACCAACAATGTGATAGCTAAGAATTTTAATTATCACGGATTAAAAATCGAACTTTTCTGAGCAAGAGATTGCAGAAATTGATGTTATGGCGATGAGATACTTATTTAATGAAATAGAAAATTGCAATATGTGTGGACATGAAGTCAGCACGCATAAAGTTCTTGGGAAAAGGTTGAATAAATCTCAAGGATTGAATCCTAAAGGTAAAGTTGGTATCACTACCTCAATATGTAAGTGCACAAATTGTGATTTAATCTATTCAAATCCACAACCAATTCCATTTGATATTCAAGATCATTATGGGGTTCCTCCTGAAGAATATTGGAAAGACTCCTATTTTGAATTGAATGATAATTACTTCAAAGGAGAAATATCCAGGCTGAAACAACTGATTGACTTTAAATCAGGAATGAAATCTCTGGATATTGGAGCTGGGTTAGGCAAACAAATGATAGCGCTAGAAAAAGCTGGGTTTGATGTATACGGATTTGAGCCGTCAAAACCATTTTTTGAACGAGCAATTTCAAAAATGAAAATCTCTCCCGATAAATTGAACTTGGGAATGATAGAAGAAATTGACTATGAAGAAAATAGCTTTGATTTTATATCCTTTGGAGCCGTTCTTGAGCACCTATACGATCCTTCTGAATCGATTAAGAAAGCTTTAAAATGGGTTAAACCAAATGGACTAATCCATATTGAAGTGCCATCTTCAAAATGGCTTACCAATAAAATCATTAATCTTTTTTACGCACTTCGATTTTCTGACTATGTTGGAAATATTAGTCCTATGCACGAGCCTTATCATCTGTATGAGTTCGGGTTGGACTCATTTGAAAGAAATTCCAAAATTCATGGCTATACCATTGCACACCATGAATTCTATTTTTGTGAAACGTATCTTCCAAAAATAATGGATGGAATAATTAAGCCTTATATGCAAAGGACTAATCAGGGAATGCAATTATGCGTTTGGTTAAGAAAAAATCCGCCTAACAATCCTTAAGTTGGGTTAAAATCACTGTGGTTTTCTTAACTCTCAGATTATAATAATTTACTCTGTTTGTTCTTAATCCTAGTGTAATCGAATATGGCGTTATTGAGCTGGTTGACATTACTTCAACACGCCTAAAAATATAGTTTTCAACACTTGATTTTCAGACCATTGGCTGATCTAATTTTAATTAAATTAAAATAGTTAAATGATCCATCCAAACACTGAGCTGAAATTCATCAATGATGAAATCGGTTATGGCGTAGTCGCCAAAAAATTCATTCCAAAAGGAACAGTCACTTGGGTACTCGACAAATTTGATCGGTCATTCACGCCTAGAGAATTCGAAGAAATGGATGAACCCTATAAGAACATCTTGGATATTTATGCTTTTCGCAATAACATTGGGAACTATGTATTGTGCTGGGATAATGCTCGATTTGTAAACCACAGTTTCAATTCAAACTGTTTGACCACCGCCTACGATTTTGAAATCGCAGTAAGAGATATACAAGCAGGAGAGCAGCTTACAGACGATTATGGATACTTAAACATTAGCGTGCCTTTTAGAGCCATTCCAGAAGGAACAAGGAGGAAAATAGTATATCCGGATGATACGCTACGTTACCATAAAATTTGGGATAAAAAGTTGACCAATGCTTTCAAATCCATTACCAGTCATGAGCAGCCATTGAGCCCTCTGATTTCCTCAGGTATGTGGGAAAATATTCAGCTTATTTGCAAAGGAGAACGAGCCATGGATTCGATTCTATCAACATACTTCAACTCGACAAGCTCCTAACCTCTTTCTTCCCAAATGCAAGCAAGGTTGACCAATGTTTCAACGGCCTTTTCCATGTCTTGAACACTGGCCCATTCCATCTTGCTGTGAAACGAGTGTTCACCAGCAAATATGTTGGGACAAGGCAATCCCATAAACGAAAGCTTCGAGCCATCAGTTCCTCCGCGTATACTCCCGGTAATTGGAGTAAGCCCTGATCTTTTTATAGCTTCAATGGCGTATTCTGAAACTTGAGGACATTCCTTAATCACATTCTTCATGTTTCGGTATTGCTCTGAAACTTCAAACTCAAATGAAGAGTTTGGATAGTCCTTCATTACTTCTTCTAGAACGCCTTTTAATCGACTTTCATAATCACTCAAATCGCTATCAACAAAGGATCGAATAATCATTGTGATCTCGGCATTCTCAATTCCTCCAGTCATTTCGTATGGATGCACAAAGCCTTCTCGACCTTCGGTTGTTTCAGGAGACCAAGCGTCTTTGGGTAAACGGTCAACAAATGAACAAGCTGCTTTCAAAGCACTTTCCAATTTTCCTTTTGCAAATCCTGGATGGAAGTTCACGCCATGAATACTAATCTTCAACATATGTGCGCTAAATGTTTCATCTTCAAACGAACCAAGCGCCTCACCGTCAACAGTATATCCAAAATCGGCTCCTAATTTTTCAATGTTTACCGCGTCCGCTCCTCTTCCAATTTCTTCATCAGGTGTGAATAATATTCGAATGGCGCCATGTTTCACCTCAGGGTGATTCAAAAAATAATGTGCTGTATCCATTATTGCAGCTACTCCAGCCTTGTTATCAGCTCCAAGCAAGGTTGTTCCATCTGCAGTGACAATATCGTTGCCAAGCTTCTTAGCGAGCTCAGGATGAGCCACTGGATCAATTATTATACTCTTATCAGCAGGCAATGTCAAAACACTGCCGTCATAGTTTTTATGAATAATTGGATTTACATTCTTTCCACTACTCTCTGGTGATGTATCAACATGCGAGCAAAAGCAAATTACAGGAATAGATTTTTCTGTATTGGCCGGAATGGTGGCATAGACATATCCTAGCTCATCCATCTCAGCATCCTTCACTCCTATCTCTTTTAATTCTTGAACTAAAATTCTACTTAAATTCTTCTGCTTTTCAGTGGACGGAATTGAATCGCTGTGAGGATCCGATTGAGTATCAATCTTTACATATCGAAGAAACCGATCAAGAACAGTGTAGCTATAATGCATGAATAATTCGTTTCCTCAAAGATGCAGATTGAAAATAAAGTAGAACTTTAGATCTTCAATCAATATTATGATCAACTACAACCCTAAAGACTGGTTCGGACTCATTTTCAAATTTCATAAAAGCGATACATTCAGGCAGCTATTTTGGGTCATCCTATCTGTATCGATTTACAGTCTTGTGATTGTATATATTGAATTGGATGTGATGCAAATGAACTTCACATCAACGGTCATGCATTCGCTGCTTGGCTTCATCATTTCACTCC
>Ga0209199_1005991_pt1 | contig 10410 bp, 8 predicted proteins | sample COGITO_mtgs_1105_7_FD_184805 | JGI IMG/M metagenome (GOLD analysis project Ga0209199, IMG submission 184805) | Pelagic marine microbial communities from North Sea - COGITO_mtgs_110523 (SPAdes) (version 2) | ecosystem: Environmental > Aquatic > Marine > Epipelagic ...
GTCTCATAGTTATATAAAGGATGCAGGTGAGGGATACTTGAAGCTAGGTTTGAGTAACGCAGGGACAGCTATACAAAATGGAGCAGGTAAGAATCTTCTCGTGACAGACGCTGCTGCTGTTTCTTTGCGTTTCAACGGCGGTCAGAAACTCAACACATCAGCCACAGGTATAGCCGTAAGTGGTAACGCTACATTCCGTGATAACGACAAGGCCATCTTTGGTGATGGGTCTGACCTACAGATTTACCATGATGGGTCTAATAGTATTATACATGATAATGGTACAGGTAACTTACAAATACGTGCTGGTAATTTAAACATTCTCAACGCCGATGCTACTGAAAATTATTTGAGTGCAGATAATGGTGGGGCTTTAAATTTGTTTTATGACAACTCCAAGAAATTTGAAACAACATCAACAGGCATAGACGTAACAGGCAACATAGCTGTATCAGGTACAGTAGATGGTCGTGACGTAGCAACAGACGGAACTAAGCTAGACGGTATAGCTACAGGTGCGACTAACGTAACTAACAACAACCAGCTAACTAACGGTGCAGGCTATGTTACTACAGACACTAACACTACTTATAGTGCTGGTACAGGAATGTCTTTATCAGGTACAACATTTAATTGTGATATCGTAAACACAGACACTAACACTAACCAACTTACCACTTTCCAATTAGAAGATGGTGACGGTACTGAAGTAACTGTTTCTCACGGTAAAGAAGTAAAGTTTACTGAAGGTCAAGGTATCAATGTAAACTGGACAGACACTTCTACAGGTTCGGACGGTACCCCATATGATATGGAGTTCGCTCTAAAGACGAATGGTGTTCGAGCTAACGAATTGTGGGTAACAGGTAGTGGTACAACATCTCAGTACTTACGTTCAGATGGTGACGGTTCATTTACTTGGGATACTCCACCAGACACTAACACAGACACGAATACTACTTATACAGCTGGTACTGGGATGTCTTTATCAGGTACAACATTTAATTGTGATATCGTAAACACAGATACTAATACTACTTATACAGCTGGTACTGGAATGTCTTTATCAGGTACAACATTTAATTGTGATGTTGTTAATACAGACACTAACACAACTTATACGGCGAGTACTGGCCTTAATTTATCAGGTACAGCTTTCAGTATTGAGAATGATTTAAGAGGTGAAGTTAGCTATATTGGCGAAGGCTCCTCCGATTACTACTTTAGTGGGACTACAACCCACAGGTGGTACTTAGATGGCAACGAAGACATGCGTCTTCAAAACACTGGTGACTTACACGTTGATGGTAACGTCATTGCTTACTCTACAACTGTTTCTGATGAACGTCTAAAGAAAGACATCGTTAAGATAGACAATGCTTTAGATAAAGTATCACAACTTGGTGGTTACACATTTGAGTACTTGAATGATGGTAAGAAATCTGCAGGTGTTATTGCTCAAGAAGTTGAGAAGGTATTACCTAGTGCAATAGTTGAAAACAAGCTTCCATTGAAAATGGGTGACGATGACGAAACTATGTACAAGACGGTTCAGTATGACCAATTAACAGGTCTTCTAATTGAAGCAATCAAAGAGTTGAAAGCTGAGATAGAAGTATTGAAAGGTAATTAAAGATGGCGTTACAAACAAGTGGGCAAATATCTTTAGGAGATATAAGAACAGAGCTTGGAGGTTCTGGTCAAATATCAATGAATGATTCTGGCGCTCGTGGGCTAATAGGCGCTTCCTCTGGTTCAGAACTGGAGATGACTGACTGGTACGGTGCCTCTAATGGCACAGACATCCGTTCATCGTTTTACCGAGGTATAGCCCAATACGTCGTATCTGATGGCTCGAGAAACTCGTCTAAACCTTATAGTGTGGGTGAGGTTCAACAAGGTTATTCAGGAACAGGTAGGCTATATGTGGTTCATAGAAACTCAGGTACAGCAGTAACCGGATATATGGACGCTCCAATTGGTTGTGTACAGGTTTTAAACTCTGCAGGTACAACAGTAAATCAACAGTGGTGGTTCGGTGGTGCAACTGCAGAGGATTGGCAAACAGTAACATCAGAGTACAATCTTGGGAGTGCGAACAATTTAAACATCACACCTTCTCAAGCGGCTTCTAACTATACTTACATTGATATCTTAGATGAAGCCTTTGGGAACCCTCGTCCAAACCTGCATTACTTACACGTTGGCTCTACGGCTTCTAGGGGTTCAGGTTCAAACAACGGACATATCGAACCAACAGGTCCGATGACTGTAGGTGAGCAAACACAAACCCAATTATCTAGTAGTAATTTCATTTACTATGAGACTTCTACCTCAACTGTGAATTACTCCGGCATGTCCCGAAGCCCTTCCAGAACTTGGTCGGGTGGTGAGATAATACGAATTTCGTATAGTATTGGGAACGTAGCGGCGGCAGGTTCTTATGACCCTCCTAACGTATTCCACTTAGGGATATATTAACCCTAACTTATAACAAAACAAATAGCGAGGCTGTAATGGCCTTGCTTTAATAATAACAACATTAACCTTAAGGACTATCATGTCAAAGAAAAATTCTCGCTACTCCGCTAAAAAAGATTCACGTATGCCTAAGTATATGCGTGATGAGGACGAAAAGAAGAACCCTAGTAAGTATAAGAAATTTAACATGAATTTCCATGTACTGCCTAAAAACGATAAACAGGATGACTTGATTAACGCAATAAAAGAAAACCCTATTACAGTAACTATAGGCTGTGCTGGTACTGGTAAAACGTACTGTAGCGCAGGAACGGTAGCACAACTGTTTATGAAGGGAAAATATAAGAAGATTGTTCTTACAAGAGCAAACGTACCTACAGGAAAATCACTCGGACACTTTCCGGGAACTGTAGAAGAGAAGATGACACCTTGGTTAATGCCTATGTTAGAAGTTTTAAGTAAAGCTTTTGGACAAGGCAAGTATGAATACATGCTAGCAAAAGGTGAAGTGGAGATACAACCTATCGAAACTATTAGAGGTCGTTCATATGAGAACGCTCTCGTGCTAGTAGATGAAGCACAGAACTTATGTATGGATGAGATAAAGGCGATAACAACACGCCTAGGAGAGAACTCTAAGCTAGTGCTTATGGGCGACCCAGCTCAGTCCGATGTTCGAGATGGTCGAGACCTAGTTGAATTCTGCCGTAAGGTAAACAGAGCAGGTATACACTTACCTGTAATTGAATTCGGCGTTGAAGATATTGTTAGAAGCGATATCGTAGCTGACTTAGTTAGACTATTTATAGAAGAAGACATGTAACGCAGAGAGAGCCTTTAGTGACGTTTGATGGGGACTATTATCCACAGGTTGCTAGAGGCTGTCCTCGTGCCACTTTGGAGGACTATGACATGTACTACACAGAAGAAGAGCTTACACAAGCCCTAGAACGTGCAAGAGTAAAAATAGATAAGATTACTGAGCGTACTAGTGAATACACACGAGGAACTAACGATTGTTTCGCTTTGATGGTTGCCTATGACGAAGAGTTAAGAGGTGACAAATCCAAGGCTAGAGAGCTAATCTCGTTCCGTTGGAAGTCAACAAGAGAATTTGTAGTTAAACTTGCTAGAACAGGTTTAAGCATAGAAGATTATGCCGTTGAATGCGGCTATGAGCTAATCCCAAGCAAAAGACCAAAATTGGGAGATATAGCTTTTGAACAAGGAGTCATGATTAACGATGGCTGGTTTTGGGTCACAACAAACGAAAACAACAAAGGTACTTGTCAATCTCGTCAAGTACAATTTATAGAGAGACATGTTTCTCTCGGCAGACCTATAAGGAATTAATTATGTCAGTTTATTATTATGAAGGTGCACAAATATTAGCACCACTAACTATCACATCTAACGAACCAACGTTTGATGTTGATACAGTATCTTTAAAGAAACAACGTGCATCCCAGAACGTACAAAGATGGGAATTGTCTTTTAACACTGTTGGTACAGCAGATACTCAAATAGATATGTTTCTAGGCGCAGTAACAGACATCGACGAAGTAAGAACAATGGTAATGCCACAACTACCGGCGGTAGATGAAGCTATCACTGTACTTATTGACAACCCGACTGTTGGGGTAACAGCATCTAAAGATGTTCTACAAGTTACTTTAGAATCTGGTGAGACAGTAGGAGTGATACCTAAAGGTACGTTCTTTAAGTTTTCTAACCACGATAAAATCTACGTTACAACAAGCGAAACAAACTTAGCAGAAACCACACCTGTAATAAACTTTTTCCCTAGATTAAGAGCAGACTTAACTACTTTACATACTCTTAAGCTGAGAGGCGATGCAATCTTAACTTATTACACAAGTATTGATAACATGGCGGGTATAACTTTTACTGATGGTGTTCTTTCAAATGCAGGGACTATCGAAATATTGGAGGCACTCTAATGCGAACTATATCAAGCGCTACCCAAGCGGTTTTAGATAGCGACAACATTAAAATGGTTTTCCTTATGAAGCTTGAATTTGCTAATGACTACTACTTTACATCTTACCACAGTGACGTTGTTTACGACGGTGATACTTACGTAGCAGACGGTGGTATGTTTGAGTTTGACCCACCTAAGTTTTCTTCTGTGGTAGACCGTGAAGCTTACCGTATTGTGGTTGCAGACCAAGGTGGCGTAATGGCAGGGGAATTTAGTCTCAATGTAATTGGTAAACCGGTCAGCGTTAAAGTTGCTCTTCTAGATTCTAACGGAGAGCCTATGCTTAACGTTGCAGATGTGTTGAGCATTTACAATGGCTTCGTAGATGCCCCGTCTATAACTAATGACTTTGAACAGAAGCTAGCTATTATCGAAGGAACATCTCCTATGTCTGATTTAGACATGGTTCGTAGTTTTGTAACTTCTAAAGCAGGAATGGACCAAAAGTCCGCAATAGACACATCATTCGATGAAATTTATGATAACAAAAACACAACAGTGAAGTGGGGTAAAACCTAATGGGTATGATTATTTTACAAGCAATCATTATGGTTGCTTCTACCGCTTACCAAATGAAACAACAAAAGAAAGCCAAGCAACGTGCAGAAGCGGCGGCAGACAAACGTAAAGGATTTCAATTTACGGTCTCTGGTGAAGCCTCTCATTTACCTATAGTTTACGGTAAGAACGTTCTCGGCGGTATTGAAGTTAGACACAACGTAACCAACGGCTATACTGCCGCTACAGATGTTTCTGATAAACTATTTACAGAAGGAATGTCGAACAGCAGTAGTGGCGGCTCTAAAAACGAATTTTTACACGTTCAGTATGCCCTATGTACCGAAGGCATTGAAGGCGTTCAATGGGTAAAGGTTGATGGACAACACTACAATGATAGTAGTAAGAAGTTCCAACATGTAATACGTACATTCAATGAAGGTGGAACTGCAGACCCTATTGCTACAAGCAATGGAATTTCCGCAACTAACACTTTTACTGATACTGCTTACGCTTCAGCAACTTATAAACTTGACCGTGACGAAAATAACTACGGTGGCGCACCTACAATGGAGTTCCTAGTTAAAGGTCGTAAAGTTAAACACGTTGAAAAGACAGGTTCTGTATATACACTTAGCAGTACTGAAGCCTACTCGAATAACCCCGCCTTAGTGTTGTTAGACTATTTAACGCACCCTCATGGTCGTGGAATGGATGTAGCTAATATTGACTTAAAGTCTTTCTACAAGTCAGCGAATGTGTGTGATACTGTTGTATCTACTACTCGAACCATTGGTGGTAAAGTTAACGGGCAACACACTGTCCATACGGTTGCGACATTAGGAGACCGCCCTACTGACTTAGAAGAACGCACTTATGAAAACGAATTATGGTACGTTACAGCAAACAGTACTTACTATCAGTGGCACCGTAATACTTGGAAGACTACTAACTTTAACAGTAAGCGAGTTATTCCTTTATACGAGTGTAACCTTACTCTTTCTACTGCCGAAACTATTCGTGACAACATTGAAGCTATTATGCAGACAATGGGTCTTGCAGAGTTAACTTGGTCTTCTGAAGGTAAATACAAATTACTTCTTGAACACCCTACTAGTTTATCTGAATTAGAGGCTCTTGTAGATTCAGCTCACACATTTACTGATGATGATATCATTCGTGATGCTGTAGATATTAACTGGCCAGCGGCTGTTGACCGTTTAAGTCAAGCTACTGTTAGCTTCATGAACGAACACGAAGACTTTAAGGATGACACAGTTACGTGGCCTAAGTCGTATTCCCTTGCACATAACACTTATTTAACAGAAGATAATGACCAACCTTTCACAGCAGACATTACTGTAGGTGGTATTACAGACCCTTACCATGCTCTTGCTATGGCTGAACAAGCTGTTCGTAAATCACGTAGTTTATACAACGTTACAATTACAGTTAGTAAGAAAGGTCTAAACCTAGAACCCGGAGACTTCGTAATTATCGATTCCGAAACTATAGGTATAGAAGGAGATGTATTTAGAATAGAGTCTATATCAATTAACGGAGACTTTACTGTTAAACTCACATTGTATCATTTTGACCACGAAGTTCTTGCTTGGAATGTTAATGATGATGTTGCTTACAGCTCACCTCCTGTATTTGATTTTAGTATTGACGCTCCTACACTTCCAGTGTTTAGCGCTACTTCTTTAGCATTAGGAACTGCGTCAGGTAACTTATCTTGGACAGCGGCAGACGATATTAATGTTGACGAGTATATTGTAGAACTAAAGCTATCTAGTGGTGGCGATTGGCTTTCAGCGGGAACTACTCGTAATAACAGCGTAGATATCGCAGGGCTAGCAACAGGAACTTATGACTTTAGTGTACGTTCTAGAAGCTATACAGGTGCATACTCATCTAGACTTCTTCTTGAAAATGAAAGTATAACATTAGAAACTGTCGGCAAAGTATTAGTAGTTTATGCAGACACTAATAACGCCTCAACAAATACACAAAGCTTAACATTAGGAACTAATACTTCCGTGGCTTACTATACTTATGTTAGCGACGAACCAACATTACCTATACGTACAGATATTAACTTTGCTAGCTTTGTCGGGGCTGACGGACTTAACGGTGCAGATGGTACTAACGGTACTAACGGTACTGACGGTGACGATGGTGCGGATGGTTCAAACAACATTATGGTTTTTGCTTACAAGTGGGGAACTGCTATTTCAACCAACTCTCCCGCTACTAATAGGACTTACCGGTTTGATACGAAAGACTGGGGAAGCATTGATGGTGGTAATGGATGGACTCTTGGAGAAGTTCCGACTAAAGGTTCTAATACTGTACTGAGTGTTTGTACAGCTATAGCGTCAAGCGCTACTGATAATGCAACTGTTACAGCAAGCGACTGGTCAACAGTAGTTGTTGCTAGTGAAGATGGTGCTACCGGCGATACCGGTGGCGATGGAGATGACGGTGCACCCGGTCCCCGTTTTGCACAAAGAGCAGTATACACAACTACTCAACTTACATCAACACCTTCAGCGCCTTCTGCTACAATAACTTGGTCTTCGGGTAACATCATTATCAGTACTTCGGGCTGGTCAGAGACCCCGCCTACCCAAACTGCGGCAAATGCAGGTTCAGTGTATCAGTCTAACTTAGTGTTTGCTGACCTTACCGGTTCAGCTAGTACAAGTACTGACACAGGTTCAACTCCCGTAGCTGGTGTTAGTTTTACAGGGCTAGTTTCTTTTAACTCGACTAACGGTAGCTTTCTTGAAGGTGGCACAACAGTAACAAATATTGACGGTGGCAACATTGCTTCTGGTTCTATTATTGCTGATGTTCAAATTGAAGTTGGGACCGCTGGTATTAGTGGTACTACTCTCTCAGGTCAAGGCGCAGTTCTTAACCAAGGAGGAGACTTCTTTGTAGGTAACTCCGCAAGCTTCGGAAGTAGATTGTTCTATGATAACTCAGAGGCAACTCTGGACTTTGTGGGAACTATGCAAAGCAATAACTTCTCTGAGGGCTTTGTAACAGGCGTTGATATATCATTAACTAGTTATCAAACCAATCCAACCAATACTCGAAACAATAACTCTGCTTGGTCTTTCGGGGCGGCACCCGCTTATAGTACAACAGCTGACCGACCTACTACATGGGCTGGTTGGGCAGGTGGTCAGCTTTCTCTATCTACTACAAACAAGGGCAAGTTCAAAGCAGGAGACAGGGTAACTATCAAAAGAACCTCCGGTCACGAAGGGACTTTCGAAGTAGCAGGTATTGGTCAAGATAGGTCAGGTGGCTTTACATATAGCTATCATTTGCAACTAGGGGCTTTAATAAGTTCTTCGGGCAATCCGACAGGTACAATGACTTCAGTAACTCTTACTGTTCTGGAGCTAGATGTTAACTTGCTAACCGGTTGGCGACTAACAGATGCTGGTAGTTCTACTATTAGTTCTGTTACTACAGAAAGTTTGAATGGACGTAGGTATGGTGCGTCAAGCGACGGGCTTACTATTGGTAATGAGACAACAGGTATCTTAGGCTCTCCTACATCTATCGTAATCGGCGACGGTGCGGCGGCAGATATTACCGCAAGTGCTCAACGTAATGTAATTATTGGACACCGAACTGCAGAAAACATGACTACTTCTGATGATTGCGTAATCATTGGAGCTGTTGGGTTTGGCCCGGACAACGTATTGACTGGGCATGACAATACTATAATTGGTGCCATTGGCGATTTGTCCCTATCAACAGGTAATGGTAACTCGGTACTCGGTAAAGATGCCGGGGAAAACCTTACAACTGGTAAACAGAACACTATTATGGGCGGGTTTGCAGGTCAACTTATACAGACTGGTCAAAACAATATTGTTCTCGGATATACGGCAAATGCTTCAAGTAATAGTGTATCTAATGAAATTACTTTAGGTAACACTTCAATTACTAGTTTACGTTGTAATGATACTTCTATTAGTGGTTTATCAGACAGCAGAGACAAGACAGACATCACAGAACTCTCTTTAGGTTTATCTACAGTTAACTCTATTGCACCTAAGAAGTACAAGAGAAACAACCGTGGATTCTATTGGGATGAAGGTGTGTTTGACTCAGTATCTTATGCCGCAGAAACTCAGAAACTTGAACGTTTTGAATTCGGTTTCATTGCTCAAGAAGTTGAGGCAGTGGTTCCTTGTACTGACGACAGGTTAATTAGTATCGAAACCAACGAAAACGGAGACGAGCAGTATAGGTTTAGAATGGCAGAAATGACTCCTATTGTGTGGAACGCTGTACGTGAGCTAGACGCTAAACACGAAGCTTTACAGGCTAAAGTAGATGCCGCAAAAGCAGTAGCCGCTTCAGCAACAACGCTAGAAGACATTAAAGCCGCTTTCGCTTTATTATAAATAACAGAGAGTCCCTTCGGGGGCTTTCTCATCCAAACAAAAGGAGGTTCTTATGGCACCATTAATAACAGTATTAGCGCCTATCGTGGGAGACTTGTTTAAGAGACTTATCCCAGACGGCGACAAGAAGCTAGACGTTGAGAGAGAAATCAAGCTAGCTTTACTAGAACACACAGACAGTTTAGAATCTTTAAGAGGACAGATTGTTTTAGAAGAAGCAAAGTCAACTAATTGGCTAACAGCATCGTGGAGACCTTTGTTGATGATGGTTATCATCTCAATTGTTGCTCTTAATTATTTAATATTCCCCGTGGCAAACATGTTCATGGGAACAGCATATGCTATTGACTTGCCAGTTGAACTATGGAACTTACTACAAATCGGTGTAGGTGGTTACATTGTTGGACGTTCAGGCGAGAAGATGGTGGATAAGTGGAAAGCATGAAATTTAGTAACTTAAAATTATCTAAGATATTCAAGAAGAAACCTGTTTTAAAAAGAGGTTATCTATCTGAAAACTTTAAAGCTTCTGAATTCGCTTGTAAAGGCACTGGAAGATTACCTGAAGAGGGTATGGACCCAAAGCTAATCGAGCTACTAGAAGAAATAAGAACACACTTTGATAACGCACCTATTATTATTAATAGTGGCTATAGAAGCCCAGAGCATAATGCCGCTGTAGGTGGCGCTAAAGGCTCTTACCATGTAAAAGGCATGGCGGCTGACATTCGTGTTGGTGGCGTTGCTCCAAGCAAGGTATACAACTACTTAAATACGTCACATTATGGTGGTGTAGGTCGTTATCAAAGATTCACACATGTTGATGTTCGTGAGGGAAAAGCTAGATGGCAGGGCTAAATTATTGTAAAATAATAAATAGGGTCCCCTTATGATATAGCACAAGAGACAGACTCTCAAGTGTCTGGCAGTCTCTAATTAGTGAGGGAGGATTAAGTTCCTCTCTCTCTTAAAACTAAGGACTAAAAATAGGGT
>Ga0209199_1005994_pt1 | contig 10408 bp, 14 predicted proteins | sample COGITO_mtgs_1105_7_FD_184805 | JGI IMG/M metagenome (GOLD analysis project Ga0209199, IMG submission 184805) | Pelagic marine microbial communities from North Sea - COGITO_mtgs_110523 (SPAdes) (version 2) | ecosystem: Environmental > Aquatic > Marine > Epipelagic ...
TAATTTATTTTTTTTTTAATTTTTAATTGGTAATTTATTATAAAAATAAGCCTTTCCTTCTATGTTCCAAACTATTTTTAAAGCTATAATTTCAACTCCTTCGTTGATAGCATCATTTACAGCATTCTTGTATATAATATCGGTATCGCTTATTTTAAAATATTCTGCTTCTGAATTTTGAATAACAAAGCATATAATAGTTCTTATATTACTAGCCAACTTTATTTGTTTTAATTCTTGTATATGTTTTAATGCTCTTGGACTTATTACGTCTGTTTTTTTTTTACGATATCCTTCTGGAAAATATGCAACTTTGTTCTCACATAAAGGTGCACTTTTAACTTCTAGAATAAATTTATTATTTTCAGAATCAACACCTATAAAATCAAATCTAGAATTTAAAACTTTTTGTTCTCTTTTCAATTCTTTTAAGTTTTTCAATGAATCTATATAATTATTATTTAAACAATATTCTACTATTTTTTCTCCACATTTAGGATGTATGCCTACTATATTATCTTTTTCTGATAGATATATAACATGACTACATTTTTTGGGATTTTCTAATAAAGATAAATATATAATAGAACCACTATTACACATACCATTACACCCTAAAGAAGGAGCGTGTGCTAAGATAACACTTCCATCATCTAATAAAACATCGGCAACGTATGGTGATTTACATATTTTAGAAGGTCTATTTATAACAGTTCCTTTTACTAATGATATATTAAAACACTCCATTGCTTTAAATTAATAAATATAAAATATCAATTTTAATATTTATTTTATTAAAATTGAAAAATATAACTTATATATATATATTGTAAATGTTTTATGCAGTTAAAAAAGGTAGGATTAATGGAATATATACCAAATGGGAAGATTGTAAAAATCAAACAAATATGTTTAAAGGTGCTATATTTAAAAAATTTAGTACAAAAATAGAGGCACTAAATTATATGAATGAATATATTGAAAAACCTATATCTAATAATATAGTTTATGTATATTGTGATGGCAGTTGTATAAATAATGGAAAAAAATATGCAAAAGCAGGAATAGGTATTTATTTTGGTGTAAATGATAAAAGAAATTTATCAAAAAAAGTAATAGGTAATACTAATAATATTGCCGAATTAAAAGCAATGATAGAAACATATTATATTATTAAAAACGACATATTAAATAAAAAAATAGTCATTGTAAGTGATTCAGAATATACGTTAAATTGTGTAAAAAAATACGGTAAAAAACAAGAACTAAATAATTGGAATATAGATATACCAAATAAACAATTAGTAAGAACTTTATATGAATTATATAAGAATACTGATATCGGATTTATGCATATATATTCTCATACTAATAAAAAAGATATCCATTCAATCGGAAATTCAGAAGCCGATAAATTAGCATATAAAGCAGTTATATAAAATTGAAATGAAAAATATTATATTAATTAGAACAATGAACATCCCTCATGATATTGTAGATGAAATTTTAAGTTATGGTGATGTTAATGTTACTCAAAAATATAATAATATAGTTCGTCAAATAAATTATCTTAGTAATGAATTTAATTATCAACGTAAAAAAAATAGAACTAGTATATGGTACAACAAATCTAAACATAGTATTATGTATTTTATTAATATGAAAAATAGACAAAAACAAGCCATTAATAATATAAAGTCAAATATAAGAACAAATCCATTAACACGTGCTTCGTATCAAGAGTCTTATTCAGAAAATATTGTATCATATATAGTTAGTCCACGTATTATAATATCATAATAAAAAAATAATATCATAATTATATCATAATTATATTTTTTTTCTGCGTTTAATTTCAAATTCATAATCTTCTTTGGTTAATACATATCCCCAGTGCTGTAATACTTGACGTATTTTTGGACTAACTGAAATATCATCATACCTTTTTTTATTTTTTAATATCTGGGTTACTAAAAATCTCATAAATCTACCATTTGTTCCTGCTATTTTTTTCCATCTTTTTATTTGTCTCTCATCGTCTTCGCATCTTAATCCTTTATAGAAATCGCAATACCAATGAACCCATCCATAAGGATGTAATTTATTTATCCATTTCTTCTCTTCCCAGAATTTTAAAGAAGTACCTACCTTTACTTTATAATTATTAATATTGATATCATAATCTGTTGATGATAATTTTTTATCTGCTATTTTATTAAACCATTTATATTTTTTATGATAATTTTTTAGATTTTTTTTTAATATTCCAGAATAAATTGGTCTCCAATAAGTTCCACCAAAGCTACCTAATTCAAACATTTCTTTTGGAGATATATTTGGTTTAAAATCTGGATAATCTTTAAACATTTTTATTGTATGTATATTAAATTTTGAAACTCTATTAAACTTATATTTAAATGTTCTTGCTTTTTTTATTTGTGTATTTGTTAGTTCGTTAAATGTGTTTGGTGTTTTATTATTTATTCTGACGGTTGGTCTATAAACATCGCTTTTATATTTATACCCTATACCACTTCTTTGATTTTTCCACTTTTCATTAAACCAACGTTTTAATGAATTATTTTTTTTATAACCTATATATGGTTCTTTATTAGGGTATTTTTTTAAAAATGTATTTTTATATGTTTTAACTAACATACCGCTTCTATATGCGCTATGTGTAGGATATTTTTTATATATTTTTTTTTTTGTTTTATTATATAATAAAATATCTGTTGGATTTGACATTTATATATAAAATGATTTAAATATTGTTGTTTATTAATAAGATGGGTCCTGAAAATAGATATATTATAATAAATTTATTTTTATATTCTAAAGGATATATTTCATATTTTTATAAGAGGCTTTTACATAAATATTATAATTTGAAAGAAGATTTTTTTGTTTACTCTAAACAATATAGTTTTTTTACTAATGATGACGAACCTAATTGTATTCTTGAAGATTCTATTAAGGGGGGATATAAAAATATATACACAGAAAAAAAAGACAAAGATGAAGATAAATATGAAGACAAAGATGGAGACAAAGATGGAGACAAAGATGAAGACAATTTAATAGATGAAGACAATTTAATAGATGATATTATTAATTATGATAATTTATTAGATGAAGACAATTTATTAGATGAAGACAAAGATGAAGACAATTTATTAGATGAAGACAAAGATGAAGACAATTTAATAGATGATATTATTTATTATGATAATTTAAACGATGGAGACAATTTATTAGATGAAGACAAAGATGAAGACAATTTAAAAGATGATAAATTACATAATAAATTAATTGATAAATTGAATATATTTGATTTAGATATCTTCTAAAGTGTCAAAACAATTTATAGATATAAAAAATCAACATCTGAACGTAAGCCTCTGAATACGGGGTGTCTAGGAATCCCGTCTTTACTTATTTCCATATATGCAAAATTTACAATAGAACCAATTGGTATATAATATATAGAACCTAATTTATTAAATTCCTCTCTTGTAATATCGTTTAATCCTGTGCCTATATTAAATATTTTTTTATTTTTAAATTCACATTTTAAACTACCTAACATATTTTTTAATCTACCTTTTCCTAAATTATATCCTATAACTTTTGCTTCTGCGTCTTCATGTATCTTCATTTTTAATAGTAGCTCGCTTCTTTTACTTTCATATAATGACGAAGGTTCTCTTATTATTATACCCTCTGCACCATTAGTTGTGTATGTCTTATACAACTCAATTAGTTTATTATTTGAATCTATTATTGTATGGTTAGATAGCATAATATTAGAATACCCTCCTTCTGAGTATTTACTATTAATTTTATTAATTGTATATTGTAAAAATTTATGGCGTTTATCGTATATATCATCAATAGAAGGAATGTCAAATACCATATATTTTATTTTTTTCCATATAGAATCTATTTTTTCTTTATTATGTTTTCCTATTTTCATATTACTTATACCGGAAATTATATTAAAATTTCCCCTTCCCATCCATATTTCTCCGTCAAAACTAACATCTTTAGGTAACATATTAATAAACCAGTCTGGAACATATGAAAATACTTTAGCTTTTAATACACCATCTTTTTTTAATGGTCTTGCAATTAATTCTTTACCTGTCCATATAGCTCTTACACCATCATATTTTTCGGATGCATACCAACCAATAGGAGGTTGTTTATATTTAAACATATTTTTTTTATTTAATTTTTTAATTTTTTTATCTTTATCAAATATATTATTAGCCAACATTATACCAGTTCCACCATCTTTAAATAAAATATAACTTTTATTATTTTCATTAATTAATTCACAATTTTTTGGGAAAACCCTTATATTATTTATATTTTTAATACTATCAATACTATTTATTGTGTTCTTTATATCACTTGAAGATAATGGTTCTTGTCTAGATATTTTACTTTGTTTTAAATTATCATCTTTAAAATTAATTTCAAAAGAATTAATTGATTCTAATTGATCTTTTAATGATAACTCTTTTAATGATAACTCTTTTAATGAATCTTTTAATGAATCTTTTAATGAATCTTTTAATGAATCTTTTAATGAATCTTTTAATGAATCTTTTAATGATAACTCTTTTAATGAATCTTTTAATGATAACTCTTTTAATGAATCTTTTAATGAATCTTTTAATGAATCTTTTAATGAATCTTTTAATGATAACTCTTTTAATGAATCTTTTAATGAATCTTTTAATGATAACTCTTTTAATAACGTTTTTTTTTTAGTTTTAATACAACGATTTGTTATAGGGTTTCTTTCTCTACCTGTTTTACATTTCTTTAAAAATTTACACGTTTTATTATTAAAATCTTTATTCAAAAAACAATCATTCATTTATATATAATATTATTAATTATTTACTAAATTTGTAAAAATCTCTAATTCTTTAAATTATTATATATAAATGGATGAATTATTACAATATAATAAAACAGATTATTCAAAAGGTATATATTATACACCAACCGATTTTTTTAAAGATATTATAAAAAAAATAGAAATAAAAATAAATAGTCATATTAAAATATTAGACTTTTGTTGTGGAACCGGTAATTTATTTTTTGCATTATTAGAAAATATAAAGAATGTATTTGATAATAATGTTATTATAGATGTTATAAAAAATACAACATTTGTAGATAATGACGAAGAATCTATTAAAATATTAAAATCAAAATTAAAATATTGGATATCCTATTATATAAAACAACCTTTTACAATAAATGAAGATAATTTTATAATATGCGATGTTTTAATAAACATAGATTCGATTAAAAACAAATTTGATCTAATAATTTCAAATCCACCATTTATAAATTTGAAATGTAAAAAAGAATATAATAGCCAAGTAAAAAAACTTAATTATTATACTTATACGTGCAATGGTATAATGGATACTTATTTATTATCTATTGAAAGAATAATAAAATTATTAAATGTTGGTGCTAAATCAATTATAATAAGTCCAACGCAGTTATTTACAAATAGTACAAATAAAAATTTAATAAAATTTATGTTAGAAAATATATCTATAAATAATATTTTTTCGTTCAAAGAAAATAATAAAATATTTAATATAACACAAAATATATCTGTTTTTGATATAACAAATGATAACATAAACAATTATATAAATTATTCGCTTTGTCTCTATAAAGATAATATTATTTATATAAATAAAAATAATAGTATTAGCAAAGATGTTTTCAAAATAACAGATTATAAAATAGTTTATTTAAATGAATCAGATATTTCATTTATAACACATTTAAACACATTGAATAAATTTAAGGATTATAAACATTTATTTGAATGTAAAAGAGGCAATATTGATATTACTTTGGATAAAAAATATATAATAAAAGAAAAAACAAATTATCCACTTATACGTGGTAGAAATTTAAAATCATTAAACATAAATGAATATATACATAAAGATACAATAATAAAAAAAAATATAAATATTAATAAAAAAAAATTAGTATGTCAACAAATAACAAATATTTCATCTAAAAATCGTTTATATTTTAAGATTGTTGACGAAAATTATGTAATAAGTAATAGTTGTAATTATATTATTATTAAAGATGAAGAAAATATAAAATACGAGTCATTACAATTAATGTTGAATGGTGAGATACTTAATAGATATTTTTCTTTATTGTCAGGAAATAATCATATTAGTATAAAAGAAATTAATGAATTACCTATTTTAAACTATTAGACCTTTTGAAATTTAAAACACCGACTTTAAATTATATAGAAAGAGATGCATTGTAAAAACACATTCACAAGAAGTATTTAAGAAATATACCGGGTTTTTGCTATCAACCAAAGGTGTAAAAATAATTTTATTCATAAAATTTTTTAATTATTAAAATTGATTTATTATAATATATTTATTTATCACAATGAGTTGTCAACAATCTAAAACCAATATCGTAATCGAAGATATTATTAAATCTCGTGATGAAAATTTTAAAAAGGTATTAGAAAATATAGATTTATATAAAAAAATAGTAAAAGAATTATTTACAATTTATAAGAATGTAAATAATAAAAAAAAATTTGATAAAGAATATTTTAGATTGTCTCGTAATAAATATATTAAGGTAAGTAAAATTTTTACAGTTTATGTTTATAATAATATGATAAGAAATAATGAAATAGAGTATGACCAAATCTTTATGACATATATACAGAAATGTCCTGCTAGAAATATGTCAGGTGTAAATAGTTTTGCTATTCTTTTAAGTCCTGAACCCGAAGGTAGAAAGGGTTCTTCTTGCCAACACAACTGTTATTATTGTCCGGACGAAACTATTAAGAATGGTTCAAATGTTGATATGCCCAGAAGTTATTTATTAAAAGAACCCGCAGTTCAAAGAGGATATAACAATGGTTGGGATGCTATAAATCAAATGAATGATAGATTAAATAGTTTAATGGTTCAAGGTCATGAGGTTGATAAATTAGAACTTATTATCGAAGGTGGAACATATACAGAATTTCCTGAAAATTATTTAAGAACATTTCATAGAGATATATTTTATGCAGCGAATACATTCTTTGACGTTAATCCAAAGAGAGAAAAAAAAACTATAAAAGAAGAAATGGATATTAATATTTATACAAATGTTAGAATAATTGGGATTTGTATCGAAACAAGACCAGACGCAATAAGTTATAAATGGTTAAAATTTTTCAGAGAAACCGGAACGACGAGAGTTCAATTAGGTGTTCAACATATAGACGATAATATATTAAAAAAAATAAATAGAGGTCATACATTTCAAACGTCTTGTGATGCTGTTGAATTATTAAAAAATAATTGTTTTAAAGTAGATATTCATTTAATGCCTGATTTACCATATTCTAATCCAGATTTAGATAAGAAAATGTTTAATATTGTATTTAATACAGATGCTATATGTCCAGACCAAGTTAAAATTTATCCTTGTGAAGTGACACCTTATACCGTTATAGATAAATGGTATAAGTCGGGTAAATATAAACCATACTGCGATGAAAACCCCGAATTGTTGTTAGATGTTGTAGAATATGCAATGTTAATATGTCCCCCTTGGGTTAGGTTACCTCGTGTCGTAAGAGATATTCCTTTAACTTATATATTAGGAGGTAATAAATATTCTAATTTGAGACAAATGATAGAAACAAGAATAACTCAAAATAATATTAAACTAAATGAAATAAGATTTCGTGAAATTGGTAGAAATTTACAATATATGAAAAAGGAAAAAATGATAGTAATTCGTAAATATAATAAAATTGATTATTTTATTTCATATGAAAGTTATGATAAAAAGGTAATATTTGGTTTTATTCGTCTACGATTACCTGTAAACCATTCGCCATATTTTAGTAGTATAAAAAACAAGGGTTTAATAAGAGAACTCCACGTATATAATAGTTTAGTACCAGTTGGAAAACAATATAAAACTACACAACATAAAGGAATAGGTAAAATGTTATTAAAGAGAGCAGAATTAATAACGTGGTTAAATGGGTATAATGGAATAGCTGTTATTAGTGGCGAAGGGGTTAAAGATTATTATTATAAAAGAGGATATAAAAATGAAAAATATTATTTAATTAAAACATGGTATTCAATCTATTATTATATAACTTTTACTATTTTACATTTACTATATATAATTTGTTTTATTATATATAGTTATCATAATAAAAAAATAGTTTTAAATCATTTAAAATAACAATTTTTAAAATATGAATAATTTATTTAAATAGTCACTTAAAAAAATATTTTTTATTCATATTTAAATGACTATTTAAATGACTATTTAAATGAATTATTTTTTTAAATGAATTATTCATATTTAAAATATTGTAAAGTTTTTGTAAATAACATACAACCATATAACAAAATACCATTAATCTTATAATAACTAATAATATGTTCTGTTTTCATTTTTTTATTTGGTTTATAAATTTTATTTTGAGAGAATTCATTAAAATTTCTTTTTTTAGACTCCATTAAATTATAATATATAAATATCCTAAATCAATTTTATATATTATATTATATATATATGTATAATAGATATCATTATAAAATAATATCATTATTTATTTCTATTATATTGTATACGTTTATATATTCTATATTAAATCCTATAAATTTTTCAGGTATAAATACAATTCAAGATAAAATAAAGGATAAATTAGGAGAAGAACAAATATATGAGGCATTTGAGGGACAATATACAAAAAAATATGATATAGATAAAGAAATTATAAAACAAGATGTAAAAAAATTTATAGCCGAAGAAGATGAAAAAATTAAAAAACCACATTATAGTCAAAGAATCATCGATAGTTTTTATTTTTCTACTATAACCGCGTGTTTATTAGGTTATGGAGACATACACCCTATAACAAATACGTCAAAAATGTTAGTATCTACACAAGGGTTATTTACAATTGCGTTAATTTTGTATTAGTTCTGACGTATAATCGTAATATTCGTAAAATAAGTAATGTTCATATTCATAATGATTATATAAATAACGTTCACAATCGCATCTTATTTTATGAGCTCTAATGGCATATATAAACTTTATATTTAGAGGAAATATAAAGTTTGTTTTTTTTAAATATGGTATAAAATTTAATAGTTCTTCATGAATGTTTTTCCACCCGTTATTTATCATAAAAATATTTATGTAATTATAATATATTTTATTATATAATTCATAAGGTAATCTATTCATTATAATATATATAAAATAAAACTTAAATATTATTAATTATAATAATTATAATGAAATATATTATGATTTCTACTTTATTTTACAATGTTGATTCTTTTAATTTATTTAAGTTTCATCCTAAGGTGAATTTTAAATATGAAGGTGCTACTAAACCATTAGATTATTGGGACCCTCTACAAATTTCTTATAATTGTGATACTAATATGATTAAATATTTACGAGAGGCTGAACTACAACATTCAAGATTAGCCATGACAAGCTCCCTAATTCTACCTTGTTTAGATTTAGTAAAACCTTCTGAATTATCAATTAATTACATTTCTAATCTTGAACTAAGCACTCAATATTCATTATTAGCTTTATTTTCTTTATATGAGATTAATAGAATACTTGTTAATTATAAACCACTATCGGAAGGATTGTTTAAAATGAAAGAAGATGTAGAACCAGGAAATTATTTAGACTTTGACCTAACATGTGAAAAAAATTATATGAATAAAGAATTAAACAATGGACGCTTAGCTATGATTGGAGTTATTGGATATATTGTACAAGAATTTATTACACAAACAAGTATCTTTTAAACCTTTTTAAAAACACCTACTTAAAATATTGTATTTAACTTTTTTAGTTAAAATTGAGTAACATTGAATTATATATGTAAATCATGCTTTTCATCTGTGTAAGCATATACACAAAATGTTAGGTTTCCGGTATTATCACAAGTTAATATTGTTGTTGACTTTATGTTTACAGGTATCCGAAAATAAAGAACAAGTATACCACATTCTTTCTTTTGGTATATAGATTCTATTGTGAATTTCTTATAATAGAATTCGTTTAATTTCATCCTCGTCATTCTACCATCATCACTTGTTTTACATAGATTAATGGTGTGTTTTGTAATATACATTTAATTGTTATTATGCTATTCGGTAAATGATTTCTGCGATATAGTTTTCCTTTCAATATTGCTGAAAATAGACCGTTTTCTCTTCCCATTTGCATGATATATTTAATTACTTATTCCAATTCTTTAAAATACTTATAAATGACTCCGCACAAAAGCGAAGACGGTAAAATTTCCACATTATTATTTATC
>Ga0209199_1006005_pt1 | contig 10393 bp, 11 predicted proteins | sample COGITO_mtgs_1105_7_FD_184805 | JGI IMG/M metagenome (GOLD analysis project Ga0209199, IMG submission 184805) | Pelagic marine microbial communities from North Sea - COGITO_mtgs_110523 (SPAdes) (version 2) | ecosystem: Environmental > Aquatic > Marine > Epipelagic ...
GTGGAGTAGTACGTACTGCTTTAGCTTTTTTTAATGAGGTTGCAATCAGATCAAATTTGTCCTCGGTATTAAGCCACAAACTTACTAAATATTGGATGAATAAAAAAGTTATATTCCACATCTCTGTTAAAGACATCTAAATATTTACTTTACTTTTGCGGTCTTATTATTTTGGAATGAATCGGTTTCTAGGTTGTTTTTTTGGATGTATGGTTTGGTTGGGTTTTTCGCAAGAAAATCCAAGCAGCAGCTTTGTAGATGTAAATTATTTCAAAGGAAACATTCCACTTCATAATCCCGATATACTACACCTTATCAAAGGCCATCCAGAAGGAATTATACTGGGTTGGAGCCATCGAACGAATGGAAAAAAAGAGTGGCAGCAACGCTATAATTATCCAGATTATGGAGCTTCTTTTATGTATCAAGATTTAAAAAACGATGTTCTGGGCAACACACTTGGGTTTTATGGTCATTTTAATTTTTACTTCCTAAAACGCCGATTGATGTTACGTGTTGGGCAAGGCATTGTGGTAGCGTCAAATCCATATGATAAAAATTCAAATCCTAAAAACATTGCATTTGGATCCAAATTGCTAGGCAGTCCCTATCTGATGTTAAATTATAAAAAACCAAACCTACTAGGTCCTATCGGACTTCAAACGGGCTTGGTTTTCTTTCATGCTTCCAATGGAAATTTTAAAGCACCCAATACAAGTGTAAATACCATCTCACTAAACATTGGGTTCAATTATGATTTAGACACAAAGGAGGTCGTCTATGAGGAACCTACCGAAAACTTTGCTGTATCCAAAACGTTCAAATACAATTTTGTCCTGCGCTCTGGTCTCAGTCAAATGGATGTGGTAGGAAGTGAACAATTTCCGTTTTATACACTTTCAGCCTACGTGGACAAGCGTATTAATTTTTTCAGCTCATTTCAACTGGGTTTAGATACATTCTTTTCCTATGCTTTAAAAGAAGAAATAAAGTATAAAAGCGTTGCGTATCCAGATGAATCAACAGATTCCAATGCCGATTTTAAACGTGTTGGAGGTTTTTTGGGCTATGAATTATTTGTAAATAACTGGTCGCTTGTTACTCAGGTAGGATATTATCTGTATTATCCCTATGATTTTGAAGGGCGTATCTATAACAGAATTGGTTTAAAATATTATTTTAATGAAAAATGGTTTGGGGCTTTTTCTGTCAAATCACATTTAGCGAAAGCTGAAACACTTGAATTTGGAATAGGAATACGATTGTAATATGAGAAAAGTATTTTATACACTAGTACTATTAGTAACTTTTTCTTGCAATAAAGAAGACGCTTGGGGGTGCATTCAAACTTCAGGAGCGCCTGTAACACAAGAATTAACGGTTGATCCTTTTCAGAGAATACTTGTCAATCGAGATATTGAATTGGTGGTTAAACAAGGGCTGGACTATAAAGTTGAAATCCAAACAGGGCGAAATTTACTTGATAATATCGAAGTATTAGTCGTAGATCATCAGCTACAGTTATCCAATTCGAACAGTTGTAACTATGTAAGAGATTATGGACTTACCAAAATGATAGTGACCACTCCCGTTCTGAAAGAAATTAGAAGTAGTACTCAGTATTTGACATCCTCAGAAGGAGTCTTAAACTTTGAAAACCTATCTCTTTTATCTGAGGATTATAATTCGAGTTACCTAAGTACAGGAGATTTTAATATGACTGTAAACACACAAAGCCTTAGAGTCGTGGCTAATAATTTGTCATTATTTACAATCTCAGGATACACGGAAACACTGTCTATATTTTTTGCTTCAGGGCTCTGTGAGTTTAAGGGGGCAGATTTAATTGCGCAAGATGTTACTGTATTCCAAAGAAGCAGCCATGATATCATTGTGAATCCACAACAATCTTTAGAAGGTGAAATTAGAAGTGTGGGCGATGTTATGAGCATGCATACGCCTCCTGTGGTTCAAGTACAGGAGTTTTATACTGGTAGGTTACTGTTTTTGGATTGATTAGCTTCACTAAGCAGCACATTTTGAAGATGTTCTAAGCGAAATCGATCAAAATACATCTAAATTAATTTCCCAAAAAAGACACTTAAAAATATATTTTATCGATTTCAGACCTATTTTCATTGAATTATCTATAAATTTTCTGCATAAGGTGCAAAAAAAAGAAATTAAATTTTTTTATGTAGAAATTATATATACTTTAGCTTCCAATTACAAAATGATGACAACAGTAAATTACATTTTTTATAGCTTTTATTATTTCTTTTTTAGAAAAGAAATCGAGGCACTGTGTATGTAATTTATCAATATAAATTTTAAATATAAGTCTCGATGTAAACATCGGGATTTTTTTTTATGACAAAAAAAGTAGCCATACAAGGAATTGAAGGATCGTTCCATCACATCGTTTCTCAAACGTATTTTGAGGAATCTGTTGCGGTGCAACCTTATCTTTCATTTGGCGAAGTTGTGGAGAGCTTAATTTCCAAAACTTCGGATGTAGCTATCATGGCGTTAGAAAACTCCATTGCAGGTTCTATTATTCCAAATTATGCACATATTGATGATCAGGATTTACACATTACTGGGGAATATTTTTTAGAAATTCAACACAATCTGATGGCACTCAATGGGCAATCGATTCAGGATATTAAAGAAGTTTTTTCGCATCCCATGGCATTGTTGCAGTGTAAAGAATTTTTCAAACAATACCCCCATATAAAATTAATTGAAGACACCGATACAGCTGAGGTTGCCAAACGAATTTTGGAAGGCCAACTTAAAGGCGTCGCTGCGATTGCGAGTGTAAAAGCCGCTCAAATATTTGAATTGGATATTTTGGCAAAAAGCATTCAAACGATTAAGCACAATGAAACCCGATTTGTGATTGTAGAAAGAAACCAGATCGCACAAAATACAGCAATGCTTAATAAAGCCTCTGTGAAATTTCTATTGGATCACAAACGCGGAAGTTTAGCAGCCATGCTGAATGTGATGAGTGATTGTAATTTAAATCTAACAAAAATTCAATCCTTACCAAAAATTGATACCCCTTGGAAATATGCCTTTTTTGTGGACATCACTTTTGAGAATTATACCGATTATGAAAAGGGCAAAGCCATTATGAAAATTATGGCCGAAGAATTTAAAATTTTAGGGGAATATAAAAACGCAAAAAAATAATGGTCACTGCTAACCGATTACATACCGTTGAAGAATACTACTTTTCTAAAAAATTAAGAGAGGTCAATGCCATGAAAGCAGCAGGCGCACCTATTATTAATTTAGGCATCGGAAGTCCTGATTTGGCACCCCCAAAAGCCGTTATTTATGCCATTACCGACAGTCTGACGGATGCTTCGGCACATAAATACCAAAGCTACCAAGGACTGCCAGAACTTCGGTCGGCCATGGCAAATTTTTATCAAACCCATTATAAAGTAAGTTTAAACCCTGAAAACGAAGTCTTGCCTCTCATTGGAAGTAAAGAAGGAATCATGCATATTTCAATGGCATACCTTAATGAAGGCGATGCCGTTTTAATTCCAAACCCGGGTTATCCAACCTACACTTCGGTCTCGAAGTTGGTAGGAGCAGACCCTGTTTTTTATGATTTGAAAGCGAGCTCCAACTGGCAACCAGATTTAGTGGCTTTAGAAGCGATGGATCTGTCCAAGGTGAAAATCATGTGGGTCAATTATCCACACATGCCCACTGGGACTTTAGGCGATCAAACCGTATTAAAAGCATTGGTTGATTTTGCTAAGAAACATTCTATTTTATTGATTAACGACAATCCCTATAGTTTCATTTTGAATGACAACCCTTCTAGTATTTTTAATATTGAAGGAGCTAAAGAGGTCTGTTTAGAACTGAATTCTTTAAGCAAAACCTTCAATATGGCCGGATGGCGTGTGGGGATGTTAACGGGTTCGGCGGAACATTTACAGAACGTGATTAAAGTTAAAAGCAATATGGATTCTGGAATGTTTTACGGGATTCAAAAAGGTGCAATTGAAGCTCTCAATAGTTCAAAAAATTGGTTTACGGATTTAAATAAAATTTACTCCGAACGCCGTACACTTGTGTGGGAATTAGCCACCGCTCTCAACTGTACGTTTGAAACAACCACTTCGGGAATGTTTGTATGGGCCAAGTTGCCCTCTGGTTTAAAATCAGAAACATTTATTGATAGCCTATTACAAGAGCACCATATATTTATTGCACCAGGGACCATCTTTGGGAGCAATGGCGAAGGCTACATTCGGTTCTCTTTATGTGCGCCAAAAGAGAGTATTCAATCTGCTATAAAACGAGTCTTATGAAACAGGTAAGCATCATAGGGATTGGATTGATTGGCGGGAGTTTTGCGCTGGATTTAAAGCACTACATTCCAGGTGTACATATCACAGGAATCGACCGAAACGAGGCGCATTTGTCAGAAGCCTTAGAACTTGGGATCATTGACCAAACAGGTGATTTTAGCAGCCTTGTGGAGGCAGATCTAGTGGTCTTGGCAATTCCGGTAAATGCAGCCTTAGAGGTATTGCCTGAATTGTTAAATTTAATTTCAGACCAAGCGGTGGTGATTGATATGGGTTCTACTAAAGAAGCGATTTGCAAGGCGGTGTCCACGCACCCTAAACGTGCTCAATTTTTAGCATCTCACCCCATTGCGGGCACTGAATTCTCAGGCCCCTCCGCAGCGATCAAGGGCTTGTTTGAGAATAAAACCAACATCATTTGTGAGGTCGAAAAAACCTTACCAGCTTTGGGAGAGGTAGTTTTAACCCTGTTTAAAAGCATGGGAATGCACCTGCGTTTTATGCCTGCAAAGGATCATGATAAACATATTGCGTATGTGTCGCATTTGTCACATATCAGCTCATTTATGCTGGGAAAAACGGTCATTGATAAAGAAAAAAACGAACGCGATATTTTTGATATGGCAGGCAGTGGATTTGAATCTACAGTGCGATTGGCTAAAAGTTCGCCCGATATGTGGACGCCTATTTTTGAACAAAATAAAGCCAATGTCATCGAAACACTGACAGAATACATTCAAAATTTAAATCAATTTAAAGCCTATATGGAGCAAGACGATTTTGAAGCGGTATACAACGAAATGAAAAACACAAATCATATAAAACAAATATTAAAAGGAATTGCTTAATAATAACAAAAAATGGAAAATAAAAAAGAACTCGGAAATTGGTTGAATGAGTTAAATCTCGACCACCCTTTAGTAATCGCTGGCCCTTGTAGTGCCGAGACCGAAGAACAAGTATTAAGAATAGCACATGAGCTAAAAGACACCGATGTAAGCTATTATCGCGCAGGAATTTGGAAACCCAGAACCCGTCCAGGAAATTTTGAAGGCGTGGGCGCATTGGGACTCAAATGGCTCCAAAAAGTAAAGGCAGAAACGGGTTTAAAAACAGCAACGGAAGTTGCCAACAGAGCCCATGTAGAATTGGCTTTAGAACACGATATCGATTTACTATGGATTGGTGCTCGCTCTACAGTGAGTCCTTTTATTGTACAAGAAATTGCAGATGCATTACAAGGCACTGATAAAATTGTATTGGTTAAAAATCCTGTAAATCCAGATTTAGCCTTATGGTTAGGTGCGGTTGAGCGTTTGGCAACTGCGGATATTAAAAACTTAGGAGTGATTCACAGAGGATTTTCATCTTATGAAAAAACTAAATACAGAAATACGCCAGAATGGCAAATGGCGATTGAACTTCAAACAAAGTTTCCAGACCTTCCATTGATCAACGATCCTTCTCATATTACAGGAAAACGCGATATGATTTTTGATGTGTCTCAAACGGCATTGGATTTAAATTTTGATGGTTTAATGATCGAAACACATTTTGATCCTGACAATGCATGGAGTGATGCGGCACAACAAGTGACGCCAGCATCATTGATTCAAATCATGAAAGATTTGAAAATCAGAAAAGAATCGACACCAAAAATCGCTTACAACGATCAGCTTAAAACCTTGCGTGCTCAAATAGACGTGATGGACAACCAGTTGCTTGAAACTTTAGGAAAGCGAATGAAAGCTGCGGAAGGCATTGGAGCTCTTAAAAAACAAGAAAACGTGGCTGTTTTACAAAGCAAACGTTGGAACGAAATTTTAGGTAAAATGGTCCTTGAAGGAGAACAACACAATTTGAGTGAAGAGTTTATTCTCAAACTGTTTAAAGCTGTTCACCAAGAATCAATCAATCACCAAGAAATGATCTTGAATAAATAAAACAAAAAAGGCTCGCATTGCGAGCCTTTTTTTATGGGTTTAAGGATTCTATCTATTTAACAGAAAAATCAAATACAGATTGATTTGTACGTCCATTAGGTACGTTTCCTTGGTAAATAAAACAATACTCCCCAGGCTCTAAACCTTCAGGAACGACCGTAAATTTATTGTTTCCAATTGTTTCAATCTTAAAAGGAAGGGATGCTTTTGTATCGATCCCATTACTGCTTGAAAACATATTGGATTTTGAAGTGACCACTTCTCTTAAGTTTTTAGACTTTTTCACTTTCATTTTTACCAAAACAAACTCGTTTGGAGAGGTTGCAACTCTAAACCACCAGTTAAACAAACTTGGGCTTTCTCCTTGGTAATTTTGCATATTATCGGCACCTGTTTCAGGGTCAAAAATAAATGTAAACTCTGGAGACCTTGAGTTAATCACATTGTTGGACGTTCTTTTTGGTAATTGCGATTTTACCTTCGCATTAATTAAACCCGATACTAATTGCTGTGCAACCGCATTTTGATTCGTTCCTGAAAATACAGAAGCCAAGATAGGTTTAAGCGAATCGTCCGCAGCTAAATAATAAATTCCAGTTTTGGATTTTGTGCTAAATTGAGCCTTTTGCATAACCAAGGCGATCACTTCAGAGGATACGCCAGATTCTTTTAATTTTGACAATGCAGTAATAGAAGCATCAAAATCAACATCCGAAGAGTTAATTTTACTCAAAATAATAGTCTCATCAAAACCTAATTCTTTCATTTGGATGATAGAGGCATTGGTGATAACCTCTTGCGCATTAGCGAATTGTAATACTACTGTAAGTAGCAAAACAAATAGTGTTGTTTTTTTCATATCTAAAGTTAAATTGGATTTCAAAGGTAGAACAAAATATATTAAAAAGAAATGTGTTTCTTTGTTAAGATATTTAAAATCAAGAATGACAGGAATTGTATATAAGTCTACAGGGAGTTGGTACTCTATTAAATCTCTGGAAGGGGATTTCTACGAGTGCCGTATCAAAGGGAAATTCCGAATTCAGGGAATTAAAAGCACCAATCCACTTGCGGTTGGCGATCGTGTGGATTTTGATTTAGAAACAAGTAACAATACCCAAACAGGGGTCATCACAACAATTCATCCGCGCACCAACTACATCGTTCGGAAATCGGTCAACCTTTCTAAGCAAACCCACATCATTGCGAGTAATATTGACCAAGTGTTTTTGTTAATTACCATCGATAGCCCTCCGACGTTCACAAGTTTTATTGATCGTTTTTTAGCGACTACCGAAGCCTATGCCATTAAAGCTGTTTTACTCTTTAACAAAGTAGATGTGAATGACGAAGCCACTCAAAACATTGTACACGAATTATCTGAACTCTACGAGAGTATTGGCTATCCATGTTTAAGTATTTCTGCTTTAACAGGCGAGAATATCGAAGCGGTTAAAACCTTGATGACTGGAAAGTCAAGCATGTTTGCGGGACATTCAGGGGTTGGAAAATCGACCTTAGTAAATGCGATTGAGCCCGGTTTAAATATCAAAACCAAAGAAATTTCAGAGCAACACAAGCAAGGACAACACACCACAACCTTTGCTGAAATGTTTGATTTGAGTTTTGACGCTCGAATTATAGACACGCCCGGGATCAAAGGATTTGGCGTCGTGGATATGGAACCTGCTGAAGTGGATCATTATTTTCCTGAGTTATTTGCCTTAAAACAATCTTGTAAATTTCATAACTGTCTGCATTTACACGAACCTCAATGTGCGGTCAAATTAGCACTCGAAAACGGCGAAGTCTCAGCTTCCCGCTATAAAAGTTATACCCAAATTTTGGAAGGCGACGACGAACATTACCGAACGGATAATTACGAGCCAAAATGAGAGCAGTCATTCAAAGAGTGACGGAAGCCAGTGTGACCATTGACGGAACCAAAGTGGCGAATATCGCTTCTGGATTATTAGTGCTTTTAGGAATTATGGATGCCGATACTACAGAAGACATTCAATGGTTGAGCAACAAATTGACAAATCTCCGTATTTTTAATGATGCCGAAGGCGTGATGAATACTTCTCTAAAAGACAGCAACGGATCGGCGATTGTGGTGAGTCAGTTTACACTGTACGCACAAACCAAAAAAGGCAACCGCCCCAGTTATATCAAAGCTGCCAAACCCGAAATTGCAAAACCCCTTTACGAGCAATTTGTTCGTCAATTTGAAACAGATTTAGGACAGACCGTCCAAACAGGCGCGTTTGGTGCAGACATGAAAGTCGCTCTTCTGAATGATGGTCCTGTCACAATTATTATGGATTCAAAAGCGCGGGATCTATAATTTTTTTTTATATTTATTGCAAATAATATTTTTATTTGATTTCTTTTGAACATTGACTAATTTAGTCCTTCAATAATTTTCTACAAATGGACCTTCAACACGCACAAAAAACAGTCGATACTTGGATCAAAGCACACGGTGTTCGCTATTTTAACGAACTCACTAATATGGCACAACTCACTGAAGAAGTGGGCGAAGTGGCGCGCATCATCTCAAGACGTTACGGCGAGCAAAGCGAAAAAGAAAGTGATAAAAATAAAGATTTGGGTGAAGAATTAGCAGATGTTTTATTCGTTGTTCTTTGTTTAGCCAATCAAACTGGTGTAAATTTGCAAGAAGCTTTTGATAAAAAGCTAGAGATAAAAACCAAACGGGATCATAACCGTCATCATAGCAACGAAAAACTAAAATAGATTTTGCATCTTTTCCTTCAAAATTCAAGCATCAACCCAAGTACCGATATTACGATTACAGGGTCCAAAAGTGAGTCGAACCGACTGTTATTATTAAAAGCACTTTTTAAAAATTTAGAAATTCAGAATGTCTCCAATTCTGATGACAGTCAGTACATGCTCAAAGCATTGGATTCTGATAATCCCATTGTTGACATTCATCATGCGGGTACAGCCATGCGTTTTTTGACCGCCTATTTTGCGACTTTAGACGGTAAAACGACTTTGCTAACGGGTTCTCAAAGAATGCAAGAACGTCCGATCAAAATTCTAGTCGATACTTTAAGAGCATTGGGTGCAGACATTGAGTATGACAAAGAAGAAGGATTTCCACCCTTGCGAATCACAGGAAAAACCTTGCTCAAGGACGAAGTCCGAATGAAAGCGAATGTCAGCAGTCAGTACATCTCCGCATTATTACTGATGGCTACCAAGCTCAAAAATGGGCTGACATTACACCTTGAGGGGAAAATCACTTCGGTTCCTTACATTAAAATGACCCTTTCATTATTGGATCAACTCGGAGTTGAAACCAGTTTTGAAGGTCAAGTGATCCGAGTAAAACCCTATTTAGACACCGTTTCAAAAACATTTACTGTAGAGTCCGACTGGTCGTCGGCCTCCTATTTTTATAGCATTGTTGCCTTGAGTCCAGTAGGGACTCAAATAAATTTAAGTACTTACAAAAAAGACAGTTTACAAGGCGATGCGGTATTGCAGGAAATTTACACGCATTTGGGCGTTCAAACAACTTTTGAAGGCTCTAAAATCAACTTAAAAAAAATCAACACCAATGTGCCAGACAGCTTGGATTTAGATTTAGCCAATGCGCCTGACATCGCACAAACGATTGTCGTAACATGTTTAGGGCTTCAGGTGAAGTGCAATCTCACAGGCTTGCATACCCTCAAAATTAAAGAAACCGACCGTTTGGAAGCGTTGAAAAATGAGATCTATAAATTCGGAACTTCAATTGATATTACGGATGACAGTTTACATCTTTCGGATTCCAAGCTCTTAACATCGGGGCCCGTTGTAGAAACCTATAACGATCACCGCATGGCAATGGCCTTTGCACCCTTAGCACTTAGAACAGAATTCTCTATAAAAGAGGCAGAAGTAGTTTCAAAATCCTTCCCTGATTTTTGGAACAATTTAGCAGAATTAGGTTTCAATACCTCCGTATCCGAAAAATAAAGGTTCAAATACTTGACAACGCCTATTTTGAGGTTGTATATTCGCAGCTCGACATTAAAAACCAAGCATGAAATTATCGCATTTTAACTTTGAATTACCAGACGAATTATTAGC
>Ga0209199_1006007_pt1 | contig 10388 bp, 6 predicted proteins | sample COGITO_mtgs_1105_7_FD_184805 | JGI IMG/M metagenome (GOLD analysis project Ga0209199, IMG submission 184805) | Pelagic marine microbial communities from North Sea - COGITO_mtgs_110523 (SPAdes) (version 2) | ecosystem: Environmental > Aquatic > Marine > Epipelagic ...
CTGTGTAGTTTGCTGCTAAATCCCATATTGGCATAATCCCACCTTCATCGTATTTATTTAAAAATGTATTAATAAAGTCATTTGTACGTTCTTGTTCAATAATAGTATAAAGAGGATGAGCTGCTCGGTATGTATCCCATAATGAAAAAACAGTATAGTAATCACTCTTTTCATCTTGATGAATGTTCATGTCCATTCCTCTATATCGGCCGTCAACATCTTGATATAGATTTGGAGCTATCATTGTATGGTATAAAGCTGAGTAAAATGTATACATATCTTGTTTGTCGTATGTTTCAACTACAATTTTATTTAATTGTTCTTCCCAAATAGTATTTGCTTCTACACGAAGTTTATCTAAGGATTTATCTTTTAGTTCAGTTATTCTGTTTTTACGAGAACCTTCATTATCAACTGCAGAAATCCCAACTTGTACATCTAAAATATTAGATTCTGACAAGTCAAATTCAAAAGCAGCTTTTACTCTTTTTCCAGTCGTTTTTCCTTCTAAAAAAGTAACATTAGTAAACGGTCTTGAAAATTCAATATCAAAAAATAAACGTTGATCAGTGGCCCATGCCTTTGAAAAACGATGGCCAGAAACTAATTGATTATTTTCAACCAATAGTTTAGAGTCTAATACTTCATCACGATGTTCTAAGTCTAAAATAACTATCTGTTTTGAGCCTTCAGAAAATTTGTATTTGTGAATTCCACTTCGCTTTGATACAGATAATGAAACTTCTATATTGGTGTCATCTAAATAAACATTATAGTATCCAGGGGATGCTACTTCATTTTCGTGCAAAAAACTTGAACGATAACCATCTTTGCCATCAGAACCATTATTAAAATTAATTTTGTTTGTTGGCATTAATAAAACATCACCATAATCAGAGACTCCTGTACCAGACAGGTGGGTGTGAGAGAATCCATAAATATGACTGTCAGAGTAATGGTAGCCAGAACATCCATCCCAACCATCTAGTCTTGTGTCAGGACTTAATTGCATCATTCCAAAAGGTAGTGTAGCGCCAGGATAAGTATGTCCATGACCTCCTGTTCCAACAAAAGTATTTACATATGAAGTTAAATTTTTATTTGACTGATCATTTTTTAATGAAAAATCTTGACAGCTAAGTATTAGAAAAGATAACAATAGAAGAGTTGGTTTCATCAAAAAAAATTTCAAATTTATTGATACAATTTAACTATTTAATTTGATTTTTTATACATAAAAAACTTTGAGATATTGTTATTATTTCTTTTTAGTCTAAATAAGAATTTTGCTTAAAAGTCTATTTAAATTGTTTCTAAACACTTGTGCACATACTTTTGAATAAATAAAATATTTAATTATGGAAAATTTATCATTAAGTAATAGCTGTGTTAACTGCGAGAATTTAACAAAAAATTCTATTTGTGACTTTCACAAAATTTCAGTTAGCGAAAAGTATACATGCGAAGAATTTGAAAGTAATCCTTCTTAATTTATACTAAATCTAATAAGTCTTTATTAAGTTTTTTTTAAATTATTAATTATTATAATATAATTGATAATCAGTACTTTTGTGTAAATTGGTGAAATGAAAACAATTTTTTTAGTTTTTTATTCATTTATCCTTATAATCTATTCACACATTCCTTTATCTGCAAATGAATCCTTGATTTCTGAGCAGATAGCATTTGTAAGTCATAATCCGTTTTCTTTTAGCGATGTCATTAATGATTATGATAAGTTAGATAAACAAGATGTTTTTGGAAATTTAGTTATCCCATATGATTCTTTGAACCCTAACAAAAAATTTCCATTAATTATTGGAGTTGCTGGTAGCCTGGGTTGGAAAAGTCATCATCTTGATTATTTGAAAATGTATCAAAATTTAGGATTTGCAACATTTGAATTAAATAGTTTTAAAAGTAGAGATATTACGTCTACAGTTGGGGAGCAGAATCAAGTTACTACTGCAGCTATGATTGTTGATGCTTATAAAGCATTGGAAGTTCTGTCCAATCATCCATCAATAAATAAGGATAAAATTTCAATAACAGGATGGAGTTTAGGCGGAGCTGTTACATTATTTTCAGCTTGGCTTCCACTAAAAAAAGCAATTAACAATGATTTAAAGTTTGCTTCTCATTTAGCTTTTTATCCACCATGTTTTTTTGAGCTTGAAAATTTAGAATTTTCAGATTCCCCTATACACATATTAATTGGTGAGCTTGACGATTGGACTCCCTCTGCACCATGTATAGATCTTGTAAATCAATTAGGTAAGTATTCAAATATTGATATAACTGTATATAAAGATTCTCATCATGGATTTGATAGAGAGGGTGGTTTAGAAATAAACGAAAATGGATACAGTTTTAAAGACTGTATGTTTAAACTCACTGATGACGGAGATGTTTTAATGAATTATTTGAATATACCAATGTCTAATGCATTTCTTCAAAAAATTGGTTTCTTATTTTGTGCAACTAAAGGGGTAACCATTGGTGGTAACTCTGATGCAAGAGAACAGTCTTTAAAATTCGCTAGAGACTTTATGATAAAGACTCTAAACTGAATTAGTTTAATATTTTTATTAATCTAATAATTGGTATTTCTAATTTTTGTCAAATTCTTATTTATTATCAAATTTTTTTAATAATTATTGTTTTTAAAATGCATTATTAAGTTATTGATAATCAATTACTGCATATGTTTTATTAATATTTATTTTATTAATTTTTTTAACTTTTAATTTTTTATATTTAAATATAAATTAATCTCATTTTTAATATTATGAAAAAAAATTACTCACTTATATTTTTATTTTTATTTTCGTTTAGTTTCGTTTTTTCTCAAGTTCAAGTTGGGAACGGTACTGACACTAACCAATCACTTCCAATCGAACCCTACTATGGTTATACATATAGTCAAGTAATTTACACCTCAGCTGAAATTAATAGCTCAGGTGATATTTCAGGTGTTTCGTATACTGCTACTGCTGAAACTACTTTAGCTAGTAGTTCTGACTGGACAGTTTACATGGCTCATACCACTAACTCAAGTTTCGTTGACGGAGATTCTTGGGAGCCAATTGAAAATCTTACTCAAATGTTTTCTGGGACAGTTTCTATTTCAGATGGAATAGTCACAATTCCATTTGATGCTGCTTTTAGTTACAATGGAACTGACAACTTGGTTATTGCAGTTGAAGAAAATCAGGCTGGGTATGATTCTTCAGTTCATGATTTTTACTGTAGTTCCACATCTGATACTAGAGCTTTAACTTTTTATAGTGATGGAACTAATCCCGATCCAACAGAGCCACCTTCTGGAACAACAAAAAACTTTATTGCTAATGTAACTTTAAATGGTATTTCTCAAAGTTGTGCTAATCCAACTCTCTCTTTAGACGGCTTAACAAATAATTCGGCTACAATATCTTGGAGTGCTACAGACGTTACTTCCTTTGAGTATGTTTTACAATCAGCCGGCACAGGTGAGCCTACAGAATCTGGTACTATTACTTCAGAAAATTCTGTTGCTTTTGGTGACTTAGATGAAGGTACTGCTTATGAAATTTATGTTAGATCTGTTTGTGGGGAAACTTATAGTGGATGGATTATTTTGTCATTTACACCTCCTCCAACTGGCAGTACTGCTGATAACCCCATAGTTATCGAAAGTTTACCATATAATACATCTGATGATACTGTTAATTATGGAGATGATTACACAAATACAGCTACCAATTGTGAAAGTGGCTTAGGATACTATTTAGGTGGTGATGATGTGGTTTACAGCTACACAGCAAATGCAGACGCATCAATTAATGTATCTTTAACACCCGCAGCTACTTACTCAGGAATATACGTATATACTGATACTTCAGATATTGGAGTGAATTGTTGGTTAACAATGATTTCAAGTACAAGTGCAACTGAAATGATTTTTGATTTAGATGTTTTAGAAGGAATCACATATTATTTTGTAATTTCTACATGGCCATCGCCTCAAAATGTTGCTTATGATTTGGCTATAATTGAAAACACATGTGTTCAACCGGCTGTTTCAACAGTAATTGATGCAAATTGTAGTGCAGGTGAAGGAGTGTTTTATGTTTCTGTTGATATTACAGATTTAGGTTCATCAACTCAATTAACAGTTGGAGATGGTGTAACTTCATTAACAGCAAACGAAGCATCCATTTTAAATTTTGGCCCATATGATAGTGGAGCAACGGTAAATATAAATGTTGTTGCTGACGATTCTAATTGTAATGATTCTTTTGAATTAACTTACACCTGTCCACCTACAGGTTCTATGGCTGATGATCCTATTATTATAGATAGTATCCCATATAGCACCAGTGATGATACCATTAATTATGGAGATGATTATACTAATTCAGCAACTGGTTGTGATGGCTCTGGATCTTATTTAGGAGGTGACGATGTAGTTTATTTGTATACAGCTACTGCTGACACTACTTTAAATGTTGCTTTCACTCCTGAAGGAACATGGTCTGGTATATATGTATTTGCTAATAAAGAGGATATAGGGGTTAACTGTTGGATAGTGAATTCTACAAATAGTGCTGCTATTGCCAGTTCGTTTGAACTTGCAGTTGTTACGGGGCAAACATACTATTTTGTTATATCCACATATCCTTCGCCTCAAAATGTTGCTTATTCTTTAAATATAACTGAATTATTATGTGCTACTCCAACTAACCTAACAGCAGCTGAAATAACAGCTTCAAGTGTAGATATCTCATGGGATGTTAGTGATGCGGCTTCATGGGAATATGTATTAACAACCGCAGAAGATTCTTCAGTTCCAACTGAGTCAGGTAATTCAATCGCAGAAACTTCTCTTACAATAGACTCCTTATCTTCAATTACAGAATATGTAGTTTGGGTACGAGCGATTTGTACAGATGGAACTACTAGCGAATGGACTAGCGTCTCTTTTACAACGTTAATTCAAGCCCCTGGTTGTGGTGAAAGTATTTCTCAATACGAATATCCAAATGGAACAGGTGGAAGCTATAACTTAGATGATACCTTTGATATTGCAAATGATTGGTCTGCTAGTTTGTTATTCTCTACTACAGCAGGCGATCAAGATGCAGATGGAACTGTAGATGAGGTAACTGTTACAATTAGCGGTTCCACAGAAAATAATTATGATTGGGTGTTTGTAACAAATGGAGCAGGAGAATTATTATATGGACCAATTTCAGGAACTCAGGACGAAGTCGTAACATCTACAGACGGAACAATAAACGTTTATCTTGCTGCGGATGGTTCTGTAATGGGAGGACCTATTACTTTTGATGTAAGTTGCGCTGGACTGTCTGTTAATGATTTTGATCTTTCAGATTTAAAGTTATACCCTAATCCAGTTAATGGTGATTACGTAACTATTCAATCTTCTGTTAGCGGAGAAAAAAATATCGAATTATATGATATTACTGGTAAGAGATTAATTAATACAATACTAAATTCTGACAAACTAGATGTTAGCTCTTTTAGTTCTGGTATTTATTTAGTAAAAGTTACTATTCAAGGTCAGACTAAAGTATCTAAATTAATTATAAGATAATAACTAATTTATATCACAAAAAAAAGCACTCTATGTTACAGAGTGCTTTTTTTGTTTAAGACATAAACGTAGTTTATTTATAATTAAAGTTTTATAACTGATAATACAAACTTATTATTTGTTATTAAATTATTATTGTAAAGTATTTAATTCTAAAAAAGCTGTAATGAATAAACCTTTAGCATTCTTTCTCTCTGTATTGATTTTATTTACAAGTTGTGGTACTGTAAATCAACCTAAATTTAAAAACAACACTAACCATAAAGAGTTAATTCTCAGTAAATATGGAGAATCAACGATTATAAAAAATGATGATAATTATGAAACATGGGTTTATGATTATGGGAGTTTTTTAAAAAGCAACAGAAATGTTATTTTTAATAAAGAAAATAGAATTGTTTCAAACAAAAAAACATTATCTCCACCAGCTTACTTATTTCGAAATGTTGTTACCCCGATTTTAATTTTAGTATTGCTTGGAGGGGCTGCGAGTGGAGGGGGAGGAGTTCCTATTTTTGGTTATTAATTTAAATCAGAATATTTCAATTTACGTTTTAATATATTTGTAAAAAAATATAACCCCTATTATGAGATCATTATTAATCTTATCATTATTCTTTTTTACTACTACTTTTTCAGCACAAGACTGGAAACAAATGATGGAAGATCCGATTTATAATATCTATGAGGTAGTGGATGTTGCTGAAGCTTATTTTGAATATGTTGACAAAAATAAAAAGGGCTCTGGTTGGAAAAAATACCAAAGATGGTTATTTGAAAACGAACCAAAATTTTATCCAAGTGGAGATAGAATGCAAGTCGACCCTCATCATGCATCTAAGGCTTATAAGAATTTTCTTAAAACAAATCCTTATGCTCAAAAATCAATCTTTGATGCAGAATGGGAGGAACTTGGGCCTTATTACATTGAAGAAGTTACTGGTCATTATGCTGTTGGACTTGGTAGGGTAGAATCATTTTATATAGATGATGATCCAAATATTATTTTTCTAGGATCAAGAAGTGGAGGGTTTTGGAAAACATCTGATGGAGGTGAAAACTGGGTAAATACAACTGACGATTTGATTGCAGCAGGAGTTAATACCATCTCTGTTAATCCAAATGATTCTAATAATATTATGATTAATGTTAGAAATTCTAACAATGGGACTACTCATGGTATTTTTCAGTCAATCGATGATGGAGAGACTTGGACTTTAACTAATTTCAATCCAGAAAATTTAAACTGGGGTGGGTTAGGAACTAATGATAGAGTTAACTTAATAAAATATCATCCTTCAGTTCCAAACCTTGTTTTTATTGCAACTTCTAAAGGCTTATATAGGTCATCTGATAATTTGACAACTTGGAATCTAGTTGGTCAACCTTGGGATAATTTTAGTCAAATCGATTTTCATCCGACAAACAGTTCTATAATCTATACGTCAAAAACTAATAATGATTCAAATATTTATATATCTACCGACACTGGTATAACATTTAATACGTCTGGATCAATACAGGGAGTTAGTAATGGAAATATAATTACTAATAGTAGTAATATTAAAATTTCTATCTCAGGTGATTGTGAAAACTGTATATACATCGGATCTAGTGATGGGATATGGAAATCATCCGACTTAGGAGATAATTTTGAATTAATCTCTGGTACTTACATAGATGAGATATCTAATTACGGAGCATTTGCGGTTAGTGATGTAAATTCTGATGTAATTTTATATGGAGATATTGATACGCATATGAGTTTTGATGGTGGTGCTAATTTTGAAAAAACAACCTTCTGGTCTGAGGGCAATTCTAATTATAATCAAACCGGAACATATGTACATGCAGATTTAAGAGGTGCAGTTTGCATTGATGGTGTTTTTTGGGTAAATACCGATGGTTTGCTTTGTAAAAGTGAAGATAATGGAGTTACCTGGGAAATTTTTGAAGGACAATCTATTAGAGAAAATTACAATTTAGGGGTAAGTCAATCCAATCATTACAGAACAATCAGTGGATCGCAAGACAATGGGACTAGTATTAAAACCGAAAACTCTTGGATTGAATTTTATGGAGCAGATGGAATGGAAGGAATAATACATCCTTTAAATGATGATTGGATGATTGGTAGTGTGCAGTTTGGTGGTAAAAGAAGAACTAAAGATGGTGGATATACACAAGATGGCGCAGGAAATGTAGAAAATGGTGCATGGATAGCTCCACTTTTTTATGACCCTAATGATCAAATGAAAACCTTTGCTTTGGGTGATAAAGTAACTGTGAGTGAAGATTTTGGATCTACATGGACTGATTTAGGAACTCCTTTTGGTCTAACTGAGTCTATAAATTATGCTACAATAGCTGAAAATGACTCAAACAATATAATAGTAACTCGAGGTAGTCAAATTAAATTATCAACAGATGGTGGTTTTACTTTTAATAGTATTAATTCAAATTTACCAAATAATTATATTACAGATGTTGTTTTTGATCCAAATAATGATGATGTAATTGTAGTTACATACGGAACTTATAACGGAAATAACAATAAAGTGTATTTTACAAATAATCAAGGAAATACATGGGAAAATATAACCTACAATCTTGGGTATTTACCTGTAAGATCTGTTGTTATAGATCATACTGAAAACTCCAATATATACCTTGGAACTGAAATAGGTGTTTATAAAAAAGCTATGTCAAGTCAAACATGGGAGCTTTATAGTCAAGGATTACCAAATATGTCAATTTTAGAGTTAGATATTGTTTATGGGTCCAATACCTTGAGAGCAGCTACATGGGGAAGAGGTTTATGGGAATATAGTTTAGACGATAGATTAGATTATCCATCTATTCTAACTACTAAAATTACCAATCCACCATCTGACAACAGTCCTAAAGTAGGCTTTGATCAATTTGTTACATCTGTAATTGATTATAATACTGATCTCACAGATGTTTATCTAAAGTGGTCTATTGATGAGCCGATTTTTGATAACATAATTCCTATGTCAAATGCAAATGATAATATATGGATTTCTGATACATCAATACCAAATCAAGAAGAGGGAGTTAAAGTTTTTTTTAAAGTTTTTGCAGAAGGAAATAATGAAGATATTACAGAAACCTACAAATACATGTATGAGATTAAAGCTAACATATATTGTACACCTTCAATGGATTGTTCCTACGGAGATGGACTTCAGTTGTTTCAATTTGCAAATATTAATAATCCATCTGAATGTGAAGGATATGGAGATTTTACAAACTTATCTACGGATTTAGAACAAGGATCAGAGTATCCGCTAACTGTAACTACGGGATATGGGAGTCAATATCTAAATGTGTGGATAGATTTTAATGACGATTTAGATTTTTCACAAGACGAATTAATTGTTGATGGCTATGTAATTGCTATGGATGAAGCGGCGGGTTCTTTTACAGAAACATTAAATGTTTTAATCCCAGAAAATGCGAATTTAGGTTCTCATTTAATGCGTGCTAAAACAAATTGGAGTGGTCCAGTTCCTACTGACTCATGCGTGGAAACTACATATGGAGAAACAGAGGATTATATGGTTGAAATTGTTGAATCTTCACTTAATATTTCTGAATCTTTTTTTGGTGATATAAAGCTTTATCCTAATCCCACTATGGGTGATTTTATTATTGATTTTTCTAAATCATACAATGAATTAGAAATTTTAATATATGATATTAATGGAAGAATTATAGATGAGTATAAATTAGAAAATACATCTAGGATTAATCTAAACCCAAATATTTCTGCAGGTTTATATTTTATTAAAATCATAAATTCTACTCAATCAATTGTTCTAAAGCTAATTAAAAAATAAATGTCAGTACTTGACTCGCTAGATTTATATACTAAAACTTTCTTGATAGTTTCAGTAATGTTGTTAATAACTACTGTTACATCTAGAATTAATAAAATTTATGAAACATCTCTAGAAGCTGTTATTACCTTTTTAGGCTCTTTTATATTTCTAATTTGCTTAATGGTTTTAAACTATGCCAATTATGATAAAAATGTTTTATTTGTTGTTTTGGTATTTTTTTCTGCTTTTATTGGATGGAGTTTAGGTCCAACAATGACTGCTTTAAGTAGTAATTTTATGTTCAAGCGTTATTTAAAAAAAATTGGGTTAAAAAGTAAATTTAAATATAGTTTCACAGAAAGAATTAAAAAAGGTGGAGGTTTTAATAAAGATGTTGCAGAGCAGAGAGTTTATTTTCTAAGTAGTAATCCAAATGAAGTTTTTGAGAAAGAATCTAAAAAATTTCTTGAACTTAGGAATAAGTTTGAATCTAATACCTCTGATTTTGAAAAAGAAGAATACAAAAAAGAGTGGAGAGATAAAGTTTTTCAAGCTTTATTTTTGACTTTTTTGATTCTGTTTTTTTCAATATTATTAAATCTTTTTACTGATTATGATTTTGGTCCTTGGGGTATTTATTTATTAAGTTCATTGACAACACTTATTGTGTCTGAACTGTTGAATTTGTTTTATTTTAAATCAAAATACAATAGAACTTTAAACTATATTTCGGCTCTAATATTTAGCTTATACTTAATTTTTGATTTTAACAGATTAGAAAAGGCATATATTGCTGGAGATAATAGTTGGAATACTGCTATCGATATGTCTGTTTCTATTTATTTGGACCTGTTAAATTTATTCCTAGATTTACTTCAAATATTAGCAGAAAGTAATTAGTTAAATTACATTTTAAAAAAAAACTATTGTTATAGTGAAAATTT
>Ga0209199_1006012_pt1 | contig 10385 bp, 8 predicted proteins | sample COGITO_mtgs_1105_7_FD_184805 | JGI IMG/M metagenome (GOLD analysis project Ga0209199, IMG submission 184805) | Pelagic marine microbial communities from North Sea - COGITO_mtgs_110523 (SPAdes) (version 2) | ecosystem: Environmental > Aquatic > Marine > Epipelagic ...
AGTCGCCATCACGCCAAAGGCGGTTGCCTCCATCCGTGGCACTGTCAGGCAACCGACCGTTACATCAGCATTGGTTTCCACATGCTGGCGCAGCATGATTTCGTAGTCCATTTTGTAGATGTGATCGCCCGCAAGAATGATAACATAATCAACGTTGTAGCTATCGACGATATCGATGTTTTGGGTCACAGCATCTGCTGTTCCCTTATACCAACTTTCATTCCCACCCCGTTGCGAGGCAGGAAGCACATCTAGGAATTCATTACGCTCGGCCCGAAAGAAGTTCCAACCGCGCTGGGTGTGCCGGATAAGGCTGTGGGCCTTGTACTGCGTGGCAACCGCCATCTTGCGAATGCCAGAGTTGACTGCATTTGAAAGCGCAAAATCAATGATCCTTGCTTTGCCTCCGAACGGTACCGCAGGTTTCACGCGCCTGTCGGTAAGTTCTTTCAGGCGGCTTCCTCTGCCTCCTGCTAGTACAAAAGCCATTGATCGTTGTGTGATACGCTTTGTCGGCATGTCATCTCCCCTCTTTGTATTCTTAATTTAGTGTAACCCGTTTCTTCAAAACGACCACCGAAAGCGGCGGCAAAGTTAGCACGACTGAATGTGCCAGCCCATCTGCAGGAACGCTTTGCGCCTCGCAGCCTCCCAGATTTCTGCGATTTCCACCGCCATAAATTGCCGCATCGGTGTTGAGTATTTCCTCCCAGAAACCCGCCTCCGGCACGCCAACCTGAAAATCTGTGCGCTCCACTGGCGTAAAGTTACAAACAACCACGACCGATGCATCGGCCGCGGCACCGTGCCGGGCAAATCCCATCGTAGACTGTTGTGGATCGTTGCAAATCCACTGGAAACCGCCGGCCTCACAGTCTTTCACGTGCAATGCTGGCGTTTCACGGTAAAGCTGGTTGAGATCGCGAACCAACTGCTGGATGCCTTTGTTGGCAGGTTGCTCTGCCGCACCCCAGTTCAGCTCCGCGTCATGGTTCCATTCTTCGGGTTGTGCGAATTCACACCCCATGAACAACAACTTCTTACCCGGCTGGGTCCACATGAAGGCGTAGTAGGCGCGCAGGTTAGCGAACTTTTCCCACTCTGTTCCCGGCATTTTGTCAATCATTGATCCTTTGCCATGCACAACCTCGTCATGGCTGATCGGCAGAATAAAATTCTCGGTAAAAGCCCAGTCGATGGGAAACGTCATCAGATGATGGTCGTGCTGCCGGTAGATCGGATCTTTCTCCATGTACCGCAGCGTATCGTTCATCCAGCCCATGTTCCACTTGTAGCCAAATCCAAGTCCGCCATTGTGCACGGGCTGTGAAACCCCGGGGAACGATGTGCTTTCCTCTGCGACGGTCATCACGCTGGAATCCTCGCCATAAACCGCGATGTTCATCTCTTGCAGGAATGCGATGGCTTCGTAATTCTCGCGGCCCCCGTCTTTGTTAGGCACCCATTCACCATCGTTGCGCGAATAGTCACGGTAAAGCATCGAAGCGACCGCATCGACTCGCAGCCCATCAAGGTGATATTCTTCGAGCCAATACAATGCGTTGGCGACAAGATAGTTTTTCACTTCGCGCCGCCCGTAATTGTAAATCAGGGTGTTCCAATCCTGATGGAACCCTTCACGCGGGTCGGCATGTTCATAAAGGGCCGTACCGTCAAACTGGGCAAGGCCATGCGGGTCAGTCGGGAAATGCCCCGGCACCCAATCAAGCAGCACACCGATACCTGCGTTATGCGCGGCATCCACCAGATCGCGAAACTCATTGGGCGGCCCAAACCGGATCGTGGGGGCATATATTCCGACAGGCTGATAACCCCAAGAACCATCGAAAGGGAACTCTGATACCGGCAGCAATTCGATATGGGTAAAACCCATGTATTTGACATACGACACCAGATCACGGGCCAGCTCTTTATAGGACAATGGCCGCCCGCCATCATCATACCGCCGCCGCCATGATCCCAGATGGGCCTCGTAAATTGAAATCGGCTGCGCCCGATCTGCTCGTTCTGCGCGGGTCTTCATCCATGCCGCATCGTGCCAACCATAGCCCGCGATATCGCGCACTACCGAAGCTTTCTCGGGCGGGTGTTGTGATCCAAATCCAACCGGATCGGCCTTGTCTCGGACATGCCCATCGGCCCCAACAATCTGGTATTTATAGAGTGCGCCATCGCTGATGCCAGGCAAAAACAATTCCCAAACACCTGTATCTCCCGCTGGGCGCATTGGGTGCCTGCGCCCATCCCACATGTTAAAGTCACCAATGACGCTGACACGCTGGGCGTTCGGGGCCCAAACCGCAAAGTGCACCCCGTCAGTACCCTGGTGCGTCGTGACATGCGCACCCAAGACGCGCCAAAGCTCTTTATGGGTGCCTTCACCTACCAGATACTGGTCGAAGTCTGATAAGATCGGGTCAAATGAAAACGGATCGCGGGTCGTATATTCGCTGCCGTCTGAATAACGCATTGTCAGCGTATAGGCCTTCCCCGGAACACCGGCAGAAAAGACATCGCCGTCAATGCGCGGCAAGGGCGTCTGCCGTCCCGCGACCGTTGCAACGACTTCCGTAGCGCCCGGTTGAAAGGTCGTGATCCACCGTTTGCCTGCTTGAACGTGCGGCCCAAGGACATCAAAGGGTGCCGCATGGGTCCCACCGTTCAGCGCAACCAATGCATCCTGCGTCAAGAAGACTGGTCGTTCAGCACGGTCGGTCATGGTCATGTCTTAACTCCGGTCTTAATAGTTCCGTTCGATGTGCCATAACATCTTGTTCCAACACAAACATGCGCCAAGCATGCGGCTTTACCAAGGGCAAATCTGCGGCAAGTTGTGACTAATACCGCGCGCTCGTATCGGCAGAGCGATGAGAAACATCGGCAGCAAGCGACCCACCACTGACGAAACGGCACTGTGACTTTGGGCAAGACAGACATCGGCCGGCGTTCTTTTGACAGCTCAAAACAGATCATTTGGGATTTTTGGGATCTTCGCCCTATAATTGTATCAGATCCCTATTGCGATAGCTTTGATATGCAAACCGGGATTGGGGAAATGACACGCCAAAAACTCTGAGGCTAACCACGACACGGACCAAAAAAGGGAGATCTGAAGATGCTTAGAAAGATTGTCGTGCCGGTGCGCGGTGATGGGATGGCAGAGACTGTGCTTGGATATGCCTCAGCGCTTGCGCGGCATCACCAGGCCCACATTGTCGTAGCGCATTGTCGAGCGCGCACCGAAGATTTGATGCCATACAGCCGGCAATTGCCGACGTTCGCGCGCAAAACAGTCGTGGCACAGGCACGTGAATTGGCCGATCAACAAGAGCAAGGTGTGCGCGACCAATTACACGCCTTGGCCCCCTCTCTTGGATTGATAGAAACCGAAACACCCATTCGGGGTACTGCGTCCATTCAATTTGTCGAAGAATATGGCGCAATGGCAGATGTAATTAACCGCACCGGTCGTTTGGCAGATCTTGTGGTGGTGGCAAAGCCAGACAGAGATCGTAATATTGGCGCAAATTCACTAAAATCCGCCCTGTTTCGCACAGGCCGCCCAGTCCTTATGTGCCCCCCAGACAATGATGTGCCACCTGACTTCGGGCGCCATGTCACGATCGCCTGGAATGGATCACTTGAAGCGGCGCGTGCTGTCGCCATGACGCTCGATCTGGTGCGCGTGGCCGAGAGTGTAACCATCCTTTCAGGCGGCAAGGGCGAACCGCATGGTGCAACAACCGAAGAGCTGCTGGCCTACTACAAATTGCGCGGGATAAACGCGGAATCCCATCGGTTTGAATCGCGCAATCCCGGTGAGGCGCTTTTGGAAAAAACTAACGAACTCGGCGGGTCTTTGCTGATTATGGGTGCTTACGGACACAACTATGAGCGGGAAACCCTCTTTGGAGGAAATACCCAAGCCGTTGTTGATAAAGCCGAAATACCGGTCGTTTTTGTACACTAAAGTATTCTTTACTCACGCAACAAAGTTTTACTTGAAAAGCGATTTTAACAAGATAGTTACTTCTGCATATACGGTAGTTAATTTTATAAAAACAGTCGGTGGTTGTATTCGCGATACGCCGGCCAGTGAAAATAACAATTTAGGAGGAACTCTCAATGAAGTTTACGAAACGCACACTCATGGGTCTCGTTAGCGCTACGCTTCTCTCGGCCGCGCCAATTCAGGCGTTTGCGCAGGACTGGCAGCCACGCAAGCCAATCGACTTTGTGATCATGGCGGGTGCCGGCGGGGGCGCTGACCAGATCGCGCGATTTATCCAAGCTGTCGCTGAACAGAAAGATCTGACAAATCGCCCGCTCGTTCCGAACAACAAGGGCGGCGGTTCCGGCGCTGAAGCTTTGATCCATGTCAGCGGCACCAATGATCCTGACCATACAATCCTCGTCACGCTGAATTCGTTCTTCACGACACCTCTGCGTCAAGCGAACCTCGGCATCGATATTCAGACATTCACGCCAGTGGCCATGATGGGTGTCGACCCTTTTGTGCTGTGGGTCCACAAAGACAGCGGCATCACGTCGTTTGAGCAATATGTCGACACTGTCACGGAAATGGGTGGCGAATATGTCATGGGCGGCACGGGTGCCGGTCAGGAAGACAGCATCGTAATCGCGTTCATGTCTGGCGCTTACGGCCTCGACATCAAATACATTCCCTATGATGGCGGCGGTGCTGTTGCCAAAGATCTTGCTGGCCAGCAGATCATGGCAAGCGTCAACAACCCGGCAGAGGCAAAGGGTTTCTATGAAGCTGGTGACTTTGTCCCGCTTCTCGCCTTCTCGGACGAGCGTATGCCAGCCTATCCTGATGTCCCGACGATCAAGGAAATGGGCCATGACTTTTCCTACTACAACCAGCGCGCCGTTGTTGGTGCACCGGGCATGTCAGACGAAGCGGCGGCCTATTACCAAGACCTCTTTGCGCAGATTTACGAAAGCGAAGAGTGGCAGGGTTACCTGACATCTGAGAGCCTTTCACCACTTTGGATGGATGCTGATGAGCAACGTGACTACTGGGCGTTGCAGGTTGAAAACCACAAGGCGTTGCTTGCTGCACTTGGCGAATAAGCAAAACCAATTGACCCTAAGCAGGGATTTGAACGATAAAGGAGGGCCAGATGCGCGTAGGTGAAATATTTACCGCCGGGATTCTGGCCCTTCTGTCTATCTACCTGATGTGGAAGAGTACCGAGCTGCCTATCGGTTACATCTCTGGCACAGGTCCCGGTGGCGGCGCATGGCCGTTCTGGCTCGCCGCGATCATGCTCGGTAGCTGCTGTTGGACGGCCGTCAACTGGTGGCGTGGACAGACACCCGCATCGCAATCCAATGAACCTGTCCTCGATAGCTATGGTTGGAGAACGCTGTTCTTTGTCGGCGGTGGTATCATCGGCTTTGTAACGCTGATCAGCATAATCTCGATGTATGGGGCGATTGCGGTCTTCTTGTTCTACTACCTTTGGTTCCTTGGGCGGCATAGCCTTTGGTTCAGTGTCACCATGTCGCTGGTCGCACCCATAGCACTGTTCTTCTTCTTCGAAGGTGCAATGCGGATCACAATGCCGTCTGGCATGTCATTCACGGACCCAGTGTTCAATTTCCTCTACGACATCATTTACTGAGGCCATGGCAACCATGTTTGAAGAAAGTATCTGAGAATGGAAGTTCTTTCCCTCCTTGGCGATGGCATGCTCTTGTCGCTGCAGCCTCTGAATCTGACGATGATCTTGATCGGGGTTACTGTCGGATTGTTCATTGGCGCCATGCCTGGGCTGGGGTCTGTGAACGGCGTGGCGATCTTGCTCCCTATTACCTTTCTTGTCCCGCCTGGCTCGGCGATCATCTTTCTGGCGGCGATCTATTACGGGGCGATGTATGGTGGTGCGGTATCCTCAATCACGCTGGGTATTCCGGGCGCATCCACGGCGGTCGCAACCACCTTTGATGGCAGACCACTCGCACGCCAAGGTCGGGCCAGCCTTGCGCTGGTCACAGCCGCGCTTGCATCCTTTGTCGGCGGCACCGTCGCAAATGTTTTGTTCACGCTCTTTGCGCCTCTTCTAGCCTCTGTCGCGCTATCCTTTGGCCCACCCGAGGTGTTCGCCTTGATGCTGCTGGCCTTTGCAACCTTCGTAGGGCTTGGCGGGGATGACATCCCAAAGACCATCTTCTCGATCTGCTTCGGCCTTGTCTTGGGTGCAGTTGGCTTTGATCAAATCTCTGGCGCGCCGCGCCTTGTCCTGTTCGAGTACAACGGCTTCTTGCAAGGCATCGGTTTCCTTGTGCTGGCCATCGGTGTCTATGGCATCGGAGAGATGCTTTGGACAATTGAACAAACGCGTGGCGACGTTTCGGCAACAACACCAAAAATGACAGTCAAAGGCATGGCATCCGACACCAAGGAAGCGGCGAAAAAAGGCTGGAAGGGAACAGCGATCGGGTCTTTCCTTGGGTTCTTTGTGGGCGTTCTCCCCGCCGCCGGTGCGACCCCCGGATCGCTGATGTCTTACGGTGTGGCCAAGATGGTATCGCGCAATCCTGATGAATTCGGCAAAGGCTCGGTAGACGGGGTTGCCGCGCCAGAGGCGGCGAACAACTCGGCCTCCACTGGATCGATGCTGCCAATGCTGACCTTGGGTATTCCGGGGTCTCCGACCACTGCCATCTTGTTGGGGGGCATGGTAATCTGGGGCTTGGTACCCGGTCCTCGGTTATTTGTGGACGAGCAGGAGTTCGTCTGGGGGCTCATCGGATCATTCTATATCTCCAACGTAGCGGCCCTGCTGATCAATCTTGCGTTCATCCCTGTCTTTATCTGGATGCTGCGCATGCCCTTCACGATCCTCGCGCCCGTGATCTTCGTCCTTTCCATCACAGGTGGTTATGCCGCGACACGCGACATGTTCGATATCTGGCTGATGGTCGGCTTTGGTATTGGTGCATTCTTCTTGCGCAAGTTCGATTATCCGCTAGCTCCTGCTGTGCTGGCCATCGTCTTGGGGCCCATTGCAGAACCGACATTGCGCCAATCGCTGCTCTTGTCATCTGGAGATCCGGCAATCTTCTTCACGCGCCCTGTGGCGGGGCCAATCACGGTCATCGCGTTGATCCTGATCTTCCTGCCACTGTTCAAGGCCCTGCGTCGGATGCGCGCCAAAGCAAAAGAGCCAGCGTCCTGACGCTGGCTCTTTTGGTGTTTCAAAACTCTCAAGGTGGCAATCAGCCGTAAAGCCCGGCCACCTTGCCTCGTAGCTGAACCAGCGCCAGAACCGTGTCGATGGTAAGTGTCGGTGTGCCTGTGACGCGGCCCAGTTCCTGAACTGACCCAACCAGCGCGTCGATCTCCATCGGACGGTTAGCATCAAGGTCTTGCAACATAGACGTCCGATGCGCGCCCACATCGGCACCACCTTGAATGCGACGATCCACATCAATAGGGAACTTAACGCCCAGCGTTTCGGCAATCGCCTGCGCTTCCAGCATCATGTTGCGGGCGACTTCACGCGTACCAGGATCGGTGCATAACACATCCAGCGTCGCATGGGTCAGCGCGGAAATTGGGTTGAACGACAGGTTTCCCCAGAGCTTCACCCAAATTTCATCCCTGATCTTAGGGCGCACAGGCGCCTTCAGGCCAGCGGCACTCAACGCCTTTGACAAAGCCATCGCACGTTCGGATTTTTCACCCGAAGGTTCGCCCAGCGAAAAACGGTTGCCTTCGATATGTTTGATCACACCGGGTTCGATAACCTCGGCGGCGGGATAAACCACACAGCCCAGCACGTTGTCGGGGCCAAAGCCGTTCCATTGCGCATCACCCGGATCGACACTGGCAAGCCGCGTGCCTTCCAGATCAGTTCCGATCTTGTGGAAATACCACCACGGCACGCCATTCACGCCAGAGACGATTGTCGTATTCGGCCCGATCAATGGCCGCATCTTGTCAACGACCGGTGGCACGGAATGTGCTTTGAGCGTGACAATCACATAGTCCTGCGGGCCAAGATCAGCTGGATTATCCGACACTGTGACAGGCAGGTTCTTGGTTCCATTTTCTTCGATCAGCGTCAGTCCATTCGCCTTCATTGCCGCCAGATGCGGACCGCGCGCAACAAGGCTGACATCCGCGCCAGCCTCGGCTAGTTTTGCGCCCATATAGCCGCCGATAGCGCCTGCGCCAAAAATACAGATCTTCATGATGCGGCCGCATCAACAAGACCCAGCTTTTCGGCCAAACCGATCCGCTGCATTTTGCCTGTCGCCCCTTTGGGAATTTCATCCAATATGATCACTTTGCGCGGCACCTTGAAATCGGCCAACCGCTCTGTCGCAAAAGCACGGATATCCCGATCTGTGACCTCCTCGCCCTCACGCAAGACAACGGCGGCAGCTACTTCCTCACCCAGCTTGGGGTGCGGCAATGCGAAGGTGACAACCTGCGCAATGGCCGGATGCGCTGAGAGCACTCCGTCAACTTCAAGCGGGCTGACTTTTTCGCCGCCGCGGTTGATGATCTCTTTCAAGCGACCTGTCAGCGTCAGATAGCCGTCATCATCAAATGTACCTTGGTCACCGGTGCGGAACCACCGTTTGCCATCTGCCTCAAAGAAGTTCTTGGCGTTGGCTTCGGGGTTGCTTTCATAACCGGGGGTGACGTTGGGGCCAGAAATAACCACTTCGCCCACGCCGCCATCAGTCAGCTTCGGCTCAATCTCATGGGCGATGCGCACTTCGGGGCCAGCGGGTACACCCACAGCACCGGGTTTCTGCGCGCCGGCGCCCAGCGGATTGGAACACATCTGGTGCGCGGCTTCGGTCATGCCGTAGCCTTCGATCACAGGGGCGCCGAATGTCTCGAACAGTTTTTCCATCACTGGTCCGGGCAAAGAGGCCGACGATGAACGCAAGAACCGCAAGCGCGCAGCCTCGATGATATCGGTATTGCGGCTAGCCCGCGACAGGATCGCCTGATGCATAGTCGGCACTGCAGTATACCACGTCGGGTCGCAATTGCGCAGCCAGCCAAAAAAGCGCAGCGCGTCAAAACCGGGAGCGCACCAGACCTGACCACCGGTCGACAGCGTGGCGGAAACAGCCGCCAGAAGGCCGTGAATATGGAACAAGGGCATCACGTTCATGCAGCGATCTTCAGATGTCAGCGCCAGTGATGTCGCGATGTTCTGTGCGGAAGCAGCAACATTCGATTGCAGCAAAGGCACAATCTTTGGGCGTGATGTCGTGCCAGAGGTATGAAGGATCAGTGCAACATCACCTGCCTCTGGCTGTGTCTCATCACAGGTGCCTGTGCTTTCTGTTTGCAAAGTGAAATGTCCGGCGGGCTGGTCCGCATCAACCACCAATCGCAAGACCGCCACACCAAGCCTCTTGGCTGCTTCCGACGCTGGTCCTTCGTCGCCCTCCATCAAGACCACAGCCTTGGCTTTCAGGTCATCAATGTAGAACGCAAATTCATCTTCGCGGTAGGCTGGGTTCAATGGTGCCGTCACCGCTGACTGTGCAATTGTGATAAAGGCGGCGGCCATTTCGGGGCCATTCGGCAGAACAATTGCCACACGATCCCCATGGCCGATCCCTGCACTGTGCAAGGATGTTGCGACTGTTTGCGCAAGCGTGCGAAGGCCACCATAGCTCAGCCAATCCCGGTCCGGCGCGCCAATTGCTGGTGCGCTCTCAGAATGGCTTGCGAGTAATTCCTTGATCGTTTCTGACACTTCAATTCTCCAATCAAATTATTCCGTTAATATTAGTGCACAGAGTGCTTGTTTCAACGTATTTTGACAAAACCTGACGGCTCTCACTGGCATTCAGCGGTACTGAATGCACACAGAGCCGCACACAATCGAAAGTTGCAGCATTATGATACGGTTGCCCCCTAGGCATAGGCCGCATCGACGATAAATTCTACTTTCAGTTCTGTGCGCGCCAACTTAGCTTCCCCACAAGCGCGCGCAGGGGCGTGGCCTACCGGCACCCATGCGTTCCACACTTCGTTCAAGCCTGCAAAGTCCTTCATGTCCGCCAGCCAGATCGTGACACGCAGCATCTCTTCGCGCGATGAACCCGCCTTTTCGAGCAGAGCGTCGATCTTCGCGAGGCAAACGCGCACCTGCTCTTGGATTGTTTCCCCTTCCGCCACTTGCCCCGTCAAATAGGCAACACCGTTATGTTTGACTATTTTGGAAGAGCGTTCGCCAGTTTCGATGCGTTCGATCATATAGGTGTCCTTTCAAGTGTTGGGTGCAGGCGCAAAAGAGCGGCCGAACCATTTGCACAGTTCATGATCCGACAGCCCGCAGAATGGCAAGCCTTTTTCA
>Ga0209199_1006022_pt1 | contig 10371 bp, 9 predicted proteins | sample COGITO_mtgs_1105_7_FD_184805 | JGI IMG/M metagenome (GOLD analysis project Ga0209199, IMG submission 184805) | Pelagic marine microbial communities from North Sea - COGITO_mtgs_110523 (SPAdes) (version 2) | ecosystem: Environmental > Aquatic > Marine > Epipelagic ...
TTTATTCCTCACCCTAATTCCTGAAATTATGAAAAAAGCTTCACTCAATTTCATTCTTTTCTTTTCATTTCTTCAATTTTCGAATGCTTCAACTAAAAGCATACTTTTAGTCGATCTAGACGGTGATGGTACTAAGGACTTTGTTACAATTGCACAAGATAACAAAACCCAGTTCAATAAAATTAATAATCGAGGGTATTATGGCTCTCCAGAAAATAGTTTATTTGAGCAAGCAATTACTCTCTACCCGTACAGTGTTATTTCATCAACTTATGATAATGCACTAAAATCTGCCATTGAGGAAAGTATTACATTGAATCATTGGCAAAACTATTGGAATTCATCTACCCAGGTCGCTGCTGGAGATTATTTCATCGATCAAATTACATATTTACATGCAAGCGATAAAGGAATCAGTGGGCTATCAGGTATCGAACAACTCAGTAACTTACAGTATGCACACTTAGGCGATAATAATTTCAATAATGAAGATTTAGATTACTTATTTCAATTAACATCCTTGATCAATTTAGACATTAGCTATGGAGGAAAACTTACCTCAATTGACGGAATTCAGAAGTTAACCAACTTGCACAACTTGGAACTTGAGGGTCAAAAATTGACCTCACTTAAACCGTTCCTGGAAATGCCCAATCTTAAATATATCGATATTGAGGAAAATTACATCAACCTTGCTGACTCTGATAACAGAGCTGATTTAGCAACGCTTCGTTCCAGTGGAGTGGATGTGGATATTACTCCGCAAGTACCAATTTCAGTTCAAAATTTGTCTGGGCAAATGTTGAATCGGGAAAACTCTTTTCTGTCTTCTCCTAATGACCCAAAAGCAAATTTCATTTATGCATTCGAACAGCTCTTAAATTTACTGGAGGAAGATGATGCCTCCTCCTTAAAGCAAGTTGCAATTAACGGCGGAGCTGCTTCTTCTCTTATTGATTTTTCCCTACCCGACCTTTGGAGAAATGATTTGGATTATGATGAGAACTCCGACCTAAACTCGGTTGCAGATCTAGGCCAAATTGAAGATTTCATGGTGGATGTGTTTATCCCTCGACTCACTGTTATTAATTCACACTTCTCTAAAATGGCTACCCACGACGGGACAATTATACTCACTCAAGATTTCACTGGCAAGGAAGACACCATTGAAGTCGATTCTGGTGACGCCTATATGATCATGGCTTTCGTTGAGGCATTAAAAGCATTTGCCCAGACAATATCGAGTTATGACTGGGATTATAACTTGAAAGAATTAGAAGGCCTTGAGGAAGACGATTTAGTAAACCTAGAAACTTTACTTGCCCCCTCCGATCGATTCATGAAATTTGGTAGATTAAAATCATCAAACCAACTCATTGCTGCAAAGGAATCATTTAAAAATGCGATCAGTCATTATAAAAATGGGGCTGATCGGATGAAACTACGTCTTGGACAGTCGAGATTATTAGAAATGACAACTGATGACTTAGACGATGAATTGGAACTCAGGTCTGACTTAGAAGAATTCTTGCTAGCTCTAGACAATAATCACAATTTGGATGATAGTTCTAATCAAGATATAATTAGTTTAAATTCATTCTTCGCCGGTAAATTTGATCCTGGTATACAGTTGCCGGAAGCAGTTGGAGAAAAGTTTGTAACTTCTGAAGTGACCGACCCTACTTTTGGTGGACTTTTGCCAAATTGGACTCAATCAATCGTAGCTCAACATGCCAAAGATGAAGACCTCGTAACAAACGATGCGATCGCCGGTGCAGTAGAGGTTAAAGGTGCACCCAATTGGAAAAAAGCGGGGTGGCTTGGGTATTTCTATGCTCCGAATCGCCAACAAGGATCCAATGAATTTCTAATGTTTCATGGATTATTAGGTTGGTCGTATGTAAAAGCAGATTCTCCCACAAATATCTGGATTTATTACTTTGACAGCAAAGAATGGTTCTGGACAAAAACCTCTGAATTTCCAAATATTTACAGATCTAATGACCAAAACTGGTATTACCCTTATGCATACAAGAAATTTTATATGTGGAGTAGTAATAGTTGGAATAGTGTTAATCTGTAAAAAAAAACTATCCTGGATTGTTTTACTCTTTATTTGTCCTAGTTTATACGGATCAAATATTCATCGGTTCTCGGAGTTTAAAAACTTCAATTCTACCTATTACAATAGCGAGACTGGAAAACCAGCATTGAGCTTTTACTTCAAGGAAATTTCTAAGGAATCTCCCAAGATTGGATTCTTCAAATTTTCAATTCCGTTTTTCTATGTGGAAGACCTAATTGTAAAAATAGAAATGGAAAATATGGAAAGTCAAAGCCTGATAAAGGATATTAAAGAATATCATAAAAAACAGGCGATTCGTTTTTTGCAGGCAAGAAATGTCAAAGTTCAATTTCATCTAAAAGGAGAAAATAATCTTTTTATTTCTGCAAACTCTATGAAATTAAGAAACAATGGGAGTTATCATTTTGGAGGGAATGTAAAAATTAAGATTAACAGCAAAATTTCCGAATTTTCGTCCTTATCGCTTATTTTTTCAAAAGGAAATGAACCCTATTCTTTAACCAATCAGAATGAGCAAACTGTGCTCAAAATATTTGAATCTTTCCATTCCATAGAATCTGAAGTACTTTCTAAACCATGAAAAGTTCCTTTGAATTAGCCATGGAAAGAATGGGGGGTAGTAGCTCCGCTTTGTCCGATGATCAGAAAAAAATTATTGCGGAGATTGACTCCAAGTACAAAGCAAAGATTGCAGAGAGGAAAATCTTTCTCGAAAAGAGCATATCAGATGCTCTGCAAAAAGACCTGCATGAAGAGGTCGATACCCTTCGTAAGCAGGTTGCAGAAGAGATTAGCTCACTTGAAAATAAAGCGGAAAACGAAAAGGAAAAAATTCACGAGCAAAATTAATCCACTCGGATTGTCGGTCGCTTCTAAGTTAGGCCGCTTTTGCTTTCCGATATGATATAATGTAGAGCATTGCTAATGGCACTCCATAATCTCCCCAACGCTCAATCCATTCGAAAATATTGACAATCCCCATCCCTGCAACGGTATCGGCGGGGACATACAGAAACTCAGTAAAAAACTTCCATCCCAAGGCAAGGAAAATCAGCGGGCGGAATGGAGCAATAAAAACTAACACTCCCAAGGCAAATTCAGCATACCCCACTTGGGTAATAAATCCTACATCTGCATTGACTCCGATCGATTGCCAATGATCGATAAGCATTTTCTTCTCTACCGCAAAGCCAAACCCTGCATGCCCAATAAGGAGTAATGCAAGGCAAGTTTTCAATAAAAAGAAAATAGTATCAATGGTGGAATCCTTGAGCTCGGGTTCCTTATAAGGAGTTACTAAATCTTTACCAGTTAATGTAAACGCTCCGGCCATAACCAATAGAATGAATGGAGGTCCCCAATTCCCTGCCCTTTCCCAAAATTCCCATGTTTGCATTTTTGCCACCCTCATCGATTCAGTAGCCAACTGGACAACCCATTCACCATCTACTTGAATCTTTTCTAGATTACCAGCAAGGGGTCGTAAAATTGCAGTCCACAAGGCCCATAAAAACATCCAAATCAAGACCGTACGGTTTGGCTTTCGTAACAATATGACCGCCATTAAAATATCAAACAGGCCAATTAATGGTTGTAACTTCCAAGCAATCTCAGGCTCAATTCCTTGCGAGGCAAAGAAAGGAAGCCAACCTGACTTGGTAATTATTCCCCAGGTGCCATGTCCAATAAAGCACAATGCTGCAGTGATTCGTAAGGTCCAATGTAACTGAGTTTGTAGGGTATCCTTATTACCAGAGTGTGAAGAAAATAATCCGTGGAGGAAGAACTCGTGTGCTTTCATAAGTAATTCTTAATTGGATAATAAATTTAAGTAAAGACGATAGATCAATCGGAGTTGACTCGATAAGGCCATCCTAGATATTCAAAAGGATGTCATTTTACTATAGTACTGTCTCAATGCGCATTCTTGCATGCGTAACTTTTTTGATCAATATCGCACTTCCAACATCTGCACAATTAAAGGAAGAAACTTGTGAGAAACTAAAAAACATCGGAAAGTTTTATGAAAACCCTGAGTCCAGCAGTTTGCAAAGTGCAAAACTTTTTCTTTCCTATCAACACCAGATTGGCTACATCGATGGAGCAGACCAGAGGGGAAAGAATTTCAATGATGACTTTGAGGAATTCCGAAGGTTTTGGATGGGAATATCCGGTAAATGGGGAAGCTACTGGAAGTTTAAAGTAGTAAGCCAATTATCAAACGACCGGCATAATTATCCAGCAAGTAAGGGGGGGGCTTATCGACAATGGGGACATGAAACTTTTCGTGCTGCCAACATTACTTTTGATGCCGATAAATTTTGGGATTTCGAAAACATTGATGCCATGGAAATCGGCTATGGTAGAAGAACTGGAAGGATGGCCGATGAATGGCAACGATCTTCCACCATGATTAATTGTCTGGAACGTTCTTCTTTTTCTAATAAGCTTTGGCTCTACGATAAAGAAAAGGGAAACCCCTTAGCGGCATGGGTTAAATGGAAAGCTGGTACTAACACATTTGATGCCGCGGTTTTTTCCGGAACTTATGACGATTATATTGGTGGGTGGAAAGACAGTAAGGTTTACTATGGCTCATGGTTGGGGGATTTCTCAGAGCAAAGCTCTTATCAATTGCATGAATATTGGCTCTCCTATTACAAACAAGATGGAAATTTAAACCAAGATCAGTTGGCAGGTGGAAATGATTGGGCTCTTTCCCTTGTGAACCGTATTGGCGACGGTTCATGGGCATTTCATTCGACCCTTGCATTTGGAAATAACGGAGATCAGGCGAATGCCGATCGAGAGGGAGATTTTGGCGGTCTAGTGCTCATGCCTATGTATTGGCTAAAGGAAGATAAGCTCAAACTAGTGGGACGCTATCTGTTCCAGCAGTCAGACCAAAAGGAAGGCCTCCGGTTAAACAGTCGTTATGCCCCCCTTGCGGATTCTCGTGATAGTGCGATCGATCTTAATAATGGCAGAGGCGATAAACACCATGCCTTTTATCTCGGACTAAATTATTATTTATGCGGGGAAAACCTTAAACTTATTACCGGTATTCAACACGATGAGCTTAGCTCCCATGGAGCAAACCAATATCGTGGGTGGACATTGGGTTCAAGTTTTCGAATTTGGTTCTGAGCATACATTAATTTTTGTCAGTATTTTTAAATTCTACATAGATCAAAAGATAGCGAATCAGGTTAGATCAAATAAACTTCTTTTATTATCTATAATTCGCCTGCTTCGGTTGTTTTATAATAATATTTAGATTTTGTAATGGTTCTTTTACCCAAAAAATGGGTATAGTATACTTGCTATGAAATCTCATGAAGTTTTAAAACAATCCGTAGAGGATGTGGGGGTTAAAACCATTGCATCAGACTTGGGGGTTTCTCCTTCCCTTCTTTACAAATGGTGCCAACCTGGGGATGAACCGACTGACAGCGGTGCTACTAACCCTCTCGACCGCTTAGCGAAAATCTTCGAAGCCACAGGGGACGAACAAATTATTTCCTGGCTGTGTCAAAAAGCAGACGGATTTTATTGTCCCAATCCAAGCACCGAAAAAGATCCAAATAAAGACTTATTTGCACATACACAAAAATTAGTCCGTGAATTTTCCGACCTCCTTCAAGTCGTATCCCAAAGCAACAAAAACGACAGCAAGATTTGTGCTGAGGATAGCAAAAAAATTCGCAAAGAATGGGAGGAACTAAAGGGAGTGGGAGAATCATTTGTTCATGCCTGCGAACAGGGTTTATTTTAAAATGTTAATGCTTAAATTGCCCTAATTCATTTGGGAAAAATACATCGCTACTTCGGTAATAATCAACCACTCTTTCAAACGCTCCTCAAAAAGGGAACCTGAAATGAATAGTTTTGGTTCATTTTCATTCCTAGAAGAGCCGATGGCCATATTCTTGTGAGGAATAAATTATTCAAACTATTGATTTTCTGTACTGCAGTAACCTTTATTTCTTAAGAGTTTTTTTGTTTTTAAGAATAAGGTTTTTTTTAAACATTTATTCGAAAGATGTTTGCAGGCACCCACGAATGCAGTAAGGATATATCACTTAATTTACTTTAAATATGTCCTCTGCATCCAACATTATATACACTAAAACCGACGAGGCTCCCGCACTCGCGACTTACTCTCTTCTGCCCATTCTTCGTGCTTTCACATCGTTCAGTGGCGTGCATTTTCAATCGAAAGATATTTCCCTCGCTGGTCGTATCCTGGCTCATTTCCCTGACTACCTTTCGGAAAATCAGCGCATTCCAGATGTACTTGCTGAGCTGGGAGAACTTGCCAGCCAACCAGAAGCTAACATTATCAAGCTTCCTAATATCAGTGCCTCTATACCACAGCTCAAAGAGGCGATACTGGAACTTCAGGGAAAAGGATTCGCCATCCCTGATTTTCCTGATGACCCACAAACCGATGAAGATAAATCCATTCGCTCTCGCTACTCCAAAGTCCTCGGCTCTGCGGTAAACCCTGTGCTACGAGAGGGGAATTCCGACCGACGCGTGGCTAAACCGGTCAAGGAATACGCCCAAAAGAATCCTCATTCAATGGGTCCTTGGCAAGCAGAGTCCAAGACTCATGTTTCTCACATGAAGTCAGGCGACTTCTACGGAAGTGAGCAATCTACGATCATCGATAAAGATCGGGTCGTCTCCATTGAATTTATCGATGCCAGTGGCGAGAAGAAGATACTCAAAGATCATTTATCATTACTCCAAGGTGAAGTAATTGACGCCTCAGTGATGAATCGTAATTCGCTTCGTTTATTCTTAGCAGAGCAATTAAAGGAAGCAAATGAACAGGGTGTGCTCTTTTCTCTCCATATGAAGGCCACCATGATGAAAGTTTCCGACCCAATTATCTTTGGACACTGTGTGGAAACATACCTAGGCGATCTTCTAGAGGACCACGCAGAAACTCTACAAAGCGCCGGATTCAACCCCAATAATGGACTTTCTGATTTTTACCGTATCCTTGATACACTTGATAAAAAAGATCAGTCAGATATTCGTGTAAAGCTCGATCGAATTATTAAGGAACGCCCTCCCCTTGCCATGGTTAATTCGGATAAGGGGATTACCAATCTCCATGTTCCCAGTGATGTGATTATCGATGCGTCCATGCCCGCCATGATTCGTACTTCAGGACAAATGTGGGGACCAGATGGTAACCCCAAGGACACAAAAGCAGTAATCCCGGATCGTAATTACGCCGGAGTATATCAAGCAACCATCGATTTCTGTAAAGAGAATGGTGCATTTGATGTTACTACTATGGGCAATGTGGCCAACGTCGGATTGATGGCTAAAAAGGCAGAGGAATATGGATCCCATGACAAGACTTTCGAAATTGAAAAAGCAGGTACTGTTCGTGTCGTAGGCGAAACGGGAAATGTGTTGCTTTCCCATGATGTGGAAACCGGAGATATATGGCGCATGTGCCAAACCAAAAAAATATCGATTATCGACTGGGTTAAACTTGCGGTAAACCGTTCAAAGTTGAGCGGTACTCCGGTCATTTTCTGGCTCGATGAGAAGCGGGCTCACGATGCCAATTTGATCAAGTATGTAAATGCCAAATTGACCACGCTGGACACCGAAGGATTAGACATACAGATTCTTGCCCCGATTGAGGCAACTAAAGTCACATGCCAACGATGTAAAGACGGACTCGATACCATTTCCGTAACCGGTAATGTTTTGCGTGACTACCTTACTGACCTCTTCCCCATTCTGGAGCTCGGAACAAGTGCAAAAATGCTCTCCATTGTCCCGCTACTCGCAGGAGGAGGATTATTTGAAACCGGAGCAGGTGGGTCAGCACCCAAGCATGTTCAGCAATTTGTAGAGGAAGGCCATTTGCGCTGGGATTCACTTGGTGAATTCTTGGCCATTGCAGTGTCGCTTGAAGACTTAGCAAATAAAACCGGGAATTCAAAAGCACAGGTTTTAGCAGGCACACTAAACTCTGCCATCGGCCGGTTTCTAGATGAAGATAAATCACCATCCCGAAAAGTGAATGAAATCGATAATCGCGGTAGTCATTTCTATCTCACACTTTTCTGGGCAGAAGCCCTGGCAGGGCAATCGGATGAGAGTGATCTTCAGTCTCAGTTTTCGGGATTAGCACAAACTCTTCGCGACAATGAAGAAAAGATAGCTCAGGAACTAATCGCTGCCCAGGGCAAACCAGTTGATTTGGACGGGTACTATCTCCCCAGTGTGGAGAAAGCTTCAGCCGCTATGCGACCAAGCCAAACCTTTAATCAGGCTTTGGATAACCTAGGCTAAGTTCCACTTAAATTCGAATTTCATTATTGGAAATCCTTTCTTAATCATTGCCAATATTCGACTATTGGTGTTGGGGTTTCACATGCCAAAAAAATCGGTTCTATTATCCTTTTTGCTTTCAAGTTTGTCGATAGCTTGTATGGCAAGTCCACCCAATGTTCTGTTTATTCTTGTAGACGATATGGGGGCAAAAGACTTATCCAATGAAGGATCAGGTTTTTATGAAAGTCCGAATATTGACCGAATAGCCAACGGGGGAATGAAATTCACCCGGGGCTATGCCACCTGTCAGGTATGCAGTCCATCAAGGGCAAGTATTGTGACCGGAAAATACCCGGTCAATCATGGCATCACCACCTGGATAGGAGATTCACCGGGAGAAGGATGGAGAAAGCGGGGAAGAAATGACAGTCACCTCCCACCCGAATATGAGCGCAACTTGCGTCATTCCGAAATCACTCTTGCCGAAGCGATGAAAGACGCCGGTTACAAAACCTTCTTCGCCGGAAAGTGGCACCTGGGAAGCGAAGGTTCGTGGCCGACCGACCATGGTTTTGATCTAAACAAAGGTGGCTGGGATGTGGGTGGTCCACGGGGTGGGTTCTTTTCTCCCTACACAAACCCAAATCTTCAATCCGGAGCGGATGGGGAATCCCTCACGCGACGCCTCGGTCTGGAAACTGCAGACTTTATAGAAAAGAACAAAGATCAATCCTTCCTTGCCTTCCTGTCCTTCTACGCCGTTCATGCCCCTATTCAAACCACAGAAACACTGTGGAAAAAATATCGGAACAAAGCAGAAAAAATGGGGCTCATCAAAAACAAAGAAAGGTTCCTCTTCGATCGTCGTCTGAATGTACGTCAGGTACAGGACTGTCCGATCTATGCAGGAATGATCGAGCAACTCGATCAATCTATCGGTCTCGTACTGGCTAAGCTTGATGAACATGGCTTGGATGAGAACACCATCATTTGCTTTACCTCCGACAATGGAGGCGTTTCCTCCGGGGATGCCTATGCTACCTCAAACTTACCCCTGCGCGGGGGTAAAGGTCGGCAGTGGGAAGGAGGAATTCGCGAACCTTTTTATATCAAGGCTCCCGGCATCACAAAGCCAGGCTCAATAGAAGCAACTCCAGTAAATGGAATCGACTGGTACCCTACCCTGCTTGAACTTTGCGGAATCGAATTTCCCCAAAAACAAAATTTGGACGGCGTCAGCCTTGTTCCTTTATTAAAAGGTAAAGCGATCAACGAGCGCCCACTTTACTGGCATTATCCACATTATGGAAACCAGGGAGGCGAACCCAGTTCGATCATTATGGAGGGTGACTGGAAACTCATTCATTATCATGAGGATAAAAGGAACGAACTTTATAATCTTGCTAATGATATTGGCGAGCAGAACGATCTGATCGCAAAGGAAAACAATCGTGCCCAGCAAATGCGAAAAAAGTTGATCACTTGGATCAAACAAACCAATGCCCAATTTCCTAAGCCCGACCCCCAATTTGATTCCGTAAAGAGAGACGCCCGTTGGAAAAATATTAAATCCTCAGGAAAGCAAGGATTGGAAAAACGTCACGCCACCTTTCTCGAACCGAACTACAAACCAAACAAGGATTGGTGGGGAAGCTCGGTCGATTAAGCAAAAGATAATCGTTTTGTTTAATTGCACACTTTTTATCATTACAGGGAAGAAACGCAAGTGAGCGAAACGGCAATCCATCGTGTCTCGAGTCACGTGGGTGAGTTGTCTATTCGCTTCCCGGTTCACAGTGGATCGCCACGGGCGAGGCCCTCGCGATGACAAGGCGTAGAACGGAATGGTAGTGTACGGTTCGGTCAAAACTCGCACACACATGTCATTGCGAGGAGAGAACGAAGTGACCGACGCGGCAATCCACTGCATGCAATCGGTGTGTACCGCGTGTGCCCCCCAATTACTGGTTCACAGT
>Ga0209199_1006028_pt1 | contig 10363 bp, 7 predicted proteins | sample COGITO_mtgs_1105_7_FD_184805 | JGI IMG/M metagenome (GOLD analysis project Ga0209199, IMG submission 184805) | Pelagic marine microbial communities from North Sea - COGITO_mtgs_110523 (SPAdes) (version 2) | ecosystem: Environmental > Aquatic > Marine > Epipelagic ...
GTGGGCCATAATCCCCGCGCCACCCGCCTTAAATTGCGCCATCAGTGCAGGATTTTGCGCAATCGCCACCGCACAGCCGAGACCCGCTAAGTTAAATGTTTTCGAGGCGGCTTGCAGGGTAATCGTTTGATTGGCTGCAAGCGGGCTAAGGGATGCCATGGGGGTATGAACTCGTCCATCTAGCAACAGCTCACAGTGAATCTCATCCGAACAGATCACAATGTTATGTGCCAAACAGATCTCTAAAATCTCTGCCAAGACCGTCGGCGGGATGACCCGCCCAACGGGATTCATTGGATGGCACAACAATAATAATTCAATCTCGGGCCGTTCTTTGGCCAAAGCTCGAAACTCGGCAACCGGGAAATCCCAACCTTCCGCCTCAGTCATCTCAAGGGTAAACAATTGCCGCCCCATGAACTCGGCCGCCTGCAAAAAAGGTTGGTAAACAGGAACCGCCGTCACGACCGCCCCACCCGGACGCACGACGCCGCGGATAATCTGATTAATGGCGGGGACAACACCGGGCACGAGCTCAAGGTCGCTGGGTGAAACAGACCAATCATAGCGCCTGCGGAGACGGGTCTGGATCACCGCAATCAAGGAGTCAGGCACAATGGTGTAACCATAGATTGGATGCTCGAGACGGGCACGAAGCGCTTGGGTCACCGCATCGGGGGCCGCAAAATCCATATCGGCAACCCACATCGGGAGCACGTCTTGCCCTCGATATTTATCCCACTTGGAACTCCAAGTCCCTTGGCGATTAATAACCGTATCAAAATCAGGCGTCACGGTTTGTACCTCTTTCTAGCGATACCTCGAGCGATTAAGTCTACATCAAATCGAGCATTAGGCGGGTTCCGTAGGCTGTCGAGATCATTCGAAAGCGCTTATACTCAGCGCATCGTCGCAAACAACGTTATCAGGAGTACAACAAGATGGGATTATTCTCTAAAGCCATTTCACTACCGAGCGCCGCGACCGCCTTACCCGGGCGCAGTGACCCCATGCCTGTGCCGAGTCAGCACTTTGTAAACGGCAATCCTCTCATCGGCCCCTTCCCTGAAGGCTATAACCAGATTTTGTTAGGCATGGGCTGCTTTTGGGGCGCTGAGCGAAAATTTTGGCAACTAGAAGGCGTTTACACCACGGCCGCGGGTTACGCCGGCGGGCACACGCCCAATCCTACCTATGAAGAGGTCTGCTCAGGCGGCACCGGCCATACCGAGGTGGTTTTAGTGGTTTGGGACCCGAGTCAATTGCCCTTAGAAACACTGCTAGCAACCTTCTGGGAAAGTCATGATCCAACCCAGGGCATGCGGCAGGGGAATGATCTTGGCACCCAATATCGATCCTGTCTCTACCTGCAAAACGAGTCCGACCTTGATCAGGCACAACAAACCGCGATGACGTTTCAGACCAAGCTGAGCGCTGCGAACTACCCAGCAATCACAACGGAACTTGCTGTCGATCAACACTTTTATTACGCCGAGCACTACCATCAGCAATATCTAGCGAAGGTCCCGAACGGCTATTGCGGCATCGGTGGCACCGGCGTGTGCTATTGAGATAGGCGTCTTTCAGGATTCAAAAAGCGCCTATTTAAATGCTTCTGCTTTGAACAGAGGTTTCTAACGCCAGAAGCGCCTGTCACTAGGACAGGAGTTTTTGGTAGGCCTGATCGTAGCGCTCAAGCGTCTGCTCGATCACCTCATTTGGCAGTGCCGGGCCCGGGGCTTCTTTATCCCACAACCCTTTGGCAACCAACGATTCCGTATAGTTTCTGACGAATTGCTTGTCATAACTATTCTGCTCTTCGCCTGGACGCCAAGCATCAGCTGGCCAAAACCGTGAGCTGTCTGGGGTCAAAACCTCATCGATCAGCACAGGCTCACTGGATCCCGGCTCGAGCCCGAACTCAAATTTGGTATCCGCGATTAAGATCCCTCGCTGACCGGCGTAGGCTCGACCCTCATTATAAATTGCAATCGAGGTGTCCCGAATCGACAACATCAGGTCCTTCCCAGCAATATCGCAACTCTCTTCAAAGCTAATATTTTCATCATGCCCTGATTCTGCCTTGGTGCTGGGCGTAAACACGGGCGACTCAATCCGGTCGCTGTTGACCATCCCGGCCGGTAACGCAATACCACAAACGTGACCAGATCTGAGGTAATCTTTATAGCCACTGCCCGTTAAATACCCTCGAACAATACACTCAACCGGCACCACCTCGTTCTTACGGCAGATCATAATCCGGCCGTCCAGCGCCGCGTAATCCTGTTCAGACAACCCGCTAATATCCCGAATATTGGTGCTCACCAAATGGTGGCGGTAACGTCCAGAAAAATAGTCAAACCAAAACTTTGAAATCTTCGTCAGCATCGCGCCCTTACCGGGGATACCGTTTTCGAGCACCACGTCAAAAACACTCACGCGATCCGAGGCGATAATCAAAAGGCCCGCATCACCATTTGGCAAGGTCACGTCATAAAGGTCTCGAACTTTACCGGTTCTTTTGTTGGGGAGGGGGAGGTTGGTTTCTAGTAATGCCTGCACAATGCCACCTTTTTACTCAAGTTAAGAATATTCAATTACCGTACCGAAGACAGTGCTTGCTCGAAGTCATCAAGCAAGTCGCCAATGTCTTCAATGCCCACAGAAAACCGGATCAGATTGTCCTTGATGTCCATTTCCGCGCGACGAGCAGGCCCAATTTCATAAAATATCGAATGGGCAACCGGTATGGCAAGGGTTCTGACATCGCCCAAATGGGTGGCCTTAATCACCGTCTGCAACTGATTCAGAAACCTAAAACAATCGATTTCCGGTTGCAACTCGATACTCAAAATGGCGCCTGGGCGACCGAACAGATCAACCGTTCGTTGATGTTGCGGATGATCGGGCAACCCAGGGTAGTAAACCGCGTCGATTAGATCATGAGCTTGAAAGAACTCAGCGAGCGCGGCAGCATTATCGCAAGCCCGCGCCATACGCAACGCAAGCGTATCGGCCCCAGTCGACAACCGATGTGCCGAGTCCGCAGCCAAACTTGCGCCAAAGTCGCGTAGCCCTTTTTTCTTGATTTGGTTCAAGCCCCACATGGACGGCTCGCCAACTCGATAGCCGTCATAGATATTGGGAAACGTCGTCCAATCGAACAGGCCCATTTCCGTCACACTGCCCCCGAGCGCATTGCCATGCCCACCGATGTACTTGGTGAGCGAGTTAATGACCAAAGACGCATCCACCGATTTCGGCTGAAAGAGATAGGGCGTCGTGAGGGTATTATCAACCACATAAATTAATCCCTGCGCTTTGCAGACAGCGCCGATCCCCACCAGATCTGAAACTTGCGTTCTTGGATTCGCAATGGTTTCGACAAAGACCAATTTGGTATTGGGCTGAACCGCCGCGGCAACCGCATCAGCACTGGTTGCATCAACAAAGGTTAGCTCGATGCCATGGGCGCCAAACGATTCGAACAAACTCGCGGTGTTACCAAACAAGTATTTTGAGGCGATAACGTGATCACCCGATCGCAAAAGTGCAAACAGGGTCGTGCCAATTGCCGCCATACCCGTACTAAAGGCAATCGTCGCTCGGCCATTCTCCATTTGGGTGACTTTTTGCTCTAGCGCCTCGACCGTTGGATTAATCTGTCGACCGTAGGTATAACCCTTTTGCTTACCCTGGAACACTCGCGCCAAATCATGCGCGTCTTCGTAACCATAGGTTACACCCGGATGAATCGGCTTCAGTAGATTACCGTGTTCGACGCCAAATCGGCGATCCGAATGCAAAAGCTGTGTGGTAAATCCCATAATGGGTCTCCAGAAATAAAAAACCCGCAAAGGTACGCGGGCCGTGCCCCTTAGCGGTACTTGTTACGCGCCCGCAAGTTGGTTACAAATCGGCGCGCCATAATTTTATTACGCACGTCAAGACTATTCAATGTCCCACCGAACGCGCCCCATGACTTCAGGAACGGGAATGGGGCCTGCTACAATAGACGCTCCTCAATCGCACATGACGCTCATGACTGATTCTTTAAATCCGCGTTTACTTCAATTTATCCAAGATTCCCCAACACCGTACCATGCGACGCAGCAGGTTATGACAAGACTTGATGCCGCGGGGTTTCAAGCGCTGTCTGAAACCGATGTCTGGGCCCTTAAAGCCGGCCGGTACTACGTTACCCGGAATGATTCTTCGATCATTGCCTTTTGCTGGGATCCCAGCACGCTAACGGAGTCTGGGCTCAAGATGGTCGGCGCCCATACCGATAGCCCCTGCCTCAAAGTCAAGCCCAACCCGGTGACCCTCGAACAAGACTATCAGCAGCTCGGTGTCGAGGTGTACGGCGGCGTCCTAATGAACCCTTGGTTTGATCGCGACCTGAGCCTTGCCGGGAAGGTCACCTATCGTCTACAAAATGGTCAGCTTCGCAATGGCTTGATCAATTTTCAGCAGGCCATTGCCGTGATTCCAAGCCTTGCCATCCATCTTGACCGAGAGGCCAACTCGCAGCGTAGTATCAACGCGCAAACTGATTTGCCCCCGATCATTTCTCAAACCACTGAGCCATTTGACGTCTTGTTAAAAAACGAAGTGCTCAGAACCTATCCAGAGAGCCAGATTGACACCATCCTCGCGTGGGATCTGTGTTTTTATGACGTCAACCCGCCGGCTTTAATCGGCCTTAACGACGCCTTCATCGCAAGCGCCCGTTTAGACAACCTCCTATCGTGCTTCATCGCCCTAGAGGCTTTAATTCAAAGCGAGGCGGCAACCAACACCTTGATTGTGCTCAATGATCATGAGGAGGTTGGTAGCAGCTCGATTGCAGGCGCTGACGGCTCCTTTTTGGTGGACGTACTGAACCGTTTAACCACCAATTCTGAGGACAAAACCCGCATACTGGCCCAGTCCTTATTAATCTCAACGGACAACGCTCATGGCGTGCATCCTAATTTTGCTGGCAAACATGATCCGAGGCACAGCCCAAAGCTGAACAAAGGGCCTGTGATCAAGGTTAACGCCAATCAGCGTTACGCGACCAATTCCGATACCCACGGTTATTTTAGGGCGCTTTGCGAGGCGCAGGACATCCCGCATCAGGTTTTCGTCACACGATCAGACATGGGGTGCGGCAGCACGATCGGTCCGATCACCGCGAGCAAACTTGGGGTTAAAACCCTCGATATCGGCCTGCCAACTTTTGGCATGCACTCTATTCGAGAGTTAGCAGGGGCAAAAGATCCTGAATACCTGCTGCGAGCACTAAGGGCTTTTTTCAGTCAATCACAAGGCGTGCTAATCACCGCTGAGCATTAATCAAGGGTGAGCGATATAAGACTCGCCTGCCACTGCAGACGACGCAGCAGCTTAAGCAACAAGACCGAATCGGGCTGCGCCGCAAGCCGCGCTTTGGTCGTCTCATAGAGCGTAATCAGACGGGCGTCCTGCTGCCACCGAGCCGACAAAAAATCGCGCCATCGCTGGGCTTGCGCTGCGTCTAAGCTATCAGGGAAGTGCCTTGCTTTAAACGTGAACAGCAATTCATTCAGGCGGGCGTCGGCGAATACTTCAGTTTGCCCCGGCGCACTCGCTATTTCGGGAACCTGTGCAAAGCGGCTGCGATCAACTTCTGAAACAAACCCGCCGCTGTAAAGCTGAAACTCAGCATCCTTTACGGGGGCCTCCGGCACACGCCGCATTGCTTCAATCAGCGCGCCTTGAATGCCAGGATAACTTTGGATTTTCTTTACAAACCCGGTCAGCGCATCAGGCGACCAGCTCAAATCCGCCGCTAATGCCGGTGGTAAGGTATTCATCGGCGCGATCGGCGGACAACGATTGATTTGAATCCGCTGAACAACAGAGGGCTTTGACCGAGCCCCGTCGACCCGTTTTGGCAACAAAAAGTCCGTTAGCGCATCGCCCTTCAGTGCACAATACGCTTCTGGATCTTGGCGGAGATCCAAGCAGATGACCGAATTTTGATTTGAAGGATGTGCGATCAGCGGCAGGATCGGCGCGAGATATCGATCACTTGAGTCAAAAAACGGCTGAATCAGTAAGACCGGCGCTTTACCTAACGGGTAGAGCAGGTCCAAAACCGCCTGTTTCTTTCGCATTTGGAAGTGGTAATCAAAGAGTTTTGGTTGCGCCGTCTTAACCAGCTTGGCTAAAGAGATTGTCGCTTCAATATCTGACAGCGCATCGTGGGCATTTTCATGACTGAGTCCATTCGCCTCGGCCATCTTAACGAGGGTAAAAGACGGCTTACCATCTTCTCGTTTTGGCCACTTGATGCCCGCCGGACGAAGCGCAAAAGTCATCCGAAGCAGATTAATCAAGTCCCAACGCGAATTGCCGTTCTGCCATTCACGCGCATAAGGATCAAAGAAATTGCGATATAAAGATTGCCGAACAAACTCATCGTCAAAATTTAAATTGTTATACCCAACCACACAGGTGCCAGGCTCTGTAAAACACGCTAACATTTTACGAAGCCCAGCTAATTCACTCAGGCCTTCAGCATCAATTTGATCCGGGTCAATTCCCGTGATCAATGTGGCATCCGGATGAAACAGCGTGTCGACACTGGGTTTAATATAGAAGTTGACGGGCGAGCCGATCGGCCGAAGGTCCGAATCCGTTCGCTGGCCTGCAAACTGAACGATTCGATCCAGAATCGGGTCCGTACCCGTGGTCTCAAGGTCATACCAAAAAAAGGTGCTTTGCATACGATTGCATCTTCGAATCCAGCCCTACTGTACCCTATAATCAAGCAATCTGGTCTCGAGTCGCACCATGGGTCATTCAAAAATTCTGTTTACCGCTTTAGGCCCGGTCGCTGGCTTCGCGCTCTTTTTTGTGCTGACGGCCCAGGATCAACCCACAGTTATCGCCATTACCGCAGCAATCACTCTTTGGACCGGCCTGTGGTGGGTCTTTGAGCCGATTCCCATTCCTGCAACCTCATTGTTGCCGCTAGCACTGTTCCCGGCATTCAGCATTTTAACGCCGGCACAAGTTGGGGCCGCCTACGGAAGCCCGCTTGTTTTATTACTGATGGGCGGCTTCATTTTATCAACGGCCATGGAACGCAGTGGCGCCCATCGACGCGTTGCACTCACCATGGTTAACCTTTTTGGGGGCAGCAGTAGTCGACGCTTAGTGTTTGGCTTTATGGCCGCCTCAGCGCTTTTGTCCATGTGGATTTCTAACACCGCAACGACCTTGATGCTGCTGCCGGTCGCCCTCGCGGTACTGGAAAAAGCCCCCGACAAACGATTGGCCGTGCCACTCTTGTTGGGCATCGCGTATGCCGCCAGTATCGGCGGTATCGGCACCCCAATCGGCACCCCACCGAACTTGGTTTTCAGAGAAGTTTACGCAACAACCACAGGCCAAGAGATTGGTTTTCTGACCTGGATGACCTGGGGCGTGCCGGTCGTGCTCCTCTTTGTACCCTTGACCGCCCTGTGGCTGACTCGGAATCTGAATTATCAAGGCACGTTTGATTTACCGCCTGTCGGCGCTTGGCAAACCGCAGAACGCCGGGTGCTCATCGTCTTTTCTTTAACCGCCCTAGCCTGGGTGACTCGTAGTCAACCTTTTGGCGGTTGGAGTCAATTATTGAATGTGCCCGGCATTAATGATGCAAGCATTGCAATGCTTGCAGTCGTCGTCATGTTTTTGGTGCCCAACGGCCGAGGTGAGCGTTTACTGACCTGGGATGCCGCAGAAAAAATTCCCTGGGGGATGCTGATCCTGTTCGGCGGCGGTATCGCTATTGCCAAAGCCTTTGTTACTTCCGGACTATCTCAAGAACTTGGCGGCATGCTTACCCAGCTGGCAGGGTTGGATCTATTCTTTTTAGTCCTGGTTATTTGCCTGGTCATCACCTTTATGACCGAAATCACCAGCAATACGGCGACGACCACTTTGATGTTACCGATCCTTGCGGCCGCCGCGGTCGCCTTTGAGATCCCACCCGAGCGGTTGATGGTGCCGGCTGCCATGAGTGCAAGTTGCGCGTTTATGCTACCCGTCGCCACAGCGCCCAATACCATTATGTTTAGTACAGGCGCCTTTCCAATTCGAACTATGATACGAGAGGGCTTAGCGCTCAATATTATTGGGGCATTTTTGATTAGCTCGCTGAGCGTTTGGCTGATCTAAGGATTCAGGCGGGGCAAGCAGACCAAGATGAAAATGTTGAAAGGGGTGACGAGACGTCGTCACAGGACTATTCTTAATCCTGACAAATCGATCCGTTAAGGCAGACCATGCGATTCATTCGGGGCAGTCTCACGCTACTGCTCATGCTCATCAACACCTTGATCCTTGCGATACCGCTCTGCATCGCGGCGCTAGTGCGCGGGCTTACCCCATACCGGTACCAAGCGCTGTGCACGCAGATTTCAATGCGTTGTGCTGAGGGCTGGATTGCCAACAACAACCGGATAATCGATGCCTTTCAAACCCTCGACATCAGCGTTGCGCACTATCCCGAATTAAGCCCTGACGAGTGGTACCTGGTTATCTGCAACCATCAAAGCTGGACTGATATCGTGATTCTGCAGCGAATTCTGAATAAGCGAGTCCCGATGTTGAAGTTTTTTATTAAGCAGACGCTGCTGTATGTTCCGATCCTTGGGGTTTGCTTCTTAGCGCTCGATTTCCCCATCATGAAGCGCTACGACAAACGCACCCTTGCCAAGAAGCCGCATCTAAAAGGCCGAGATCTTGAGACCACTTTAAAATCCTGTGAGCGATTTAAGCTCACGCCGGTTTCGGTTCTAAATTTTGTAGAGGGCACTCGTTTCTCACCTGAGAAACAGCGGCGATCAAAGAGTCCGTACCAACACTTACTCAAGCCCAAAGGCGGTGGTGTCGCCATGGTCGTCGACTCCATGCAAGATGATCTCAGTGCGATCTTGGATGTGACATTGGCCTACCAACATGAAACGCCATCATTTTGGTCTTTTATATGCGGCCACCCAACGCCAATTAAAATCCAAATTGACCGCCTGCCAATCCCCAGACGAGCCGATCTCCCCGAATCCGGCGCCGCGAAATCAATGGGTAAACAGGTTAAGCAAATCTTGCTCGATCGCTGGGATAAGAAAGAGGCCGTTTTGCAGCAACTGCTAGAGCCTAACTAACTCTCCTGCTATGCTTGCCGATCGGAGGAGCCGCTTTGACTTCAATCTACAATGACTATTTTGGGCTGAAAGAATCCCCCTTCTCGATTGCACCGAATCCTCAATATCTTTATATGAGTGATCGGCATCGCGAGGCACTTGCCCATTTAATGTACGGCATCCAAGGTGACGGCGCCTTCATTTTATTGTCAGGTGAAGTCGGGACCGGCAAAACCACGATCTGTCGATGCCTGCTAGAGCAAATCCCCACCCAAGTTGATACCGCCTTTATTCTCAATCCAAAATTAACGGCCGCTGAACTGCTTGCAGCAGCCTGCGACGATTTAAAGATCAGCTATCCCCAAGGTGCAACGATTAAAGTCCTAACCGACTGTATTAACGCCTATCTCCTTGAGGCTCATGCCAACGACCGACGCACCGTACTCATCATTGACGAAGCCCAAAACTTATCCATCGAGGTGTTAGAACAACTGCGTTTGCTGACTAATCTTGAAACAAACCAGCGCAAACTCCTCCAGATTATTTTGCTCGGCCAGCCAGAACTTTTAGTGCTCCTGGCGAAACCTGAACTGCGACAATTGTCGCAAAGGATAACAGCACGGTTTCACCTCAAGGCCTTAAATCGCGATGAAATTTCAGCCTATATTAAACATCGGTTAGTGGTCGCAGGGGCAAAGGGTACTTTTTTCACAAAACCCGCGATCGATCGAATTTATAAAATCAGCCAAGGTATTCCGCGGATTATTAACTTGGTTTGTGATCGCTCTCTACTGGGCACCTATTCTGAGGGCGAGCTTCAAGTCACACCAAAAATCGTGGCAAAAGCGGCCTCGGAAATCCTTGGACCCGAGACCCAAGCGAGTCCTAACTGGCGATTGATTGCAATCGCGAGCATTGGTAGCTTGGTTGTGCTGACGGGACTCTTAATCCTGATGCTCACGGGCGAATCAGAGGCGCCCATTGCCCAAATACAACCCACGGCGCAGCAAGAGACTGTCGCGACAATCAACCAACCAATGACGGCTCGTGAAGATCAATTCGCAGACGCGACCGCTTACGTCGCGCCCGCACCCCAGCAGAGCCTTGAGATAGCGGAGCCCGTGCGCTTGCAAACGTTTGAAGAAACGCAGCCCGCGCCTTACGGGGATCAATCCAGCACAAACCTCACCTCATTGCGTTTA
>Ga0209199_1006031_pt1 | contig 10361 bp, 8 predicted proteins | sample COGITO_mtgs_1105_7_FD_184805 | JGI IMG/M metagenome (GOLD analysis project Ga0209199, IMG submission 184805) | Pelagic marine microbial communities from North Sea - COGITO_mtgs_110523 (SPAdes) (version 2) | ecosystem: Environmental > Aquatic > Marine > Epipelagic ...
CTATAGAGAGCCCAGTGGATCTCTGCAAGAGAACAGTGCAATGAATCTTGCTTTTAATACGCGGCCGGCTTATTCAGCAAGTCAAATGCAAGCCGCATTGAAATTTGGACAACATTATCTGAACCAGTATGGCGTTACTACGGTGCAAGATGCGCTCCTAAAGCTTGATGGCAATGAGGCCTATGTTGGTGGACCGACATACATGGAGATGGATCAAGCGGGAGACCTAACAATTAGAGTAGTTGGGGCGTTGGTATGGAATACAGAGTTAGGCATGGAGCAGTTATCGCGAATTACTGATGCGAGAGAGCAGTTTAAAACACCGCTCTTTTCTGCGCCTTCAGTAAAAATTTGGCTTGATGGGGTGATGGAAGTTCATACCGCTGCTCTTTTGGTGCCTTATAGTGATCGGGAGGATGGTTATAGCGGAGAGCTTTTGATCAAGCCAGAGCAGTTAGACACTGTTGTTAGTCAACTTGATGCGCTGGGCTTTCAAATACACTTTCATGCCATCGGGGATGCAGCTGTTCGTCAGTCGTTAGATTCCCTTGAGCTAGCGCGCCAAGTGAACGGGGTAAGAGATAGTCGTCATCATATGTCTCATATACAGCTGTTTGATCCAACAGATATACCGCGTCTAGAGTCGTTAAATGTAGTGGCAAACTTTCAGCCCTATTGGGCATGGGCAGACAAATTCATCACAGAACTAACAATACCTAAACTGGGAGCGGAGAGAAGCAAATGGTTATATCCGATTAAAAGCGTTCTTGATTCAGGAGCGGTGGTAGCTTTTGGAAGTGATTGGTTTGTCACCTCAGGTAATCCTCTGCTGGGCATTGAAACTGCTGTTACACGACGTGATCCTCTAACAAACATCAGTGATCCATTTCTTGAAAGCGAACGGATCAGCTTGGCTGATGCGATTGAGGCATACACAATTAATAGCGCTTATGTGAATTTTATTGACGATGAGACCGGATCAATTGAGAAGGGGAAAGTAGCTGATTTGATAGTTCTAGATAAAAACCTTTTTGAACTCGCTCCTAATGAGATTTCTGACGCCCAAGTTCTACTAACTCTTCTGGAGGGCAAGCCAGTTTATGGTGATTGGACGCTTTCCTCTATCCCAAAGACAGCGCAATAAATTTATTTTGCTGCTAACTGCTTTCAATATAAGAACCAATGCGGTCTTTAACATAGTCCCGTAGGTCTAAATTCCAATCTTCCATGGGAGACAAAATACCAAAGTTATGGACTCTCGATGCCGTTCCCTTTTGAACGCGCTCGCAAATAGCCCAATCTTGCAGATTAACAAGGTGCCAAAAATCAACAGCGTCTGATGGCTCAAACTGCGGACTTTTGACCTCTTTTTCTTCGAATAAAAAATGACACTCTATTTTAGTTTTTTGGGCAGTAATAGCCTTTAAAATAAATACGGCAACATGGTCTGCAGCGAGAGAAACAAATAAATTGGGATATAAAAGGTCGCCTTTATGTCGATTGAGTTCATCTTCGTTGAGCCCAGGAAATGGCGTCCTGTGGGTCGTTCCGGACATTGTGAACGTATTTGCCCCTTCTCGATGAGGAACACCCCTTTCCCAATCAAGGTTAGCACCACCATTCTTTCTAAAAGCCGGCACTACTTGGCACAATTCAGGATGCACAGGACCGCAGTGATAACATTCATTATAGTTTTCACATAGTACTTTCCAGTTTGCATTAACCTCATACTCAATTGTCTTGCCTATGACTAAAGATTCGAGTGGATATCGCTGATATCGCTCTTCTATTTCGGCTATATGGGAGGAGAAAGGGGGAGCTGCTTCAGGGCTAAGATTTAAAAAGATAAACCCTCCCCAGGTTTCACAACCCACTGGGTGTAATTTTACTTTTTCTACTTCTAGTCCCAACGACTCATCAATGTGAGGAGCTCGTTGCAGTTGTCCATCTAGGTCATAGGTCCAGGCGTGATATGGACAAACGAAAGCTTTGCCACCTGCTAGACCTCCTCTAAGTAATCCACTCTGATCCGATTCGCTCTCTGATGGGCATAATTGCGCTCCTCGATGGCGGCATACGTTATAAAAGGAACGCATAGAACCTGTATTATTTCGAACTAGAAGGATACTTTCTCCATATATATCTAATACCTTGCAATCTCCTGAATTGGGGAATTGCTCCTCTCTCCCGACACAGAGCCACTCCCGCATAAAAATGTGTTCTCTTTCAAGTGCAAAGATATCAGAGTCTAAATACCAGTTACTGGGCAGCGTTTTCTCAAAGCCATCAAGTGTTTCTAAATAATCGCTCATCAGCTTCTCCTATGGAATTTCTTATTTGAATTTGACAGGGCCTTTAATAACATCAGCTTGCTGAGACTGTCTCATAAGTTGATGTGCAGCGAGAACACCACATATTGACATGATTGCAATGACACCGAAGTAATAGCGGTAGCCCAAAACTCCCGGATACGAGTCAAGTAGCATACCTCCTAAAATAGGCATAAAAAAGTCAGGTGTAAACCCTATGGCCGAGATAACTCCAACAGCAGTGCCGGTTGCTGCTGGAGCAACGCCAGAATCATCAAGTAGGGCAAAGTAGATACCCCTTAAAGCAAAAACAGCACAGGAAGCGACAGCGACATTGAGCAACATTAAGAATAGGTATGCTTTGCCTCCTGGGAGAATAGCAAAGGCGACAAAAGAACCTGCCATAGTTAATGTTAATACAAATACGGTTCTGGCTATTCCAAATCTATCAGCGATAAAACCAGCAGAAGTAGCTGCCAGTGGTTTTAACCACATCTTAGCTACGCCAATACTGGCTCCTAATAAAATACTAAGTGAGTAGCCTGTGGTCGCATAGGGTGTAAAATAATAGGCGCCCCAATTGGCGCTGTAAGTGGTTAGAACAACGATTGCAATTAACCAAACAGAGGGCATTCTCAATACGGTGAGGACATTCTTGAGGCTGACTCTTTTCAGAGCAGCATCTTGGCCCGATGAGTTTGTGTTGCTATCTTTCAAGAATCTCCACGACATCATTGCAAGCGCGATATTGATCCAAGCGTATATAGTAATCACTTGAGATAGCGCAGTGGCTTGACTGCCAAGCCATGCAAAGACCGCAAGAATTGCTGAAGAGATTGCGACTTCGACTAGCCCCCGTCCACTCTCTAATATACCGAAGGCGCGACCTTGCTCCTCAGAACTGGCGCAGCTACGAGTTGCTTTGATCATTGCTCCCCAAAATATAAGTGACGTACAAATTCCCCAAAAAAAATGTAAGGCAAGATTTGCGTTGTAAGAAGGAAGCGTTGCAAAGTAGAGGCCGCCCAAACCTACGCCGAGGAGTGATAAAGAAATAAGCTTGCGCGGAGAATATTGATCAGCTAGCCAACCCCCTGGAAAATAGCTGAGCATGCTGGCCAGGCCAAACACGCTAAACAAAATGCCCATTTGGGTATTAGTGTATTCAAAAGCTTGTTGGATTGGGATGTAATAGATTTCTCTTAAGAAAGGTAATAAATAGATCGTTCCACCAGAAAGACACAGTAGCACCATTATCAGCCAGCGACCCTCCGTATTGCGAGGTACCAAGGTCAGATAACCTTATCTGGTGGAAATTCCGCTATCGGAATGTCCCGCAAATATAATTCATCTGGCGGACGATCAAGCTGCCTCGCAAATTCATGCCCTGAGTAAACCGCATGGACTAACGCGCCGGGGGCCAAAGCGTCTCCGATGCGCTCGACTGACTTTATTCCTGCTTGAGAAAATTCAGAACTGCGTGACATTAGTTGGTTATAAAGTTGATCATTGGGTAAGCGCAGTCCCACAATGACGACAGATTTTATGGCTAGAGATATAGGCTTGTTAGTAAATATATTACTTAAAGTGACCTTCTTGCCATCAAAATCGTGCAGAAGCATTTGTGTGAATACCTCTACCCCAGATTTTTCTAGAGACTGATGCACAAAAGGCAGTTCATTGGTCATGATGGTCCAGGCCGAAGCATGGCCGGTAGGCGTCGCGTAACTTACATTGAGATCTTGTAACGCTAAAGACTCGGCAATTACACCACCCAGATAATAATTGTCAAAGTCATACACTAGCACAGGTCCTTCGGGAATCATCCCCGAGGCTAAATCATCAGGGGTGTAAACATCTGGTCGATTAAGTTCACCGACGGCTATCTCCAGTGATGAGTACAGGGCTTTAGTCCAATGAGCACCAGTGGCAATGCCAATTCGGGAATGCTCTAACCCTAAAATATCATCAACCCCTAAATCACTATCAAGATAAAGACTAACATTACTCATGGTTTTAAGGGCATTGAGTCTGTAATCGGTCACTCGGCCCCACTCACTTAGGCCCGGTAACTTAGTCTCATAAATCAGACGGCCTCCCATTTTTGTATTTTTATCCGCGATCGTAACCTGATATCCGCGCCTAGCCGCAGTTAAACCAGCTTCTAACCCTGCAGGGCCACCGCCAACGATTAATATTGAATCATCGCTGCCGGGTTGTTCAAACCTTTCTGGATGCCAGCCTTTGCGCCATTCTTCTCCTGCGGTTGCATTTTGGGTGCACCGCACCGGAACACCATCATGCCAACTTGAAATACAAATGTTACAGCCGATGCACTCCCTGATGTCGCCTTCACGGCCCTCATTGATCTTGTTGGGCAAGAAGGGATCCGCAATAGATGGGCGTGCGCCTCCAATTAGGTCGAGCACACCTCGTTTGATCTGTGAAACCATTGTGTCAGGAGAGGTAAATCGACCAACCCCAACCACAGGTTTATCAGTCACTTTTTTCACAAAATCGATGATAGGCTCGTGGGCGCATTCCTGGCGGAACCGAGATGCGCCACAGTCAGTAGGGCTTGAATCCATCTTCACATCCCATAAATCTGGGGCATCTGAAAGCAATTCAACCACTTCATGGGCTTCGGATGATTGGTTATTACTAGGCTTTCCTCTTAATTCTTCCAAGCTAATACGTAGCGCCACACCGCAGGTATCGCCAACGGCATCTTTGGTGGCCTCTATCATCTCCCTAACAAAGCGCACCCGATTTTTAACTGAGCCCCCATATTCGTCTGAGCGGTGGTTGTACTCCTCCAACAAAAACTCATAGCCAAGGTAGCCCATACCCGCATAAATATAAACGATATCAAAGCCCGCACTTCTGGCTCTTTTGGCAGCAGCAACCTGCCAAGCAATGACGTCACGAATATCCTTTTTATCCATTACTCGGGGTCGCAAGTTCCCCATAAAACCAACGTGCGTTGCCGCCCATGAAATTCCTGAAGGAGAGTAGGGTGCTATCCTTGAGGTTCTGTTCATAACCGATGCTCCGCCATGCCAAAGCTCCGCTGCAGCCAACGCGCCGTGACTATGAATAGCATCGCAACAAAGGGCATGTGATCGAATGTCATTTTTATCCCATAACCTGGCGTAGGGTAGCGGGCTATCATCAGAAGATGGGTGAATAGAGAGAGCACCAGTGGAAACAACTCCCCAGCCCCCTTCAGCTTTAGTTTCTCTAAAAGCCGCTCTAACGCGAGGATTAGCCTCGGTCATGCCACTGGCATGGGGTACTTGATAGAATCTATTAGGGGCTGTTACTGGACCAATCTTGACTGGATCAAACAAGATATCATATCGGGGATTCCTGCTCATTCTTATAGCTACTCCCTACATTTGTATGTATGTAATACTAGCTAGCCTACTGACCAAAAATATACTGGAACCTTAGGATTCTATACCTATTTTAGATAGTGTGTTATCCATAAAACTATTTTATTTCAAATCCAAAAGACATGATCAACTCGTCTTAAACCTGATAGTAAAAAAATAATACTCTTTTAACCCTTTTAAGGAACAATAAAAAATGACTAGATTATTTATAATAGTGGTCACAATTATCATGTTGGCAGGATGTATAAGTATTGATGTCGAAATCAATGATGATCTTGACTTACCCGAAGTCACCCCAATTCAGACGGTTGCTCAATACGTTGAAGATTTTAATAATGCTGATCTTGATGCTTTAAATGAGGGTTCAGGGTCGCCATTTTTTTGGCTCATGGGAGATGAGAAGAATGTGTATGACAAATACGGGGAATCAGTAGATTTTGTAAGATTGAGAAGTAAAGGTTGGAGTTACTCTAAGATTAATTCCTTGGAGCTGATCTACGAAGATGATAAGACTGCGATGGTTTACATGAATTTCTCAAGATACAACGCTAACGATGAAGTTATTTTGACGTCTGAGGTAAATTATCTGTTGGTGAACAACGCCTATAAATGGAAAATAAAGGGTGGTTTTGCTCCCAATAAAGTGACTGTAGGGAAAGACTGAAACGTATCGTTCTCTGGATGGGGTGTTCAGTTATGCTTCCCTCTTTATGGAGGAAAAGTGTGCAAATTCGAAATCTAAATACAGTTCTTTGGATCGTCCTCCTATGCGGATGCGCGGGAAAACTAGATATTAGCAATCTTGAACTCTCATCAAATGTGCACGAAGGTTGTTTTTCACCCACAACAACAATGGATGTCTACTATTATAAAAACGGTTTTAACCAAAAGTACGAGCTTTTATCCCCTAAAGCACCTTGGTGTAGCAACGACATATTTATGGAATCATGTCAAAAAGTATTCCCAATTTCTAAAAGTGGTGAAATAAAGATCACTAAAATATTTGATAGATCAGTTGGTACTTCTGGCCGTTGCTGGGAAATATTTGCTAAAGCGAAAAGTAAACCCGATGTCGAATTCGCAATACCTGCCTGCTGGTTACAGCATAATCCAGATATCTGGGTAAAACCGAAGTATCCTTGGCGTCAGAAAAAGACAGAGGAACAGTTGCGGATTGATACTGAATTTTTAGAGGGAGTTCGGTGCTCATTCTAGGCAAGCAAGTGACCCAGTTTCTCTAGCCCTGATTTGACTGAATGGGGTATTGAGCTATGCGTGCCAGTGAGTATTCAAGCGTTGGTGAGCTGTACAAAAGTCTTGTATCTAACAGGCAGAGCTAGAACGTTAGAAGGGAAAATAAAATAATAAAACAATATTTTAAAGAATTTAAATGGCGCACCCGGAGGGCGATGAACTTAGCTATATTTAGCGAAAGCCTTTGATTCTTTAGGTCAATATTATAAACGCTTACGGCGCATTCTGCCAGTTACTTGAAATTTTGAATTTGTATGTACATAGGTATGTACGTTTAAAAGGGGCGGGCAGGTGACCATGGGGGGGTACCCAGTGCTATATATAGGTGTGGTGGGACTTTTTAGGGTGGTTTTGGGATTAGCCTTGCTTTGTGAATTTTTAATCTATGCTCTTTCTGACAATGGTTAATGGGAGGTATCACTGTTCCAGATGGTGGCGCCACTTTTGATGGTTTCTAACACTCTAATTTCGTTTATTTCCTGCCTTTCTATTCTTAACGGGTTTCTATCCAGTATAACAAAATCGGCCATTTTTCCGGCCTCCAAACTTCCCTTTTTATGTTCCTCAAAAAACTGGTAGGCAGCATTAATTGTACTGGCTTGTAGCGCTTGGTAGGGCGTTATCTGCTGGTCCTCGCCGCTGACAACACCACTACGGCTGCTACGATTGACCGCGGCCCACATTAACATCATTTGATCCACCGGATGGACCGGAGCATCATGATGAATGGTCGATGATATGCCGTGATACATCGCACTTTTAATCGGGTTGAGTCGATCCGTTCTTACTGGCCCGTAAATGTACTTTCGGTGATAATCACTAAAATAGAAATTGTGTGCCACTTGGAATGTTATGGTGATGTCGAGGTCTTTTAAAAGATCAAACTGATCGGGCTGAACTTGCTGTGCATGAATAATCTGCGTTCTTTTATCAAAGGGCGCGCCAATATTGGCTTCGGCGTACTTAACTGCGTTTATACTCATATCCACCGCAGCATCGCCGAGGGCATGAATAAAGATAGGCGTGTCGTTTCGGTAGTAACTGTCAACCAAACTATTCAGCGCTGATTGCTCCTTGATCGTCGGATAGCCTCTGTAGTCTGCTCCCCGGCCTGGGGTAGGTGTGTGGTAGGGCATCCTTAAATAGGCCGTTCTTCCCGGCGAGCCTCCATCGAGGACAACCTTACCACCGCCTACGCGAAACCGGTTGCGATAAACCGTCGAGTATTCCTTTTTCACGTCGCCAACGCTTGCTGTTTCAAAGAACTGGAGGGCTATAACGTCCTGATTTAAACGTTTTTCTTTGGCTAGCTGCTTGAATGCAATGACCTGTTGAGGCGTGGCGCCAGCTTCAATAACAGTGGTGAATCCGTTTTTGGAATAAATGTCTAAGCCCCGTTCAATAAAGGTCTTGTTGCCATATCTTATGCCATCACCTAAGACCTTCAAAATTTTAAGCAAAGGGCCGCGCATGGCAGTTTCCTCAATAAGGCCATTGGGTTCTGTCGAGTTGGGAACGCGATGAATGGCTCCTCCAGCCGGATTTGGAGTCGTTGCCCTAATATTCTCCAACGCCAATGCTTTGCTATTAAGCACTGCCATATGCATGGAAAAATGAATAATGATAATAGGCACTTCAGTACTGACTTTGTCGAGGTCTGCTTTAGTTGGATGACGATTTTCAGCCAACATGGCATTGTCATATCCCATGCCTAATAGCCATTCACCCTTTGAAGGAGGGTTGTTAATCAGCCGAGCCTTTAATTGAGTGATGATGTCACCGATGTCACCGATGTCACCGGCGGGTTTAGGGTCCAAGCTCACTGTCTCCAATTTCATACCAACACTGGCTAAGTGGCTATGGGAATCAAAGAAACCTGGCAGCAGGGTTTTTCCATCGAGGTCGACTACAACGGTATTTTCACCGCGGTATGGCTGTATCGCGGATTCTTTACCGAGTTGAGTAATAATTCCATTAGTGACGCCTATTGCTTCAACATACTCTGGCGCACGGCCTGCCATCGTCAGTATGTCGCCGCCGAAATAAATGGTGTCAGCGGGGGATGGCCGAGAACTGAATAGAGGCTTGCTTGAACAGCCTTCTACTAGTAGGGTGAATAAAATCAATATCAGTAATCGCGCACGCATGCCTAGATCCTATTAAATTTTAAATTATGTTATAACAATGACTGTTACAGGGAAAGCGCAGAAGTATTACGCTGTGAAGGTTAAGTATGATCTGTCTTTCAAGAATAATAGCAAACGACCATTTCAATCATGTGGAATCACCTCAATCTAGCCCTGATTTGACTGGATGGGCTATTCAGCTATGCTTGGGTAATCAATTAAGGGAGTTTCCTATGAAAAAGCTTTTTTTGATCCCAATGGCCGTTTGCTGGTTGTATTTTTATAGTATGGTAGTTGTTCTTTTTTTAATTCTTCTAGCAATACTTGGATCAGTCTTTGTCCCTAACGATGTCTTGACTAGATTGCTGGGTGTATTAGCAACTCTTGGTGATGCTGGTTTCGTGGGTTTGATTTTTCTAGTCATTTCTGTAGGCCAATATTATTTGGTTTATCGGTTGTACCTCTATTTTAAAACTAAAGCGGCGTAGTTGAATTTGACTAGATGGGATATTCAGCTAAGCTTATCTTCTGACAACTTACAGGGATAGCACAATGGCTTCACGTCTTGGTAATTTTATCATTTTCTTGATTCTCTGTATCCTCACGCTTGGCATTTATCCTCTCTATTTCTTTGTAACCAGACAGCAGGAAAATACTGAATTGCTTAAAGAGATAAGGGACGAATTGCAAAAGCGAGATTAGTAATGAAACGATTACTTTTATTAATCCTCTTAGTCCTCCCTATACTCACCTTTGCTGAAGACACTCTCTTCGATTGGTCTGGTCTTGAGAGAAGTAAGATAAGCCTTGAAGCACCTTTACTAATAGTCAAAGGCTCCTTAGGTTTCCTAGGGTGCGGTTACATCAATGTAGATGCTTGTACTGATGAAGCCTGTGCCATAGTCTCTGGAGTTAATACTCATGATGATATGCTCAAAGCATCAGTAAAGGCAGTTTCTAAAGATGGTACTAAACTTGGCATTAAGGTTGGTATGACAGGTGCTGAGGCTATTGATTTGTTGAGATAGAAGGTTAACTATCAATAAATATGTTAATAGTTGCTAGTGTAAAACTGGCGCACCCGGAGGGATTCGAACCCCCGACCAAGTGGTTCGAAGCCACCTACTCTATCCAGCTGAGCTACGGGTGCGTATCAGCAGGGCGCCAGTTTAACGCATCTAAAATTAATATCTAGTTTAAACCGGCTTATCGCTCTAAATATTGGAGTTTGTTGGCAACGCCATCCCATTCTTCTGAATCCGGCAGGGGTTCTTTCT
>Ga0209199_1006034_pt1 | contig 10358 bp, 10 predicted proteins | sample COGITO_mtgs_1105_7_FD_184805 | JGI IMG/M metagenome (GOLD analysis project Ga0209199, IMG submission 184805) | Pelagic marine microbial communities from North Sea - COGITO_mtgs_110523 (SPAdes) (version 2) | ecosystem: Environmental > Aquatic > Marine > Epipelagic ...
CGCAAACTTAAGGTCTTTTGCCATTTGAAGAAGGATTGCTTTTGCAAAACCAGGATTGTCATTAATACTTTCCAGTAGATGAACTTTAGGAATAAAGCAGACTTCCATATCGTTGACAGCAAAAGCACTTAGATTCGTTTTTTCTTCTGTAATAACGGAGCGTTGTCCTAAGACCTCCCCACGAGTAGCTATTTTGATGATGGTGTCTTTTCCATTATCGCTCATTTTAGAAAGCTTGGACACGCCATTACGAACACAAAAAACACCATTTAGCTTTTCACCTTCCTCAAATATAGCCTCTCCTTTTTTTATGGACTTAGAAATTTTACTGTCTGAAATACGCTTTAATTGATCCTTATTAAGAGACTTCTGCGCGTTTAATTGCCTTACTAGGCAATTCTCACATCGGTCATCTTTATAGTTTTCCATGTAATAAAAGTAACATTATTAATATAATTTGGAAGAAAAAAGTGTTAAATTTTTAAAATAAATAGAATTTACAGGGAGGGTCTTCAAATATAAAAGGGTGACTAAAGTCATCTTTTTTAAAGATGCTTATCTACATATTTGTAAATGAATTTATAACCTAACTTAGATATCCTATGGATGTGTGTTTCCATTGCGGCGATGAATGTACAATCACTGCCATCATGCATCAAGACCATTGTTTTTGTTGTTATGGCTGCAAAACCGTTTTTGATATTTTAAACGAAAACGACCTGTCGTATTATTACGAATTGGAAACATCACCAGGAAGTATTCCCTCAAAATTTGATGGCAAGTTTGATTATCTGAAAAATGAAACAATTGCTAAAAAGCTTCTAGAGTTTGACGAGCTCTCTACAAAAATAGTCTCGTTTGTCATTCCATCCATCCACTGCAGTTCTTGTATTTGGATCCTCGAAAATTTAAATAAATTAAACCCTGATATAAAAACCACACAAGTAAATTTTCCTAAGAAAAAGGTTCGGGTTAGCTTCGACTCAGAAAAATTAACGCTTCACCAACTTGTTCTTATACTCTGTAAAATTGGCTACGAACCTAATATATCCCTAAACGATTCCGACGCCAAAACACCTGCCATCAATCGGAGTCTTATTTATAAATTAGGGGCCGCTGGTTTTGCGTTTGGGAACATTATGTTTTTGTCGTTTCCTGAATATTTTGAAGTATCCGAGTTTTGGTTGGACCGCTATAAACCTGTGTTTAGATGGCTGATTTTAATATTTTCAATTCCTGTCGCATTCTATTCAGGGAGTGATTATTTAGTTTCGGCCTACAAAAGTATCCGCTCTAAACTCTTAAATATCGACGTTCCTATTGCCATCGGTATTTTGGTGCTTTTCATACGCTCAGCTGTTGAGATTACAATGAACTGGGGTTCTGGATTTTTGGACAGTATGGCTGGATTGGTGTTTTTCTTATTGTTGGGTAAGTTTTTTCAACAAAAAACCTATGCCTTTCTCTCTTTCGAAAGGGATTACAAATCTTACTTTCCGATTGCGGTCACCCGATTGACAAAAAACAATACTTCTAAAGATCACAAAGGTTCTCAAGAAGAGCAAGCACAAGTTTATGATTTAGTGGCGGGCGATAGAATCATCATTAGAAATAACGAATTGATTCCTGTGGATGGCGTCTTAATTAGGGGAACTGTTTTAATAGATTACAGCTTTGTTACCGGCGAGGCTGACCTGGTTTCTAAACAACCCGGAGAACACTTATTTGCTGGCGGACGACAGCAAAGTGGCGTGATCGAAATGGACGTCTTAAAATCTGTTGAACAAAGTTATCTCACCCAACTGTGGTCCAATGAAATTTTTAGTAAAAACGGCAAAAGTAGTTTTCAAACCTTCACAAATCAAATAAGCAAACGGTTTACGATAAGCATTCTGAGTATTGCTCTTTTAGCAACTCTCTTTTGGTTGATTTACAACCCTTCACTAGCACTGACTGTTTTTACGGCCGTACTCATTGTTGCCTGCCCTTGTGCCATTGCACTTGCAGCTCCTTTTACACTTGGAAATCTGTTACGCATTTTTGGAACCCATAAATGTTACGTCAAAAACAGTGGTGTGATTGAACAACTTGCGAATGTTGACACCGTTGTCTTTGACAAAACAGGCACACTTACTACAAACTATAAAAATGTAATTACCTATGAAGGCATCGAACTTACAGAAGAAGAGCAGTCCTTACTGACCTCCACCCTTCGTGCCTCCAACCATCCTTTGAGTCGCTCCTTATACCATTTACTTCTGGAACATAACATTCACACCCTCGATGATTTTCAGGAAGAAATCGGACAAGGAATTATTGGAGTTCTCGATCAAAATAAAATCAAAGTTGGTTCCTATGCGTTTGTGGCGAGTGACCAATCTGAATGTAATCAAGCAACACAAAATCAAACCACCGTACATATCAGTACAAACGATACTTATAAAGGTTGCTATATTTTCTATAACGACTATCGCAAAGGCATGCAAAACGTGTTTCAATCACTGGCGAAAAACTGTAAACTTACGGTACTTTCTGGAGATAATGAAGGCGAAAAAAACCATTTAAAAGAGATACTTCCTCCACATACTGATCTTGTTTTCAATCAGAAACCCATCGACAAACTCAATTATATAAAAGCACTGCAAGCAAAGGGCCAAAATGTACTGATGGTTGGTGATGGTTTAAATGACGCGGGTGCACTTGCGCAAAGCGATGTTGGGCTGGTAATTTCAGAAAATATCAATGTATTTTCACCTGCTTGTGACGGTATTTTAGAGGCCACTCGCTTTAAAGACATTCCAGCATTTATCACCCTGTCCCGAAAAGGAAAAAAGGTCATTATGTATGCCTTTATTTTCTCATTGTGCTACAACCTTATCGGCTTGGGCTTTGCGGTTTCAGGACATCTAGAACCGATTGTTGCCGCTATTCTGATGCCTTTAAGTTCCATAAGTATTGTCCTATTTACCACCATTTACACATACAGCCTTGGAAGGAAATTTAATCGAAACACAAACGAATGACATTTGAAACTATTTTAGTAAAAAGTACCAAAGCTGACAAAAGTCATCTTTTAAAAAAATCATCAATGGTAATTTCGCATTCTAATTTAAAACAACTATGAGTATTATTTATTTACTTCTAGCAATAAGTGTGATTGTCGCCCTCCTCTTTTTTGTCGCCTTTATCATATCGGTAAAAAGCGGTCAGTATGACGATACTTACACCCCCTCTGTGCGCATGCTTTTTGAAGATGAAGTCATCAAAGAAAAGCCTCAAATCGCTCCCAAAACCAACGAACAAACACTAATGACTGACCAACTAAAGTAACTATGGAATTACAGAAATTTTATTACGACAACAAGATTGTAAGTAAATTTATCATCGCCACCATGCTCTGGGGCATTGTAGGGATGAGTATTGGGCTTCTTTTGGCCTTTATGTTTTTATTTCCCAATCTCACAGATGGCATATCATGGCTGAGTTTTGGACGTTTGCGTCCCTTACATACCAACGCCGTGATTTTCGCATTTGTTGGAAACGCCATTTTTGCGGGCGTCTATTATTCTTCCCAACGTTTGCTTAAAGCCCGAATGTGGAAAGACTGGTTAAGCAATTTAAATTTTTGGGGATGGCAAGCCATTATCGTCGGCGCAGCAATTACACTGCCGTTAGGCTATACAACTTCCAAAGAATATGCAGAATTAGAATGGCCCTTTGACATTGCGATTGCATTAATTTGGGTGGCTTTTGGTGCCAATTTAATAGGAACAATTTTAAAAAGAAGACAGCGACACTTGTACGTTGCTATCTGGTTTTATTTAGGAACCTTTGTAACGGTTGCCGTATTGCACATCGTTAACAGTATGGAGATTCCTGTCAGTGCGCTCAAAAGTTATTCGATGTATGCGGGCGTACAAGATGCGTTGGTACAATGGTGGTATGGACACAATGCGGTGGCATTCTTTTTAACCACCCCATTTCTTGGATTGATGTATTATTTTGTACCGAAGGCTGCCAACAGACCTGTATATTCCTATAAATTATCCATCGTTCACTTCTGGTCCTTAATATTCATTTATATATGGGCAGGACCCCATCACCTTCTCTATTCTACCCTACCCGATTGGGCACAAAACCTTGGGGTTGCTTTTTCAATCATGCTAATTGCGCCGTCTTGGGGTGGGATGATTAATGGACTCCTCACCTTGCGAGGGGCATGGGACAAAGTCCGTACCGATCCTGTTTTAAAATTTATGGTGGTTGCCATCACTGGCTATGGAATGGCCACTTTTGAAGGGCCGATGCTCTCTCTTAAAAATGTAAACGCTATTGCGCACTTTAGCGATTGGGTGATTGCACACGTTCATGTGGGAGCATTGGCATGGAACGGCTTCTTAATATTTGGAATGGTTTATTGGATGGTTCCCAAATTATTCAAAACAACACTGTGGTCCACCAAACTTGCGAACTGGCATTTTTGGATCGGGACGTTAGGAATTATTATGTACGCTTTACCAATGTATGTGGCAGGATTTATTCAGGCTTCTATGTGGAAACAATTCAATCCAGATGGAACGCTTACGTATGGTAATTTTTTAGAAACAGTCACGGAAATCATTCCGATGTATTGGATGCGAGCTATTGGCGGTACCATGTTTATTGTAGGCGCGTTAATAGGTGTTTACAATATTATAAAAACCGCTAGAGCAGGCTCTAAAGTCACCGATGAACTTGCCGAAGCAGCACCACTTCAAAAAGTCACGAAGAAGCGAACTTCAAAAGAAGCGTACCACACTTGGTTGGAAAGACGCCCTGTGAAATTAACCATTTTTGCAACCATCGCCATTCTCATTGGTGGGGTAGTACAAATCATACCTTCCTTAATTGTGGATAATTACATCCCTGTAATTTCGAGTGTTAAACCTTATACACCTTTAGAGTTAGAAGGTCGAGATATTTATATCCGAGAGGGTTGTGTGGGCTGTCACTCTCAAATGGTACGTCCTTTCAGAAGTGAAGTCGAACGCTATGGCGAATATGCCAAAGCGGGCGAGTTTGTGTACGACCACCCCTTTCTTTGGGGAAGCAAACGGACGGGGCCTGACCTCTTACGTATCGGTGGGAAATACAGTGACAACTGGCATTTGAACCATTTCTACGACCCACAAACGACCTCATCAGGTTCTATTATGCCCGCTTATAAATGGCTTATTAATAGTGAATTAGATAAAAGCGATACGGAAGCGAAAATGGAAGCGATGGTCTCACTTGGGGTTCCATATACAGAAGAAGAAATAGAAGGCGCTCAACAATGGATGCTAGAACAAGGCACTGAAATAGAGCGAAATTTATACAACGATCCCGATTTTGCAAAAACCTATGAAGCGGACAAGAAATATGCACAACAAAATGATGAAGATTTTATTGAAATGCGCAACCGTGAAGTGGTCGCATTGATAGCATATTTGCAACGTCTTGGAACCGATATAAAAATACAAACGGGTGCTACATCCCTAATAGATTTAAATAAATAAGCTATGTTAAAATATGTAAAAGGAAACCTAGAGAACATTGATGGCGTACAAATTTACCCCATGATTTCATTACTTATATTCTTCATTTTTTTTGTGGTGCTATTCTGGTGGGTGGCTACCGCAAATAAAGCACATATTGAAGAAGTGAGTAACCTCCCTTTAAATGACGATACTATCAACCCAAATCAATCACTGTTATGAAAACAACCGCATCATTTTTAAGGGTTTTTGGAGTGGCCCTCTTTGGATTTCTATTTTTGAACTGGATTGGCACTACCGATGAAACCTCTTCCTTTATTGAACAACCTTGGCTGTGGGGGATCTATGGGTTTATCATTTTTGTGCATATTGCAGGAGAAATATGTGTGGGTGCTTTGCAAAGGATTCTATACCAAACGCTATCACCCGAAGCCAAAAAGAGATATGACGAAAAAGCTGCCTTAAAAAAAGCAAACCAATTCACATGGTTCAAAGAAACATACAAAGCTGCTTTAGGCAGCAAAGCCGTCGAAGAAGAGTTTGAAATTATTTTAGATCACAACTACGACGGCATCCGAGAATTGGACAACAAATTACCGCCGTGGTGGGTCTATGGTTTTTATGGCACTATTTTATTTGCCGTTGTGTATCTCGTACGTTTTGAAGTATTGAACGATTACAATCAAATTGAAGAATACGAAATTGCGGTTGCTGACGCAAAAATAGAAGTTGAAAAATGGAAAAAAACTGCTAAAAATCTAGTGGATGCAAGTACCGTCACCCTGCTCACAGAAAGTGGAGATTTAAAAGCGGGTAAAACTATTTTTACAACGAACTGTGCGGTGTGTCACAAAGCAGATGGCGGTGGCGGAATTGGCTCTAACCTAGCCGATGAACACTGGATATTAGGAGGCGGTATTAAAAACATTTTTAATACCATTTCAGAAGGAGGCCGAAGTGGAAAAGGAATGATTGCTTGGAAAAACGAATTAAAACCTTTGGAAAGAGCGCAAGTAGCCAGTTATGTATTGAGTTTTCAAGGAACCACGCCTGCCGAACCTAAAGACGCTGAAGGCGAATTATGGGTGGATCCAGAGTGAGGAAAATCAATGATAATAAAATTAAAGAAATCGTATTTGACACTATAAACTTAAAATTGTGATGAGAATTTAAAACAACCCGATGCTAGTCATAAATGAAATATCCGAATCGCTCTCAAAAAGCAAAAAACCGCTTATCAAGCAAATCTATGATAAAGCGGACAAAACACTCCTTGTCATCGGGTTGCGGAGGGGTGTTGAATTGCCAGAAAATCTAACCACTTCTAAAGCAAAAATCATGGTGGTACAAGGGGAAATCGATTTTAATACGGCAACGTCTAGTTATCGACTGGAACGCTTCGATTCTTTTGAGATTCCTCCAGACACAAAGCATTCGGTAGTCGGAGTTTTTGATGCCATTTTCCTACTCCTTTTAAGAAAATCGAACAAGACCCCATAATGGCAGAACAAGGACAAGATAATTTCAGAGATACAATTGGAACCTTAAACACCGAAGGGAAACGCGCTTGGGTATTTCCTAAAAAACCAGATGGAAAGTGGTATGACTACCGCAAATATGTAAGCTATGTTTTACTTGTATTTTTATTTGCGGCACCCTTTGTCAAAATAGGTGGCAATCAATTTTTGATGTTTAATGTGCTAGAGCGGCGATTTAATATTTTCGGGATTCCATTTTGGCCACAAGACTTTCACCTCTTTGTGATTATGATGATTGTTGGGGTGGTATTTGTCATTTTATTTACGGTCGCCTTTGGGCGTATATTTTGCGGTTGGATTTGCCCTCAAACCATTTTTATGGAAATGGTTTTTAGAAGAATTGAATACTGGATTGATGGAGATAGAGGCAAACAAATCCGCTTATCAAAAATGCCCTGGAACGCTGAAAAAATAAAAAAAAGGGTGCTCAAATGGATCGTATTTTTTATCATCTCCTTCCTAATTGCTAATGTGTTTCTTGCCTATCTCATAGGGAGCGACGAACTGTTAGGCTACATATCAGATGGACCTTTAAAACATCAAAGCACGCTTATTTCTCTCCTTATTTTCACTGCTGTTTTCTACTTTATTTTTGCTTGGTTTCGAGAACAAGTGTGTATAATTGTGTGTCCGTATGGACGCTTGCAAGGGGTGTTGCTAGACAACAAATCCATTGTAGTTGCATACGACCATAAACGGGGTGAAAAAGAAGCGGGACGGGCGAAGTTTAAAAAAAACGAAGAGCGACCCGAAACGGGCAAAGGCGATTGTATTGATTGTTTTGCATGTGTGCACGTCTGCCCCACTGGCATTGACATTCGGAATGGCACGCAGTTAGAGTGCATCAATTGTACCGCCTGTATTGATGCCTGCGACTATATGATGGAAGCAGTTGATTTGCCCAAAGGACTCATTCGGTACGACAGTGAAGACGCAATTGAAAAGAAAGAAAAGTTCAGTTTTACGCCACGCCTCAAAGGCTATACGGCAGTCTTGGCGATTGTCACAGCAGTACTCATTGGGATGCTTTTTTTGCGCAATGATGTAGAAGCACAGTTTCTTAGATTGCCTGGGGAATTGTATGAACACAAAGAAAATAATATCATCAGTAATGTCTATACCTATAAAATTTTCAATAAAACCGTTGCGGATATCGATGGAATTCGGTTTGAATTGCTATCCCATAAAGGGACTATAAAACTAGTGTCTCACAGTGATTTTACAATAGAAAAAGAAAAATTTGCCGAAGGCACATTGTTTATAGAAATAAATGCCGCCGCCTTAACGGGCGACAAAGACCGATTGAAAATAGGGATTTATAGTGGTGAGCGGCTGATTGAAACCATCACCACCGCCTTTTTAGGACCTAGAAGTTATAAATAAAAACAGATGAAAAAAATGAAATGGAATTGGGGAACAGGAATTGTATTTGTAATGCTGGGGTTTATTAGCTTTATTCTCTACTTTGTAATTACAATGAGTACGGATGAAAAATTCAGTCATGATCTGGTCACAGAGGATTATTATGCCAAAGAAATAGCGTATCAAAACGAGATCGATGCGGAAACAAATACGCAAAATCTTATCGAAAAAATAGAGAGTAAAAAAGTACCAACTGGATGGCTGATTGTATTCCCTACAGAATTTGATACCTCAAAAATTAAAGGAACCATTGCGCTCTACAGACCTTCTAATCAGCAGTTGGATTTTGAATTACCACTCATTTTTAAGGATCGTAAACTACACATTCCAGATAAAAATTTGATAGGTGGCCGTTGGAACATTACCATTGACTGGATTTATCAAGATAAAGCGTTTATGTATAAAGAAAAAATCGTGTATTAATGTTGTGGTCAGCACTTGTCCTCGGGTTGTTAGGAAGTTTCCATTGTATTGGAATGTGTGGCCCAATTGCGTTTTTATTACCTCTTGATCGCACAAACAGAAGCAAGCGCATTTTTCAATTACTAAGCTATCATATAGGACGATTGTTCACCTATGGACTGCTGGGTTTTGTGTTTGGACTGCTAGGAAAAAGTCTGAATTTATTTGGCATTCAACAGCAATTATCCATTTTTATTGGCGTGAGTATGATTGTGATGATTTTAATCCCTTCAAAAATATTCAGTCAATATAATTTTTCAAAGCCATTGTATGCGCTCGTCGCAAAATTGAAAAGTGCGATGGGTGTACATTTGAAAAAAAAGAGTTCTAAAACCTTTTTTGTATTGGGGTTTTTAAACGGTTTGTTGCCTTGTGGATTGGTTTATATGGCGGTGTTTGGTTCCTTGGCAAGTGGTGGCGCGACGTATGGTGCCTTGTATCTTGTGCTGTTTGGACTGGGTACCGTTCCGTTGATGACGGTTGCAATTTATCTAGGGAATTTTTTAAAAGGAAAAGCAAAACAAAACATCTTAAAAGCCATTCCCGTGTTTGTCGTGGTTATTGGCTTATTATTTATTCTGCGCGGAATGGGGCTGGGGATTAAATACATATCGCCTTCAGAAATGGTCACAGAACAACAAATCGATTCACAATACGACTGCCATTAACTCTTAAAATAGTTGTGTAAATTATTAAAGCTCGTTTCTAAGGTTTTGTTCCCAAGTCCATGAAGACTGAATCATCTCTTGTAAACCACGGGTTGCTTCCCAATTCAGCACCTGTTTCGCCAAGGCTGTAGATGCAAACATTTCGGGGACATCGCCGGGTCTTCGCTCTGTGATTTCATAGTTTAATGGGCTTCCACTCACCGCTTCAAAAGCTTTGATCATTTCGAGTACCGAGTACCCTTTTCCTGTTCCCAAATTAAAAACTTCTAGGGGTTGAGTGGACGATGGATCGAGGAGTCTTTGGAGTGCTTTTAAATGAGCGTCTGCTAAATCCACCACGTGGATGTAATCTCTAATGGGCGTGCCATCTTTGGTTGGATAATCATTTCCGAATACCATTAGTTTTTCTCTCACACCTGCAGCTGTTTGTGTGATATAAGGCATTAAATTATTTGGGATTCCTGTGGGGAACTCCCCTATTTGTCCGGATTCATGCGCTCCAATAGGATTAAAATAACGCAATGAAATGACGGATATCTCTGATTGTGAATTGGTGAAATCTTCTAGAATTTCTTCTGCAATTTTTTTAGTATTTCCATAAGGAGAAAATGAACGTTGGGTAGGGGCATCTTCTGTAATGGGCATTGTGGAAGGGTTTCCATAAACGGTTGCCGAAGACGAGAAAATAAGGTGATTGATGCCATTATCTTGCTGCGCTTTCAATGTATTGATTAATGAAAAAAGATTGTTTT
>Ga0209199_1006040_pt1 | contig 10351 bp, 7 predicted proteins | sample COGITO_mtgs_1105_7_FD_184805 | JGI IMG/M metagenome (GOLD analysis project Ga0209199, IMG submission 184805) | Pelagic marine microbial communities from North Sea - COGITO_mtgs_110523 (SPAdes) (version 2) | ecosystem: Environmental > Aquatic > Marine > Epipelagic ...
ATATCTTCTAAAGATTTAAGGTTGTCAAAAGTAGCCTTGGTGTCTGAGACATCATCTAAGACATTCCAAATGTTTCCAGCATCCATAAAAAAGGCACCATTCAGATTTCCAAATAAGTTGTAACGGTACTCCAAGCTAAAAGCAAGTTTCATATTTGCTTCGTTAAATTCATTGTTGTTATCAGAACTTCCAGGGCCTAAATTATAGGCGGTCCACGCTCTGTTGTCGTTGGAGCCTCCTGCAAAAAAACTTTTTGAAAACGGTATGCTTGTCGCATTTCCTAAGGGGATCGCAATTCCGAAAAAGCTGCGTAAAGCCAACACATTACTTCGGCCTAAATTCCAAAGTTTAATATGGTCTATTTCGGATTTAATATACTGAGAAAAAGGCACGCCACTTACTTTATATGCACCTTCCGAATTGTTTTCAAGATCCAATAATTTTGAAGCGGTATAAAGCAAATTTCCAGCGAGTTCAAATTTTACTCTAAAAATTGAGAAATCAGTATCGAAAGGGTTTTCTCGGCTGTTTCGAACATAATTAAAATTACTTGCCAGAATAAAGTTGTCTTGAACCAATCGGCTTTTTCGTTCCTGAATATTCCGAACCGTTTGGTATTCATTAGGGTTGGAGGTTTTATATGCAAGATCAGAATTCACTAAATTGATAAATTCATCCGCGCGCGATTCAAGAAGTGATTGTTGTCCATTAGCGTTTGTATTCAAAAAATCGTCCGGGGTTGTGTAGGAGTCAAGGGCAATGGATTGGAGTCGGTTGAAAGAATTTTTATACACACTAAAATAATTAGTTGGATTTAAGTTTCTGACGTATTGTAAATTGACTAAATCAAGCGTATTTGTAACTTTTTCTGATGGGAACCATTTGTAACTAAAAACACTGTTAAAGGTTTGCTTGTCCAAACCAATATTTGTTTGTCCCGTAAATCCTGTACTTATTTGTGTACTAGGAGACATATACTTCGGGATGATTTTATCTGTGTTTAATGGAAAAAACAAACGTGGAATATTTAATTTGATATCGGCTCCAAGTTCATTAATATCAAAAAAACCATCTTCCGTACTTGCACCATCTTTAGACGCACCAATGGCTCCCAATGCCGAAATTTGAAGGGTTTCTGCGCCTTTAAAAATATTGCGAATGATAACGCCTGTTGTAAAGGCGAGCCCTACTTTTTGAATGTTACTTTGAGAAACACTCACATCAAAACTTAAGCCGTACTTTTTCTTTGGTGTTAAATAAATATTAGCGGTTAATGTCGTATCCTGTGGGTTTTCTATATATTCAATATTGGGGTATTTAAACGTTCTTAACTCATTTAGATAACGATAGGTGCGTGCACGGTCTATATCTTTAAACACGCTCCCTTTTGTGATTAACACGGCATCGGTTAATGCTTCAGGTTTGTATTTTAATTTGTCGTAAGCATAAACATTGTAGTTGTTGTAGCTTACAGAATCTGTGATGCTTTTTGAACGGTTTTCAAAAGTAGCATCCGTATAAATATTTACATCTTTAATTCGGTAGGTTTGAAACGGCACACGTACAATGGAATCGTCATTTCGAATAATCCGATTCTGAATTTGCATTTTAACATTGACCTTATTTTGTGTTCCAATGGTGTCATTTTCGTAACGAATATATTCTTCCGAAAAATGGTAAACTCCTGAGTTTCTGAATGAAGTAGTCAAACGGCTTCGTTCGCTATCAAAATTTGATATTTTAAACTGTTGACCTGTTTTTATATACGAGTTCGATTTTAAATTGTTATATAAAGTGTCGATCACTGGGGAGTCAATACTTTGCGAGATTTCACCAATTTCATAGGGGGTTCCAGTCTCGATTTCAAAGCTTAATGCAGCTCTTTTTAGTCCCACAGTATCCACTTTGAAATCGACAGTTCGATCAAACCATCCATTTGCAAAATAATAGCGTTCTAAATTTAGTTTAGTTTTGTTAATTTTCAAAGAATCTAAAAGTACTGGTGCTTCTCCCGTATTTTTTAACCAGCGGTTCAGCCCAATCGAAGATGCTTTTAACTGATTGAGTTGTTTCTCGGAGAGTTTTGAAATTAAACGTTGTTTGCGTTTGGGATTCTTTTGCAGCCAAGCCTCAAAAAGAGAATCTTTGTGGGGGCGAGCTAAATTATAAATATGCAATCGCAAGGGAATTCCAAGCAGTGCAGCATTCTTTTTCTGAAAAGATAAATTGTTAAGTTCCTCTGATTTTTTCTTCTGACCGTTGATGTAAAAACTGTTTTCAGTCAATAAATAATCGGTAGCCCCAACCCGTTTTACAACATTACATGCCGTAAAAAAACAAGTCATTACAAACACAACGGTTATTTTTATCAGAGTTTTCTTCAACAATCAATAAATAAAATTTAGCTTTACTGTCTAAATTAATAATAACCAAAAGTACATTTTTTAGATGTTAACTAAAAGCCAAATAAAGTTAATCACGAGTTTGAAGCAAAAAAAGTTTCGAACCCAACATCAGTTGTTTGTTGTTGAAGGGATCAAAGTCGTTGAAGAGTTTTTAAATTCAGACTACGAATTGGATGCTATTTTTGCTGTGGACGATCGTTTTTCTCAATACGAACAGAAACTCACTAAAATCGATTCTAAAGAACTTGCAAAAATTAGTGGATTCAGCACTCCTAACAAAGTGCTGGCAACTTTCAAAATTCCAAGTCCCCTTGCTGTTAATTGGTCTGGCCTTGTTGTCGCACTTGATGACATCAATGATCCTGGGAACTTAGGAACGATTATTCGTCTTTGTGATTGGTTTGGAATTAAAAACTTAGTCTGTAGCGAAGCCACTGTCGATTGCTATAACCCCAAAGTTGTGCAAGCAAGTATGGGATCTCACACCCGCGTGAATATTACGTATGTAGATTTAAAAATGGTACTGCCAACTGCTTCAAATTGTTTGGGGACGTTTATGAATGGCGATTCAATTTACGAACAACATTTACCCGAAACAGGTGTCATTGTTCTTGGAAATGAAGCCAATGGCATTTCTGAAGGAGTAGAATCTTTGGTTAATACCCGTCTTTCCATTCCCAGATTTGGAACAGTGAAGCAAACAGAAAGCCTCAATGTTGCGAATGCTGCAGCTATTATTTTGAGTGAATTTAAAAGAAAATCTACTGAAAGGTAAAATTGATAAACAAGCCTCGTGTTTGCATTTGAGCAATGTTACGCGTCCAACGGCTGTTGGGGTCGATGTCTTTTATTAATTCATCTTGCATGGAAAAAACGCCTCGAATGGAGGGTGTGAATTTGAACCAAGTCAAGTAGAGGTCGATGCCAATACCGAGTTCATAATACAGATTGTTTTTGGAAACCCTAAAAACGTCTTTGCTATTGTCATCGGGATTGTCTTGTTGGCTTGATAAATTCAAAGCTGTTGAAATTCCAGCAACCACAAATGGTTTGACATTGTTAATTCTTTTAGAGGAAAATTTCACCAACAACGGAACATGAATAAAGGTAGATTGAATTTCGCGAATCAGATCTTTATCTTCAAAAGCAATTCCTGTAAAATAGGTTTGGCTGTAGTTTAATTCGCGTCTCGAAATCACCAATCCCGGTTCAAGACGGATATCGATATAGTCGTTGATTCGGACGTTTCCAACAAGTCCTACATTAAATCCGGTGGATTTGAGCACTTGAATATCTTTGACGTCTGTGTGGTAATCAAAATTATAATCATACACATTAAACCCTAAATAGTAGCCATAAGACAATCGAGCTTTGTCAAAGTTCTCATTATTCAGAACACGTTCTTTGCTAAAAAGCTGAGCGTTTGCAAATGGAATTGAGCATAAAATTAAGAAGATTGATAAAACGTGCTTCATGCTTATTGTTTTGTTGCAGTATAAATGGTAGCAACTCCAAATGTTTGTGGGAGGGCTTTCGAGTTTATAAACCCTGTTTTCTTCAAAATATTGTTAAAAGCAGTTCCATAAGGAAATTTTGATGCCGATTTACTCAAGTAAGTATAAGCCGATTTGTCTTTAGAAAAAAGTCTTCCAACGAGTGGCAACAAAACATTTGAATGTAAATAATACCCTTGTTTAAAAGGGAATTTTGTAGGGACAGAGGTTTCTAAAACCACAAAGATTCCGCCGGGTTTCAAAACTCTCAAAATTTCTGCTAAGCCTTTTTCCAAGTTTTCAAAGTTCCGAACGCCAAAGGCAACAGTAATCGCGTCAAAAGAGCTGTCATCAAAAGGAAGGTTTTCCGAATCGCCAACCACCATATCAATGGTTTTATGAAGTTTTTTGTTTAATATTTTTTTTCGTCCCACATCTAGCATGCCTTCGCTGATGTCCAATCCGATAATTTGAGTCGCATTGGTTCGGGTTAAATTAATCGCTAAATCGCCTGTACCCGTCGCAATATCCAAAATATTTTTTGGCTCTGCATCAGCTACAAGTTGAACTACTTTATTTCGCCATTTAATATCAATTCCAAAAGAGATGACTCTGTTTAAGCCGTCATATTCATTTGAGATTGTATCAAACATTTTAGCGATTTGTTGTTTTTTGCCAAGTGCGCTATCTTTATAAGGAGTAATTTTTTCAGACATATGTGGTGAGACCTTTCTTAATAATTTCACTGCAAAGAAATACAATTCATAATCAAATCCCTAAAAATAACGTATATTTGCGCATCTTTTTAATTGATAATTAATGAAAATTATTATAGCCGGCGCAGGTGAAGTCGGGTTTCATTTAGCGAAGCTTTTATCTTACGAATCACAAGAAATCACGCTTATAGATCTGAACAGAGACAGTCTCGTTTACGCAGACACACATTTGGATATAAAAGTAATTAAAGGCGATGCAACTTCAATTTCTGTATTGAAAGATGCTCGAATTCTAAATTCAGACTTATTCATATCCGTAACTTCTTCCGAAACGTCTAATATCACAGCTTGTGTATTGGCAAAACAGTTGGGTGCCAAACGAACCATTGCAAGAATTTCGAATCCAGAATTCATAAACCATAAAGACGAAGTTGGTTTCACCAAATTTGGTATTGATGAGCTTATTTCTCCTGAATCTCTAGCCGCTGCTGAAATTGAGTTATTACTCAGTCAGTCGGTATTTAACGACACCTATGAGTTTGAAAAAGGTGCATTGACTATGCTTGGATTGTCACTTTCTAAAGATGCCAAGATCATCAATAAATCGGTCAGAGTTGCAGCACAATTGCTTTCAGATATTCACTTTATTCCCATTGCCATTCAGCGATTTGGATCTCATTTGACTATTATTCCAAGAGGCGATACCATTTTTAAAGAAGGAGATCGTGTTGTTTTTATCACCTCAAAAGGAGGAGACGAAGAGTTGTGCAAACTGACAGGAAAGAAAAAAACAGAAATTAAAGATGTAATGATTTTAGGAGGGGGTAAGATCGGTTCTAAAACAGCTTGTGATCTCTCTAAAAATTTCAATATTAAACTTGTTGAGAAACTAAAAGAAAGGGCTTTTGATTTGGCAGAACAACTTCCAGATACCTTGGTGATTCATGGGGATGGACGTAATGTCGCGCTTTTAGATGAAGAAAATATCAAAGATATGGATGCTTTTATTTCTGTTACTGGAAATTCCGAAACCAATATCATGTCTTGTTTGGTAGCCAAATCTAAGGGCATCAAAAAAACAATTGCCTTGGTCGAGAATATGGATTATTACGAGTTGTCGCACTCTATTGGAGTCGATACCTTGATTAATAAAAAACTCCTTGCGGCCAATAGTATTTTTAGATATATCCGTAGGGGCGAAGTGGTTGCGATGACCAAGTTGAGCAATATGGAAGCGGAGCTGCTTGAGTTTGTAGTGAAACCAACGTCAAAAATATGTAATAAATATATTAAAGAAATCGAATTTCCGTTATCCGCTATTATAGGTGGAGTGATCCGAAATGAAGAAGGGTTTATCGCTTTGGGAGATTTCAAAATCGTTTCTGGCGACCGAGTTGTGGTCTGTTGTTTGCCTCAGTCTATTAAAAAAATAGAGAGTTACTTTTACTAATCTAATCTGGTGATGAAACTCAATTATAAAATTATATTTCACTTTTTCGGTCTCTTGTTGTTGTTCAACGGTGGCTTTATGTTGCTGGCTGCGCTCTTAAGTTTTTGTTATCAAGATGGCGCAACTTTTAATTTATTTCTAGCTGGTATTTCTGTGTTAGTATTCGGTATTCTATCCATGCTTTGCACTAAGAATCACACTAAGGAAATGAACAAACGTGAAGGGTATTTGGTGGTCGCATTTGGCTGGATTGTGATGACTTTATCCGGAACACTTCCGTATTTGTTTACAGGGGCAATTCCAGATTTTACAAATGCTATTTTTGAAACGATTTCAGGGTATACCACCACTGGTTCCACCATATTAAATGATATAGAATCACTTCCCAAGGGCGTACTGTTTTGGAGAAGTTTAACGCATTGGATCGGGGGAATGGGAATCATCGTATTAGCCATTGCAATTTTACCACTTTTAGGAATCGGAGGGATGCAGCTTTTTGCAGCCGAAGCTCCTGGGCCTAGTGCCGATAAATTACACCCCAGAATCACGGATACTGCCAAACGACTGTGGTTGATTTATTTTGGATATACAGCCGCCGAAACCTTATTTCTGTCGCTGGCCGGGATGTCCTTTTTTGATGCACTTAACCATTCGATGAGCACGCTCTCTACAGGTGGGTTTTCAACCAAAAATGCAAGTATGGCACATTGGAACGATTCACCGATCATACAGTATATTATTATCTTGTTTATGTTTTTGGCAGGAACTAATTTTGTATTGAGTTATTTCGCCTTCAAAGGAAATGTAAGTAAAGTGGTTCGGGACGAAGAGTTTAAATTATATTTTAGATTTATAGTCATTTTTACACTCATCGTTGGGGGTATTATTTATTTTAATTCTTTCTTAGAGGGCACTTCAGCGTTTGACCATCCCATGGTTTTGGGGATAGGCGAAGGTTCTTTTAGACATGCGCTTTTTCAAGTGGTAGCGATTGTAACCACCACCGGATTTGTAACGGCAGATTATACCTTATGGGCACCGTTTTTATTGGTATTCTTTTTTGGATTGATGTTTCTTGGAGGTTCTGCAGGAAGTACTTCTGGGGGGGTGAAATTAGTTCGGCACCTTATTCTTCTGAAAAACGGTTTTTTAGAATTTAAACGCAGCTTACATCCGAGTGCCGTTTTACCCGTTCGCTATAACAGCAAATCTGTTTCAGGAGAAATCGTATTTAATGTACTTGGGTTTTTTATCCTCTATATGCTATCCTTCATCGTGGGATCTTTAGGCTTCGCGCTTTTGGGTCTCGACTTTCAATCCGCTATTGGCGTGGCTGCCTCCAGTTTAGGGAACGTTGGACCAGCTCTTGGAGAGTTTGGTCCATCTCATAACTTTTTTGAAATGCCTGCTGCTGGGAAATGGTGGGCTGCTTTCTTGATGCTCATCGGACGATTGGAATTATTTACAGTCCTTATTTTATTCACGCCTTTCTTTTGGAGGAACCGATAAAAATAACGTTCTCTAGCTTACCGCTTTTTTAATACGACTGACCGCTTCAACAATTTGATCTTGTGACGCTGCATACGAAATACGAATACAGTTTGGGTTTCCAAATGCATCTCCAGTTACAGTAGCTACCAGGGCAGCTTCTAATAAATACAATGAAAAGTCAGTGGCATTTTTAATAAGCGTACCGTTAAATGTTTTCCCGAAAAAGGCAGTCACATCTGGAAATACATAAAACGCACCTTCTGGTGTGTTGCATGTAAATCCATCAATATCTTTTAATAATCCAAGAATCAAATCACGACGCACTTTAAACTCGTCTATCATATATTGAACCTTAGTAGGCGATGCTTCTAAGGCGGTAATTACGGCACGTTGTGCAATACAATTGGCTCCACTTGTAATTTGTCCTTGCATTTTGTTACACGCACGTGCAATCGCTTCTGGAGCTCCAAGAAATCCAATACGCCATCCCGTCATTGCAAAGGCTTTTGACACCCCATTAATTGTAATGGTTCGATCGTACATATCTTCAAACTCAGCCATACTAGCATGGCCTCCAACAAAATTGATATGCTCATATATTTCATCTGAAACGATGTAAATATTTGGATGATTTTTTAAAACATCTGCCAACGCTCTCAACTCAGATTTGCTGTAAACAGATCCACTAGGATTGCAAGGGGAACTAAACCAAATCATTTTTGTTTTTGGCGTAATGGCAGCTTCTAATTGTTCAGGTGTCATCTTGAAGTCGTTCTCAATAGAGGTTACAACTTCTACGGGCACACCATCGGATAATTTCACAATATCCGCATAGCTCACCCAGTAGGGGCAAGGTAAAATCACCTCGTCACCTTTATTGAGCATAACCAATGCTACATTGGCTAAACATTGTTTTGCACCTGTAGAAACCACGATTTGAGAAGGTTGGTAACTAATATTGTTGTCACGTTTAAACTTGGTGATAATGGCTTGCTTCAGTTCCGCATAACCATCAACAGGCGTGTAGGAATTATAGTTTTCATCAATCGCTGTTTTGGCAGCTTCTTTAATGAAATCCGGCGTATTAAAGTCTGGTTCTCCCAAACTTAATCCTATAATATCTTTGCCCTCGGCTTTTAATTCTCTTGCTTTGGCCGCCATCGCTAGGGTCGCAGAGGTGGCCATATTTAAAATTCTTTCAGAAAGTAATTGACTCATGTATTGGTTTTATGCTGGTATTGCTGGTTTTACTCCCATTTCTTTTAAGTATTTAAAATGGGCTATAATTGCTTTTCTTGTTGTTTCAAATTCGTTGTAGGGTAAGTTAAATTCTAGTGCAGTTTTCTTTACGATTTCAGCAATTTTACCATAATGAACATGTGAGATGTTTGGAAAAATATGGTGTTCTACTTGGTGATTTAAACCGCCTGTAAACCAGTTTACCAATTTGTTTTTTGGTGAAAAGTTAACAGTCGTTTTAAGCTGATGAATGGCCCATGTATTTTTCATTGTACCATTTGTTTCTGGCATTGGCATTTCTGCTTCGTCCATGATATGTGCCAATTGAAAAACCATACTAAGAATGAGTCCAGCCGTATAGTGCATTACAAAAAATCCTAATAAAACTTTGTACCAAGCCATGTCTAAAATCAGCATAGGAAGTACAATCCATAAACTTAAATAAATCACTTTAGAAACCACTAAGGTACTCCAGTTTAAGAATGGGTTTGGGAATTTTCCATAAGAAAGTTTGCGTTTCATATAACGTTTCATCTGTAAAAAATCAGTAGTGATCGCCCAGTTGATGGTTAACAAACCGTATAACAATACAGAATAGAGATGTTGAAATTTATGGTGGCGTTTCCACTCGGTACTTTTGGTAAATCGCAGCACACGACCTGCATCTAAATCTTCGTCATGTCCTGGAATGTTGGTATAGGTATGGTGCAGTACATTGTGTTGCACTTTCCAATTGTAAACATTACCTGCAAGGATGTAAATACTACCTCCCATAATGTTGTTGACCCATGATTTATTTGAAAATGATCCGTGATTTCCATCATGCATCACATTCATTCCAACTCCTGCCATGCCAACTCCCATCACTACCGTAAATAAGATTTGTAACCATCCTGGCATATTGATTGTCAGTATTAAAAAATAAGGGACTAAAAAAATCGAAAACATAACAATGGTTTTTACCCAAAGTTTCCAATTGCCTGAGCGATTAATTTTGTTGTCCTTAAAATAACTATTGACTCTACTGTTTAAAGTCTTAAAAAACTTAGCAGAATCTGTTCTTGAAAATGTGATTGTTGATTTTGTCATGAGTTGTATTTGTTATCTCTGATGAAAATAATAATCAAATATATATAATAAAAAAGTTTAGAACGTGAGGTTTCACAATATTTAACAGATTAATGGCTATTTTTGCAGAAAACATACAAAGTCATGCTTTTAATTCAGAAATATTTCCCTAATCTCACGGATACTCAACTCAAGCAGTTTGAAGCATTGCAGGGTCTTTATGAAGATTGGAATTCACAAATTAATGTTATTTCAAGAAAAGATATTGAGGCATTATACTTGCGTCATGTCCTTCATTCCTTGTCAATTGCAAAGTTAGTACAATTCAAAGCGGGCGCTAAAATTTTAGACATTGGTACGGGTGGTGGATTTCCTGGAGTTCCACTTGCGATTCTGTTTCCAGAAGTAAAATTTCATTTGGTGGACAGTATCAATAAAAAGTTGAAAGTCGTTAATGGGGTTGCAGAAAGTTTAGGTCTCGAAAACATA
>Ga0209199_1006041_pt1 | contig 10350 bp, 9 predicted proteins | sample COGITO_mtgs_1105_7_FD_184805 | JGI IMG/M metagenome (GOLD analysis project Ga0209199, IMG submission 184805) | Pelagic marine microbial communities from North Sea - COGITO_mtgs_110523 (SPAdes) (version 2) | ecosystem: Environmental > Aquatic > Marine > Epipelagic ...
CAATAGCTAAAACTGCCTCTGGCTTTTCTATTTTAGCGATTACAGGAATTTTCACTTCAGAATGCTTGTAAATTAAGTCATTTAAGTCCTTTAAATCTTTTGCATTTCTAACAAATGATAAAGCAATCCAGTCCACCTTTTGTGAGATAGCAAAAATAGCATCTTCTTTGTCTTTATTAGTTAGAGCTGGGAGTGAAATCACTGTATTTGGTAAATTTACCCCTTTATTGGATCTAATAATTCCATCTAGGATAGATTTCGCATGAACAGTGTTTTTTTTATCTGTCTTAGTTACTTCAAAAATTAATTTACCGTCGTCTATTAATATTTTTTCTCCAACTTTTACATCCTTGGCGAAGTTTGAATAACTCATATAAAATTCATTTTTATCCGCGATAAATTGATCTCCAGTTTTAAATGAAATTATATCTCCTTTTTTAACAGTGTAATCATCTTTCACTTTACCAATTCTAATTTTAGGACCTTGAAGATCTGCTAAAATAGCAGCATTATAGTGGTAAGTAGAATTTAAGTCTCTAATTAAATTAATCGTGTTCTTGACATCATCATGAACAGCATGTGAAAAATTTATTCTTAAAACATTAACCCCTTCATCCAGTACTTTCTTTAATTTTGATTTAGAATTTATAGATGGACCTAGAGTTGCAACTATTTTTGTTTTTTTATTTTTATTTCTCATGAAAAATTTAGATTTTCTTTATTCTTAATATTTTTTAAGTTCAAGTTATAAACTGAAATTATATTTGGTATTTCGTTGATTGATTTTATAATTTGATTTATATTAATTTGGTCTGTGTGGTATTCAATTTTTAGAAAAAAATCTACTTGACTTAATTCACTAATTAATTTAATTTTTTTTAGCTCAACCTTGGTGTTTTTAAATAATAATGATTCTTTAATTTCATTTTTAACGTTTGTATATGAACTATTAGAAATTAAGTTCCAATTTAATAAATTATCTTCATCTTCGTACTGAAAGAATGAGTAAAAACCGTCTTGCAGTGAAATATCCAAATCATCAAAAGCTCTTTTTAGCTCAATATTTAAATGTTTATTTAAAAAAAAGGCGAGTCTATAATCAGTTAATACCGAATGAATTGCTAATAAATGGTAATGAAGATGTTCTTCCTCTTGAAAAATAATTTTTCTAACTGCCATATAAAAATATAACAAATATTATTCTATTTAAATATTGATTTGAATAATATTTTCTTAAATATTGATTTGATTTTGATTAATATAAAAGGCTCTTTGAGAAACTTTTTCTTCAGCCTTTTTCTTTGATGTAGACCTCGCTTTAACTAACTGAAAACTTGATATTTGTAAGTTAGAGGTGAAATGCTTAATACTATCATTTCCAGAATCCTCAAATGTTTCATAGCAATATTTTAATTTATTTTTTTGGCACCATTCAATAATCAATGTCTTATAACTTATTATTTTTCCATCAAGTTTTTTAAGATCAACATGTGGAATAATCACACTTTGGAATATAAACTTCCTAGCATATTTATAACCTTTATCTAAAAAAATAGCTCCGATTAGCGACTCAAATAAATTTCCTTCAATATTTTCACCATAATTCTCAATGTTCAAATCACAAGTTAAGTGTTGAGTTAAATTTAATTCTTGACCTAATTCATTTAAATGTTTTCGACTAACAATCTTGGATCTCATTTTTGTCAAATAACCTTCAGAAGCTTCAGGGATTTGATTAAATAAGTAGGTTGAAATAATAGAACTTAATATAGAATCTCCAAGGAATTCAAGTCTTTCATAATTTACTGCAATGCCATTAATATCCTTTACATTTAAAGATCTGTGTGTGAAAGCTGTTTTGTAATAATGAATTGAATTTGGAGTAAATTTTAGAAGTTTTTTAATTTCAAAATAGAAGTTGTCTTTTTTATTAAATAGGTTAAAATTATTCAGTATTGAATTACCCATTAATTAATGTATTTTTTAAAAATAACACATGCATTATGACCTCCAAAGCCAAAAGTATTACTCATTGCTATATTTATATCTCTCTTTTGAGCTTTATTTAATGTTAAATTTAAAGACGAATTTATGTTTTCGTCTGAGTTCTTATGATTAATAGTTGGAGGTACTATGCCGTTTTTAATTGATAAAATAACAGAAATAGCTTCTACAGCTCCAGCTGCCCCTAGCAAATGCCCTGTCATAGACTTTGTTGAATTTATATTAATGTTTTTAGCATGATCCCCAAAAACATCTGAAATTGCTTTAAGCTCTGCAACATCACCCAAAGGAGTTGATGTGCCATGAGTGTTTATTGCATCTACTTGCTCAACGGACACTCCTGCGTTATTTAAACAATTTTTTATAACAGCTTTTACCCCTAGACCCTCAGGATGAGGTGAAGTAATATGGTACGCATCAGATGATAGTCCTCCACCAATAAGTTCGGCATATATTTTTGCTCCTCTTGCTTTTGCATGCTCGTATTCTTCTAGAATAATAGCTCCTGATCCTTCACCCAGAACAAACCCATCTCTTGTTGAATCAAATGGTCTGGATGCGGTTGCAGGATCTTCATTTCTTGTGGATAATGCATGCATGGCATTAAAACCTCCCATACCTGCTTTATTAACACCAGCTTCACTACCACCAGTTATAATTATATCACAATGACCAAGTCTAATATAATTGAGGGCGTCTACCATTGCATTTGCGGAAGAGGCACAAGCAGAAACAGTGGTATAACTTGGTCCCATAAAATGATATTTCATCGAAATGTGCCCTGGGGCTATATCTCCAATCATTTTTGGAATAAAGAACGGATTAAATCTTGGAGTTCCATCACCGGAAGCAAAATTAATTACTTCATTTTGAAAGGTTTCGATTCCTCCTATTCCACTACCCCATATTACTCCAGCTCGGTAATTATCAATTGATTCTAAATCAATTTTTGAATCACTAATCGCTTCTTCAGAGGCTACCATGGCATATTGGGTAAACCTATCCATTTTTCGAGCTTCTTTTCTGTCAAGAAAATCTAAGGCATTAAAACCTTTTAACTCACATGCAAATTTTGTTTTAAATTTTTCAGTATCAAAATAAGTTATTGGCGCAGCACCACTCTTGCCACTAACTAGATTGTCCCAATACTCATTAACATTATTCCCGATTGGGGTAAGAGCACCAAGACCTGTAACAACAACTCTTTTTAATTCCATAAAAAATTTTATTTACACATTTTCAATGTAAGAAACTGCCTGACCAACAGTAGAAATGTTTTCTGCTTGATCATCTGGTATTTGAATATCGAATTCTTTTTCAAATTCCATAATTAGCTCAACAGTGTCTAGAGAGTCTGCCCCTAGGTCGTTTGTGAAACTTGCTTCAGTTACTACTTCATTTTCATCTACTCCTAATTTATCTACAATAATAGCTTTAACTCTTGATTCAATGTCTGACATAATTTTAAGTTTTGTTTATTTAATATTTAGTTATAGTTGACAAAAATAAAAAACTTTATTTTAATTTAACTATTTAGAAAGGAAATGTGCAATTTATTTAATTTAAATGGCTAATATTATTAAAAATTTGAGAAGTGTTTTTTAAATGTCAAAAATAAAAAATATAATAATTTTTGCATCTGGTAGTGGTTCAAATACAGAAAACCTAATTTTAAAACTTTCAGAAGTTAAGCTAAAAGTCAATTGGTTTGTTTTTACTAACAACCCAAAAGCTGGTGTAATCAAAAGATGTGAAGCACTAAATATTAAATGTGAGGTATTTGAAAAACAATCATTTTTCAACTCATCATTAGTAGAACAAAAGATTTTAAAAATCAATCCAGAAATGATAATACTAGCTGGGTTCTTATTAAAAATTCCAACTACTTTAATTGAAATGAGTTTCCCAATTATAAATATTCATCCTTCACTTTTACCAAAGTATGGTGGTAAAGGAATGTATGGCAATTATGTTCATGCTGCAGTGATTGAAAACAAAGAACTCTTCAGTGGTATTACAATTCATAAGGTTAACCGTAATTATGATGAAGGAGAGGTTATTTTCCAAAAAAAAATCAGGTTAGAACAAAATGAAAGTATTGATAGCTTAGCAAAAAAAATTAATAACTTAGAAATGAAGTATTTTCCAGATGTTGTTGCAAGACTTATTAACTAACATGAAGAAGAAAAAAAAATATTATGTAGTTTGGAGAGGTCATAAAAAAGGCGTCTATAATTCTTGGGAGGACTGTAAAATACAAATTAATAATTTTAATGGTGCAAAATATAAGTCTTTTGAAAATTTAAAAGATGCTAACAATGCACTAACTGAAGGTCATAAAATTTACTTTGCCAAATCTAAGCTTTTCAAGAGTGATGAACTTCCAAATTATAATTCTATTTCTGTAGATGCTGCATCAAGTGGGAATCCTGGTATTATGGAATACCAAGGGGTAGACACCAAAACAAAAAAATTATTATTTAATCACGGTCCATTTAAAAAAGGAACTAATAATATTGGTGAATTTTTGGCCTTGGTCCACGGATTGGCAGAATTAAAGAAGATAAAAAGCAATAAACCCATTTACACTGATTCAATTACTGCAATAAGTTGGGTTAGAAAAAAAAAATGTAATACAAAATTAGAAAGGACTAACGAAAATGAAAATCTATTTTTATTAATTGATAGAGCTATATTATGGCTTAAATCTAATACTTATCAAACAAAAATATTGAAATGGAAAACGAAAATTTGGGGTGAAATTCCTGCTGATTTCGGACGAAAATAATTTATATTTGCAAACTTAAAATACATCAAATGAACAAATTACTTATTGTTGGCACAGTCGCATTTGATTCAATAGAAACTCCATTTGGTAAAGTGAATAAGATTTTAGGGGGCTCAGGCATGTTTATTGGAATATCCTCATCAGTTTTTAATATTAATAACGCTATAGTTTCGGTTGTTGGTAGTGATTTCCCTGAAGAATATTTAACTCTTTTAAAAACAAAAAAAATAGATATTTCTGGTATTGAAATTGTTAAAGGTGGAAAAACTTTTTTTTGGGAAGGTCTTTATCATGTAAACATGAATCATAGAGATACTATAACCACTGAACTAAATGTTCTTGCAGATTTTAAACCCATAGTCCCAAACAATTATAAAAATGCGGAAATAGTCCTTCTTGGAAACTTACATCCTTCTACTCAATTAAGTGTTCTGGAGCAAATGAACTCAAAACCAAAACTTGTAATTTTAGATACAATGAATTACTGGATGGATAACTCTCTTGACGAGTTAATTAATGTGATTTCAAAAGTTGATTTGTTATGTATTAACGACCAAGAAGCTGAACAATTAACTGGTGAAAGTGATTTGAAGATTGCGGCACAGAAAATATCTAAACTTGGGCCTAAATTTTTAATCATTAAAAAAGGAGAATTTGGATCATTAGTTTTTGGTGAAGATGATTATTATAATTGTCCAATATTTCCTACTGAAAAAGTTAAGGACCCTACTGGAGCAGGAGATACATTTGCAGGAGGATTGGCAGGATATTTAGCAAGTTGTTCAGAGATTTCATTTGATGAGGTTAAAAAAGGAGTTATGTATGGAACTGCGATTGCATCGTATTGCATTGAAGATTTTGGGCCAAATAACATAATGAATTTAGATATTAATCTTATCGAACAAAGAGTCTCTAAAATTAAAAAATAAAATAAATCACTTTTTTTAGATATTTGTAAAAATTGATTCTATTTTTGTTTTTTAACAAGACCATAATATATCTGTAATGAGTGATGCTTTAAAACATGAATGTGGAATTGCCCATATTAGACTTCTTAAGCCATTAGATTATTATAAAAAAAAGTATGGGTCTACATTTTATGGAATAAATAAAATGTATCTCTTGATGGAAAAACAACACAACAGGGGTCAAGACGGTGCGGGTTTTGCCAGTATTAAATTTGATGTTGAACCTGGTGAAAGATATATAAGCAGGGTTAGGTCAATTGAACAGCAACCAATTCAAGATGTTTTTTCAAAAATCAACAATAGAATTAATGATACTTTAGAAAGAAATCCTTTACTAAAAGATGATGTTTCTCTTCAAAAAAAACTTATTCCATATATTGGAGAAGTAATGCTTGGCCATGTTAGGTATGGAACTTTTGGTAAAAACAGCGTAGAAAGTGTGCACCCTTTTTTAAGACAAAACAATTGGAAGCACAGAAATTTAATTCTAGCTGGAAATTTTAATATGACCAATGTCAAAGATTTATTCAATAATCTTGTAGAATTGGGTCAGCACCCAAAGGAATACACTGACACAATTACCATAATGGAAAAAATTGGTCATTTTTTGGATGCTCAAGTCAGAAAAATATATAAAGATTTAAAAAAAGAAGGCTTTACCAAGTCTGAATGTTCACCTTTAATTTCTAAAAGATTAAAAGTTAGTAAAATATTAAAAAAATCCTCAAAAGATTGGGACGGGGGATATGTTATTGGAGGTATGATGGGACACGGAGATTCGTTTATTCTTAGAGATCCTGCAGGAATAAGGCCAGCCTTTTATTATAAAGATGACGAAGTTATAGTAGTTGCATCTGAAAGACCTGCTATTCAAACTGCATTTAATTTAAAATTAAATCAAATTAAAGAAGTTCCACCTGGTAATGCATTGCTAATAAATAAATCAGGAGAATTAGCTATAAAGGAGATACTTACTCCAGTTGAAAAAAAAGCATGTTCATTTGAAAGAATTTACTTCTCAAGAGGTAGTGATGCTGATATCTATAAAGAAAGAAAAGAGTTAGGAAAACTAATAATGCCTACAATTTTAAAAGAAATTAATTATGATATAAGTAACTCTGTTTTTTCTTACATTCCCAACACTGCTGAAACATCATTTTATGGGATGATTGAAAGTGTAGATAACTATTTAATCAAGAAAAAAACAAATGAAATATTAAATAATAATGATATTTCAAAAGAGAAAATAATTAAAGTACTAAGTGAAAAGGCTAGAATTGAAAAGATTGCTATAAAAGATGTTAAACTAAGGACTTTTATTACAGAGGATAGTAGCAGAGATGACCTAGTGGAACATGTTTATGACATAACATATGGCGTAATTAAAAAAACTGATACTTTGATTATTATAGATGATAGTATAGTCAGAGGTACAACTCTTAAAAAAAGTATCTTAAAAATGCTTGATCGACTTGGGCCTAAAAAAATAATTGTTGTTTCTTCTGCTCCACAAATCAGATACCCAGATTGTTACGGTATTGATATGGCAAACTTAGAAAGTCTTATAGCTTTTAAAGCACTATTGTCTCTTTTAAAAGAAACCAATCAATATTCATTAATTGAATCAACATATAAAAAATGTAAAAAGCAAGAACTTTTAGCAGATTCAGAAATAACTAATTATGTAAAAGATCTATATGCTTTATTTTCTGCTGAAGAAATTTCAAATATGATTACTTCTCTCTTGAGTACAGATGTTACAAGTGCTGAAGTTAAGATTATCTTTCAATCAATCGAAAATCTACACAAGGCCTGCCCTAATAATTTGGGAGATTGGTACTTTACAGGAAACTACCCAACAAATGGTGGAAACAGAGTAGTAAACAACGCATTTATAAACTTCTACGAAGGAAATAAAAAGAGAGCCTACTAATTAATTTTCTTCTTTTGTTTAATATTTAAACATTTAACTACTAATAATTAAACAACTAAAGTGTAATATATAAGTAATTAAATGTGAACGTGAATATATTTACACTTTCACTTTATAATTTCTTTATTAAGTGATTTGATTTGGGGGAAAAAGGCGGACTATGTTCGCCTTTTTTATTTATTTAGATAAATACTTATTTTCAACGACTTTCCAATTTATTAAACCCATAAATGCAGAAATATAATCTACTCGTCTATTTTGATAGTTTAAATAATAAGCATGCTCCCAAACATCTACACCTAAAATAGGTGTACCTCCACATCCAATATTTGGCATTAAAGGATTGTCTTGATTGGCAGTTCCACAAACTTCAAGTTTTCCATCGTCCATAACACAAAGCCATGCCCATCCTGAACCAAACTGGGTAGCAGCAGCTTTTGAAAACTTATCTTTAAATGTGTCAAAAGATCCAAATGAAGTGTTGATAAGATCTAACATAGTATCTGAAATACCATCATTATCAACGGGTGAAATTACTTCCCAGAACAATTTGTGATTATAATAACCCCCGGCATTATTTCTCAACCCTTTATTATTCATATCAAGATTAGCTAAAATAGACTCAATTGAAGCAGAATCTAAATCTGTATCGTTTATAGCGTTGTTTAAATTATTAGTGTAACCATTGTGATGTTTAGAATGATGAATTTCCATCGTTCTAGCATCGATTGATGGTTCTAATGCATCATATGAAAAGTTAAGCTCTGGTAATTTAAATCCCATTGTATTATTTTTTTAGATTAATATTTATTTAATACACAAATTTACAAAAAGGATTATTAATAAGTAATATAGAATACTTAATTTGGTTAAGTAATCTATAATACTTGAAACATTTCTATAACATATATAATGCATCAGCGGGAAGTGGTAAAACTTTTAACCTGGTTAAGGAATATTTAAAAATATTGCTTACAGATCCCCAGATTGATTCTTATAAAAAAATTCTGTCCATAACATTTACAAATAAAGCTGTAAATGAAATGAAAAGTAGAATAATTGATAGTTTAAATCAACTTACCAAAATAACTATAACTGATAAGAACAACCCTCTTTTAAATTCTATTAAAAAAGAAACAGGTTTAACTAATCTAGAAATTCAATCAAAATCGATTTCAATATTGAAATCAATTCTAATAAATTATGCTTCTTTTAATATCTCAACGATAGATAAGTTTACACAAAAAATTATAAGAAATTTTGCTTACGAAATAAAAATTCCTGTTAATTATGAAGTAGAAATTAAAACTAAGGATTTACTAGAAGAGTCCACTGCTAAATTAATATCAAGGGCTGGAGTTGATAACAAATTAACAAAAACTCTTATTAATTTTTCATTTGAAAAATCTGCTAATGATAAAAGTTGGGATATAGAGTATGACTTAAATAATATTTCTAAATTATTACTAAATGAAAATCACTTTGAACAAATATCGGCTATAGAGTGTAAAAATTTGGAGGATTTTGAAAAGTTAAAAAAACTAATTGATGATAAGAAAATTAAAACTGAATCAGAAATTGTAAATGAGGCCACTAATTGCCTAAACTTAATTTACAGTAAAGGCTTAAATGATAGTGATTTTTTAAGTCAAGCTTTGCCTAAACATTTAAAAAAGGTGAAGTCAAAAAATTTTAATGGGTTATATTCAAGTCAATTAGAGTCAAACGTTAAAAGTGGTTATTTATATAAAAAAACATTAGCAGAAGATAAAAAAAGCATAATAGATTTAATAAAAGATGAACTTTATGTCATTTTTACTAGTTTAAAGAAAAAGATATTCAAATTTAAATTTTATGAAAATATTCAATCAAATAACAGGCCTTTATCAATTCTTAAACACATAAATTCAGAATTAGAAATTATTAAAAAAGAAAAAAACATTATTCTTATTTCTGAATTTAACAAAATTGTAAATAATCAAATCAGAAATCAACCTGCACTTTTTGTTTATGAAAAAATAGGTGTAAAATATAAACACTTTTTTATCGATGAATTTCAGGACACCTCTAAATTACAATGGACTAATTTAGTACCACTTATTGAAAATTCTCTTTCCTCAGAAGATTCATCTTTATCAATTTCAGGAGATATTAAACAAGCTATTTACAGGTGGAGAGGTGGAGAGCCAGAACAATTACTAAAACTTTGCAATAACAATACGGGCTTTTTAACCAAAAGCAAAGTGATTAATTTAGAAACTAATTATAGGAGTAAAGATGAAATAATTAAATTTAATAATTCGCTTTTCAATCACATTAGTCAATTTGTATTTAGCTCAGAAGTTCATAAAAAAATTTATAAAAATTGCCAACAAGAATATAACAATAATTTAGGAGGTTATGTAGGAGTTAACATATTAGACAATTTAGATTCTAGTCCAAAAAAAGAAAATGCTTACAATTTAAAAATACAGCAAATTGTTGAAGATAGTTTAAAGAATAATTTCGAATTAAGAGATATCTGCATTCTTGTGAGAACAAATGATCAAGGAGTGAGAATTTCTGACTTTTTAAACAAAAAAAATATAGATATCGTCTCCTCTGAGACACTTTTAATTAGCAAATCTGAAGACGTAGAATTTATTATAGCAATCTTA
>Ga0209199_1006052_pt1 | contig 10338 bp, 9 predicted proteins | sample COGITO_mtgs_1105_7_FD_184805 | JGI IMG/M metagenome (GOLD analysis project Ga0209199, IMG submission 184805) | Pelagic marine microbial communities from North Sea - COGITO_mtgs_110523 (SPAdes) (version 2) | ecosystem: Environmental > Aquatic > Marine > Epipelagic ...
GAAGGGTTCGAGCGTATCAAATTGACTTTGTTGCTAGTTGGGTTTGGGAATAAAAGGAAGTCGCCTTCTATGGAGTAATAGTCGATATGGATTATTCTTGATAACCCGTTAAACCCCAGTTCCAATCGGTAGAAAATTCTTTGGTTTTTTGGGGGCTCTTGATCCAGAAAGGTATATGATTCAGATTGATCTATACTGCCGCAAACACCTTGTATGTCGCCTATTTCGCTAAAATTCAGGCTGTCCGTTGAACGAAGAATGTTAATACCTTGACATGTGTTTCCTTCCTTGATGGTCCATAATATTTGGACACCATTCGAACTTTGATTCAGACTGAAACTTTGAAGAATACTATCCTGAGCGAAAAGGCTAAAGGAGCAGCCAAATATGAAAGCCGTTAAGAGGAAGTGCATTTTAATTTGAAGCCGATTTTAGATGGTAAAACTTACATTTTAGGAAGTTTATACTTCATGCCTTGTCACGGATTGCAGGTGAACCGTCTCCAAATCAAATTTTTTCAGTTGAACAAAAGCATAGAGCTGCACAAGTAGAAGCACAATCGAACCGATCGTTATAGCGGAATAAGCCTCAAGTACATCGGAAAAATACCTGCCGGCAATGATTTCGGCTGAACCGATGTGCAGGACAACCGATAACCCAAAAGCAACTTTCATAAACCACAATGTGCGTGTCGGGAGCTTTGTTCGTGATCGAAATAGGATCGTGTAAAGTAGGAAGTAGGGAACCCATTGGAAGACGAAGTATGCTTTCCATGAAATTGGCGAGAGAAGAGGAATGGCGGTGAAGAGAATTGAATACTGCAATAAGGCACAAAGGTCGCTTCGATCTTGAAACCGCTTTCGAAATAGATAAGCAGGAACTAGAGACGAGATTAGAATGAAGCCATATGTTAATACCTTGGTTGAGTATGGCTTGAGGCTAAGAATATTTACGTGCAAATCATGTCCTGGGTCTTCCGATGTATAGAGTCGCAAAAACATACCAAAAAGACTCTGATTTTTATGATTTGCTATGTAGGATTTTGGAGCCACCTCGCTTGCCCAATGTTGATAATAGAAAATGGCCTGTTCGAATCCAAAGACAAGGAAACTGACAGAATTTAAGACAACAATGAACAGAAAGGTCCAGAGCACTGGTTTGAACTCACGTTTGTATAAAAAATAGAAGAGAATGAAAATAGGATAGACCTTCAGCGATATGGTCAGGCCCAATAAAAGGCCAACCCAAACATATTTTTTTTCAATAAAGAATCGAATCGATAGAATGGCGCCGAGTAGAAGGAATATGTTGATTTGAAGATTGGCTAGGTTATCCAAAACGAATCGCAATATTATGAGCAATGGGATCAGAATAATGGGGTCTTGAGGGAGCACATGATGTCCACGTGGTCTAAGGCTGAGTGATTTTTTGAAGATGAGTTTTACCGTCTCAGCCACAATAAAGTAGATAGAAATGACACTGCCGGATAGCCAAATGAATCGAATGAAGAATGGGCTAAACTTGTCGCCCAAAGCCAAGACAACGCTAAAAATCGAAAAGAGCGGAGGCCATGTGTTTAAATAGCTTCCATATAGATATTGACCATTCAACACATCGTTTCCAGCCAGCACATAGCCAACAAAATCGCCGTCGCGCATCGAATTCCTGACCACCTCATAAAGCAGGATGATCCCGATTAGAATCAGGATGGAGTTAAGAAGGGTGTATCGTTTTTGGGTCATTTGTCAATGAGACTGCTAAAGTAAAATGCAAACTCCTGGATCAAACATGAGATGTATAATGTGAACCCAGCTTTATGAAACCAAGAGTTTATCTAAGATGACTCTTCCGCACGGGAAAAGTCAATCAATACGTTTCCGGTTTTGTTTCCACTTTGCACATAATCATATGCGTCTCTTACCTCTTCGGGAGTATATGTTCGATCAATGACAGGCTTGAATTTTCCGTTTTCAAGCAATTGCCGTATGCTCGAGATGCTTTGCTTTTTATCCTTGGGAAACGGGAATGCCACACGCTTACCGCCTTGTAATGAGGTGATAAATGGCAAGTACAAATTTTCGGATCCCGGTCCTAGCTCTGATGATATATAGATGCCCTTTGGTTTTAGTAGATTCTTGCATTTTCCAAATGAGCTTTTCCCTACGGCATCAAAAACAAAATCGTACTGATCATTGTCGATCTGTGTGAAATCTTCAGTTTCATAGTTGTAAACCTTGTCGGCTCCCTGTGATATCAGAAGTTCCATGTTCTTGGTATTCCCAAATGCTGTAACGTAGATTCCAATGCTTTTTAGAATCTGGAAAAGTGCCGATCCAATTGCTCCAGTAGCACCATTCACAAGGATTTTATCTCCTTTGTTTAGCTGAACCTTATTGATGAAATTATAGGCGTAATGTGCGCCTTCCGCGCAGGCAGCTGCCTGATCATATCCCACATTTTTTGGAATTGTTTGGATTGCTTGATCTTGCTTTATTACCATAAACTCGGCCTGCGATGAAATATAGCAAGAGCCGAAGCCCAAAGGTTTTTAGGTTCTCTGATGTGTTGCCTACTATCCCTGAAATGATCGAAGCGAAAATCAAGGGAATCATAATCATTTGAACCAACCGCATAAAGACCTGTCCAGGAAGGTCGAGCCAACTGGCCAGGGAAAGGCTCAGAGTCTCCGAAACGAGTCCGGTAGAAGGGTTGATCAAAATACCAAGTCCCGCACCCAAAACCAATCCTATAATCACCTTCAGCCAAAGACGGCCGTGTATTAGACGATCGAGGTGGACAGATAAATTGTTGAGAGGACGGATTTCTAACATGCGCTGTTGACAATTAAGACGGATGTTTCGGTAAAATTAACATAGTATAAAGCTATTATAAGCTAGAGGTTTTATCAACCTAGTTTGCTGAGAAAAATCATCGATGATCTCCTAAAGTATATAGTGTTATTGGCAAGTCGATCCCGTCTTGGTCGTCACATTTGTTTAGTAAAAGAGAAGCCATTTGGACACGTGTTCAATGACTTTTGTTTCGAGTCTAAACTATCCTTGTTATAGGATGGCTAATTCGCCATCATACTTGTCGATCATGCCAACAGACGCTGCCAAAAACTCCTTGAAAGATGAATGCCCATTAAAATCATCCTCTCTCGATAGGTAGTTTGACCTGTATGAGATGTGATGGTTTTCCCCCTCTTTTGTAAAGAAGAGATTGCCCAATACACTGGATAAATTCATTTCATCCAAAATCTGATAGAACTCAACATCAGGTGCGGAGTAGGAGGCATGAAACGTGGTGAACGTTTGGATAATAACCAATCCATCGTGTGTAGAATGGAATACGATGAACGTGAATATTTTCTTATTCAAGGCTATCGTAAACATGATGGTATCCTGTCCGTCTATGTTTTGCTCTTTAATTTCAATTGCCTCAAGGTTTTTGATTTCGGCCTTGATGTAGTCTTTATAATTCTCCATTCTTAAAATGATATTTTCTTAACGTAAGTGGCGACGCATGCTTTGTATGTTTTGTCATCCATGGTATCCGTAAATAGTTTTGAGTCTTGTTTGATTAAGGTCGGTAGGTAAATATCTTTATTACCTGCTATTCTTTTCTCGAGATTAGTCATGATCTGGCTATCACTAAAGAATGTCCTTTTGCCAACAAGCTTGATTTGCTTCATTGTCTTCCCCCAGAAGTAATCCGCGTTTTGCATTGCCTCGATCTTTGTTAAATCGATATCCTCAGGTGACACCGGATTTTCAGGAATATTCTGGCCTTTGTAATATTCTTCTAATGCTTTGTCCTTTTGTTCAGGGAACATCTTTCGATATCTGCTTAAGGCCTTCTTTTCTTGTTGTGCTTGATTCAGAATACTTGCCACAACATTTTTATGAATCTTCATAAGATCCATTGCGTTGTCTTCGGTCAAGCTTGGTTTTGGCCAGAATCTGTTGTTATAATAGAGAATCCTTCTATTCAACATCGTTTTCGAGTGTGCACTCAATTTTTGTGCAGCGGCGATCTCCTCCCCTGAAGCGGAATCTGGTAATTTCCCAATAGCGTCTCTCGCATTTTGATACTTCTCTGCAAGCATAACAATTTCCCTTGCTGATGCTTTGTTTGGATCAAAACTGTCACCACTCGCGTCCAATTGAGCTGATAATGCCTTGTATTTTTCTCTATCAACATCAGCGTCTTCACTGCCACCGGCGGTAACTCTTGAATCTGCTTGTTCGGCTTTGTTGGCTACATACTCGTGGTACTTGCCCGCGCCCGCTTTGAACAAGTTAACAACGGAGTGAATGGCTTTAACGCCAGCGAAAATCGGAGCCAATCCAGCAAAGGCTGTAATCGCCTCTGTGGCATGAAACAAGAAGTCTAATGCCTCTAATCCAAGTTTCATCGATACGCGCTTCAAGTATGCCGCTAGTTCGACGCGTTTGCTCTTATCGCCTTCTTCTTCGAGCTGCTTCACGCTTTTTCTGCTGGAATTCAGGGCCACGCCCTTCATTACATTTTGGAACGCGCCTAATCCAGACCCAATTCCTGGTAAAATATTATCCATGAGGGCATCGCTGCCGCCAATGGCTTTAACTCCAAGTTTGCCGGCAGTTTCAATTGCGCTAGCCACCGTTTTTGTTGTCTCTGCCACCGCTGACGCCTGTTCGCCTGGATTATCGGCTTCTTTCCAAGCCTTGTACGTGCTAATGGTTCCACCCACCACTGCCAAGGCTGAGCCTGCCTTGTCCATAAACTGATGCTGACCATCTATTTTGGCGTTTTTAGCCGTTGCCGCAGCACCATTGTCTTTGACATCTTTTAGGGCATTAAAATTCACACCTCCACTCACGTCAACCACGGCTCCTGCTACGGTATTTGCGTCATCGATCGGGTCGGCCACGGCGTCGACTGCTTTTTCGAAAGTAGAAGGTTGTTCAATGGTTATTTGTAGGGCCTGCCACTGATCATACGTCTTTGTTTCTCCAGCATGTGCCTTATAATCGTCGAGCTTGTCGGGAGCTACTAGGCTTTCATCGGGAATGTTGTACCACATTTCCTCGGGTCCTTTTGCAAACCACGCTACACCACCATCCATTACATCCCACATTTGAACTCCCCCATCCTCAACCCATTTTCGTTGAATTGGTGCGTCAGAAATTCCAGATTTTGATTTTAATTGTGCCGTTGAGTCATTTCCTCCTTTGGTGGCCTGCGCTCCTAAGTCATCTGCCTCTTTCTCTAACGCCGCGTTGTCGTTTATAGCCACCTTATCCTTCAATTGCTTGGTTGGCTGAACACGTCCTTCTTTTTGTTGAACTACGTGAGCCAACTCATGCGGAAGGTGTTTTTCTTGTCCTGGACCTAGATGAATATCTGTGCCTTGAGCGTAGGCATGTGCGTTGAGTTGAGCAGGCTGGTCAGAATTGCGATGCACTTGGACATCGTCCAAAGATTGACCAGTTAGATTTTCCATGCCCGACTTTAAGTTATCTGGTAGGCCGGTGTTGTTCTCTTTTTTCTGAATAATTGATTGACCGTCGACTGTGCTATTTTCAACCATCGCTTTCAATTGAGCCGTTTGATTTGCTCGGGGACTGTCTTTGACAAGGTCCTGTAGTTTTTGTTGAGCGGCGGCTTGGGGTCTATTGTCCAATGTTTTTGGTGCCGACCTATTGCTTTTTTTCAACTGAGCAGTATCGTTCGCAATTGCTTGATTTTCCGACTCTTTGGTTTTTTCGTTGCTTGATTTCATGATCTATACTTCAGGATTATGACCATTTCAATAAGGTTACTTTGGCTCCTTGCTGGTTCTCGGTTATCTACAAGCCGAGCCTTTTCTGGTTGGACGTCCTCTGATTCCATTAAAGCGAACAAGGTAATTGTTCGTGTTAAAATATCGCTCGCCTCACCATCCTCATTATTAGAATTTATCAACGATTCGGAAGGCTGTTAATCGTGGATTAAAGTGCGTAATCCTGCGTCAACTTTTCAAATTACTGTATCAGAAATCAGGCTATTCACCGTTCTCTATACTCGAAAAACTTAGCGTATTCTGTTAAATGCGCATTGAGCGCAGCAAAGTTTTCTTGTGATTGTTTCAAGTCAGACGCTTCAAATTTCCCTAGCGCCTCTTTAATTGGGATTAGAAAATTGTGTAGTTGATTATGCGCCTCTCCTGTCATGGTGCATTTCTCGAAGATCATTTTGAATTCTGCTTCTAAGCTTGCCTTAAGTGGTGCGTAGGCCTCTAGGTTATCGGAATCGCTAAAATCGGACATTAAGGCGATCATGTTGTTCACTCCCTCAGTCGTTTCTGCGTTCGCTTCCCAGCGCAATCCTTCGTTCAACACGAGCGTGTTTTCTGGTGCTGCTTCTTCTTCCATCGCCGGCTCAGTTTCATGCTCTGAATGGGCAGCGTGGTCGTGGTCGTGATCATGCAGCTCTGCCTCTGGTTTTTGATTTCCACATGCGCCAAATAGTGCTGCGCACAATACCAATGTAGCTATGAGTTTTCCTTTCTTCATGGTTTTTTTGTTTAGCAAGGTACATGTTTCGATGTTCTGTTTCAGTAGGCCTCGTATGGGTCTTACACCGTGGCTAGGACCGAGTTTTCTCTCTCTCAAATTTTAACTGCCCTGATACCCAATGACCTCATAGAGGATTTGGCCAAGGGCAAGTGCATACAGGGTAGAAGCAACTACAAGGAGCAATACAACCACATTCTTTCGAGATTGGTTGGTAAACAGGCGTATGAGTCCATAAGACAATAGGCCTGCGCCGAAAACAAAAAAGAATATCATTCGGCCTGAGTAGATCATCGACGCGCCCCAAAACACCCCACCAATAGTGCCGCCAATCGCAGCACCCAAAATTCCGCCAAGTATCGTCCTTGGTTTGACTTTTAAATCTGCCTGTTCGTGTTCTAAATCCGCGATCGTTTTTGCAACCAATTCTGAGATTTCGGGCTCAGATAGGAGTGAACTGGTGACCTTCGCAAGAATCTCAGTCTGTTGCATATTCTGTTCAAACAACGATTGGGTAAGCCTTCTAATTCGATTTGCTTCCGCTTCTTTTTCTTGTTCAGCCTTCATGCGAAGCTTCACATTTTCAAGGCCTCCTTCTTCCTCAATAATGGTCGAAATCGCCTCCTTCGCCTCCACAGTGTACTCCGCGATATTATCAATCACGTTTAACAAGGATTTGTCATCAAGCCCTTTGAATTTCTTTATTAGGTCTTCTAGCGTTTTTGTAGGACTTGTCATTTTTTAGGCTTTGAAATTGGGTGGACGGGGATTGATTTTCTTAGAAGTTTAATCATCATCGAATTAGCTCAGAACGGGATCTGCACGTTGCAAAAAGGCCCCGGCCTTTGCATCGGGAAACATTTCATCATACTTCTGGACCTGATTCATACTCGACCTTCGGTTCACATGTCTTCTGCTCAAGTCTCGCGGGTTTGAAACCCCTGAAGCGGCCATTAATTCAACAAAGCTATCCACGGTTCCTTCATGGAAATTGGCCACCCGAACAGACTTATCTTTAACTACCAATCCATTCATTAGGCTTTCATCCTGAGTGGCAACTCCGGTAGGGCATGTGTTGTTATTGCATTGCAACGCCTGAATGCACCCAGTTGCCAACATCATTGCGCGCGCGCTACTTATCATGTCTGCTCCAATCGCAATTAAACGTGCAATGTGAAACCCACTAAACACTTTACCCGAGGCAATAACTCGTATTTCTTTTTTTAGGTCGTAACCGATTAAGGTGTCAACCGCAAACACAAGTCCATCCCTTAGTGGCATACCCAGTGAATTTGAAAATTCAATGGGTGCCGCCCCTGTGCCACCTTCGCCGCCATCAATTGAAATAAAGTCTGGTTTTATTCCTGTAGAAATCATCGCTTTACATAGGTCCTCAAATTCCGATTTTTTGCCAACACACAATTTGAATCCCACTGGCTTTCCACCGGATAGATCGCGTAATTGCTTCACAAAATGCATCAAACCTTCCGGGTCAGAAAAAGCGGTGTGTCCTGGAGGAGACAGCACGTCAGTATGCGGTTCCACATTGCGAATGGCCGCAATTTCTTCGGTGTTTTTTGAGGCTGGTAAAATGCCTCCATGACCCGGTTTTGCGCCTTGAGATATTTTAATTTCGATCATTTTCACATTGTCAAGGGTGGCATTTTTTTGAAAATTATCAGGGCTGAAATTCCCATCTTTTGTTCTGCATCCAAAGTATCCCGTACCAACTTGCCAGATTAGGTCACCACCTGGCTCAAGATGATACGGACTGACACCTCCTTCGCCTGTGTTATGAGCGAAGCCGCCAATCTTCGCCCCCGTGTTTAAGGCAAGAACTGCGTTTTTACTCAAAGAACCAAAGCTCATGGCTGATATATTTAATATGCTGGATGAATAAGGTTTGGGGCAGTCAGATCCGCCTACCATTACACGTGGGTCATCTTTGAAGTCAGAATGGTTTTTTGCGTAAATGGAATGATCCATCCATTCGTACCCCTCGGCATAAACGTCCGATTGCGTGCCAAAAGGGGTGGTTTCGTTCACCTTTTTTGAACGCTGATAAATTAGAGTTCGAAAAAGTCTATTTCGGCGCACCATCCGTATCCGTTTCCACAAAATATTGCATAATCTCGGGTCGAATACCTTCCAATATGTATCTGAAATTACCCACGACTGGGAAGTTTCTTCGAATGGCATGCTTTGTTTGAACTAAATCAACTATTCCGATTAACACGATTGGTGCAACCAGAACTAAGGTCCAGAGCGCAGTTGGAATGAACACGGAGGCTAGGCCAATGGTGGCAAGGGCAACAATTGAAAGTGTGGCAAAAATCTGTTTCGGATTCATGGTGGAGTCGTTTGAAGCTTGTCTAGGCTATGTTAGTACGTAAATCATAAGGTAGTGAATGCGAAGGTGCGGTATACGGAACTGTCATGCTAATTTGGATCGTTAAGGTGCAGCGTTTGCTCCGCAACTACTCGCAAACATTCTCGATCGCCTCATCGATATACGGGTCATTGGCGTTGTTGCAAAGAAGTACATAACTGGTGCCGGATTCTACGTCAACGTGCGCATAGGCGATATAGCTAATTGCCCTACCTGTGTGGCCATAGACCGTTTTGCCGCCAAAGGATTCTTCGAATACCCCTAAGCCAATCTTCGTTTTTCCGTGCCTTTGAAAATTCGTCATTTGAGAAAGCGATTCTTCATTTAGAATAGTTTTATCAATGAATAGCGCCCGTAGAAATGTGTTCACATCGTTCGCATCACTTACAATGTTTCCAATGCCAACGGATATTCGATTTGTGGCCGTTTTAGAGATTTCGTGTAAGTCTTGATCTCCAAGAATCGGGTGGGCAAGGCCTTCAATTTCGTTTGAGTGATAGGGGAATGTGCTGGCCAGTTGAAGCGGGTCGATGATCAGTTCTGTTAAAACATCTCGATACGGGTTGTCCGTGATCTTTTCGATGATTTTACGAAGCAGAAAGTAGTTCGTATTGGAGTAGGCGTACTTGGTTCCGCGATCAAAGTCGATTGCAGTGATAAGGCTAAGTAGGTAGGCGTCGTTGTAATCTTTATCAGGTTCAAGGAGAGCAATGTTTGCAAGCTTTGCGTCACTGATATCCATCAGGCCGCTGGTGTGATTCAAAAGCTGTTTAACGGTTATCTCCCCATCAATAAACGCATGATGCTCGATGTATTTTGAAATCGGATCCTGGATGTTCATCTGCCCGAGTTCTTGCAATTTTAGAACAAGCGTCGCGGTATACATCTTAGTTACGCTGCCGATGCAAAATCGATTGTCGATGGATATTGGATTGTCTTCTGATGCCCAACCAACGGCCCCCGATTCTTTTTTGGCGCCATCGTCTACCAATGCAACCAACCCATAGTTCATAAGGGAATCTTGAAATGGGTTCAGCAATTCTTGAACGCGGTCTTGGCAAAAAGAGTTTGTAGATAGTAGTAAGAAGAAAGCGAGACTGGGTTTCATTTTAGGTAAATGTAGCCGATTGGTTTTTACTTGAAACCTGGAAGACACCTCTATTGGAAACTCACAGTCGTCGTATCAGGCTTAACTGAAAATCGAGGAATAAAAAAGGACGCGACAGCGCCCTTTTCTTTACGTATCAATTAGAACCTTAGATCTAGTAATCTGTCAACGCTTGGATCTCAATGATCTGATTGAATGTCTTGCTTGGGCGCATTGCTGTCCGAGCCAAGTCTTCATTTGGTTGATAATAACCTCCGATGTCCATTGCTGGGCCTTGCGCACTGCTCATTTCGGTTAAAATT
>Ga0209199_1006053_pt1 | contig 10334 bp, 6 predicted proteins | sample COGITO_mtgs_1105_7_FD_184805 | JGI IMG/M metagenome (GOLD analysis project Ga0209199, IMG submission 184805) | Pelagic marine microbial communities from North Sea - COGITO_mtgs_110523 (SPAdes) (version 2) | ecosystem: Environmental > Aquatic > Marine > Epipelagic ...
CTACTCGACACTCCCAATCTACCGGACAGTGAGCTAGAGGCACTCTATACAGCCCTAGAGGCGGTCCAGACTGAGAACATGCCCCTGGCGGCCATGGAAGACGTGGCACAGCTCCTGGTTGATGAGGGTGTAGCCCGGGAAAACGTAGATAAGTTCTATAAGCCTTATGTTGATCGGGTCCGCCGCCAGCAGAAGCGCAAACCATCGATGCTGAAGCAGGCCCAGGCCACTCAAGAGGCTATCCAGGGTGAACCTGGCGTCAATACGCAGACTGCACCGGCACCTAGTGTTCTAGAGAAAGCCCAGGGCACTGGTAACCCAGGCCAACCTATCTCTGACGCTAATTTAGAGGTCAATTCTCGCGTATTGGAAAGCGTGTTGGATGATTACGGTGTCAAAGGCAAGATTACCAACGCAAGCTCAGACCCTGCTGTTACAGTGTATGAATTAGATCTGGCTCCTGGGCTGAAAGCCAGCCGGGTGATTGGTCTGTCAGATGCTATCGCACGATCTATGTCTGCCCCATCAGCGCAAGTTAGTACAGTACCAGGCCAGTCGGCGATCCGTATTGAGATACCCAACCAACCTATATCTGACGATGCTCGTGGTATACCACCCGGTCCCTTCAGGCCCGAGAAGGTAGGGTCTCTGTACAGTGAATTAAAGCCAGACCAAGTACCAACCCAGACCCGCAAGGCCTACAAGCTAATGAAGGTGCAGTCATCTCGTAATGGGGTGGTAATGCCTCTGTTTGCTAAACCTGACGGCCAGACACAAGGCTTCTTAGCCAACCGGTGGTATAAAGCTGAAGATCAACAGCCCACTATTGGCGCAAAACCACTGGCTAGGCGTCCGGGTATTCACGCGGTCAATCTACCTGTGTTTGACCAGGGTAAAGCTAATGTGAAGGGTTCTCAACGTGTCTGGGTGGAGGTTGAAATACCTGAAACAACCCCAGAAACTCAAGCTGAGAGTGACGCCTCACTAAATAGCCAAGGTAAACTAGATGGTATCCAGGGGCGTCTTATTAATCCTAATGAAAGTTACGATTACAAGACCAATCCCAGTGCAACCAATGATGCCGGTGGTTGGCCTGTAGCGGGGTCAATGAAGGTACTTCGGATCCTAGCTGACGGCGAGGTCTCCGAAATCCTAAATGCTAATGGCCTTAGTCACCAGGTGGAAAACTCTACCACCCAGATCGACCAGGCAGCCGCAGATGTCCTCAATACAAATATGGGACTAGCAAACATTGCAGACACACCAGGCACCCGGCCACAATCCAACGACAGCCGTAGTATTCCTGAAGGCCCACCCCGCCAGTTTGGCGAGAAGACAGATGTCTCTTTAGAAACCAGCCTCAGTAATGCTTTCCAGGCTGCACAGGCCAAGATATACGCCAAAGGCCGTGACTTCAAACTAGACCTCCAGGCTCAGTCCCTGGCAGCCCAGGAGCGCGAGGGTATCGACCTAAACACCCTCGATGAAGCCAACATTGATCGCCTGGCTGACTTTGTGGTCGAGGATGCTCTGGAAGCATTGAAAGACAACGAGAATGCCATTGGTTGGTATGGTCGGACAGTAACGCAGGCACTCGAAACTGTGGGCGAACTACACCCGGAGGTCCTCACAGATCCAAAATCAAAGATGCAGTTTATCTGGGCCACAGCCGTAACTTCTAATGGCCTAAAGGTAGACAAGAACTTTGAGTTGGCCTTGGATGTTTATGAGACATTGAAAGAAACAGGTCGTTTCCCAACTGACGCAGGCATTGGACAAGCAGCTGCCGCTATAAACAGTGGTCTGGCTCAGTATCATACCATGTTAGAAAAGTTCCAACGGAAGTCTAACTCAGATGAGGGCGCGCATAATCTTTTGATTGAGTTTATGAACAGCAAAGTGCCCGTAAAGGAACTTGAAAAGGAATATGGCGTAAAGATCTCAGGTGAAGGCAAAAACACTCTAGTGCGCGGTGCCTCGATCTTGGGTCCTAAAATTGGCAACGGGTTTTATTCTAATCTGTATGGTAACTTTGATGAACTAACGATGGACCGTTGGCTTATGCGAACTGTCGGACGTTGGCGTGGTGGCCTGGTTAAACTAAACAAGCCTATGATTGCTCAGAAGACAAAAGAGATCCAGAATATGATGCCAGATCTCGAAATAAAGGCTTTTAAACCTTTGTTCTCAAGATCAGACATACAGCCAGCAAAAGGTATGTCAAAACAGAAGACTGAACTGCTTTCTGCTGAGATTGCAAAGCTCTCAATGGACCCAGCCTGGAGATCTGCAATAAATGCTATCCCAGGTGGTGAAAGCCTAAGAAAAGCTGGTAATGGCCTAGCAAAGTACTTAGATGGACAGGTGGAAGCACCCGCTGGTGCAAAAGAACGCACATTTATACGCGAGGTATTCCAGCGTGGGTTAAAACGCCTTCAAGATGCCCCGAGTGTGCGTCAAAGATCAAATGACCCACTCACTATGAGTGACTTGCAAGCATTACTCTGGTATCCAGAGAAAAGGCTGTACGACACAGCCAAGCAGAAAGATGGAGAAAGCCGTGGCTATGAAGACGACGAAGCGCCAGACTACGCAAACGCTGCAAGAAAAGCTGTCGGAGATCGACTGGGATCTGCTGGAGCAGCTGGACCAGGAGGAGGAGGGACAATCGATCCCAATGCAGGACCTGGTGCAGACAACAGCATCATCTCCAACCTCCTCAACCCCCCTGGGAATACGAGTGGACGAGCATCCGGGGCCGGTACTGGGCGGCCCACCAAAGGGCCTTCTCTCGCAAGAGTAGCCCTGACAGCTGTTAAAAGGTTTGTGCCTCAGTCCAAAGCTGCTTTCCAGGTTGGCAAGCGTGGTACGCCTTATGAAAATGGCGTGCAGACATTAGACCAGGCAGTTGACTTAGCACACACACTGGGCATCACTGTCCGTCTGTTTGACAGCCAGGAAGAGATGTATGCATCGAGGTCAGCTTTTGATCCATCCGCTGACCCGTCTGCTGTCGCTTCGTTTTATCAAAGAGGTGCATACGCTGATGGCAAAGGTGCTGAAGGTACGGTCTTTGGTCTGAACCCTGGATCTATGTTGGATAGTGGCGGATCAGTAAGCGGCATTGACGCCCTGTCGAGCCTAATACATGAGATCGCACATGGTATGACCTTGAGCCCCCTCGATCTAAACGGCTCACAGGTTACTGACACCGAGTTTACCAACCCAGTAACCGGCCAGCCCGACAGGGCACCTATGGGATCCTTTGCTGGTAGTGCTTTGAGACCCCTACTGGAAGGTAAGGGTGATCCCGACATCATGTCAGAGATCGACAATCTACAGATGAACGTGGATGCACACACAACCAATGACCCTGGTCAGCGCAGCGCGTTGCGTGAGGTCCGCAAGTTGTCAACAAATCTCAAAGACTGGAAAGCCTACTACGATAGGGAAGTGGACAATGGTTTCATGTCCAGATCTGATGCCGACACAGGCATGGCCAACCGCCAGGATGTAGCTGACGGCTACACAGACTACATGCAAAGTGTGCGCGAGTTGGCTGTGGATCCTGTCTTAATCTACTTGATCAATCCCAAGCTGGCTAAGTCGGTAATGCCTAAAACGGCTGCCCTCATACGCGAGCAGTTCAACAACGCCGGTAACAAAAAGGTCAAGTTCTTCAGTCACCCCGCTGCTGTGGTCATAGCTACGGTCATGGCCATGTTGGCCCAAGGTATGGCGGAAGAAGAGGAAGAAAAGCAAAGGATGCAGATGCCCCCTGGTGCTTTGACACCACCACCGCCTAGCATGGGCGCCCTAACTGCATAAGAACAAACAGAGGTCCCTCCGGGGGCCTCTTTTCATTAGTGGAGAGCAAAATGATCCATAAGAACGCAATAGATTTAGTCCCCACGTTACGGGCCATCGAAGATGTACTACTTTCACCCCTGCTCAGTACTGCGCAAAAGTCAGCCATCATTGGAGAAATGCGTACTGTTTTACCTGATAAGATGTTTTGCCCCAATTCACGGCTAACACTGTCAATTATAACCAGTATTACGGAGCAACACGATGGGAGCACCCAAGAACCCGAGGCCCAAAGCACCGAGGCCCCCAAAAAACCCAGCAAAGGCAAGGGATCCAAAAGTAAACCCGCTGGCTCTTCAACATCAAACGCCCGAGGGAAGAGCAAAGTTTCGCCAAATGCTGGCAAACCGAAAGAATAAAGGTGGCCGCCCCAAAGGCACACCAGATGGCTACACACTCGAGCAAATTGCCCCAATACGAAAGAAGGCAAAAGAGGACGCTGAAAGGATCGTGAAGATCATGGCAAAAGAAAACGAAATTGATGACATCTATGCGGTTGAGGCCCTCAGAGCTGCCGTGGAGATTATGCGCGAACCTGGTCAAAACCGGGACCGCTTGACAGCTGCACGCATGGTCTTGGATTTCACCAAAACTAAACCCGCTGCTAAATCCGAGGTCACAATCGGGAAAGCCGAGCAATTCTTGGAGTCTCTATTGGTAGCAGACACTGAAGAAGAGCAAATCGAGCATGGACAAGAGACTTAAAACTGTACGCAAGCGCCTGTATGAAGACTTTGGTTTTTACAGTCAGTCTGCACTGAAGATCCGCACCAAAGATGGTGACATCAAACCCCTTAAACTAAACCCGGCACAGCAGATACTACAGGAAGCTGTAGACAAGCAGATGGCGGCAGAGGGTAAGGTACGGATCATCATTCTGAAGGCGCGGCAGCAAGGTCTCTCAACCCACGTTGGTGGATACTTGTACTTCAATGTGTCCCAACGCAAAGCATGTAAGGCGATGGTCGTCACGCACCACTCGGACAGCACCAGGGCACTCTTCGACATGACCAAACGGTATCATGACAATTGCCCAGAGCTACTAAAGCCTCACACTAAATACAGTTCTCGCCGGGAACTTACCTTCGATGTCCTGGACAGCTCTTTTGTTGTTGCGACGGCGGGGGGTGAAAGCATTGGCCGTGGTGAGACCCTCACACACGTTCACGCCTCTGAGCTTGCTTTTTGGCAGAAGTCTACCGCCCTCGAGAACTGGAACGGGATGACCCAGGCTGTACCGAATAAGCCAGGGACCGCTGTCTTTGTCGAGAGCACTGCGAATGGCGTAAGTGGTATCTTTTATGATCTCTGGAAAGGTGCCGTTGAGGGAACCAATGGCTATGTACCAGTGTTCATCCCTTGGTTCCTCGACCCTGAATATAGGGAGCCTGTCCCTGAGAACTTTGAGCCAACACCTGAAGAAGAAGAGTTGGTTGCCAAGTACGACTTAGACGATGAGCAACTTATGTTTCGTCGCCGTAAGATCGCCCAGAACGGCATAGATCTTTATCGTCAAGAATATCCCGCAGAGCCTTCAGAATCCTTCCTGACGACCGGACGGCCAGTGTTTAGCCCAGAGGCTCTACATGAGCGTCTAGAGGCCTGTGAGGAGCCTAAGAAGCGCCTGGCACTAGAGGGTGAAGATTGGCTCGAGAATGTACGCGGTGAGCTTACTCTATACCGAACTTTAGACCCTGGTGAGAAATACACAATCGGCGCTGACGTTGCTATGGGCGTCCGGGGCGGGGACTACTCAGTTGCCCAGGTTCTAGACAGTAAGAAACGCCAGGTTGCGACCTATCGAGCACGGGTTCACCCGGATTACTTCGCAACAGTTCTATATAAGCTAGGTGAATTCTTTAACTTTGCTTTCATCATTGTAGAGAACAACAGCCACGGTATCCTGACCTGCACTAGGTTGGGCAAAGACATGGCATATCCAAACTTTTACACCGAGATCCAGGTGGACAAGTTAACGGAGAAAGAGACCCTCAAGCTGGGCTTCACAACCACCTCCAAAACCAAGCCCCTGATCATCGATGAGCTGCGCGCGTGTGTGCGCGAGGGGGAACTAGAGCTAAACGACAAAACAACGATCCGAGAGATGCTCACTTACATTGTCACCCCCACCGGCGGCATGGAGGCAGAAGCTGGTTGTTTTGATGATTGCGTAATGAGTTTAGCCCTCGCTAACCACATCCACGAAGGCGCGTGGGAACCCATACAGTCATCTGATGACTACTATATTGAAATGGTTTGATCATGAATAAAAACGAATACAAGAAGCTGGACGACGATAAGATTGTCACAATCCTCGATGACAACATCCGCCGCAGCGTTGGGTATTACGACAGTCAGATCAGCCGTGAACGCAAGCGCGTCACAGACTATTATAATGCCACACTCCCGCGCCCAGCGCACGATGGTAATTCAAAGTATGTATCCATGGATGTCTATGACACTGTGGAGAGCATGAAGGCAGCCCTGCTGGAGACTTTCAGCACTGGCTATAAGACGGTTCGGTTTGCACCACAGAACGCAGATGACCAAAAGATCGCCGAGATCGCTACGGAATACTGTGACTACGTTGCTAACCGGCAGAACAACTTGTTTGAGATTATGCAGACAGTTATCCACGATGGTCTGATTGCTCGAGCAGGCATTGCCAAAGTCTTCTATTACTATGGCGATGAAAGTCATATTGAGGAGGTGACCGATCTAACCGAAGAGGAACTTGACGCTATCCTGGTACGCGACGATGTCGAGATCGAGGAGTTGGTTGAGGACTTCGGTTTATACTCAGGTGAACTACGCATTACGACCGATGCCAGCAAAGTATGCATCGAGAGTATTGCCCCAGAAGAGTTCATTATTGAGCCACAGGCACGAGATTTAGACAGTGTCGTATTCTGTGCCCACAGGACCACAAAGACAATCTCAGAACTCCGCGAGATGGGGTATGATGAGAAAAAGATTGAGAAGATCGGAGATCACTCTGACGTTGAGATGGAGACCGACCCAGAGGTCCTTGCACGCCACGAAGAGATAGGAAACGACAGGGGCTTCAACACAAAAGGATACCAGGACCAGGTCCGCCAGGTCACTGTCTATGAGAACTACATAATGCTCGACCCCGACGCTACCGGCGTTGCAGAGCTTTACCGGATTGTCAAAGCTGGCAACGTAGTTCTCGAGATGGAAAAGGTTAATCACAAGCCTTTCGTGGCCTTTGTGCCCTTACCAATCCCCCATGCATTCTTTGGTAATAACTTTGGTTCCAAGGTCATTCCAATCCAGAACGCCCGGACAGTACTAACCCGGTCTATCCTCGATCACGCCATGATCACCAACAACCCACGGTACATGGTGACCAAGGGTGGGTTGACTAACCCAAAGGAACTAATCGACAACCGCGTAGGCGGAATTGTAAATGTCTCACGTCCTGATGCTATTGCACCTATGCCTCAGGCGTCCCTGAACCCCTTTGTGTTCCAAACTCTACAGCTCCTGGACGACGACAAAGAGGACACCACAGGCGTCTCCCGTCTTAGCCAGGGCCTGAATAAAGATGCCATAAGCAAGCAGAATAGTGCAGCTATGGTCGAGCAGCTGGCGACTATGTCCCAGCAGCGCCAAAAGATAATTGCCCGGAACTTCGCCAATGGTTTCCTCAAGCCGCTCTACCAGATGATCTATCGCCTGGTGATCGAGAACGTGCCTGACCAGGAAATTGTTGAGTTGGCCGGTAGTTATGTTGAGGTGTCACCGAGCCAGTGGGGATCAAAACGTGATGTCCTGGTTGAAATGCACCTCGGTTATGGTGAGCAAGTGGAAGAAGCTCAGAAGTACCTGGCACTCCACCAGTTGATGTCACAGGATCCAACTCTGGCGACAATGTATCAGCCTCAGAACCAATATAAGTTAATGTCTCACGTCATGGAGAACAACGGCATCAAGAATGTCGCAGATTACCTGACGCCACCGGAGCAGCTGCCACCTCCACAGCCTGACCAGGCACAAGAGATGGCCATGCAAATGCAGCAGAAGCAGCTAGAGCTACAAGAGAGACAAACCCAGATTGCGGAGCTTAAACAGCAAACAGACGCACAGATCGCACAGTTAAAACTTGAACTAGAGCGTACTAAGGCTGAACGCGGCTTCGCAATACAATCCGACTCAATCGACCTCAAAGAGGCACAGTTGGAACACAAGACGGCCACCGATTTGGCTGAACTTGAGATCCTCAGAAATGCTGAAGATGTCCGAGGGATTGCGTCACCAACGGGCTAAGTCCCAAAACCTAAGAGAGCAGCATGAACCAAGAAGAGCAACTTGTCGAAACTGGCGAGGCGGCTTCTGTCGTCTTGTCACAACCCGCGTTCAACCAGGTCATCAACAGCCTGGTCGAGCGTTCTTTCCAGACGTTTGTAAACACAAGCCCCGACCAGGGGCAGGTGAGAGAGCAAGCGTACAACCACTATCGCGCACTTGTGGACGTGGTTGACACATTGAAACAGCAAGTATCCGTCCGAGATGAGATCCTTGCAAAAGGCGACACCCGCCAAGAGGAGCTAAAGGACCATGAGTAACGTCCAAGAACAAGCTACCCCTTCGACTGTATATGAAGATGTTTCAGATGCAGCAGATGCCATTCTAGATCGCTGGTCAGACGGTGAAGACCTATCTGAAGATGAGAACCTAGAGGCGACAGCCGAGGCCACTGACGAGACAGAAGAGGCCCCGGATGATATTGATGAAGATGATGATGACCAAGAAGACGAAAGTTCTGATGAGGACCCTGATGAGGACCCTGATGAAGCTGACGAGGATGATGACCAAGAAGACGAAGACCTCCAAGAGGTCGAGCTGTCCGACGAAAGCGTTATTGAAATCGCAGTTGATGGGGAAACAAAACAGGCATCTTTAAAAGATCTTAAACGACTTTATGGCCAAGAGGCATCTCTCACTCGAAAGTCTCAAGAAGTAGCTTCCAAACGGAAAGAGGCGGATGACGCCTTAAATCGTGCGGACATCAGCTATCAAAAGCTCTTAGAGAGAGCAGAGGCCAGAAATAAACCATACGCTGAACTAGATATGCTAGTTGCCAGCCGGTCTATGTCGGTCGAAGACTTTGCGGCTCTGCGCCGTGAGGCTTCAGAAGCAGAATCGGATCTCCGGTTTCTCAAGGAAGAGGCCAGCGCCTTCTACCAAGAGAACCAACAGCAATTCAAAGCCAAACAGCAAGAGGCTGCCCAGGAGTGTATCAAAACACTTCAAGAGCAGATCCCAGACTGGGGTAACGAAATGTACAACGATATCCGAGAATACGCTGTTTCTTCTGGTCTACCTCGAGAAGCGGTCGATCAATACGTTGACCCGAATGTCATCATGCTTTTGAACAAAGCCCGGTTGTATGACCAAACCAAAGTCGCTGCAAAGACCAAGAAGTCCAAAGCGATGAAGGTCAAAACAACCAAAGGTAAAGTTCTAAGATCTAACAAAGCACCAGCCTCACGTTCTGACACTAACACTCGGAAGCGTGAAGCAACCGCAAAGCGTGTTCGCGATAACACAAGCCGCGTGGGTGACATGGATGACATTGCTGATGCCCTCATGAGCCGTTGGGAAGATTAATCCCATCTCATGTAAGGTACTAATACCATGGCAACTTTTACTACATATAACCAAATCGGCCAGGCCGAGGACGTTTCAGATATCATCATGGATATCACCCCAACTGACACCCCAATGACCTCAATGATGAAGTCTGAAAAGGTATCAGCTCGTACTTTCTCATTCTTGGAAGACAGCCTCCGCGCTGCCGCCTCGAATGCAAAGGTCGAGGGAGCCGACTCCACTGATGTCACTTTGACAGATGTAACTGAGCGTACCAATAATACGCAGATCTTATCTGAAAGCTTTAAAATAAGTGCAACTTCAGACGCCGTCCGCACCCATGGACGCGCCAAGGAGACCGCATACCAGCTTGGTCGCACGCTCAAGAATATCAAGAAAGACTTAGAATTCAGCTATGTAGGTGTAGACCAAGCAGCTGTCGCAGGTAACGCAACTACAGCGCGTAAAATGCAATCTTTGATCAATCAGATCTCTACAGCGGTAGACGCCGGTGCAAATGCATCGGACGCCCTTACAGAGGCCAAGCTCCTGACAGCGGGTCAAACTGCGTATGACAATGGTTCAGATCCGACTGTGTTTATGATCAAGGCTGCTGACAGTACCATCGTCGCTGGCTTTGCAGCATCTGCTGGTCGTAACCGCGAAATCGCCCAGGGCAAGACCCTGACCAATGTGGTGGATCTGTATATTTCCCCATTTGGCGAATATAAAGTGGTTCTCAATCGCCACCTTGAGTCATCACATGCGCTGCTGATTGACCCAACCATGTTCAAACAGTGTGTGCTGCGTCCATTCACACGCACACTCCTTTCGAAAAATGGCGACTCAGA
>Ga0209199_1006070_pt1 | contig 10315 bp, 10 predicted proteins | sample COGITO_mtgs_1105_7_FD_184805 | JGI IMG/M metagenome (GOLD analysis project Ga0209199, IMG submission 184805) | Pelagic marine microbial communities from North Sea - COGITO_mtgs_110523 (SPAdes) (version 2) | ecosystem: Environmental > Aquatic > Marine > Epipelagic ...
TGGCGATCTATAGCCTTTTCCTGGCAACAACGAGGAAAATGATCTAAAACGCTGGATATTGACGTGTAGGGCGAAATCCGCACCTCTAAATCCTTTGCAATGTGATAGGGAGAGTGGGTAACACACTTATTAGCCTTAGCCTCGGCAACGTAAGTTCGTGATAAAGGATACAAGTAGAATTGTTGGCGGGGGCTGTTACTCCTCATGAGAACCGTCTCTAGCACTAGCAAGGTATCGACGTTCTAGATATTCATAAATTTCATGCTCCCACCAGCCAGCTCCTCGGCCTCCTGCCACAAGTTTTACTGGTGCAGGGAAACGCCCATTAGAAATTAGGTTATAAATATGTGAGCGAGACAGGGGAATTAGTTTTTGGACGTCTTTGAAACGCAAAATACGCATGGGTTTGTTGTTAATCATCTATATTTCTCCGACTAATTATCTGTACAGAGAAATACTGGCACGTTGTTTTGCTATTAACACGGACACACTTTTACAAAATTTGTCCGGAATTCGCGTGTTTTACATATCAGGGTGATTTTGAGGTTGAATTAGCTTTCTTCCAGCGCCTGAAGGCTCTCAAAAAACTGTCAACATCAGGTGTGGTAGGGTGGTTATTTCTGTACCGGTGAGTTAAGAAAGCTTCTGCACATTCCTCGAGTGACCAATGAGGCTCTCTAAAAGGGTACATATCCCACTCAGGCTCCCACTCAAAGTGCCGAGTGGTATCCTCCAGCATGCTGTTAAAGACTTTGTGGTCATCCCAGCCTTTTGACAGGTGGGCGATACTTTTTGACTTAGCGTGGCGCCTACCGAAGAATGCCTCATCAAGTGAAATATTTCCCTCTTGCTTTACGTAGTACTTAAAAAGGTTGCTAATTACTAGAAGTATCTCTGGTGGTGGGTAGTCGCCGCTATCGATATCGTTGATAAGTCGGAAAATTAAATGCGACCCAAGGTCATCTCTTGGGCGTTCACCTTGATCTGAGGCTAGGGATTGCCATGCGTTTTCTAGCCTGTTTAACTGATGAAAAGCATCAAAATTTGAGGCCGATCTAAGAATGTCGCGCCACATAGCAAGATGTTGTTCCGTTGCAAATTTCGATTTATTACCACTGCTGTCCTCAATGTGTAGCCTACTGAGAGCTTCACTTATTTGTTCTGAAGTCATCATGTGATTATCTCACTTCTTATAATTACCAATGTGGTTCGGGAGGGCAGAATTAGTGAGTGTAATTGTGCGTGTGTGCTTGTCAATGGTGTACCAAAAAGTGTACCAAAGAGCATATTTTCAGTGTGAAAATAAAAAAACCCCTGTAAATACAGAGGTTTAGTTATTATATATGGCGGTGGGATAGGGATTCGAACCCTAGATACGCTATTAACGTATGCCAGTTTTCAAGACTGGTGCATTCAACCGCTCTGCCATCCCACCTGATACTGTTTGGTCGGGATCGATCCTGCTGTGACCCTGACAATAAAGGCGCTGATTATACAGCGCCTTTTTGCACTGACAAGTAACAATTACTCCTTTGGCGGGTTTTCAGCAGATTCCTTTGCTGCAGGAGCTTCTGGACTGGCTTTAGGCTGTAATTTCTCCACAATTCTTTTCTTGCGGGGATCATTTGAGGCTCTTGGTGCGGCCGCTTTTGCCGCAGATTTTGCCGCAGCTTTTGGTGCTGGCGCAGCTGTTTCAGCTTGGCTGGTTGTGGCCGCGACAGGGCGCTCGGTGCTGATCTCTACTTTGCTGACCGGCTTGGGCTTATGTCTGGGGTCGTTGCTGGCTCGAACAGCTGGTTCTGCCTCTGACGGGTCCTCAGCCGCTGTCCTGGCCTTGGGTTTTGCTTTGACTTTTGGTTTAGCTTTGGCCTTTGCTTTAACTTTTGGCTCGGCCATTGCCTTGTCGACTTGGGGTGCGTCAGCGGAGGCAGCTGCTTCTGCGCTTGCTTTTTCAGCCGGAACTGCACTGGCTGCAGAGGTTGAATCATTCTCTGGTATAGGTGCATCCTTCTTTGCCGCCTTTGGTTTTGCCGCTGCTTTGCGCTTTGGTTTTGCTGCTGACTTTTCAGCAGCTTCCTCTGCAGCTGGGCTGGCTATCGGAGCTTCGGCTACTGGCGCTGCGGTATCAACGCTATCTGCTGGGCCTGCAGTGTTGTTAAGCATTTCCTGAGGCACATCCTGACGCTGACGGCGGCGGCGGGGACCTCTGCGCTTATCGTCTGGACGACGTTTTAGTTGATCGCCCTGAGCGGTTTTGGCCTCTGCATTGTTCTCAACTGGTTTGGCATCCTGAGTGGCGTTGTCGACCTTTTTGTTTTGATCGCGACGGTTGTTGCGGCGAGAATCATTATTGCGAGACTCATTGTTGCGAGAGTCATTATTTTTGTTTCGGTTGCTGTTACCGTTATTGTTATTTCGACCTTCGGCCTGCTTGCCGCTAGACTGATCGTTCTTCCGATTATCGCTGTTGCGATTGTCGTTGCCACGATTGTCATTGTTGCGATTGTTAGAGCGGCGGTTATTGCGGCCGCGATTATTTTGTCCGCCACGATTGCGATTGTTGCGGCTTCTCGCTTTGGGTTTCTCTTCTTCCTCTTTGGCCGGGGTTTCACCAAACATGCTGTCCCACAGGCGTTTTACCAGGCCAGGTGTCTTGGGGGTTTCCTCGACGGCCGGGGTAATGGTGGGCGCTGGAGTAGAGGGAACAATAGTTTTTACCGCTGGCTCAGCAAGTGCTTTTACACTGTCTCCAGACTCAGCCACCACTTCAATTTCCGGTTTGCTCAGTTCATGGGCCATCTTGTAGCTAAAGTCAGAGCTGTCTTCATCCTGGGTGCGGATGCGCACCACTTCAAAGTGCGGTGTTTCCATTTCTGTGTTGGGCAACACTGTGACCTGGATTTTATTGCGCGCTTCAATATCCGAGATTTCCTTGCGCTTTTCATTGAGCAGAAAGGTTGCCACGGGCACAGGCACAATGGCACGAATTTCACGGCTGAATTCTTTCTGTGCTTCTTCCTCTACCAGACGCAAAATAGACAGCGCCAGTGATCTGGTACCGCGAATCGTGCCCTGACCTTTACAGCGCGGACATATTTTGGACATGGTTTCTTCAAGGGAAGGGCGCAGGCGCTGTCGAGACATTTCCAGCAGGCCAAAGCGTGAAATACGCCCAACCTGAACTCTGGCACGGTCAACTACTAGGGCATCGCGCATTTTGTTCTCAACTTCTTTTTGGTGCTTGCTGTTAAGCATATCGATAAAGTCGATAACAATCAGACCACCGACATCGCGCAGGCGCAGCTGTCGTGCAATTTCCTCTGCCGCCTCTTTGTTGGTATTAAACGCGGTCTCTTCAATATCGCCGCCTTTGGTTGCCCGGGCGGAGTTGATATCAATGGAGACCATTGCCTCGGTGACGTCAATAACAATTGAGCCGCCAGAAGGCAGTGATACTTCCCGACAGAATGCCGTCTCAATCTGGTTTTCAATCTGGTAGCGATTAAATAATGGTATTTCGTCCTGATAAAACTTCACCTTGCTGGTGAAGTCAGGCATTACCGTACCAATAAAGGCCGCGGCCAGTGCATAGGCTTCTTCGCTATCGACGATAACTTCACCGACATCCTGACGCAGGTAGTCGCGAATGGCGCGAACAATAACATTGCTCTCCTGGAACAGAAAGTGAGGTGCTTTGGAACCGCTTGCTTCATCTGTGATCGTGGTCCACAGCTGCAGAAGGTAGTCCAGATCCCATTGCAGTTCTTCTGTGGCACGACCTATGCCCGCGGTTCTGACAATGGCACCCATGCCTTCAGGGATGGTTAAGCCGCGCATGGCTTCACGCAGATCAGCGCGCTCATCTCCTTCAATGCGACGGGAGATTCCCCCGGCTCGAGGGTTGTTGGGCATCAGTACCAGATAGCGACCAGCCAGGCTCATAAAGGTTGTCAGTGCAGCACCTTTGGAGCCACGCTCTTCTTTTTCTACCTGTACCAGAACTTCCTGGCCTTCTTTGATCGCATCTTGAATGCGCACCCGACCACCGTCGGATGAGTTCTTTTTAAAGTACTCTCGGGAAATTTCTTTTAATGGCAGAAAGCCATGGCGCTCAGCTCCGTAGTCGACAAATGCGGCTTCCAGGCTGGGTTCTACTCTGGTGATTTTACCTTTGTAGATATTGGATTTTTTTTGTTCTCTGGTTCTGTTTTCAATGTCCAGATCGTACAGCCGTTGGCCGTCGACCATTGCAACTCGCATTTCTTCTGTGTGCGAGGCGTTAATTAACATGCGTTTCATAGTTCACCTTTACTCGTAATTTAGAGTGAGCAGTAGTGAAATAAGGCAAGGTAAGGAGGTCTTAAAACGAAGGGAATTACATCTTTCTGTGGCTACCAAAAATATATATAAATGCGACTCAAACTCCTCAGGGCCCGTAATTGCTGGGGTTTGAGGAATGTTGGCTACATCGGCAGTGATGTAATTAAATACTGTTTACGGGTGTTGGTTACCTCTATTTGACCCAGCAATGCTGGTAGTGGACAAACCTTGTAACATTAATAAACAGTATTAATAAAATTTTTCGTTTTGCTATTGGGCGATCACTGATTTCTGACCAGCTTAAAGGACTGTTTAACAAAATGCTGCAGTCGATCCTGGTGCAGTGATGGCTCTAGAAACCTGTTTCTAAACCTGTCTTTCACTGGCTGAGCTCACTCAGCTGTTGTCGGTTAACCGCTTCTTTTATGGAGCAGCTAACCATCTATTCTTATCCCGGATTCAATCTTGGGAGCAGTTCAACCTTGGGTGCAACTTTTTTGTTGTTGGCCAAACCAAGGGACTTCGCGGGTCGCAATATAACAACAAATGCCATTGGCTACAATTGAAAGCGATAAATAAGTTGGGTGAATCTAGCTGTGGTGGTTACAATGGCGCCGTTTTCACTAGCCAACAGTTGTCCTATCTTGTCTGATTCAGAGTCAAAACCAAATTTTAGTAAAGTTACCTTCGTTGAAATTGGGCCGGAGCACGATGGCCAGCGCCTAGACAACTTTCTTATCCGTCATCTTAAAGGTGTACCCAAGTCGCGGATTTATAATCTGCTGCGCAAAGGCGAGGTACGCATTAATAAGGGTCGAGTGAAGCCAGATACCAGAGTGAAAGACGGCGACATGTTGCGTATTGCGCCCATTCGCACGGCGCAGAAGGGTGCAGTGCCGGAGCCTGGTGAGCAGTTAAAGCGCTATCTGGCAGAGAATATCCTGTTTGAAGACGATGGGCTGCTGGTGATAAATAAACCTAGTGGCCTGGCTGTCCATGGCGGCAGTGGTATTAGCCTGGGGGCTATTGAGGCGCTGCGAGCTGAGCGGCCTGGGCAGCGTTTCCTGGAGCTTGTGCATCGCCTTGATCGAGAGACCAGTGGTTGTCTGATGCTGGCTAAGAAGCGCTCGGTGCTGCTGGCACTACAGCAAGCCATGCAGCGCAATCAAGTAGAAAAACGCTATAAAGCTCTGGTTAAAGGTCAGTGGCCCAAGGGCAAGGCAACTATTAATGCGCCACTGCGCAAAAATACATTGTCTGGTGGTGAGCGGGTTGTCAGGGTGGATGCTGAAGGCAAGCCCTCAGTGACCCATTTTAAGATTGCCCAGCGGTTTAAACAGGCAACCCTGCTGGATATTAAGCTGGAGACAGGGCGTACCCACCAGATCAGGGTGCACTGTCAGTTTTCTGGTCAACCCATAGCTGGTGACCCCAAGTATGGTGAGGGTCCGTTTAATGAGAGCCTTAAAGACTCTGGTTTAAAGCGTCTGTTTCTGCACGCCAGCAATTTGCGGTTTAGACATCCGCTTTCAGGTGACTGGGTAGAGATCGAGGCGCCATTGCCAAAGGATCTGGATTCAGTGCTGGGCAAGTTGTTGTAATGGAATGACGGACAAAGGCTCTACAGTGGCTAAAGGCTCTACCAAACTAATTGTTTTTGACTGGGACGGCACTCTGTCTGATTCTGTGTCGCGGATTGTCAGCTGTATTCAGCTAGCAGCGGCAGATCATCAAATGCTAGCACCGACATTTGATCAGGCCAAGGATATTATTGGTCTTGGGCTGCGGGAAGCGATTGGGCAGTTATTTCCCGATGCTGAGGAGGCTTTGGTTGAGGAATTTTCCCTCAGCTACTCAGCCCATTATCGCAGCCAGGACAGCAACCCCTGTGATTTCTTTCCCAATGTACTGGATACCTTGCAGCAGCTGAGGGATCAGGACTATCTGCTGGCGGTAGCCACTGGTAAGAGCCGGGCCGGTTTGGATAGGGTGCTGGGGGCTACCGGGTTGGCTGAACTGTTTCATGGTTCACGCTGCGCGGATGAGACTGCTTCCAAACCACAACCCTTGATGCTGGAGCAGCTATTACAGGAGTTTAATTTGCAGCCACAGCAAGCTCTGATGGTTGGCGATACCGAGTTTGATATGGAAATGGCGGTCAATGCTGCCATGCCAAGGCTCGGGGTGTCCTATGGTGCCCATCATGCCAACCGATTACAGCGCTACCAGCCAATCGCCTGCATCGACCATTTTGCAGAGATAATTAACCTGCTGTAATCCACAGCTCAGGGTATCTTGATATCCCATTCGCCGAGTATAGAACAGAGATCAATCAGTGGCAGACCTACCAGAGAACTGGGGTCATTGCTATTGACGGCGGCAAACAGGCTGATCCCCAGAGCTTCTGCTTTAAAGCTGCCCGCGCAGTCGTACGGCTGGTCTGCAATAAGGTAATCTTCTATCTGCTGTGCGCTCAGAGTTCTAAAGCAGACCTCTGTGCTGTTGACCCTGGATTGCTGAGTCAGTTTTCCCTGATTGATTTGAGCAACACTGATACCACAGTGAAATAAAACAGTGCGGCCAGACTGGGCGCTGAGCTGAGCTACAGCTCTTTGATGATTGCCGGGCTTACCCAGGATTGCTCCGTCGAGTTCCTCGACCTGATCTGCTCCAATCACAATCGCCTGAGGATAGTCCCAGGCAATTCGTTGTGCCTTTTCTTCCGCCAGCCGCTGGGCCATGGCGATTGCAGTTTCTCCCGGTAATGGGCTTTCATCGATATCCGGCGCTGCGCAGGTGAATTCTATGCCCAGGCGCTGCAGAAGCATTTTTTTATAGGGAGAGGAAGAGGCGAGTATTATTGGCTGCATAGGACTGATTATACGTTAACTTGGGGTTGGTTTTAGCGCTTCTGTGGTGCTGTCCGGTTGGATAATTATTTCAGGGCCGACAATAGCCTAGTCTGGCTAGTGTAATAAGGCCTCAAGCCCTGTATTTTACGCAATTTTCTTTGACAGATCATGGTCTTGACCCTATGATGCGCGCCTAACTGGGTACCACCGTAATTATGCCACTGCCAACTCATATAGATCCGCGCAAACTGGCACTTCAGGGCAATGTCCTTGAAGGCACCGTAAATGTTGGAGATCTGCCAAGGTTGGAATCTTCAGTGAATTCGGTTTGCGGTCCGTTAGAAGCTAAGGTGCAGTTTGGGCTCGATGAGTCCAGAGCCAAGATTGTTAACGGCGACGCCAGGGTATCTGTAGAGACAATTTGTCAGCGCTGTCTGGATCCACTGGTGGTGGAGTTAACGGCGGAGTTTGCGGTTCAGGTGATCTGGTCGGAGGAGCATATTAACCGTGTCGCAGCAAACTATGAGCCCTGGCTTGTGCTGGACAAAATGGCAAACCTCAATGAGTTGCTTGAGGACGAGATTTTATTGGCTTTGCCGCTAGTCAATTACCACGTTGTTGGTGAATGTACTGGCGATACCTTTTTAGAAGAGGTCGAAGCTGTTGGTGATGAGATTGTCCCCGACAATCCATTTAACGTTTTGCTGCAGTTGAAGAAGTAATACAACTGCTGAATATTTTTACATAGGAGTAATCTATGGCCGTTCAAAAGAGTCGTAAAACCCGATCTAAACGTGGCATGCGCCGTTCACATGATGCACTGACCGCAGCAACTGTTTCTGTTGATGCTGTTAGCGGCGAGAAGCACCTGCGTCACAATGTGACTGCGGATGGCTTTTACCGTGGTCGCAAAGTCATTGAGACCAACGCCGACTAACTGAAAGATTTTCTTGGCAAATTCTATCAGAATTGCCGTTGACGCTATGGGTGGGGATTCAGGTCCCCGCACCGTAGTGGCCGCGCTAGTCAAATCGCTTCACAAACACCCCACAGTCTCTGCGCTGTTGTTTGGTGACCAGCAATGCCTGCAGGATGAACTCAGTCTCTGCAATGATCAGTCCCTTTTATCCAGAATTGATGTCTGCCATTCTCCGAATTTTGTAGCCGGCACCGACCAGCCCTCAGTGGCGCTGCGGCGCAGACGTGATACCTCTATGGGTATGGCCCTCAGAGCTGTGGCTGATGACCGTGCCAGCGCCTGTATTAGCAGTGGCAATACTGGCATGTTGATGGCTCTGGGAATGCTTGAGCTAAAAACCCTGCCAGGTATTGCTAGGCCGGCTATTTGTGCAACATTGCCCACCAGCCAGGGGCATTCATATATTCTTGATCTAGGTGCCAATCTTGACTGCTCGGCGCAACAGTTAGTGGAATTCGCACTGCTTGGGTCATTGACTGCACAGGCACTGGATGGGCTGGCGTCACCCCAGGTGCGGTTGCTCAATGTTGGCGAGGAAGTCATCAAGGGCAGCGAGGTGATCAAGTCAACCGCAGAGCTGCTCAGCCATGAACCGCTGATTAACTATGCCGGGTTTGTTGAGGGTGACGGTATCTTTAAGGGGCTTGCGGATGTTGTGGTCTGTGATGGATTCACTGGCAATGTGGCTCTTAAATCCAGTGAAGGGGTGGCCAGAATGATAGGCGACATGATCGGCGAGTCAATGGGCAGCAGTTGGCTGAGTCGGTTGCTGTCATTGTTTATGGCGGGCACCTTTAGAGATCTGCGGCGCAGGCTGGATCCTGCGGTTTACAACGGCGCTTATTTGCTGGGTTTAACCAGAGTCGTGGTGAAAAGTCATGGTGGCGCTGACGAGCAGGCCTTTGGCTATGCCCTGGATGTGGCTATAGAAGCAGCTAAACGCAATCTTCCTGAGGTTTTGTCACCTATACTTCAGGCTAAATATCAGCAACATTAATATAGAGGACCTATGGAAAAGAGTAACCTGGCATTTGTATTTCCCGGACAGGGATCCCAGAGGATTGGCATGTTGTCAGAATTGGCGGCGGCCAACCCCCTTGTCGAATCAACTTTCGGTGAGGCGTCTGAGGCACTGGGCTATGATCTGTGGACCATGATTCAGCAGGGTGAGCAAGAGGATATCAACCTCACCGAGCGCACCCAGCCAATGTTACTCACCAGCAGTGTTGCCATCTGGCGTCTGTGGAATGATAAAGCCGGGCCAATGCCAGCCCAGATGGCTGGGCACAGCCTTGGAGAATGGTCGGCTCTGGTTTGCGCCGGTGTGGTTGATTTTGTCGATGCAGTAAAAATTGTCCGGGCGCGGGGCGCCTATATGCAAGAGGCGGTGCCTGTCGGAGTAGGCGCTATGGCGGCTATTCTGGGTCTGGATGATCAAATTATTATTGATGCCTGTGAGTCGGCTCGAGAGGATGAGGTGGTAGATGCTGTTAACTACAATGCGCCCGGGCAGGTAGTTATTGCTGGGTCCGCTGCTGCGGTGGATCGCGCCATTGATATCTGCAAGCAAGCCGGTGCCAAGCGCGCTATGGCGCTGCCTGTTAGTGCACCATTCCATACCTCTTTAATGAAGCCGGCGGCAGATCGGCTCGCTGAGCTGGTTGAGGGTACCCAGTTTAATTCTCCGCAGATTCCGGTGATACACAATGTTAACGGGATGACGGAGACTGACCCAGCGTCTATTCAGGCATTGATGTTGGAGCAGATTTACAAGCCAGTGATGTGGGTTGACTGCATTACCGGGCTAAAGCAGCGCGGTGCAAACCTGTTTGTTGAATGTGGCCCTGGCAGGGTACTCAATGGTCTGACCAAGCGCATTGATAGGGATTTAACCTCATTGTCCACCGATGACGTGGCCAGTCTGGACAACGCATTAACCTCAGTTTAAAAATAATTTAAGGAGTACAGAATGACTGCAGAACAAAAGGTGGCTTTGGTAACTGGCGCAAGCCGTGGTATAGGCGCAGCCATTGCCTATAACTTGGGTGCTGAGGGGATTGTTGTGGTAGGTACAGCGACGACAGAAGCCGGTGCTGAGAAAATCAGCCAGCGCTTTGCCGACAACAATATTGTTGGGCGGGGCATGGTTCTGAATGTGACTGAT
>Ga0209199_1006071_pt1 | contig 10315 bp, 9 predicted proteins | sample COGITO_mtgs_1105_7_FD_184805 | JGI IMG/M metagenome (GOLD analysis project Ga0209199, IMG submission 184805) | Pelagic marine microbial communities from North Sea - COGITO_mtgs_110523 (SPAdes) (version 2) | ecosystem: Environmental > Aquatic > Marine > Epipelagic ...
AAGGTCCACATAGATAAAAAATCATAGATATATACAAGGTTTCTATGATCTTTAGATACTACATGATTGAGTATTGTTTCTGCCATGGTACGCGTTGGCTCACCGCCATCACTCATATCAAAGAGTGCTATCTCATCTTTTTGTTCCCACTGGTCGTTGCTTTCATAAAAAGAGGCCACTTCTTGCCCTTCAAAGCCAAAGGCTTGAGTGATGGTATTGTGAAAATCTTCAAAGGTTGCATTTTCTTGAATCTCTATGTCGCGATACACCTCGTCTTGCGAATTTAAAATGACTCTAAAACGATAAATCATACACTTTTATATTAGTTTTTAAAGATATTATTTTGCTGCTTATTTACTATATCTATGCAGGGTAAAAGTCATGGTTGCCAATAAAAAGAAAGCCGTAACTTGATGAAGTACTCCCAGCCAAACAGGAACAAACAAAACTAAGGTAAGCACACCTAGCACGAATTGTACTCCAACTAGTATTAAAAGTAAGTTGATACCCTTTTGTTGTAACATGGTAGTTTTATTTTTTCTAGCCTTAAACCAAATAAAACCAATAATACCAACAACAATGTAGGCTAGGTATCGGTGTATAAATTGCACACCGCTTTTGCCTTCTATAAAGTTTCTCCAAAGTGGTTCTTGTTCTGTGGTTACACTTTGGTGTATAAGCTCTCCGTCATTCATTAGAGGCCAGTGGTTATGAATCCAACCAGCATCTAGACCGGCAACAAAAGCGCCCCAAATGATTTGAATCACTAATATTACAAGCCCCACTCTAATAAGATTTCTAAACCTGGTGTTTATTTCTTTTTTTGATGGAAAAATTAAATCTAAGGCCACCCAAAAAGTATATGCAAAGGTCAAAAATGCTGTTGTTAAGTGCATGGCGAGTCTGTAATGGCTTACATCTGGTTTATCCACAAGGCCACTTTTTACCATAAACCAACCCAAAAATCCTTGAAAGCCACCCATAAATAGCAAAATCAAACATTTTTTAATAGTAGATTTTTTGAGCTGTTTTCTAAGCAAGAAATATACAAATGGAATCACAAAAACCAATCCTATAAAACGGCCTATTACACGGTGTATCCATTCCCAGAAATAAATATCTTTAAACTCATCTATAGTCATGTTATAGTTAAGTTTTTGATATTCTGGGTATTGTTTGTATAGGTCAAAGGCCTCATTCCATTGCAAGGCATTTGTTGGAGGAATGGTGCCAGAAATTAATTTGTAATTTGAGATAGACAAGCCAGAATGTGTAAGGCGGGTAATACCTCCCACAATTACCATGATAAAAATAAGTGTACATCCCGTTAGGAGCCAGTATATCACCTTTTTGTTGTCTTTCATACTGTTGTTTTTAATCCTAGTTTCGCCCCTTTTTCTAACATAAAAGCTTTTGCTGGCTCATACTCATTGGGTATTTCACCCTCCAGTATAGCCTCTTTTATAGCATCTTTGATTTGTCCAATCTCACGGCAGGGAGATAATCCAAAAGTTTTCATAATCTCTTGCCCACTCACTGGAGGCTGAAAATTACGGATGCCATCACGCTTCTCTACCTCTATAATTTTATCACGTACAATCTTGAAATTATCATGGTATGTTTTAAATTTTGCGGTGTTTTTAGTGGTGATATCTGCCTCGCAAAGTGTCATTAAATCTTCTACACTTTCTCCAGCATCAAATATCAAACGCCGCACGGCGCTATCTGTTACATCGCTAGCCAGTACAATTGGGCGAGAGCTCATTAATACCATTTTCTGAACAAACTTCATCTTGTCATTAAGTGGCATTTTGAGTCTTTTAAAGAGTGTAAATACCATTTTGGCTCCAACAAATTCATGGGCATGAAACGTCCAGCCAATTTTTTTATCAAAACGTTTTGTGGGAGCTTTACCAATATCATGTAATAATGCTGCCCAGCGAAGCCAGAGATTATCTGTGGTTTTTGCAATATTATCAACCACCTCCAGGGTGTGCCAAAAGTTGTCTTTATGGCGTTGCCCTTCTTTTTGGTCGATACCTTGCAAGGCCACAAGCTCTGGAAGTATCAAAGGAAGTAGCGTTGTTTTATGCAGTAATGAAAACCCTTTAGATGGTTTTTGTGAGGCTAGTATTTTATGTAATTCATCTACAATGCGCTCTTTAGAGATGATGTTTATTCTCTGGGCATTTTTAGTTATGGCCTCCAATGAATCTTTCTCAATAATAAAATCCAGTTGTTTATGCAGTAATGAAAACCCTTTAGATGGTTTTTGTGAGGCTAGTATTTTATGTAATTCATCTACAATACGCTCTTTAGAGATGATGTTTATTCTCTGGGCATTTTTAGTTATTGCCTCCAATGAATCTTTCTCAATAATAAAATCCAGTTGTGTAGCAAATCTTAGCGCTCTCATCATTCTAAGTGGATCATCGCTATAGGTAATCTCTGGATCTAAAGGCGTGCGTATTATTTTGGACTCTATGTCTGCAATACCATTAAAGGGGTCTAAAAGCGCTCCAAAATCAGCCTCCCCTAGACTAAGTGCTAATGCATTTATAGTAAAGTCTCTACGGTTTTGATCATCTTGAAGGGTGCCGTTTTCTACAACTGGATTTCTACTGTCTTGTTGGTAGGATTCTTTGCGTGCTCCTACAAACTCTAATTCAATACCACCTGTTTTTAGCATGGCAGTGCCATAGTTTTTAAACACAGTTACATTAGGCTTGCCTGGCAGCAATTTTGAAACTTCTTTTGCAAGTGCAATTCCTGAGCCAACACACACAATATCTATGTCTTTCGGATTTCCTCTTTTTAATATATAATCGCGCACAAAACCGCCAATAACATAGGCGTCCAAACCAAGGTTTGATGCGGCCTGTGAAACGGTTTTAAATATAGGATTTTGTAATGCCTTTGAATGTGTTGTTATCCCCACGTAATTACATATTTATTTGCTTTTACAAAGTTACGCTATAGGGCTTAAAAACCGAAGTGAATTTTGACTATTTACAAATTTATTCTCGTATAATTTTTACCCGTCCATCCATGGTTAATTTAATAATAGCAGAAGGGTTGTGTGATTTTTTATTTCTTTCAAAATCAACAACATAATCTACACCCTCTAGAATTTCAGGAGAAATTTGTTTGAAAGTCATGGGTGTTTTTTGGCCACTAACATTGGCGGAGGTAGAAATAATTGGCCTTCTAAATTTACGCACAAGTGTTTTGGCAAAGGTGTCATTTACAACACGAATGGCCAGAGAATTATCTGGGGCAATGATGTTTTGGGAAACTCTAATAGGATCATCATAGATGATGGTAGTTGGTTTATCGGCGTATTTTAAAATGTCATAGGCAACCTCTGGAATTTCTTCTACAAATTGATTTAACATTTTAAAATCGTGTACTAGGCAAATCATTGATTTGCTGTCTTCACGTTGCTTTAGTTTATATATTTTGTCTATTGCCTCTGGATTTGAAGAATCACAGCCAATTCCCCAAACAGTATCTGTAGGGTATAGAATTAAGCCACCTCGTTTTAGGACAGCAAGTGTTTTTTCAATTTCAGATTTTAGGTTTTCCATAGGTTTATTTGGTAAATAAAATATCGTCTGCAACGTTATTTTTTTCTAATGTTTTTAAATGTTTTACTAGTTCTTTTTCTGAACTTGAAATATCGAATTGTGTATTGTCTTTAAGAAAAATAGCTACAGAAAAATGAGGTGTTATTGCTTTTAAAAATTTTTCAACAGAAGTATTTGATACATTTTGCAAATGGTGTGGCACAAATTCTACATATAAAAATCTAACCTTAGCCAGTGTTGCTTGCATCCCTTTTAAGGCGAAATATTCTGCCCCTTCAATGTCCATGATAATTCCAGAGGGTGGGGTTAGGCTTTGCTCTGCGATAAATGGATCTAGTGCAACCATGTCTACCTCTACTTGTTTTGGGTTGTCATAATTATAAAGGATAGAATCTTTAATGGGTTTTATTTTACTCCCTCCGGTATTAACCGTGTTTTTGTAAAATGTTACTTTTTTAGCACCATCTCCAACAGCTTTGTTAAATATCGTAGCATTGGATATTTTATTAAGGCATAGATTGGCTTTTATAAACCAAAAAGTATCTTCATTGGCCTCAAAGCCAACCACAGTTTTTACTTTTTTTGCAATAGGCACAAGAAGGGTGCCCACGTGTGTCCCTATAAAGTAAATAACATCATCTTGAGTGGTTTGCTGTAAGAGCTTCTGGATTTCACTGAAATTCCAATGCCCTTTAAAACCTAGGTTTTTCCCTATTGTAATGTCTGAAATGGGGAGGGCCATATACCCATTTTTGGAATCATAAATAATTCCCTTGGCATTTGGGCCAAAAATCTTCTTCCTTTTTTTTGATTTTAGAGTCCTAAAAAAATATTTTAATTTTTTGCTCATAAAATGGCTTAGTTATCTTTTAAAAAACGAATGTATTGTTTTTGTTTTAAAGAATACTTTAAAGATACCCCTTTTATAATCACTGGAAACAAAAACCACTTCCTGGGTTTAAAGGGTAATGTCAAGATATAATAAAGTTGCACGGCTTTGTAGTGAAAAAACGAATAATGCTTTTTTATCACGTATAGTTCAGACAACATGGCCTCTTTACTAATAGCGGTAGAAGCTTTAGAGCTTTTCCTTCCTGGGTTTAAAGGGTAATGTCAAGATATAATAAAGTTGTACGGCTTTGTAGTGAAAAAACGAATAATGCTTTTTTATCACGTATAGTTCAGACAACATGGCCTCTTTACTAATAGCGGTAGAGGCTTTAGAGCTTTTCCCTTGGAAATGTTGAAACCTTGCTTGAGGCACAAGGGCAGCTTCAAAAGCTGTTTTTTCTAATTTTTTAGCAAAGTCCATTTCTTCTGAGTATAGAAAAAGGTTGGTGTCAAACCCTCCAATTTCAGCAAACGTACTAGCTCTAAAAAACAAAAAGGCTCCATTTGGTGAGGTTATTTTTATAGCTTGGGTATACTCTTTTTTGCGCTCAGGAAATTTTACAGGATTTATTTTCTCTAATGTTTTTTTACCCAGTAGCAACTTCCAAAACGTTTTGTAGTGATGAAATGAGGGCGAATAATTTCCGTGCTCATCAAAGTTTTGTGCTGTAGCTAAACCTACTTCTGGGTGGCTGTCTAAATGCTGGCTTAGATGTGTCAAGCAATCATTTAAAAAAATAGAATCATTGTTGAGACATAAAAAATACCGTGCATTTACATACGGTAAAGACTCCATGTGTCCTCCTCCAAAACCTTTGTTAATAGGGCTTCTGTGTAAGGTGATGTTTTCTTGAACTTGCAAGTTGTTGCGCAGGTAATCAAAATCATCTGGTTCTGAATTATTATCTATAACAATAACATCAAAAGCTAGATCTTTTGAGGTGTGGGCTATAATAGAATCTATACATGCAATGGTGTATTTTGCTGTATTGTAATTAATAATGCTAATGGCAACATCTTTCATATTGCAAAATTAGGATAAAATAGATTGATACACGTCAATATATTGCTTTGCTGTTTCATTCCAGTCAAAACTTTTAGCTCGTGAGATATACCACTGGGTATAAAATTCTTCTTTTTGGTAGTATTTTTCCATTCCTTGCAATACTACTTCAGCCATGTGCTGCGGGGTGTGATTATCCCAGTAAAAACTATGTTCTCCACCAATTTCTGGTAGAGATGTGTTGTTGGATATAAAAATAGGTTTACCAAATGCCATGGCCTCAATGGGAGGGATGCCAAAGCCTTCTCTTAGTGATGGAAACACAAAGCCTTCACAGTGTTGCAAGTAATACTGTTTGGCAACATCCTCAATTTTACCAGTTATATAAACGCGATGTGCTACTCCCAGTTCTTTAGCCAAGGCTTCTAGTTTACTACCATATATGGTTTTGTTATTTCCAGCCAACACCAAATCATAGTCTGGCAAAAGCGGTAAAATGCGCACCAGGCTCATAAAGTTTTTTCGCTCACTAAATTCTCCTATTGAAAATAAAAACTTTTGTTTTGGTAGCTGCTTTGGTGCAAAACTCTTTGGAATATCAATATCAGTAATGGTGTTTCCATTATAGATTACATATTGTGGAACATTAGGCACTTTAAAATGGGCGTGCGTATCTTTTTTTGCAAACTCAGAGATGTATACAATAGCCGTGCAGCGCTCAAGTTTTAATTTAAACCGATCTCTTTGCTGGCACTTAAGATGGGCCGGAGTTTGTGTTGCAAAATGCACATCATGAACAGTTAACAGGTACGGAGTCTTGAAAAAAGGCTCAATTTTAATGTTTTGATTTAAACAGTGCCAGAGATTGTATTTTTTTTTAATCCTAAAGGCTTTGTGACGTGTAATACCATTGTATTTTTTATAGTCAAACCCTTGACCAAACTCTTGTTTTAAAACAGCTGTATCCTTTGCATGTAAAACAATGGTAAAACCCTCTTTTTTTTGCTTAGCCAATGCTTTTATGAGGTGGTAGTTGAACTGACCAAAACCAGAGAATTTGTTTTTTAGATTGTGAGATTCTAGAAATACCTGTTTCATGTCTATTTTATGTTTCGGTATAATAACCATAGATTCACATATCTTTTAAACACAGAGAACGCGCTGGTATAGGCTAGTATAAAGCCCCTCTTTCCGTCAAGAATACCTAATTTAAAAAAATATTGATTTATAAATCGATACCAAGGCCTAAAAAAGAAATGATATCCTTTTGGTTTGATCCCTTTGTTGTACAACATCTTAGCTTTTAAAGCGCTGTAGCGATGCATTTTCGCGGTATAATTATCAAAGGTAGTATAAGTGTAGTGCGGTAGTTTGTTTTTTAATGTTGCTGTTTTACCACTGGCTTTCGCGGTATAATTATCAAAGGTAGTATAAGTGTAGTGCGGTAGTTTGTTTTTTAATGTTGCTGTTTTACCACTGGCTTTCAATACCTCATGTACAAGATTGTCATTATAGGCGCAGTAATTTTTGTTAAAAAGCCTAATTACATTGTCATTTTGCAGGCCACTAAATTTAATTTGTTTGCCCATAAAATGAAACTCTCTATTTACATAATAAGCAATGGCTTTGGGGTCTTTAAGTGTGCTTATAATTTCTTGTGATAGTTGTTTTGTAATTTTTTCATCAGGATCAAAAAAGACAATCCAGTCATGGGAAGCTTTGCTGATTGCTACGTTTTTTTGAGTAGAAAAATCATCAAAGGTTCTTTGAAACACCTTTACTTTTTCATGTTCCTTAGCGATGGCCAGTGTTGAGTCTGTACTGTAAGAATCTAAAATGATGATTTCATCTGCAAACCAAAGACTGTCTAAAAAAGCGGGGAGGGCCTTTTGCTCATTTAGGGTAATGATAACCGCAGAAATTTTTGTTTGGTTTTTCAATGTAGCAATATTGTTTGGGTAAAAATACTCATTTTACAGCTATAAAATAAAGCCTCTATAGCCAGCGTTTTATGGTTAAGCTACTCCATGGATTTATGTAGCAGATGTAGCTTAACATACCTTTGAAAAACCCCATAAGCATTAACCCCAGCAACCGTTAGCCCAGGAACTCCATCTTTATAGCCTCCTTTTATAATGTATGATTTAAAAAACCGAAACAATGGTTTAAACCAAAAGTGCATCCAAGTGGCTCTTTTGCCTTTAGCATATTGTTGTTTGGCTTGAAACCAGGCATAGCTTTCTTTTTTTGTGATGTAGCTGTGTAAATCTTTGTAGGTGTAATGCAACATCTTGTTTTTGAGCCTGCCCACAGAGCCGTTACATAGTAGTTTTTCATGCACCTCTCCTTTAAAGTGAGCTCCTTCACGCTTTACTAAACGCAGCACATCATCACTGTGGCTGTATAGAAAACGATTCATATAAAAATGAGGAAAGCCACAGAACCCTTACATAGTAGTTTTTCGTGCACCTCTCCTTTAAAGTGAGCTCCTTCACGCTTTACTAAACGCAGCACATCATCACTATGGCTGTATAGAAAACGATTCATGTAAAAATGAGGAAAGTTTATCTTATACCCTGAGTGTACCGGGTTTTGTATGGTTTCTTTAATTTCTTTTTCTAAGGATTGGGTGACGCGCTCATCTGCATCCAAAAATAAAACCCATTGGCCTTTTGCATGTTTTAATGCTTCATTTTTTTGATTACTGAAATTATCAAACTCTCTAGAGAGAACTTTGCTTACATGGGGTGTTGCTAGGGTAAGGGTTGCATCTTCACTAAAAGAGTCTATAAGTATAATCTCATCTGCAAATGCAACACTTTTTAATGCATCCTCAATATAGCCCGCTTCATTGAAAGTGGGTATAATAACAGTTAATGTGGGCGTTTTATGCATTGTAAACAAAGGTACTAAAATTAGCCTTTAGAGACCTTGGCTTTTAAATAATTCAAACACCCGAGGATAATCCGGGTGTTTATAAATGTGGTGGGTAGCCCTTTGTGTATGGTTCTATTTTACTTAAAAATTATAGGAGTAGTCTGAGCGTTTAGATTTTTAGAACCAAACACAAAATCTAGTATATTTGCACTAATGAAAACAATAGACACCTCTATTATAATTAGCACTTATAACAACACTCAATGGCTAGAGAAAGTACTCTATGGTTATAACAATCAAACCTACAGATTGTTTGAGATTGTTATTGCCGATGATGGTTCTGGACCTCAAACAAAAGCCCTTTTAGAGCGTCTACAAAAAGAGGTTTTTTATCCTATTGTTCATGTATGGCATGAAGATAATGGATTTCAAAAATCTGAGATTCTAAATAAAGCAGTTAAAAAGTGTTCTACAGCCTATACCATTATGAGTGATGGTGATTGTATCCCAAGAAAAGACTTTGTAGAACAACACGTAAAATACAGAGAAGAAGGTTGTTTTTTATCTGGTGGGTACTTTATGTTGCCTATGAATATTTCAAAAAGCATTGATAAAGAAGATATTTATGCGGGTCGCTGCTTTGATTTGAAATGGCTAAAAGAGAATGGTTTGCAAACCTCTTTTAAAAACAGTAAACTTACCGCAAAGCCTATAACAGCCTCTGTTTTAAATTTAATAACTCCAACTAATGCTAGTTGGAATGGACATAATGCCTCAGGCTGGACCAAAGATATTATTGCTGTAAATGGCCTAAACGAGCAAATGCAGTACGGAGGTCAAGACAGAGAACTAGGAGAACGCTTGTTTAACTCTGGCATAAAGAGCAAACAAATACGCTATAATGCTATTGTAGTGCATCTAGACCATCCAAGGGGATATAAAAATGAAGTTTCGATAAAGAAAAACCAAACTATTCGCAGAGAAACACGTGAGTTACAAAAAAAATGGACCACTCATGGTATTGTAAAAGATGCCCATATAAAAGCTCCCGTATCAATTATACTAAGTACCTATAACCAACCTTTGTGGTTAGAGAAATCATTGTGGGGTTATGAGCAACAAGATATTAAGGATTTTGAAATTGTAATTGCAGATGATGGATCAACACAAGAAACGACGGATGTAATTAAACGATTTCAAAAAGAGTCTTCCTTGCGCATAAAACATGTATGGCAAGAGGATGACGGTTTTCAAAAAACAAAAATTTTAAACAAAGCCATACTCGCCAGTGAGGGTGATTACCTTATTTTTAGTGATGGAGATTGTATTGCTAGGAAAGATTTTGTGTTTAAACATTTAAAATACAGAAGACCAAAGCATTTCTTATCTGGAGGCTATTATAAACTATCTCAAAGCATAAGCGATGCCGTTTCTAAAGAAAATATAGTTTCTCAATCTTGTTTTGATGCAGCTTGGTTATTAGAAAATGGGCAGCCTAAAAACTTCAAAATAAATAAACTAACCTCTCATGGTACCAAAGAAGTAATGCTCAATACTTTTACCACCACAACACCAACCTGGGACGGTAACAACGCCTCTGGCTGGCGTGAAGACATACTTGCTGTAAATGGTTTTGATTCTAGAATGCAATATGGGGGAGAGGATAGAGAGCTTGGGGAGCGTTTAACAAATTATGGTGTACAAGGTATCCAGATACGTTATAGCGCCGTGGCAGTTCACCTAGAGCATGCTCGCGGGTATGTTACCCAAGATATGATTGAGAAAAACAAAACCATTCGGGCACACACTCGTAAACAAAACATTGTATGGACACCTTATGGTATAGACCCTAAAGAGGTTGCAGGAGATTCTAAAAGTGTTATTGGTTAAGGTGTTTTTGTAAAAAAGGATTAAGTTTTTTAAGTATCATCTCAGGGGTAAGTTTATGATACAAAGC
>Ga0209199_1006074_pt1 | contig 10309 bp, 9 predicted proteins | sample COGITO_mtgs_1105_7_FD_184805 | JGI IMG/M metagenome (GOLD analysis project Ga0209199, IMG submission 184805) | Pelagic marine microbial communities from North Sea - COGITO_mtgs_110523 (SPAdes) (version 2) | ecosystem: Environmental > Aquatic > Marine > Epipelagic ...
TACCCGCCGCGCACCGATTGAAAACTGGATTCAACTGGCGATCGACCGGATGGCAACAACTGGCTATGAGACCATTTTCTGGCTCGACCGGAACCGTGCACATGACGCGCAACTCTTGGGCTATGTGGAACCTGCATTGGCCAAGGCAGGCTTGACCGATAAGGTTAAGATTATGGCCCCGCGCGAAGCAACAACGCGGTCGTTTGAAGTAATCTACAAGGGTGACAACACGATTGCCGTCACAGGTAACGTGCTGCGCGACTATCTGACTGACCTGTTCCCAATTCTTGAAGTCGGCACATCGGCCAAGATGTTGTCGGTTGTGAAACTGATGGAAGGCGGCGGTTTGTTTGAAACCGGCGCGGGTGGATCAGCCCCAAAACACGTGGAACAATTGGTGCAGGAAAACCACCTGCGCTGGGACTCGCTGGGCGAGTTCTGTGCGCTGGGCGAAAGCCTGCGGTTCCTTGGTGCGTCACAAGGTAAAGCTGCGGCTAATTTGATGGGCGATGCTGTGGATGCGGCCACGGAAAAACTTTTGGCCGAAGGGCATTCTCCGCAGCGCAAAGTCGGGCAACCCGACAACCGCCACAGCCACTATTGGTTCGCACGGTTCTGGGCAGAGGCAATGGCTGCGCAAAAAGACGACGCAGCCTTGGCCGCGGCATTCGCGCCTTTGGCCTCGGGTTTGGCAGCAGGAGAAGACGCCATTCTTGCAGAGTTATCAGGCGGACGTGGGACTGCCGTTGATCTGGCCGGTTACTATAATCCATCCGAAGAGCTCGCTTCGGCAGCTATGCGGCCATCAGCTACTCTGAATGCGCTGATCGACTAGTTTTCATAAAGCGGATCAACGGGGTGCTCAAAAACATTCCGTTGATCTGCCACAAGCTTGATCGTCGGAACCCGCAGTCCCTCTGAAAGCTTCGGGACGATTTACGCTGATCCGGCATCAGAATAGCGCTTTCTGCGCCACGACGCGAAAAGACTTGGTTTGGTGACGCCAACACCATTTCAAAACTGTCCAGCCTGTCATAGCCTGCCTTTAGTTTTAGACAAGAAAGAGTAGCCTGATGGCCAAGCAATTGATGATTTACGAGAGCGCGACTCCAATTTCCGCAGAGACCCACCGTGATTGGTCTGTGAAAGCGGGAGAGGATTATTCATTCGCCAAATCCATCAACTCCGTTCCGCTGCTTGCGGCCGAGTTTGCAACGGCGGCGCTAGAGCAACCGATCATTTTTGCTGGCAAAGACGACGCGGTTTTTCCTTCGGTTATCCTTGGGATGCACGCCAATTCGAACGACCACGTGAATGAAGACGGGACATGGCGTGGCGAATACGTTCCGGCATTTCTGCGTCGGTATCCGTTCGTATTTTCAAAGTCCGAGGACGAGCAAACATTTACCCTCTGCATCGATGACAAATTTGAAGGTTTCAACAAAGACGGCAAGGGTGAACGTTTGTTCGATAGTGACGGCAAACGCACCCAGTTCCTTGAGTCGATGTTGAAGTTCAACCAAGAATACCAGAACCAGTTCAAGCGCACTCAGGCCTTTGCACAAAAGCTTGCAAAGCTTGACCTACTAGAACCTGCACAAGCGAAGTTCCAACTTGAGGGAAAAGAGTCTTCTTTGGCAGGTTTCCAAATGATTAACCGTGACAAACTCAAGGCACTTTCTGCCAAAAAGCTCAAAGATCTCGCCGAAACAGACGAACTAGAGCTGTGCTATATGCACCTACAGTCACTTAACAACTTGGCACCTATGGCTCGCCGACTTTCCGCAGTGGCTGCGGCTTAGGTTCTGCCATTTCAAGATCATTCTTGTCCGCATGAACGCGGGCAGGAACGGGCCAAATTAACTGGCACCATCCACCAGACAACCAGTGGAGCGATTGGTTCGACCGGTCACTCGCTGGCGGCAATGGGTTGATCTGCTTTATGCGTGCGCCGAAGCCCTTGGGCCTTTGTGAAAGTGCTGTGTCAAAGAAATTCTTTGGGTGCCAGGTTTCTTAAGCGAAAAGATTGCCCTTCGATATTCCCGCGTGAGCGGTCTCGTGCGGTATCATCCACGTCTGAGCGCACATTATTGAGATTCTCGGATGAATAGGGATCAAGCAAGGCCGCCGCCGTCCGCATCACTAGATCTGGTTTCATTACCGCAGTCACCGTTGTCGGGTCACTTAGTACGGCCAGCCATTGTGCTGCGGGTGATTGCCGCCCAACCTTTCCGATTAAGCCGGGATGTACCGCGATAGCACGCAAGATCGCTTCATGATCTTCAAGTTCCTCAACAGAAACATAGCGTCCATTTTGCACGAAAAGACCTGCCATCGCGCAGTCAGAGTGGTGGGTCGGCGATATATCCAATCCGTTCAGTAACGCCTTCACTGGCGGCGCATATTTCAAGAGTGGCGGGCGATTCTGTTTGCCTTTGACCTGTTCAACCACCCAGACACCATTGGTTTGCTGGACTGAAACTGTCACATGAGGTGCGCCTCGACCGTTGCGCAGCGAGAAAAGTCGCAAATGCCCATCCGCCGCCGCCTGCGCATAGTAATCACCATAACCGCCCTCCAGTGAATCGCGGTCGCTAAATTGGCCAAGACAATGGCCCATGTGGATGGATTCATTGTTCAGCTCCTTGCGGAACTCGGGATGGGTCGGCATGAATTCAACCACGCGTGTTCCCTTAAGGCGCAGAACAGTTTTCAAAGCTCCGCCCGAGGTCTCAAGAAATCCAATCGCGCGGATTTTCTCCATTCGCTGATGATCTGAGCGCCAATGGGCCAGCACATGGTCGGGTGTCATGCGCGGAAATTTCTTTGTAAGAGGTGTGTTTGACTTGGACTGGAGCCATTCAACACAGCGCCTCTCTAGTTCGCAAAGATATGGTTGGTCGTGGGAGATCACGACGAGCTGTTGCGGTCCGCCTTCTTCCATCTTCTTTACCAGCCAGTCGGGGATCTCTTCGCCTGTGATATCAAGGTACGCCTGCGGGTTTTCAAACGGGACGGTATGTTCAAAGGTATTGATGATCCAACGGTGAAATTGCTTGGTCATCCAGTCTGAAATCGCAGGTAAATCGCCTCGGCTTTCTGATCGCTGCCGCAGTGCCACACGCAAAGGTAGTGCATTGACGACATCGTGAAGTGATTTCATCTGCTTCAACATTCCTTCAAATTACTGCCCGCGATAACAAAGGTTATCAAAAAATATAATCGTTTCAAGGGCTCAACACCATGACAGAAATCATCCCCCGTCGCCATGACAAAAACATGCCCATGGATGAGCTGATTAAACTTGTGGATGAGTCCGACTGGGATGCCAAAGCGATCTATGCCGCGAAACTGGTCTGGGGCGATGGGATCGAAAGTGACCCGCAGGCAGGTATTGCCATCTTGCAAGAGGCCCATGCCGCCGGATCTGTCCGGGCGACAGCCGAGCTTGGTTTTCGCCACGTCGATGCTGACGGCCCCGTTCCACAGGATCTTGAACAGGCAGAGGCCTATGCCGCTTTGGCAATTGAGAGAGGCAACCGTTTTGGCTGGCTGGTTCGATTGAATATTGCACATGCGCGGCAGGATACGAACGCTGCGTTCGAGCATGGGAAAATGTTCTTATCACAAACGCCCCCACAGGAACGTAACCCTGACATTGTATATGAAGTTGGCGGTGCGGCACATTTTGCAGGGCGGTACGCAGAGGCAATCCCTTTCTATGAGGAGGCCGCATCTGCCGGCCATTCCGCTGCGGCAATCAACCTGTCCTTGATGATTCAAAGAGGGCAGGTTGAATTGCCAAATGCCGAGATCATCACGCTGCTTAGATCTGCCAGCATTGTCCCTGCAGGGGCGGCATTGTTTGCGCAACGCGTTTTTTATGCTGACCGGCATGGCGAAGAGGTAGATCCGGAACTGCAGATCGAAGCAGTCAATTCGCTGAAAGCGATTCAGTATCAGTATCATTCAACATACGAAATGTTGGGCGATGCCTATGAAAATGGGTTTGGTGTCGAAAAAGATCCTTCCGCGGCCACGTATTACTACAAAGAGGGGGCGGAATGCGAAGACGCCGACCCACAAGGCCCGGTGACCAGCTCGCCTGGTTGGGTCAACGTTGTCTATGCACTGCGCCTAGCCGAAGGAAAGGGCTGCGATGTCAACTTGCCCGCCGCGTTTGATGCGCTGGAGCGCGCGGGTGAAATCGCCCAAGAGTCGGGCTCAATTGGAACGCTGGCAGAGGCAGCACATCATGCGTCCCGACTGGCTGAATTGGCCGACCAACCAGACCTGAGAAAGCGGGCTCTTCCCCTGTTGGAAAAGGGCGCGCAGGGTGGCCATCCTGAGGTCATGCTGGCTTTGGCCAAGGCGTTGCTAAGACAGACAGGCAAGGTCGGCGATGCCCGGCCCTGGTTTGTCAGAGCTATCGCATGTGACGATGTTGTGTCTGCTGTTGATGCAGCCAATTGCATGCTGGCGGTTGACTGCAAGGCCGAGGCCTATGCCTTTGCACGCGTGGCTGCCGACATGGGCGCTGACCTGTCGCCCGATCTGGCGGGCCTTGACCCGGCGGCGCGTGACAAGGGCCTATTGTTCATGAAGGGGAAATCTGGCCAAAAACTCTACGGCGAACTCAAAGTCGCGATAGCAGAATTGGTCGAGCAATTTGGCCCGCCTGTCGACTAAGACACTGAAGCGGATCAATAGGTGAACTAGTGGGCACTTTTCTGACAATCTTGATCTGGGTGGGGGGCATTTTGTTGCTGCTCCTTTTCGTCGTCGTTGCCATGTTTGTTCGCGATGAGTTGAGATTGAAGAAAAAGAAGCGGCGGCGTTGGGCGCTGGCTGTCGGTCTACCCGCGCGCATCGCGGCACTAGAGCGGTCAGAGCGCGACACCAAGATCAAGGCCCCAGACCCTGAAATCCACCTAAGCATCTGTAATTCAGATGAAGACAAGGTCTGGTTGAAAGAACAGATCGTCCGATATGGGGCGCAGATCGAAAGCAAGGAGCAGGGCCGTGCGATCGCCTTGGACCGCATTCGTTACCGGCTGACAAATCGTACTTCTCATAAGATGGGTCTGGAGCCCGTAGATGGATACTCTATCCGCGATGCTATCGCTTGGGATGCAGCGATGCTGATCGAAGAAGCGCGGTTGGCGCAAACGCTGGGTTGGATGGATGAAGACGAAGTCTGGGGTGTGGTGTTCCTGAACGCGCAAAGGGTGCAGGATACATTTGAAAGCTGGCGCGACTTCACCGATGCCGCCGTGGCCGGCCGGGAATACGAATTACGATACCACTACAGAAAATACGCCACACCCAGCGTCGCAGCGGCGGTCGCCCAGAAATATGAGAGCACGATTTCAAGCTTTTCGGTTTTGCCTTGGCGTGACTTTCGCATTCTTTCCGAGGCCGATTTTGCCGATTAGGGTTGCTTATCAATCTTAGCTAAAGATCCAAATCTCAACCGGGCATTGACCTTATTATGTGCCATTTCGTGCCAGTTCGGGATGGTAATAGGCTTCTGGGTATTCCATTGGTTTGCGTGGACCTGTCGGGACAACATCGTTCCATGAACGTCCAAAGTATCCCTGCCGGCAATGGATCAGCGATCCAGATTCCGACACGCCATCAAGCGCATAGACCCTGCAAAGCCATTCCCATAGACGCGGAAAATCCAAGATGTGCGCACCATTCAGCTTCATGCGCACATAGTAGACTGGATCGTGCCGGTATAGCGTGGGAAACAAGCGCAGATCGGCTTCTGTGAATGTATCGCCGGTCAGGAAATCGCGACCGTCCGACAGCAGGTCTTCGAGGAATGCCAGCGTGTCGAAATAGGCCTCAAACGCCCGTGCGTATACGGATTGATCTGACGAAAACCCCGCTTTGTAGGCGCCGTTGTTAATCGTGACATAAATGCGTTCGTTCAAGGCGGTGATCGTATTCAGCAGTTCAGGGTCCTCGGGCACAAGCCGTACCCTTGCGGTTTCCGGGACCGAACTGCCAAGTGCTGCAGCATGCCGGTCCAGCATACCGATGATTTCCGCGCTTTCGTTGTTGACGATGCGGCCTGCAATTTTGTCGTAAAGCAGGGGAACCGACTGCTCCTGCGAACCCTCCCGGCGATAGATCTCTTTTGCCAACCTCAATCCTTCGCCGGTACCTGTCTCAAGCGTACATTCCGGCAGTGGCTGTCCTGTCAAAGAAGCTGTGCGGGCAGGCGCGAATTCCCACAGGTTTGGGCCTGCGGGGTCGGTCTCGTTTGTGCGGTTTGGAAATGCGACGTCCATTGTGATGCTGTCATGTAGCCCCAGGACGCCCCGCGCCAGCGTTACACGATGACACCAGGGGCAATTCAAGGCGACGAAAAGGTGATATCGCCCTGGTTCAGCCGGAAATTCCGTATCGCCAATTGCATGTCGAAAGCCGCTGACGCCGCGCACGAATTCACCGCTTGCGCGGCGTTCTTCTGCCTTTGTCTGATCTTCCTGAATAGAGCTGTCTTTGGTCATGTGGCCAGTCTCACCTTCTGAGCCGGTGATGCAAGATAATTGGCAGCGCAAGCTCTTCCTTATCGCTCAGATGGCGCTTTAGAACAGCTTCGATTGCCCTGCTGGATCCGTGCACTTGCCCCGCCTTTACCCATGCAGGAGCTACTGAGGGAGACGAATAAGACGAGGAAAAAATTCTCGAAGCTAATCGGCTTCTATACTTAGGTCCACCGTTTGTCAGTTCCCGCGAACGACCTCGGCAAATGTGACGATCAGTGCAAGTCTAACGTCAAATGAATGGAAGGCATTTGATATATGAGCTTCGCCGTGACAATCCAAACACCTAGGTTGTGTAGCGCCTCTATCAAAAAAAATCAGCAAGGCTGGTGATGCTGTCAGATGAATTCGAACCTGACCCGGTTCACCGCGGAACGCGCGAACCTATCCGGAACAAAGCCACCGCCACTCGGCAAGAGCGGCGGTACGATTGAGTTCAATTTTTTTTGTGAGTAGAGGTGGCGCTCTTGGTTAAAGTGATTGCGGACTGAAGCATGTATGGTGACAAATTTCAGCAAGAACAGTAACCGCCGAAAACGCAACATGGCCCGCTCTCGTAGGCAAAACGGTAGATGTGAACTCTCGGCCCGATTGTTCAGCCAACGGCCTGTGGCTTGCCTGCGGGAATGACCGATGGCCTTCATGGCGGCCTAGTATGATTTCAACCGATCCGTAACAACAACATCCGGCCGGCCACAACGTTTCATTGATTTCCTCAAGAATTTTAATGCTGCCTTCCGGCCTCGGCCGTTGGTGACATAGCTTTCCGTTACCTAATCTTCGTGATCTAAGACGTGCCACTGATAATGTGTCTCGCCATTGATTTTCACGAAAACTTCGTCCAGATCCCAGTTCGATTGGTGCACTCCGAGGCGCCCCTTGCTGATCCCCGCTGCGAAAATCGGTCCAAGCTTATTCAACCAGAACCTAATCGTCTCATGACCAACTTCGACCCCGGGCTCATGCAGAATCTCTTCGAGATTGCGAAGCGAAAGCGGAAAACGAACCTACATCATCACCGCAAGACGAATGATCTCAGGGCTGGTTCTGAAGTAGTTGAAAGGGTTGCGTCGTGCCATGCCAGATGGGTATGAGGCCTATCATCAGGGTTCAATGCGAGTTCCGATGGCAGCACCTTTGCAGCCAAAGGCAACTTCGTCCCGCCTTGTGGACTTGCGCAGCGCAATTCACCGATGTCCGCTTTGCGGACTTCCCAGCCATTCTTTTTTCTGACTTCGCTGGCGCAGCATGTCCTTTCGCTTGCGACATGTTTTTCGCTGCGTCGCAGCTCACGGCACCAACGCAGTCATTCAAAACGGCTCTATGACGTCAAATCCAAACTGCACTTTCGCTGCTCAGCGCGAGTACAGTCGAGACGCGGACAATGCTGCCGAACGTTGTTCGGACTCCAACCTTTTTTCGGTGAAAGCCCCAAAAAGGGTCACGAGAGTGGCTAACATCAGGGTTCAAGGGTCGAAGGACGTATTTGATAAGTAAGTGCATCTGGCTAATCGTTGCCATCAAGGAGTGGACAACACTGACTAGTCTTTGTCATCATTCAAGTCCGCGCGTCTTCAAACGCTTCCCAGGCAGCCTCAAACGCATTGAAATCGAAGCCGGGCTCGCGGGCTGGACCAAGGACCAGATGTTCGGTGTCTTGCATCTTGCGGATCGCGCGTTCCAGATCGGGGATGACGTCTGGCGGGATCACAACGGCGCCATGTCGATCTGCGTGAACGAGATCGCCCGGATTGACTGTTAGACCAAAAACCTGGACCGGTGTATTCACCGCCGTCACGTGGACGAAGCCATGACTGGGGCCAATCGATCCAGCTACGACCGGATAGTCCGGTGCCATGTCACCCAAGTCACGCATGACGCCGTTTGTCAGCGTACCTGCCACGCCAAACCCCTTGTGGATCGTCGTATTCACTTCGCCCCAGAACGCGCCAATAGCATTTGGAAAGTCCTCATCCTCAATTACACAGGCCGCGGGCTGCGGGGCTTCGGACATTTGTTTGTAGTAGGCCATGCGGCGCGCGCGCACGATCTCGGGCGGTTCTTCTGATGGCGCAACAGCGGCGATTTTGGCCGTGCTTGCGTAGCCGACTAATACGCCGGTCGGCTCGTTGATCAACATCGTGCCGCGCGTGAAGTCTTTGAAGCCGCGCTTGCCTTGCGCCACCTCAATCGCATTGCAGACCGTGGGCGTGTCGACCGAGGTCAGAAGCTTATGTAGTGTGGGTTGCATGTGAATTACTCCTCTCGCCAACGCAATAGCGCGGCGCTGGTTGCATTAGGGCGTTCCAGCGTGGGGAGGTGCCCGGCGTTTTGAATAATTGTTAAAGTCGCTTGCGGCATCAGTTCGGCCATCAATTCGTGGCGGTGAAGCGGGCAAAGACGGTCTTGCGCTCCGGTAAGGATCAGCGTGGGTTTGCCCCAGTTCTTAAGTGTTTTCTTCTGGTCAGGGCGGTCACGTAAGGCCGCTGATTGGCGTGCAAATACCTCGGGGCCAAGGTCCAGCGCCATCTCCATACACAGGTCCAGAACATCACCGCGGCGCGGGCCGTCGGCAAGGTAATTAGGCTTCATTTCGTTTCGCATGACGTTGTCCAACTGCCCTGCCAAAGCTTTGTCAATTTGGGGTTGGCGTATCGCCTTGATTTGGTCGGTTTCCGCTTCGCAGTTCGTGTCCATCAAGCACAAACGCGTGACCCTGTCAGGGGCCTGTCGAATGACTTCCATCGCGACGATCCCACCCATCGACAGCCCGCCCAAAGCAAAGGTCGCAGGGGCCTGTTCCAGCACATCCGTTGCCAATCTCTCAACCGTGTCATGTTGCGAAATTGCGAGGCAGTGGTGGGGCGGCATGTGTTGAAACAGCCGCCCGTCGCACATCATTCCGGGCAAGAGAACAAGGGTCATATGACTTGTGCGGCTCCGGCGGACAGGGCGCCAAGCTTCGCATATGCGATTTCAGGATCGACCGCGCCGTATCCGGCGAAGGTTCCAAAACCACAATCTGATCCAGCGATCACGCGATCATGGCCTACGATGTCAACGAAACGTTCGATACGCTGCTGAACAAGGTCAGGATGTTCGACGAAATTAGTGGTTGTGTCGACGACGCCGGGAACAAGGATTTTGTCGTCGGGAATGTCCGCTTTGCGGTCGCGGAAGACGGCCCATTCATGACCGTGACGGGGGTTGCTGGTTTCAAAGAGCAACTTGTTCGCCCCCACCGACATCAGCGTGTCGAACATCTTGGACATGGGGATGTCGCAGACGTGCGGCCCCTCGTAATTTCCCCAACAAATATGGACCCTTACGCGGGACGGATCGATGCCTTCCAATGCGTGGTTGAGAGCCTCGACATGAGACCCCGCAATCTTGAGGAATTCTTTGTCAGAAAGGTCGTTAAACAGCATGTGGCGGGACAGCGCGAGGTCGGGGCAGTCCAGTTGCAGATCAAGGCCACTTTCAACAATCGTCCGGTATTCCTCACGCATCGTGTCGGCCAGGGCCGCGAGGTATTCTTCGCGCGTTGCGTAGAAATCGTTCTGCAAAAACAGTGAGATAACGCCGGGAGAGGCAGCGTTCATGAACCCTCGTTCAATGTCTTGTTCGGCCATGCCTGCCTTTAGGTTGGCGATGTCTTTTTCCAACTCGCCTTGGCCTTTAGATTTCACCTCGCCGACGCACATGGGGCGGGCGTATTGAGGGGTGCCGCCGTCGTCGGCCAAGCGCTTAAG
>Ga0209199_1006086_pt1 | contig 10291 bp, 12 predicted proteins | sample COGITO_mtgs_1105_7_FD_184805 | JGI IMG/M metagenome (GOLD analysis project Ga0209199, IMG submission 184805) | Pelagic marine microbial communities from North Sea - COGITO_mtgs_110523 (SPAdes) (version 2) | ecosystem: Environmental > Aquatic > Marine > Epipelagic ...
TTTAAGTTTATTTGATGTCCGAATACATCATCATAATAATGGATGTCTTCAATTATAGCATCGTCCATAAACTCAACCTGTAAGTAACCACCCTCATCATAAGTAGACCAAGGTGAAGGCATGTGTAGTGTTCCGAACACTTCGTATTCAGTAGCATAACCTGTTAAGATGTATGCACTAACTTCATTTGGGTTTTCAGTATTAATTGTCATTGTTAGTCTCCTCTATGTGGGTTGTACTCATATCACTTACCATTTTCCATTGCATCTCACTATGGCTCCAGTCATGTAGTTGTTCTGCTTCTTCAATGCTACTGGCTTCTACTTCCCAGCAAGTGTGATATTCCATTGTTACGTAAATTGAATATTTCTTTTTCATTATAAACTCCTTAAAAGCTAAATTGTATACCTACAACAGCGCCTATGTTGCTTCCATTAGAAGTTTGTTCGTAAGCCGGAGCTATAAACAAAGAAGCCGGGGTGTTTGTAAGATGTTTCCCGGCTCTTACTAAAGGTAGAACGTCTGCGCTTTTGTAGCCACCTACTACACCTAAGTCTAAGAAATAACCTGAGTCATTCTCTAAACGGTAGTGTAAGTAAGGTGATACGTTTGACTCACTGTTGTAGTAAGCGCCAACATGAACGTTGTTGCTTGAGTACTCTACGTAAGGGTGAGCTTCGTTATAGTCTCCGGCAAGACCTACATGCATTGATAATGCTAGTCCGTATGCTAATATTCCCATTTTAAAAGTTCCTTATTGTTGGGGTTGGTGAGTAAGCAGGAATTAATGTTTCTACACACTGCATCATGCTGTCTTCAAATTGTTTGTAAAGAGTATCATACATAATACCAATTATGTCGCTACATACCCAAGCGTTTTCTACCATCATGGTTTGAGTGTTTAAGTATTCACCATCATTCCATGTGATAATTAGTTGTGTTAATAGTTCCATTATACACCATGTTTCTTTTCAATGTATTGCACAATCTGTTTCACTGTTTGACCCTTAAAAGGTTTAACAGTCGATTTGCCAGTGTCAGGGTCTTTCATCCTGATTTCTTTTACGATACAGTCTTTTAAGAGGATATCACCCTCTGCGCTCTCCCATGCTGTAATAGCATACACGGGTTTCTGACACCACATTACAAGACGTTCAAATAGTATCTTCTGTCCTGTTGTGATTGCACAACCCTCACGTTTAACTTCTATGAGGATTAATGCTTTTCCTTTTACGTCATAACAAGCATCAATGTCTGTGAAGCCACCAACAGAACTACAACCTTGAAAGATTATTGCTCTGTTAAAGTATTCACGATTTCTGATTACTTGGTCGTCTGTTGATTTTGTTACATGTGTCATCTTTTAATATCTCCTTTAAAGCGGTTTTCATATGGTTGTAGTTGTTTTCTTCTGTCCAGCCATCAACCATAGCTGTATATTTCTTTATTAACTTATGCATTATGGACATATGATTCCTCCACAAAATTACAAGCAGTACCTTCGAAGTAGCCTCTAGTTAATAACCACTCACGGAAAGTACCGTGTGTAGCGTCGCCCTGACATATGCCAGAGTATAAGTTAAAGTGTGGTGGTAATTCGTCCATCACGATTTCGATAACAGCGCCTTTAGAATACTTAGCGGCGTTCTCGTATGAATCAGTCCAGTGTGTTATGTTTCTAGTCTGAATGTCTTGTGCTAATTCGTTAGCTTCACGTTGGCTTGTGCCACGATAAAATTTAAACATTTATAATCTCCATCTGATTGGTTTTGTTTTCTTCATTATAGAGGGTCAAAAACCCTCAGTTTATTTTAGCCAAAGAAAGCACAATAGCCTTCAAAAGCCGCCGCCGCACCTACAATAACAACGCCTGTAGTAACAGTAGCAGGAGCTGTTAGAATACCAATAGCAGAGGCACCTACAGTACCCGCTGTGCCACTCATTATACCTACTGTACCAGCCGCACTTGAGCCGGGTAGAGTAGAGCCTATCATGCCACTTATGTAGTAGTAAGAAGAAGCACTAGCCGCATTAGCCGCAATAGCTACAGTCGCACCTGTGATAGTCGCAGTTGCAGTTGCTATATGAGCGCTTGGTTTGTAATCACATACAGCCGCACTTGCTGATGTAGCAGTTACTAGTGTTGCAGTGATAGCAATAGTCTTAATTAAATTTTTCATAATCTTTTCCTTTGATGTTTCTTCATTATAGAGGGTCAAATTTCCCCACTTTTTTTAGTTCCAGATTTGGTAAAAATGGCCACCCCCGAAGGGATGACCGTTAGAGTTTAACCTCTAAAATTATTTTCTTTGTTTTGACGATTAACACCACCTGTAATTTGAGGTATCATCTTAACAATCTCTTGTCGAGCTTGTCGTGATACGTCGCCTTGCACGTTGATGTTAAAAGACTGTTGTGAAGAACTGTTGTTCAAAGAGTCGTTACGTACTGCGTTCTTAGACATTACAACTTCGCCCGGCATTAACATTGCTGGAACAGAGTCTTTGCCTACTTGCGAGAACGCCGTAGACTGAACAGTACCACCTTGTGAGAATCCTGGGATTCCGAAGAATGAGCCACCTAGTTTAAGCGCTGTGCCTAGTAAGTCAGAGCCACCGCCTCCACCGCCAAACATGCCGCCGATGCTACCGAGTAAGCTACTAAACGTTCCACCAAGACCGTCAAACAGACCACCTAATGAACCTGTTAGCCCACTAAATATCCCACCGAAGCTTTCAGTGATACCGCTGAACTTGTCTCCAAGCCCACCTAAGAAATCATTGAATACGCCGCCGAATGGTTCAGCCGCATCTTTTGATTTCTCTTTAGCATCTTTCTTCTTTCCTCCGAAGAGTCCAGACAAGAACCCACCAGCTTCACCGCCGCCTTGTTCTCCGAATTTAAACATACCTGCGAACAAGTTGTCAAACATCTTGTCTAGCCCTGCTGTTTGGAACAATGCATCTGTAAACGAATCAACTACTGTGTCAATAATGCCCATGCTTAAGCTGTCAAGAACAGGTTTAAACGCATCTTCAAGAGAAGATATTTCGCCTGTTAAGAACGAAGTTGTTGAACCTTTAAACGAGTCTTTAATAGTCTCAGAACTAGACTTTGCTTTGTCTGTGATGCCATCAAGTAAACGTTCTTGTTGTTTGATTTGAGCAAGAATGATATCTCTTTGTTTGATATCATCAGCATTAATCCTACCAAGCTCTCTTTGCAACTTAGCGATGTTTAAACCTATGCCCATAGCTTCTGGACTTTCAGTTGCTAAACCAGCATCAACACCTTGTCGTTCTAAACCAGTTCTTACAGAGTTTATAGTACCACCCATAAGCTGTCGGTTAATAGAATCTTCAGCTTCTTTAATTAAGCGGAGTTGCTCTGCACGTTCTGCAGTGTCACCAACAGATAGCTCATTAAGCGCTTTCTGGGCTTTACTAATGTCGTCTATAGACTTTCTTATTTTAGAATTAGCATCAACACCTAACGAAGCAATTTGATTAAACGTTAGACCTGTTTCTTGTTGAATCTCTTCAAAGTCACTTAAGAATCCAGTTCTTATGCTATTACCAAACTTGCCAAGTATATTATCAATACCGTCTTCTAGTTCTGCAATTAACTTATCACGACCACCAATATCATTACCAAAGTCACCAAGACCTAATAAGTTAAGGTCTCCAGCGCTAGTGTTCTTAAGCAACTCAATCTGAGAAGCCATAAGAGCAACTTGTTTCTGAGTATCAGGTTCAATCCTAAAGAACTTGTCTAAGTCAAGATTATCTATGTCAGATAAACTTGCTACACTAGAAAGTAAGTTAGGGAGTTCTGAATCAGTAACTTCTGCCGCATCAATAAAGCTTGCATACAATTCTACGTCTTTTGTAAGCTTCTTAATGTTATCTTTAGTTTTGATATAACGATTAGTTTCCGTTTCACTTAGCTGTCCTTGTGCCGATTCTAGTTCTTCTAGTATTTTCTTCTCTTGTTTAAGACCCAATAACGCAAGGTTAATGTCGTCTGGATTAACAGAAGTACTAGCGCCACCTTCACGGTTGCCAATCATAGCTCCGAAGTTTAGCTTTTCAAGACCATTACCAAACAGGTTCCTGTCAAAGCTAGTGAAGTTTGAACCGTCACCAGCAATCGCTAAGCCTTTAGCAATCTGGTCAGCAACAACTTCGTCAATACCTGCATCTTCTAAGATGTCAAGTAAGTTCTTAAAGTTAGTGTCATTGATGCCTGTTTGAATAGAGTCTTCAATAGCTCTTTCTAACTCTAAATTAATTCGAGTTAATTCTGCACTAGCATCAGCCCCCTTCTTGTCAGCCGCACGTCTTTCATCTTTATTCTCAGCTTGGAACTTATCAACTTTAGACTCTGCAAGAAGTTGTTGTTCAACCTTCTGTCGTTCAATCAAATCAGAAATAAACTTTCTTTCAAATTGATTTATGAGAGAAAAAGAATCTGCTACATTTCCGCCCGCTTGCGAAATTGCATTAAGAACATTATCTAACTCTTTAACGTTAGCAATAATCTGTTGCTGTCTTCCTTCATCATTACCGGCTGTAATAGCGTTCTGAATAGCTTTTTGGTTTGCTGTTAGACTAGTAATTCCTAGTTTTTCAAGCGCACCTGTTGCTACTAGAATAGAACCAATGATACTTTTGTCTGCTTGACGACCTTCATCAATAGCTCTTAGCAATGCCTGAACTAGTTGGTCTGAAGGAGTTTCTTGACCAAGAGCAATAGATTGTAGTTTATCTAGTACTTGTTGATTACCTTGAATAGACTGCGGAAGCGCCGCATTATCAAAGCTACCATTAGCAAGCATAAACTGCTCTATAATTTTCTTGAACTCTTCTGGGTCATTCAAATCGGCTTCTTTAACCGCTGTTGATAACTCAAGCCTTCGCTCTAAGTCTGTTGTTGCTTTTCCGAAGAATCGCTTAACGTTGTTACCTGAACGCTCAAAGAATATCTTAAAGTCTGCTGTTAGATTACTAAAGAATCCTGTGCTTTCAATACCTACTGCTAGGTTTCTAGCAACTCCTGATAAACCAGTCTCAACTGACTCAGCAGAATCCGGAACGTTCTTCGCTCCTTCTCTTACTGCCCTAGTAGTTTCCTCTTGAGCCGCTTGAAGCTTCTTAGCTGTTTCTGCAGATACTTTACCAAAGCGTAGTCTTTCAGAGTTTGCTTTCTCTGTAAGTTTACTTACTTCTGTAACAGACTTACTAATCTTGAATGCACCTTTTTGGCTTAAGCCTCCAAAGTCAATTCTTTGTAACTGGTCAACAACTTGTTTGTCTAGACCACCAACAGAACGATTACGTAATCCACGAGCTTCTCTCTTAGTATCAATACCTACTCTTAAATCATTATCAAAAGTAAGACCAAACGCTCTTTTAACTTTAGTCAAGGTTTTAGTAACCATGCTCATAAAGGAACCTTCTGTACCGAAGATAGCAATATAGCCAAGAGTTGCTGTTGCCGCTACTGCCGCAAATGCTAATACGAATGGGCTAAAGATTGCAGTTATCCCTGCTATCAATGCCGCCCCAAGACCTTTAAGCGCACCAAATGCGATACCAAGCCCTAGCCGTTTTCCAACTATGCCCGCCACTTTCTTAAGAGGCTTCCAGATAATAGGTAGTATGCTTGCTACTGTTAAACCATAGAACAAGTTATCAGCAGAAAGTATTCCACCAGAAGTAGCTTCACCTAAGTCTGTTGCCGCATTAGCCGCCCCAGATAATAGTGCTGTAGCTCCTAAAGCCGCAAGACCAATGCCCAGTATCTTGCCTTTTCCTTTAGTTAAGAAAGAAAGCGCCATACTTGCTTTTGCACCCATAGCTGTAAATTGAGTTGAGATTAACCCTGTTGTTAGTGTGCTTTGTGTTCTTAAGTTTCTGAATGTAAACAATCCAGCAATGTTTATAGCTTTAAATGCCGCAGTTGCTCCAGCCATTATTTGAACTGAACCAGCAACTATAGTAGTACGTAAGGTACCAAACACTGTGCTAAGATAAGACAACTGTCTTGTAGAGAGTAGTAGAGAAGAACCCATCATACCCGCCATCAAGCCTAGTGTAGCTGATAACTCAGTACCTACCACGTCACCTAGTAAGGCAACAGAAGCCGCTGTAGTAGCGCCTATGATAGCTAAAGAACCTTTGCTACCAAACATTAACATGCTCAGTACACCCTTGCCTCTAGTTAGTACTTTAGATGAAGCAACAATACTGCCTACCATCTTAAACATAGCAGTTCTAATACCTTTAAAGAATACTGCCGCAACAATACCACCATATAGGATTGTAGTTAATAAACCACCACCCGGAAGAAAGCTTAATATCTTCGCCGGTAGTCCTAGTATACTGCCTTCTAACTGTTTACCAAATGCTTTACCAAGAGAGTTTAATGATTGAATCATAGCGTCTGTTGCCGCTGGTATAAGGTCTAGGAAAGCATCAAAGCCAATCGCTAGAGTTGTACCAAGGTTAGCACCTAGTTGGTTAAATATGCCTGAGTCTACTACTTGCTTAGATATACCACTGGCTAAACCAGCAAGCAAACCTACAATAGCTAATGGACCAATCCTAGCAAATGTCTTCTTAAACAATGCTGGACTTAGGAACTTAGTAACCCCTGCAACTAATGCCGCACCAAAGGTAGCAGACAATACAGGAGATATAGCGCCTAGTGTATCAAAGGAATTCTTCAATCCTTGACTTAATGCTACAGACGCACCTTTAGCTAAATCACTAAAGCTAGCCCTTGCATCGCTAAACTTAATCTTAATGTCGTCTAATGTAAAACTAGAACGGAACGCTTCAGAACCGCTTTTAAAACTTGCAAAAACCCCCCGGAACTTCTCACTAACTTTATCTCCAAAACGAGATACAGAATCAGAAGCCTTACCTAGCCATTTTTCAGCCAAGTAATAGGTTTGCTCCATAGTATCAGTCCACCAAGAATTCTGAATTACTTCATCATATACCCAGTAGAACTTTCTCTCAATGAGGTTTAGGAAAGTTTTAATACTTTTCCATGCTTTTGAAAGATACTTTGTTGCTAAGTCCGCAGTGTTCTTAAATAGTTTTCCAGCAGATTCTTCTGCTTTTCTTTGTGCTCGTAGTATTTTGACATACATTACATAGTCATCTATAGCACCGTTGCCACCTCTAAGTTGTAGATATTTAAGTGCCGCAAACTTCTTGCCCTCTTTGTAAAGGTCTTTTAAGTTGTCTGATGCTAGCTTAGATAGTTTAACAATCTTTTCTAGTGAAGTTGATTTAAAGTCTTTAAGCGTATCAAATGCTTTTATAATAGACTTAGACATGCCATCCATAGCTTTTGTTACAAAACGAGTATCGCCTTTAGCGTCTCTTAAGAAACCAACAATGTTAGCCATGCTCTTAGAAGCTCGTTCTAATAGTTCTGGTTTAGCAAAGTTAATGTCTATTTTGTTTCCAAATGTAGCTAAGTCTTTAATGTATACTACAGCTGTAGCAAGTATAGATACTATGCCCTTTATGCTGTCTGATATTCCTGTGAATACGCTTCCAATAGATTGTATAGAACCTACAACACCAGATACAATACTAACACGGTTTTTTTCTAATGAATCCGATATAGCGTTGAACTTGTCTGTAAATGAACCTGTGATGTTTAGAGCCGCTGATATCTCACCAACAACACGACCAATTTGGTCTTTCATCACTGAGAACGCTTGCTCAGAAGTACCTTCCATTGTTTCAAACTCTTCTGAGAGTTTTCCAGCTTGGTTGATAAGTGCGTTAAATACTACGTCAGTTGTTATCTCACCTTGTTCAGCAAGCTTCCTAAGAGAGCCGAGAGGCTTACCTAGTTCGTCTGCGATAGCTCCTGCTAGTCTAGGTGCTTGTTCTAGAACAGAGTTAAGTTCTTGTCCACGTAACTGCCCAGATGCTAAACCCTGTCCAAGTTGGAATAAGGCGGCACGAGCAGATTCTGCGCCACTACCAGAGATAGCAACGGCTTTGTTTACTGACTCAACAGCACGGAGGATTTCTTCCGCTGATTTACCAGAGCCTTTTAATGCAATACCGAAACGGTTAAATGTTTCAGCTGACCCACCAATATCACCACGAGTTCTCTTGGCAATCTTAAATAAGTCATTCATAGTCTTGTCTAGAGCTTTACCACGACCTGTAACAAGTGCGATTCTGTTCTCTAGATTAACAAGGGAGTCGGATGCTCTATTAACACCTTTAACAACGGCTCCACCCGCTAATGCCGCACCAATACCAATAGCCATCTTTCTAAATGCACTAGTAGCTCTTGCGGTTCTTGTCTCAATATTCTTTACGGAGTTCTCTAACTGACTTAAATCCCTACGGGCTTGTCGTGAGTCCGAGCGTACTCTAATCTCTACACCACTCATACGGTGTTTCTCCTTTCGATAAAAAAGCCCCCAACGATTACGCCTCTATTTGAGGTATAACCATCGAGGGCTAAAGAATTAATCAAGGCTTCAGCAATCCAATCTTTATTAAAACTTGTTCAATAAAGTACTGAGGTGCTTGTTTACTGTGTCCACGGTTTAGGTATTCTATATGTTCTACATCATTCGATATAGTGCCATCTAAAAACCCATCTGCCGCACGATATGTTTTGTCTTCCCAACCAGCACGAGCTTCGCCCTTGTCGATTGGTGTTACTACTCTTAATGTATTGACCGCAAAGTCAACACGATTTTTTATATCTTTGTTTGCTAGACGTTGAACTTCTTTCTCAACTCTACGCATTTCTTTTTCAAAATTAACAACCTTCATTGAAATCTTGTTTGCCATAGTTACTCCTTTTTGAGCATCTCCCAACCAGAAGAATCACCGCCTTTAGCGTTGTTCATCATAGCTAAGAACTTACCTGTTGGTAGTGCGTTGCCTTTAGCTTTCTCGGCTTCTGCTCTATCTTGTATAACTTTTAAGGATGGGAATAGGTTTGCACCCTTCTCCTTAACACCGAAAGCATTCATAAGCATACTTGTTCGATGGTCGTCTCTCCACCCTACTGGCCTTCGCCTGAAGAACTCTATCCATTTTAAGAACTCTGTATAAGGCATATCGCCTTGGAGCTGGTATACAGGCATACCTAATGCATAGGCAAGCTCATATATAGATTCTTCAGAGGGTGTTAGTTTCCCGTTTCTTCATCACCTAAACCAGAGAAGCCTAAGATTGCTGTTGACAAGTCGTTAAGTTCTGCGATAGGGAATGTGTTGAAATCCTCATCTGTGATTTCCTCTGCGCCAATAGTGGCTAATCGAATTACATCACGAAGCAAGCCTAATTGAGCATCGTCGCCCTTTGCTTTAGTTGCTTTGTTAACCATCTTCTGAACTTCCATAACTTCTGCTACAGATAGTTTTCTGATTTCAACTTCGTCGCCCATGAATGGGACTTTTTTCTTGATTACTTTTCCTACTAAATGTTTCATAACATTCTCTTTTCTATAATTTTATAATTTATCTTTTTCATTAAACAGTTCTGAATTGTTAGCTTGAAAATCATCAAGCATCTTTCTAACTGTGTGCAATACTGATAGTGTCTCCATAATCTCACGACCTGCCTTTGATTCATTGTCAAAGTCTTTAAATCGTTCAAATGATTTACGGATACTAATGTCTACGCTTCTTCTCATGTGTCTAAATGTAGTACGCATGACGAAAGCTTTACTAAATGGCTTCTCCATTGTATCTCTCTTATATGGGGTGGGAGTCCCTGTTAAGGAACCCCCGGTAATCTATTAAAGTGTAGCTGGTCCGAAGAAATCAGATTGTGCTGACAAAGTAACAGTAGCAGTCGTAGCGTCTGTCAATGCAGGGTTCACTAGGATAGCTTCGATTTTACCTTTGAAATAGAACTCTGTGTTCTCTGGTGTAAGAGTTGTGTCTGCCGCTTCGTCTTCAGTAACAGCTGATGCCGCCATCATGAAACGGAATACGCAAGCTGTACCGATTAAGTCGTGTATAGCTGTCATGTCGCCAGCGTTATAGTTTACAGTGATTTCTAAAGAAGGAGCATCTGACTGCCCTTGAACTTGTGAAGAAGTCTTTTGTCCGTAAACAGGAACGTTAACGATGTTAGCTGGTGTACCAACTGATGGGAATTCACGTACTGAAGGCATACGAACGTGGTCTGCGTCTGCAGTACCCGCTACTGTACCAACAAATAGAGCCGCACATTCTGCCGCTGTGTCTGTTGATGCTGGGATTGTTCCCTTAAAGATGTCAAGGTATGTG
>Ga0209199_1006089_pt1 | contig 10289 bp, 7 predicted proteins | sample COGITO_mtgs_1105_7_FD_184805 | JGI IMG/M metagenome (GOLD analysis project Ga0209199, IMG submission 184805) | Pelagic marine microbial communities from North Sea - COGITO_mtgs_110523 (SPAdes) (version 2) | ecosystem: Environmental > Aquatic > Marine > Epipelagic ...
ATGGAACCGGGCCGTTCGTTCTGGGCAGTCGCGCACCTGATGAGATGACCGTGTTGACCCGCAATGCCAACTGGTGGGGCAATGATATGTTCCCCGGCAATGTCGACAAGATAGAATATCGCCCGATCTCTAACGCGGCGACCCGTGTTGCGGCACTGTTGTCGGGCGAAGTTGATTTTGTTCTCGACGCACCTTTGCAGGATCTCAAGCGGATCGAGGCAGCAGACGGTTTGCAAGTCAAAACCGTTGCACAAATCCGGTCGATCTTTTTCGGGATGGATCAAGGCGTCGACGAGTTGCGAAGCTCGAACGTCAAGGGAAAAAACCCCTTTAAAGACGCCCGCGTGCGGGAAGCCTTTAACTTGTCTGTCGATAAAAAGGCAATTCAGCGCGTCGTGATGGAGGGCCTGTCTTTCCCAACGGCGATGATCACCCCTCCCGGTGTTTTGGGCAATACGCCTGAGTTGGATGAAAGTTATGGCTTTGATCTGGATCGCGCAAAAAGCCTGATGGCCGATGCTGGCTATGGTGATGGGTTTGAAATCCAGCTCGATTGCCCCAACAACCGCTATAACAATGACGAGAAAATTTGTCAGGCCGCTGTTGCCATGCTCGCAAAAATAGGTGTCAAAGTTAAGCTTGATGCGATTCCAAAAGCGCAGCACTTCCCAAAAATCCAGAAGCGTGTCACGGATTTTTACATGTTGGGTTGGGGTGTATCGACACTCGATAGCCACTATGTGTTTTCATATTTGATCGAAAGCAAAGGGTCTTGGAACGGTACCGGCTACAGCAATGCGCGGGTGGATGAGATCACAAAAATGATTGCGTCTGAGACCGATATTCCCAAGCGGACAGCACTGATAGACGAGGCATGGACCATTGTTAAATCTGAGATGCCCTATGTGCCGATCCACCACCAAGTTCTGGCCTGGGGTATGAGCGATAATATCGACATCCCAATTTCTTCTGATGACCGGCTGCGGCCCCGTTTTGTCGTGATGAAGTAAGCATATAAATTTGGGGTACCGCCAAGGCGGTGCCCCATGAAAGTGCAAAAATAATGTTTTTCTTTATATTTCAAAGATTGTCTCAAGCGCTGCTTGTGATGGCAGCGGTTTCGGCCATCAGCTTTTCGCTGTTTAATTTTGTGGGTGATCCGGTCAACAACATGGTTGGTCAGGATGCCACGCGGGAACAGCGGGTGGAAATTCGTCAGCAACTCGGCTTGGACGATCCGGTTTTGACCCAATATACGCGGTTTATCGGCAATGTTCTGCAAGGCGATTTTGGTCTATCTTACCGTATCAAACGCCCGGTCAGCACCCTGATCCTAGAGCGCCTGCCGGCGACGCTTGAACTGGTGTTTGTCTCAGCACTGATTGCACTTGTGGTGGGTATCGGGCTTGGAGTTTACACAGGGATCAAACGCGATACGTGGATAAGCCGCATCGTTATGTCGTTGAGTTTGGTCGGGGTCAGTTTGCCGACCTTTATTATTGGTATTGCGTTGATTTATCTCTTTGCGGTGCATTTGCGTTGGTTGCCATCGTCAGGGCGCTCGGGCGCGATTGATCTCGGGTTTTGGAAAACTTCTCTGCTGTCTGTCGATGGGTGGCGTGCGATTGTTCTGCCAGCGATCACCCTGTCACTATTTCAGTTAACGATGATTTTAAGGTTGGTTCGGGCCGAGATGCTCGAGGTGATGCGCGCCGATTACATTAAATTTGCCCGAGCCCGCGGTCTGGCGGAACGGTCGATTTATTTTGTGCACGCTCTGCGTAATACGCTGGTGCCGGTGATTACGGTTATCGGATTGAACATTGGGGGATTAATTGCGTATTCAGTTATCACAGAGACCGTGTTTCAGTGGCCTGGCACCGGCTTGATGTTCATCCAAGCCGTTGATTTTGTGGATGTGCCGATTATGGCGGCCTATTTAATTTTTGTGGCGCTTTTATTTGTAGTGATCAATTTGATTGTTGATATTTTGTATTTCGTGGTTGATCCGCGGATACGGCTTGGAGGGTCATAGGATGGCTGAGCCCACATCTCAAAGTCGTTGGCAGCGTTTTCTTGATAATGATGTCACTTGGTCTTTTTTACATACGCCCGGTGCAATCGTTGCCGCCTGTGTCACGGTGATCGCGGTGTCTGCGGCGCTGGCCGCGCCCTGGATTGCGCCCTATGATCCTTTCGACCCTTCACAAATCTCGCTATGGGACGGCAAATTGCCGCCGGCATGGATCGAGGGCGGCTCGTCGGCCTACTTGCTGGGCACTGACAATCAGGGGCGTGATATGCTGTCTACCATCCTCTACGGAGGGCGCTTGTCCATCGTTGTGGGGTTTGTCGCCGTGTTTTTGGGTATGCTGCTGGGAGTGACGCTGGGGGTGATCTCAGGCTATCTTGGGGGCAAGGTGGATGCGATCATCATGCGCTTTGCCGATGTGCAACTGACAATACCGGGTATTCTTCTGGCGATTTTGATCAATGGTATCGGCCGGGCCATTCTGCCGATTGAGATGCGGGACGATTTTGCGATCTATGTTGTTATTATTGCCATTGGCCTGACCGATTGGCCGCAATTTGCCCGAGTGGCGCGCGGGGCGACGTTGGTTGAGGCCCAAAAGGAATATGTGCAATCGGCGCGGGTGATTGGTCTGCCGGGGTGGTTGATTATGCTGCGCCACATTCTGCCCAACACCCTGCGCCCGATTTTGGTCATTGCCACGATTGGTTTGGCTTTGGCCGTCATTGCCGAGGCGACGCTGAGCTTTCTGGGGCAGGGGATCCCGCCGACGACACCTTCGCTGGGCACGCTGATCCGAGTGGGGAACGAATACCTGTTCTCGGGCTTGTGGTGGATCACGCTCTTTCCGGGGATTGCGCTGGTGGTGCTGGTGTTTGCTGTAAATCTATTGGGAGATTGGATGCGTGACGCACTCAATCCGAAACTGCGATGACAAATTTACTGACCATAAATAAGTTGGACGTGCAATTTCCAACGCGGCACGGGACCACATATGCGGTTCAGGATGTAAACCTCGAACTGCAAGCGGGCGAGGTGCTGGGCCTTGTGGGCGAGAGCGGGGCCGGAAAATCGACGATTGGCAATGCGATCATCAACCTGCTTGAGCCCCCGGGGCGGGTCACGGGGGGCGAAATTCTGTTTCAGGGCCGCAATCTACGCGACTTGAACGACGAACAGATGCGCGATGTCCGGGGTAAAAAGATTGGTATGATCTTCCAAGACCCGCAAACCTCGCTAAACCCTTTGATAACAATTGGCGCGCAGCTTGTTGAAACCATCATCAAAGCAACGAATCTGACTGGATCTGCCGCGGTCGATAAAGCCGTGGATTTGCTCAAATCGGTGGGTATTACCGAAACCGAGACACGGCTAAACGCCTATCCGCACCAATTCTCGGGCGGTATGCGCCAGCGCGTTGTTATCGCTTTGGCTCTGGCGGGTGATCCTGATCTGATCATCGCAGACGAACCCACCACTGCACTTGATGTGTCAATCCAGGCGCAAATACTTGAGTTGATAAAATCACTGTGCCGCGAGCGGCAGCTTGGCGTGATTATTGTGACCCATGATATCGGGGTCATTGCCAATATCGCTGATCGCGTGGCGGTGATGTATAATGGCGCGGTGGTTGAAACTGGCGAGGTGCGCCAGATCCTCACGGCGCCACTTCATGAATACACCCAAAGCCTTATTGCCGCAGTGCCGCGCGGCGATTTGAAAGTCGACCGGTTTACGTCGGTGGATTATATCGAGGGTGGCGCGCAGACCCACCGTCGGATTGATCTTGACAGCCATTGGCTGGGCGAGACTGTTCAAGCCAACCCCACGGGTGAAGCAATCACCATAGACGGGTTGAACAAAAGCTTTGTGTTGAAAAAGGCTTTGTTTAAAAAGAACCGCGTGACCTTGCAGGCAGTGGATAATGTTAGTCTCTGCATCCAAGCCGGCGAAAGCTTTGGATTGGTTGGGGAATCTGGCTCGGGAAAAAGCACCGTTGCGCGTCTGTTGGCTGGGTTGCATCAAGGTGATGATGGTCATATTAAAATATTCGGTCAAAACGTAGCTCAGCAAGAGCGTTCAAAAGACGTCACCGCCGCGCGGCGCAATTTACAAATGATTTTTCAAGACCCCTATTCATCGTTGAATGCCCGCATGCGTGTTCTTGATATCGTGGCTGAACCCATTCGGTTCTATAAAACTGCCGGCTCTGAAAAAGAAGTGCGCCAAATCGTGCGCGATATTCTAGATCACGTTGGATTGGGCAGCGGTGCGACGTTTAAATATCCGCATGAGTTTTCTGGTGGACAACGACAACGGATTTCGATTGCACGGGCTTTGGCGTCGCGTCCAAAAATCCTGATCTGTGACGAGCCGACGTCGGCGCTCGATGTGTCAGTGCAGGCGCATATTCTGAATCTGCTGAAAGATCTGCAGGCCGAGTTGGGGCTAACGATGCTATTCATTTCCCATGACCTGCCGGTGATCCGCCAGATGTGTGACCGCGTGGCGGTGATGCGCCATGGCGCCATTTGTGAGATTGCCCAGACCGAAACCTTGTTCGACACGCCGCAGCATGCGTATTCCAAGCATCTTTTGGATTTGATGCCGCGTATGGATTTGTTTGGCTCAGCACCCGCATTACATACAGCTCTATCATGAACTGTCGTTAAGGCGTGCGATCTAAGAAGTGTTTTGACGGATATTTTGTTGGTATTTCACAGCGCTCATCAAGCGGCTAGGCGAGTGGTGCGCGACCCCAAAGAGCCGCTGTCTCTATTGACCGGTTAAACACTCTGCTGCATGGAGCCTCATACTGTTCAAAGCTCGTTACCATCTTGTTTATTAAGCCATGGACGGTGATTGTTAAACCAAAGGCACAGAGCAGAAACTGCTGTACATCTTGTGCGCCCGTTGTCTGTTCTTGCTGCTGTTTGCTGCACGAGGGGGCTAATACTTCGCCGCAAGGCTTGGTAATTTTCGCGCTTTCATTCGCGGCGCCAAGGGTGCACGGCGTGCGATACTGGTCAGATTCACCAACGGCCTGTTGTTATCCCGAACGCGGGCTTATATTGTGTTGAGGGTTGCGCGATTACGACATTGATATATTGAAAAATTGCTACGGCAAAGCTGCCATCAGAAACGCGGGAAAAGTAATAATGTCGTTAATAGTTTGCTTGCTAGATGGGACATATGGGAGGTGTATTGCAAATCTCTTATTTGATCAAACACGGCAGTGATGCATATGCCATGAACGACGCGTTGCTCATTGCGTGCTCGCGGCACAGCTCACAGACAGGCACACCGCCTTCGGCTTGGCGCAGAATTGCAAGAATTTGGGGTTCGCTATATCTCGTCATCTTCATCAAAATCTCCTCAGATATCTTGCCGAGACAATTCTACTTCCGCATCCCCTTAGTTTCGGGGGGGGATTACCCAATCTTGGCGCAGGATTTGCCCTTGTCTACAAGCAAAATCGCGTTCGCACGACGCGCTATTCCGTACTCTTCACGGTGGTGACGCAAACACCGCTCAAGTTCAAGCCGACTGGTGGCGGATAAAAAGTTTGGGTGGATCATCTACAAAACTGAATCCATCGCGACCAAAACCTTAACCATTTCTTCGGATATTCAATGACTCTCAGTATAGCTTAATAACAATCAACATTTGAAAGTTCTTTACAACGCGCCAAGCGCATAATACCCAGAAAACATTGTTGTTATGGCGGCTTTTTTTGCAATGCCAACGATATCTGAATTTACAAAAAACTGGAAGATTTATCTTTGGGTTTTTCTAAAGTGCAGTAGTATTGGCTCGGCGTCGCGCAGAACTATACGGATGGATGCAAAGCAGAGTTCAGCATTCGCGTTGGATGGTTGTAACATCCCTGGGTCATCTTTGGTAAACCCCGTACTCGCACCCCCTTTTTCAATATAAATATATCGCAATATTTTATACTTATTCAAAGTAGACAAAAAAATGAGATTAAAGCAAATCCGGCTTCAAAAAGGGCTGTCACAATCCGAACTAGCAGATCTGTCAGGGATCGATACATCGAACATATCTCGCCTTGAAACAGGTTGTAGGTCACCGAATCTTCAAACAATAAAAAAGGTGGCAAGTGCTCTGAAAATCAGTCTTGATGAGATTTATTATGACCGACCCAGTATCGTGGCTGTGACAGAAATATGCTGTTTTGCTAATCAAAGTGATGCCATAGGTGAGAGTATGCTGGTCATAGATCCAAGTAAGTTTATAGGGATCGAGGCACGCCATCTAAAGGCGCTCAATGTGTCGAGCGATGAGATGGCCCCGACGATTTTTCCTGGCGCTACCGTAATATTTAATTCGTCTGATACGGCTATCCAGGGCGGTGTGTTTGTTTTTAAAACGCCAAACGGGATGGCTTTGGGTCGGATCGTTTTTTCAAAGATTTCTGGTGCTATCACGATTGGAGCAGACAACGAGAACCACAAGGATGTGGACATATTAGATTCCGACAGCCTCAATATCTTTGGGCGTGTGATCAAGTTACAGCGCGACATTCCATGAGAAGGTAAGCTGGAAGATAACGTTGCGCTAAATAAATCCTATTAGTTTCGCAGTTTTGAAGCAAAATCATGTTTTATTTAAAGTAATGTGGAAGTTAAGGGTGCTGGTAATGCGCTGCGGTCGGGCACGCTTCGATTTTGTGATTTTGTGATTTTTGTAACTTGGTGATTTAGTGGACCTCTTGCTTGAGGTGTAACTTTTTAAAAGGTATAACGCAGCTTTGGTGTCACAAGCGGCCTGCTGATGCCTCAGTAGCACAATTCCTTCATAGGGTTCTATCTGCCAATTAGACAGCTTGCGGCGTTTATGTAACGCGCCTTTGCTGACGCTGATAAACCACTTGGCAACGTTGAGAAGAGTTTTGAGAGAGTCGGCGCTGATTTAAACTATCACGTATTATCAAATACGTCGCCCACCACACTCAAAGGCAAACTGCTGGAGGAAACACGCAGCTTGCTCACAAAGACGGACGGTATATCAACACGCACTTTATAAGAGCTATAATGCAGGCTTACTGTACAAAACTGAACGTCTCTGGAAGGAAGTATTTGATGAGGCTTTTGTCTAACCTATTCAAATTCGTGGTAATCGACCATTTCAGTGCTGCGTACGTCGAAAGAAATTGGGGTCCTGTAAGTTATAATACGCGCTTTCAACGGCCCACGAGTATCTTTTTCATTTTGCACATCGGCCGGTGTCGACATGTTTTGTTGCACTAAGCTCAAGAAAGAGCTGTTGATGATAGCGTTCATAGTGATCTTTCCCTAAATACGATTTTCCTTAATTTGTGTATGAAACATAATTACAATAAATGTCAATAAAAAGATTTTATATTGCGCGTATAATTTTTTCTGTTGAAGACGTGTACCGTGCCTCACGGCCCTAAGTTCAGCGGAAACGAAGGCCTTTGGCGGGGGCTGGCATCCAAGGGCGGGCACGGAGAGCCCGCTAAAAGGCATTGGTAGATGCAGTTAGTATAGGCCATTTAGGGCCACGGCGTCCTGCTTGAACTCATCTTCAAATCGTAATCCCTGAGCCATATCCCTCTCCCTTTAGTTCCAAAGTTACCAAGCAAAGTGTCCACAAATCTACGGGCAACTCAAATCGCTAGAATTGATTGACCGGGAGGATCACGGTGTGTTTTCTGGAAATTTTTCCACTAAAGGTTGACATCCACCCCAATGTGTCATTTTACGAAGTTGGTCATCGGCAAAGTGTGCTGATGGAACTCTCGACGACATTTGACTGCCCTCCAAAAAAAGATGGGAATTGCCAAAATGCCTTGTCTTGGATACGACCAAGTTCTCTTGGGTCATCACGTTCAATCCAGCCGTGATATCGACCATCGCGAATTTGCTTACCAATCAAACGTACACTCCACACGCCGCGTGTTATTCCAACGACAGGTGTTTCAAGAAATGGTGAAAGATAGATGGAGATCTTGTTGCAACCGTTTCCTGGATCGTACAGTTCATTGAAGATGGAGAGGAAAGTACCATCGGGCAGCATCTTATTGCGGATGAATTCTCGAGGCTCAATTTCAGCAGACCAAGTCCCGCTTGGTGGCATGACTTGTACACTGATGCGGTCCTGCGCCTCATACCAGATTTCCAACTCATTCTCAGAAATGTCTTCAATTTGATCGCCAACAACAACCCAATCAATTCGCTTTTCTAATCCGGCAGCCGCGATCCGTCCTGATGTATGAATTCGGCCAAGTGTAAATTCGATATCCTGTGCATGTTGGGGCGCTTCTTGACCTGCATTTCCTGCAGCGACACATACAGAACGTCCTGGTTTTGTAAGTGCTTCGTCAATCCAACGGGTCATTGGAGCGCTGTCATCATGTGCACCGCCATTGGTACCCAAAGAGATATTGATGGTTACAGCATCAACGCCCAGTTCAAGGAGATAATCGACGGCTCGCACGATACGAGTAGTATCGTAGAACGAAAGCCGCCTGTCATTATCCTCGGCGGGCAAAGACAACAGAACACCTGCTATCTTTGCATTGTTACACAAGCCGCTATTGCCTGCGGCAATACTTGCAACATGTGTTCCGTGTGAGCCTGGCTGCATTTCGGATTGAGGTTCGATCAGATGCGGTGGCAATCCAACCTGAGGAGAGGCTGCGATAGCAGCATTCATGTCGGCGTCATGAATTTCGGCGCCGAATTCAAAGCCATCTGGGCTGAGATGAAAATCACCGCCCTGATCCCAAATACGGACGAAACGCGTTGTCCCGTCTGGATTTAAAAAATCGGGGTGAGAAAAATCAAAACCATTAACATCAATAATACCTACCAATACATTCTCACCGAACTTATGTAGATCCGAATGCACGGATGTATCCGCTGCCAAGGCAACATCTGGGCAATTATCAAGTCCCTGATCAGTAGTGATTGGCCTTTGTAAAGTATTAGCCATGCGAATGGCTACGACCTTGGGATCTTTAGCCAGTTCATCAATATCAGATAGCGTTCCAGAAATCGTGCAAACTCTCCCACGACGGGCAGTTTTGACGTTACATGTGAAAGGTTCGTCCGCATTTCGCAGTATAACGAATGCCTGAACGTCAATTTCCTCAGTTGCTGCGTCGTCTTTGCCCTTTTTCAGCTTTGCAATTTTTGAGGTTTCATTCTTGATGCTGAACTCCTTCCTGAAACCTGCTCTCGTCTGTGGAGCTTCAACAACAGATTTGCCGCTTCGGGTTGTCGCAACCTTTATAGCACCATTGCACTCAGAACGGATCGTATTCACACTAGGTGATGATCGGCCTATCGCGCGGAGTTTACCTTCAATCTTGTCTGAAAGAAATTTTTCCATCAGGTACCCCCAGAGGTTATTATTACAAATTTGAATTCTTGAAACAAATAGTCGTATTAAAAGTATACTTGGTGCGCCTCAATCACTTACAATATCTACTTTTGATATAGCTTGCGCAACACCACTTCTACTATAGGGAGAATTTAACAATCTTACAGTCCCGTCTTTTTAACTTGTTTAGCACCCAGCGTTGAGTAATAGGGTTTGTTGTTTCCGGGATTGGGTTTAATCCTAAACCCTTAAAATCATTAAAAATAGCATCAGATTGAAGACCAATGATAAGCTTCAGAGAATTAATATTGGGCCAAAATTACATATATCACTTTGTTTCGATTGAGTAGGCCGTTGATAGTGTTCTCTCACAACAAACGGCACGCATGGCAATGAAACTCTATGTTTTGTAAAAATGATTCACTAGGACAAACAGGTGCGGTTCCACAGCTATTCGAACACCTATGAATTCGCCTTTTTTGGATAAATATAGCCAATTATTCGCATCACGGTAACTGCACGAAGTTAAAACGCAAAAAGCCGCCGAGATGGTAGGTCAGGCACAGAAATCCTACAAAGCAATGTCATGCCTTAAACACAAAAATCGCTTTATTTTCAGCTGGGGGTGCCAGAGTATGCTGCAAGAAGTGTCATATGATGAGTTGCATTAGAAAATGTTCATCTTCTGAAGGTTGATGCTTCGTTTGCATTTTATGTAAGTCTTCTGGCTTGAGATTTGTATAACGCTTCAACATCTTCCAATCTTTGTGGCCGGTCACCAGCGCAACACGTTCTATGGGTAATCCAGCTTCGAACAAGCGGCTTGTTGCTTCATGCCTCAAGTCATGGAATCTAAGATCATCCGCACCTAGCGCATTGCGCGCCCTTC